>JAABUZ0100000155.1_pt1 | contig 174804 bp, 158 predicted proteins | sample 5562091 | NCBI WGS metagenome assembly JAABUZ01 (sample SAMN12813069, study PRJNA571459) | rock metagenome | isolation source: Antarctica rocks | place: Antarctica: Victoria Land, Linnaeus Terrace sud | collected 2015-12-21 | reverse complement strand
CCTGGTGACGGACTTTGTCACCAAGGACGCTTTAGACAAGCAGCTTGCGGACATCTCTGCCCACGGCGTCCGCATCCCGACCCTGTATGACAGCGCGCAAACACTGCCGCAAGCTATCGCCGAATACCGGCAGTACGCCATGGGCGAGCCGTATGTCTACCGGGGAACGGGCGACCCCATGGCCGTGGAAGCCGCGCGCAAGCAGACACAAGCCGGGCCGTTCTTCTTTTATGACGACGATAGCCCTCTTTCCGCCACCGGCCCTCGCTACTCGGCCTTGATGGGGAACAAGCTTCTGCCCGCCTCGTTTATCACCCGGCAGGAAGATTACGATGCCCTGAGCAGTGGATTGGGACTTGCCATCTACAACCGCGACTCGGCCTACGCCCAGAAGATGGTGCAGACGAAAGGGGCGCGCACAGCCCCGACACGCGACTGGTGGTACTGGCCCGCTTCCGAGGAAAACCCCGTGCAGAACCGTCTGGATAGCGGCTTTCTCTTGTGGCGCGCGAACCTGTACGGCGCGTTTCTGCCCGCGTACCAGGCCCCATTCGGCGCTGACCCCTACGATGAAACGTCCCAGGGCGCCCCCGCCTTTCTCGCGGCGTACCGTCCGCAAATGCTGACTTACCCCGCGGCAGATGGCGTCATCGACACGCTGCAATGGGAGGCCGTGCGCGAGGGTATCACCGATGTCCGCTATCTTACCACTTTGTATACCGCCCTGCGCGAGTGTAAAGATGCGCACATTCAAAAGCCCCTGGTCGCGGAAGCCGAAGGGTATGCCAAGACATTCCTCAGCAACCCTCTTGTCGGCCTGCCTGAAAGCGGCCTGGACAAAGCCCGCACCCGTATCGCCACCTACGCCCTCCAATTGCGCACCGCCGTGGACACTTACAACAAGACCCACGCCACCCCGTAGCCAATCTCGCTGATACCTCGCGGCGGCGGGCCATGCCTTTGCATCACCCGCCGCCCTCAAGGGGACAGCACACTGCCCCTCTTGAACGCCCCTTTGCCACAGAAAGCAAGCCCATGGAACATGTCCCTGATACGCAGCCCGTGACCGCGGAACCGCCGTCGCTGCACCTTGCCCTTTCGCCCGAAACGAGCGCGCACCTGCACGCCGCCGCCGCCCAAATTGGCGAGCCTGCCCAGGTCTTTGCCGAAGCCCTGCTCGCCGAAGCCCTCACCGATTACGAGGCCACGCTGGTGGGAATACAACGCGGCCTCGAAGCCGGGGCCGCAGGCGATGAAGCAGACCTTGATGCCTTTGCCGCCCAGCGTCACGCCCTGCGCCGCCAGCGCGCCCCTGCCGCCGCATGAATGACGACCCCCTGGACACAGACCCGGTTTATGCGATCCGCATTACCGGGCCTGCCGCAGATGATGCCGCGCAAGCCGTTTCCTTTCTCAGCGGCCTTGCCGGGCAAGCGCACGCCGATGCGTGGGAAGACGGCCTCACCGAAACTCTCCGCACCCTGTCGCATATGCCCCGCAAGCACCCCGTTGCCGAGCGCGAAAGCCGCCACTTCGGGGCTGCTGTGCGTGTGCTTCTTTATGAGCGTTCCCAGAGCGCGACTGCCTATCGCGTCTACTTTACCATTGTTGACAATGCTTCCGACCCTCCCTTCGTCCGTATCCTGCACATCAGGCACGGGGCACGGCGTCCGATCACCCGTGCCCAGGCGCAGGAACGCCTGCGCGCCGACGCAGACTGAGATTGGCCGTTCTCGTCCATCTGCCCGAAGGCGGCCTGGACAAAGCCCGCACCCGTATCGCCACCTACGCCCTCCAATTGCGCACCGCCATGGACACTTACAACAAGACCCACGCCACCCCGTAGCGCATTCCCCGTCCCGCGCCTGTCCTGCACACTTCATTGTGGCATGGCGGGCGTTTTTCTGAAGGGGCAGGGGAACGCTGCTTTCCCCTGCCGCCCCCACCCAGCCCCCGTATAGCCCCCTCCCCGCCCGAAGCCCTGTTTTTCATAGGCACTGGGCACATCCTGAAAAGCCGCCCGAAATAGACCCTCTCGTTCTTGCCTGCGCGTGCCGATACTCAAGCTATCACACCCTCTCGCGATAGGAGAACACACAATGGCTACGGGTTACAACCAAATGCTGCAAGGCATGAGCGGCAAAGTCGGCGGCTTGATTGCTGTCACGCGCGGCGAGCAAACCGTCATGCGGCGTCGTTCCTACACGAACAAATCCCAAACAGCGCCTCAGAAACAGGCGCAGGCCAGTATCACGGGTCTTGCGCAGCTGTGGAGCACCCTTTCAATCGCTCAAATGGACGGCTGGCGCACCCTGGGCATGCAGATGGCCGATGGCAAGAGCGGAAGCCCTTTATCCAACTATCAGGCCTTTACATCCCTTAATGGCGTCCTGCTGGCAGGCGGCATGCCGCCGCTTTCCGATGCCCCCGCCGCCCCGGTGATGCCCGCCCGCCTGCCCCTGCTGACCCTGGATATTCAGCACGCACCCGGCACGGCATTGGTCTTTATGGTGCGTTCCGCCGCCTACCTTGGAGCCGTGCAGGTGTACGCCGCCGCCCCCGCCTCGGCAGGCAAGAACTCTTGGAGCAAGGCCGATTACAAGCTGATTACGACCTTGGACAGCCTTATCAACGGCGGCACCCCTCTTGCCGATGCTTACACCGCCCGCTTTGGCCCGCCTGCCGCTGGACGACGCATTGCCGTGCGCCTTGCCCCCATCGCCGCGCAGGGCTTCCGGGGCACGACCCTCGACATCGTGGGCACTGTCAGCGCCACCCCTGCCGCTGCTGCCGCGCCCGCCCCGGCAGACCAGCCCGCCCTTAAAGCCGCCTGACGATGCCGGGCAGCCCCTCTCAAAACGCCCTGCCCCCGACATCACGGGGCAGGGCGTTGGGCCGTGCGCATCTTGGGGTACCATGGACAAACACCCTTCTTGGAAAGTTTTTGCCATGAACCAGCCCTCTCGCCTCGCCGTTTCCACGTGGAGCCTGCACCGCACACTCACCGTCCACCACGTGCCGCTGCTGCATCTTCCCGCCCAGGCCGCCGCCCACGGGTTCGGTGCCCTGGAACTTGTCCATTTCCACCTGCCTTCCACCGACCCAGGCTACCTTGCCGACCTGCGCGCTGCCCTGGACGATGCTCACATAGCCCTGCACGCCCTTTTGATAGACACCGGTGACCCCACGCACCTTGACCCCGCCCAGCGTGCCCGCGACCTGGAAACCATGGCGCATTGGGTGGACATCGCGGGGGCATTGGGCGCGGCCACCGCGCGCGCCGTGGCGGGCCATGCGCGCGCCACCCCGGACACGCTGTCCCTGTCTGCGCAGGGCTTGCGTCCCCTCGCGGCCCAAGCGGAAGCCCTCGGCCTGCGGCTCACCACGGAAAACTGGTACGCCCTGCTGGACCACTCCGATGACGTTCTTTCCCTGCTCGACCGCCTGGATGGTCACCTGGGATTGAAAGTCGATTTCGGCAACTGGCCCTACGACCCCGCCCTGATCGCCCTGTCGCGCATCGCCCCCCGCGCCGAGTCCACCCACGCCAAAGCCTTTTTCGGCCCTGATAAAGCCATGGACAGCGACTACTTCACCCGCTGCCTGGACCTGTTCCGGGCATCGGGTTTCGCGGGCACGCACACCTTGATTTACGATAGCGCCGCCGACGAATGGCCTTCCCTGGACAGCATGCGCGCCATCACCTTGCCGTACCTCGCCTGACACGGGGCAGGGGACGCGGGGCCTTTTGTGCTATACTCAGCCATCACCCCCGCGCCGCAACAGGGGCGCGCAAAGGACATTGGTAATGGCCGCGCAATTCGCATGTATCAACGGGGAGCTTATCCCCAAAGAAAACGCCTCGGTCTCGCTTTATGACCACGGCCTGCTTTACGGCGACGGCCTGTTTGAAGGCATTCGGGTTTACAACAACCGCGTCTTCAAATTGGACGAGCATATCGCGCGCCTGTACCTGAGCGCCAAAGCCCTCCATATCGCCCTCACACAAAGCGTCTCCCAAATGCGCGCCGACATCCTCAGCACGGTCAAAGCCAATGCCCACGCCGACGGCTATGTCCGTGTCACCGTCACCAGGGGCACGGGCCTGGGCTTAGACCCGCGCGCCGTCAAGACCCCGCCCAATGTTTATATCTCGTGCGAGCAGTTGGCCCTGTACGCCCCCGAGCTTTACGAGACGGGCCTCAAGGTCAGCACCGTCTCCACCCGCCTGCCGTCCCCTGATGTCATCGACCCGCGTGTCAAGTGTACGGGTAAATACATCAACAACATCATGGCGAAGATGGAGGCCAACCGTGCCGGGGCCGGGGAGGGGCTGATGCTCACCCGCGAAGGTTATGTCGGCGAATGCACGGGCGACAACCTATTTCTCATCAAGAACGGCCAGATTTACACCCCCTCGGCAAGCATCGGCATCTTGCAAGGCATCACCCGCGACACGGTGATTGCGCTGGCCGCCCAAATGGACATCCCCGTTTTGCAGCCTCTGATCACCCTGTATGACGTTTACAACTGCGAGGAAGCCTTCCTCACCGGCACGGCTGCGGAAGTGATCCCCGCCGTCGAGTTCGACGGGCGCGTCCTGGGCGACGGCCTCGCGGGGCCGATCACGCGCCGCCTTATCGCCGCCTTCCGCGCCTACGTACAAACCGCAGGGGTTCTGGTGGAGTAAGGGAACCCCCGGCGTTTCCCGCGCGCAGCCCTCGCCTTGCCAGCGCGCAGCCCTCGCGTTGCGAGCCTGTGCCCCTCGCGTTGCGCGCCTGTGCCAACGACGGAACAAACTCGTCCGTCGTTGGTACGCCCACCAAACCCCCAAGCTGCGCTCGCACACCGCCCCAAGACCGGGTATCATAACCGTGTGGACACACACGCTTTTCCCCGCCCGTACCCATTCCCCGCCGTGCATGCGCTGCTGGAAGCCCCGCCCGCCGGCATCCTCACCCAGACTTTTTCGCGCGCGCAGGTGCGGGAAGCCGTGCGTGCCCAGCTTGAACTGCTGCGGGCGCGGCAGCGCGCCCGGCCCGAAAACGGCGAGCCTTCCCCGCCCACGCTGTTTGACGAGCGCCAGTTTTTTGACGCTGTCCGCTGCGCGCTGGAAGCTCAAAATAGGGCTCGTTTGCAGCGCGCGATCAACGCGACCGGCATTGTCATCCATACCAACATGGGACGCGCGCCGCTTGCAGTGTCCGCCCTGGATGCCGTGCGCGACGTGACATTGGGCTATTCCAACCTGGAACTCGACCTGGAAACGGGCAAACGCGGCGGGCGCGGGGGGCAGACCGAAGCCTTGCTGTGCCAATTGACCGGAGCCGAATCCGCCCTGGTTGTCAACAACAATGCGGCTGCCGTGCTGCTGGCCCTGAGCGCGTTCGCCCATGACGGCGAAGTTGTTTTGTCGCGCGGCGAGATGGTAGAGATAGGGGGCGCGTTTCGCATTCCCGAGGTCATCACGCAGAACGGCGCGCGATTGGTGGAAGTAGGCACGACCAATATCACGCGCATAGTAGATTACGCGCAGGCAATCACCCCCGATACTAAAATGCTGCTCAAGGTGCATGCCGGTAACTTCCGCATTTCCGGGTTTACCGGCAGCGTCTGCTTGGCAGACCTGGCACGACTGGGGCGCGCGCGCCATGTCCTTGTCATGGAAGACTTGGGCAGCGGCGCATTGATTGATTTGGCCGCACATGGCCTGCCGCCCGAGCCGACAGCGGCCTTGTCCATCAAGGGCGGCGCGGATATTGTGGCGTGCAGCGGCGACAAGCTGCTGGGCGGGCCGCAATGCGGCATCCTCCTGGGCAAAAAGGAATGGATCGGGCAGATGGCGGCTCACCCCCTTTTTCGTGCCCTGCGCGCCGACAAGATGACGCTGGCCGCATTAGAAGCGACCCTGCGCTTGTACGGCCAGGAGGGCGGGCTGCGCCAGATCCCTGTTTTGCGCATGCTGATGCAAAGCCCCCATGAACTCGCGCGCCGTGCCCGGCGACTGCGCACCGCGCTGGCGAAGCTGCCTGCTGTGACCGCCCATGTGCGCGATGGAGTGGGATACAGCGGCGGCGGCACCCTGCCTGAAGCCGCGCTGCCGTCCAAGCAGGTTGTCGCTGCGTGCCCCGGCTTCACAGATGAAAGTCTGGCCGAAGCCCTGCGCCGCCATCAGCCGCCCATCATCGGCAGGCGGGAAGACGGACGCTTTGTCATGGACATGCGCACGGTGCAAGACAGCGAAGTCGCGCTGATTGTCAGTGCCTTCCGGCAGATCACGGCGCGCACAAAACAGCCATGAAGCAGACCACTGTCGGCGTCGCCGGGCATATTGACCACGGCAAAACCGCCCTTGTCCGCGCCTTGACGGGGCAGGAAACCGACCGCCTGGCGGAAGAACAAGCGCGCGGCATGTCCATCGTGCTGGGCTTTGCGCACCTGAGCCTGCCCGAAGGCGAAATCGACCTGGTCGATGTGCCCGGCCACGAAAGGTTCGTGCATACCATGATCGCTGGAGCGACCGGCATCGAAGCGGTTTTGCTGGTCATCGGGGCCAACGAGCGCATCAAGCCGCAGACCGAAGAACACCTTGCCCTGACCGGGCTGCTGGGCGTAAAAAAAGGCATTGTTGTCGTCAGCAAAAGCGACCTTATTTCCGGCGAAGAAGAGCGGGCGCGGATTACCCAGGAAATCGGGGAGTTTTTAGGTTCCACATTTCTCGCGCACGCGCCCCTTGTTTGGACATCGGCTATCACGGGCGAAGGGCTGGATACCCTGCGGCGTCACCTGCGCCAATTGCTGCTCGAAGCCGCGCCGCTGCCCGAGTTGTCGTTCTGCTGCCTGCCTATCGACCGGGCGTTTTCGATCACGGGCTACGGCACAGTGGTGACAGGCACATTGCGGCGCGGCGGCCTGCATGTCGGGCAAAGCGTACAAATTTGGCCGCACGGCGCCAAAGCCGAAGTGCGCGGACTGGAAGTCCACGGCCTGCCGGTCAAGCATGCCCTCGCCGGCAGGCGGGTCGCGGTTAATTTGCGCGGCGTCAAAAAAGAAGACGTGGCGCGCGGAAATCTGCTTGCCACCCCGGATGCTCTGACGCCGACACGTTATTTAGACGCCTATTTGACCCTGCTGCCATCGATAGCGCACCCTGTAAAGAACGGGCAGACCGTCCGCCTGCACTGGGGCACATCCGAAACCGATGCCCGCGCGCACCTGCTGGATGCAGACGAGATTGCGCCGGGCGCGTCCGGCTTTGTGCAGTGGCGCTTCGCCCAATTGGTCGCCGTTCCCACCCAAGAACCGTTTGTCGTGCGCGCCCTGTCCCCCGCAGAAACTCTGGGCGGCGGCATTATCTTTGATGCCAATCCCGCCCGGCATCGGCGCTTTGACCCGGACGCACTGGGCCGGCTGCAAACGCTGCTGCGCGGCACTCTGGCCCAGCACGCCGATGCCAAGCTGCGCGAAGCCGGGCCGGCGGGCACCGATGCGCGTCGCCTGGGCATCAGCCTGGCTGTCTCCGCACCCGCTTTAGAAGATGTCCTTGCCGTATCTGTCCCTTTGATAACGTGCTCCGGCGGCTTGATTATCCACCGGGACATCTTTGACAATCTCAAGGCTGATGTGCTGCGCTGCGTGGAAGAGTTTCACCAGTCCCATCCGACCCTGCCCGGTTTGCCCCTCGCCGCGCTGCGGGGCAGCCTGTCCCCCGCTTTGAAACCGCCCGCCCTGGCCCGCATTTTGGAAGACTTGGTGCGCGCGGGCCGGGTACAATGGCAGGACGGGCTGGTGCGAAATGCCGCGTGGACAGCAGGCGATGGTTTGGAGCCCCACGAGCGCATTTTAATGCAGCAGATGGAAACGCTGTTTCGTGACGGCGGCTTGCAGCCCCCGCGCCTGGAAGACATTGTCGGCACGGACAAGCGTCGCCGCAACTTATTCCACTATCTTATTGGGCAGAAGGTGCTGGTGGAAACCGTGGACAAGACCAATAATCGAACATTGTTCTTCCACCGGGATGCCTTGCAGGACGCCCGGCATCGGCTGGAAAGGGGCCTTGCGCGCGGGGCGGCCTTGTCTGTGTCCCAATTGAACAGCGTTCTGGGCACGACACGTAAGTTTTCCATTCCTCTTTTGGAGCATTTTGACAGGCAGGGTGTTATTCGGCGCGAAGGCGATTTGCGGGTTTGGGTGGGCTAGCTATCACGCAGCGAAAGGGGGTGATGGAGCAGATGATGGGCAAACAAGTGCGCTTGACGGAGATGGTCAGCGGCGGCGGCTGAGCGGCGAAACTCGGTCCGGGGGACCTGAACGCTGCTGTGAAAGATTTATGGGGAAACGTCCCGTCCGACCCTGCTGTGCTGGTGGGTTTCGGCGCCCTCGACGACGCCGGCGTTTATGCCCTCGGCCCTGACACGGCCCTGGTGCAGACGGTGGACTTTATCGCGCCTCTTGTAGATGACCCGTTTGCATTCGGGCAGATCGCGATTGCCAATTCACTGTCTGATGTGTATGCGATGGGCGGCAACCCGATTACGGCCCTGAACGTGGTCTGCTTCCCCTCGGGCCTTGATCCCGGTATCCTGGGCGAGATCCTGCGCGGCGGCTTGGATAAGTTCGCGGAAGCCCGCGTTGCCCTGCTCGGCGGGCACACGGTGGACGATGAACAAATCAAATATGGGGCGTCGGTGACGGGGCTGGTCCAGCCGCAGCGCGTGTGGACAAATGCGGGCGCCCAATTGGGCGACATCTTAATTCTCACCAAAGCCCTGGGCACGGGCATTGTTTCCACGGCGGTGAAGCAGGGCAAAGCGACAAAAGAGTCGGAACAAGCCGCGACGCTGTCCATGACGACGCTCAACAAGGCCGCCCGCGACGTGTTCGCGCAATGGGATATTCATGCCTGCACCGATGTGACGGGCTTTGGGCTGATGGGACACTTGTCCCATATGGTGCGGGCGTCAGGCGTGACCGCGCACATTGCGTCTCAATCTATTCCTATACTCGCGGGGGCGCTGGAGCTGGCGCGCGCCGGTGTCGGGCCGGGCGGGACGGAGCGCAACCGTGTCCACTTTGGGCCGAATGTGTCGTTTGCTTCTCCTGTAGAAGATGCCATGAATGATTTGCTGTTCGACCCGCAAACATCAGGGGGGTTGATGGCGAGCGTGCCGGGGGAAAACGAAGCGGCACTTATGGCCGAGCTTGCAGCACGCGGCATCCCTGCCGCGCGCATCGGAGAAATAGTGTCGCTGTCTGAGGGGCGGATTGTTATTTCCTAACCCCTCTGTTCCTGTGGAGATGTCCGGGGTCTGGTGGCCCTCCTGGTCTTCAAAACCAGAGTCCCGCACTGCGCGGGGGGTGGGTTCGATTCCCATCCATCTCCGCCAATTTGTTTCCTGAATGCATTGCTGGAATACTGTACTATGAAAGCCTTGTTTGTATTGCCCTTGCTGCTGCTGACCGGCAGCGTTTCTTTGCCCGGCCTTCCCTGCTTTGCCGCCGACCCTGCCCCGGCCCCGGCCCGCGTTTTGACGACACAGTTTTCGTACACGGCGACTGTCCCCGCCGTGCCGCCGTCCACGCGCTCTTTGGATGTCTGGCTGCCCGTTCCGTCGGACAGCGTGTGGCAGACGGTTTCGGGTGTGACCGTACAGGCCCCTATTCCGTTTCGCCTGACGACCGAGCCGAAGTTCGGCAACCGAATGGTCGCCCTGCACCAGGACAATCCCGCCGCCCCCATGACCGTGCGGGTGACATTCACGGTCGCCCGCCGGGCTGTGCAAATGCTGAATAAAGATAGGGAATTGGAAACCAAGACGGTCGTCAAGATGCCTCTCGCTGCCAACACCTTGGCCGGTGACCGGCGGGTGACCGTAGGGGGCCGGTTTCGCACGATTGGCCTGGAAGAAACTCAGACACTGCCGACAGCACTGGCTAAAGAGCGGGCCTTGTTTGACGGTGTCGTAGCGGGGATGCGCTACGATTATCAAAAAGCGTCGCCGGAATATGGGCAGGGCGATGCCGCATTTGTCTGCGACTACAAAGGGGGCAACTGCTCCGACCTGCACTCGTATTTGATTGCCCTGTCCCGCAGCATCGGCACGCCCGCCGTGCTGGAATTCGGCTTTCCACTCACCAGCATCCCCGTTCCCAGCCCCCTGCCGCCCGACGGCAAAGTCACGGGATACCATCGCTGGACATGGTTTCAGGACAGTGCACGGGGATGGCTGCCCCTGGATGCCGCCGATGCGCGCCGCTGGCAGGATGCGGGCTATTCCGACGTGTCTCGTTCCCTGTTCGGCAGTTTGGTATTGGAGCGCGGCGCGGTCGCCATGTCGCGGGGGCGCGACCTGATCCTGGTTCCCGCGCAGAAGTCCGGGCCGCTCAATTACTTTATCTACCCCTATGCCGAGGCCGACGGCAAGCCGGCTCCTGCCGACTGGCGGATTGCGTATCACGTCATCAGCCAAACCCCATGACATTGCCCAACCCCGATGCCCTGCGAACCCGTTCTGTCACCCGCCTGCGAAATGGCACGTTCCAAACTTTGCCCGACGCTTTAGTCGCCGAAGAGCCGTTGGAAGTGCGGGTCGGCGATGAGCAGTTTACCGTCACCATGCGCACTCCCGGCGCGGACTTCGACCTGGTGCGCGGCCTTCTGCTGACCGAAGGCTTGATTGAGTCAAACACAGACATCGGGCGCATGCGCTACTGCGACACGGGCGACCAGGGCGAAACAGACACCAACATTGTCAATGTCACTCTTGCCCGCGCCCCGATGCCGACGCGCCGCTGGCAGCGCCCCCTGATGGCGGGCGCATCGTGCGGCTTGTGCGGTCAGGCGGCGATTGATGCCCTCGCCCGTCTAGTCGCGCCTGTTCCCGACACACGCCCCCTGCCAGCCGAAATTCTGCTTTCGCTGCCCGCGCTTTTGCGCGAGCATCAGCCCCTGTTTGCCCAGACCGGCGGCCTGCACGCGGTCGGGCTGTTCAGCGCCCAGGGCAAGCGCCTGTGCGTGTTTGAAGACATCGGGCGGCACAATGCGACCGACAAGGCTATCGGCTTTGGGGTCGCGCAAGGCTGGCTGCCCTGGGCCGATCCCGCCGAGCCTTTAATGCTGCTGGTGAGCGGGCGGGCATCATTTGAGATTACGCAAAAAGCCCTGGTCGCCCGCATCCCCATTGTCTGCGCCGTGTCCGCCGCCTCCACCCTCGCCGCTGATTTGGCCGACGCCAACAATCAAACCCTGATCGGCTTTCTGCGCGATGCCAACATGACCATTTACACCCACCCGGAGCGTGTCGCGGGCGCAGTGTAGCTTGCCGATAAAACCCTTCCGCCCCAAGTTTGGGAAGCAAGAGTGGCCCCTCCGCCCTGTTGCCCACTACTGCACTGGCAGAGGGGGAAGGCCGAAGCCTTGCGAGGAGGGCCAAGTTTGGGAAGCCGGAAGGAAGTTTGCCCAGGCAGTGACTAATCCAGGTTCCCCAAACTCGGGGCGGGGGGGCTTCCTAATCCTTGCCCGCCTATCCCTTCGGCATTTCCCTCTCGTATCCAGCCTGCACCAACGACGGAACAAATCGTTCCGTCGTCGGTACAAGCTCGCAATGCGAGCAGTACAAGCTCGCAATGCGAGTGCAAAGCTTTAGGTACACGTATAACTTGCCGCAGGCACGGGCGAGAAATGCCCAAAAGCCTGCCTCGGAAACAGGGGCGCAGTCTCAGGATTACCTTGCTTCAAGCTTCTGCTCCGGTTTTCCTATTCCTGCGGGAACAAAAGCGTTCCAAAATAGGTTATAATAACACAAATGGGGGCGATAGGTTTCGACCGGAAGATTGATCGCCTAGGTCGCAAGTCGAGGCGCCGCTGGCCTCGTTAAAAGCGGCAAAAACATAAACGCGAAGAACACTTCTTTCGCCACATCGCGCTCGTACGCGATGGCTGCCTAACCTAACCCGTTAAGCGGTAACTGCGCCGCCTCCGGGCGGTCCGTCTCCTTCCTCCTCGCCTGCTGGAGGGTAGTCAGGCGTAAATAATGCGGGCTTACGCACCTGGGTCGCTTCCCGACAGGCGCGAACAATTAACTGGGGAGACCGCGCGTAAGACAGCCTGCCGCTTGGCGTTCTTTGCGCTAAAACCAAACAAACGGCTAAGCTTGTAGAAGCTTAGGTATTCGCTATCCGAGACGAGAGTTCGACTCTCTCCGCCTCCACCATTCGCCAAGCAGCCCTGCCCCCCGGCAGGGCTGTTTTGCGTCTAGCCTCCAGTTTGCACCCAGCGCAGCCGATAAATGTAATAAACCCCGCACTTTTGCGTGGGTTTTCTTGACGCTCTCGGCAAATGTGTGTTAAAATGCGGCAGGCGTTAATGCTTTCGTGTGCCATGCGTTCGCCCCGTGCCGTTTTCGCGGAGACTTGTTATGACCATGCTTAAACTTTCCGTGCGCTGTGCCCTGGCCCTGCTCTCGCTTTGGCTTCTGCCGCAAGCGCAGGCCGCGCCCGCAGCCGCCCGCGTCATTATCGGTGGCCGCACTGTGCCGTTCACCATTGCGCCCTTTGTCGGGGGCGACGGGCAGGTGTATGCGCCCGCCGAAGCCGTGCGCCTTTTGGGCGCGGACTTTGCGCCCAATGAAGCGGGAACTCTGGTGCGCATCACCAGCCCCAATGCGAGGCCCATCACGGTGCCCTGCCTGCGCACGGAGGGACGCTACTGCATCGCCTTGCAGCGCGCGGCTCTGGCTCTGGGCGCGGATGCCGACTGGCAGCCGACAACTCAGACCCTGACCCTGCGCGCCAAAATGCAGATGGTGCGGCAAAATAACGCATCGCTGGCGATTTATACGTCTTATCCCGTGACCTACACCGTGCAGCATCTGAGCAAGCCATCGCGCATTTATGTGGATTTGTACGGCCTGGACCTCGCATCCACGCCCACCTCCATTCCTGTGGTGGAAGACGAAGACCACCCCAGCAGCATTGTGCGCATCCGCAGCGGGCAGATCAACTACAACACCGTGCGCATTGCGCTTGACTTGAAACAAGACATGGTTTTCAAGGTTGTCAGCGGGCCGCAGACAAACCACGTGCGGGTTGCTTTCGCCCAAGGCGCTCAAAGCCTGCCCGCCGAAGTTGCGTCGGGGTCTGTGCCCGCGCCTTCTTCGTCGCCGATTGTGTCCCCCGCACCGCGTGAAAACCTGCCGCCGCTTCCCAGTTCCTCCCCTCGTGTCGGAGGGCCGATCCGTCCTTTGCCCGTCTCGCCGCCCGCGCGAACTGTTGTCAATCCTCCCCCTCCCGTGCTGCCTCAAGTGCCTGCGTCCCAGGGCGTTCGCATTACCAGCGTCAATGTCAAGACCGTCAGCGCCTCGGTCACGCAGATTGTCGTCGGCACGACCGGCCCGGCCAAGTACCGCACGGAAACTTTGAACAATCCGAACCGCCTTGCGTTGGACTTTGCCGGGGCGTCGCTTGATGCAGGAGTCAATGTCAATCTGCCGGGTGTGGGGCCGATCATCAAAGCCGTCCGGTCGGGCATCCTGCATGCCCCGCAAACGCAGTTCGGGCGGATCGTGATCGACTTGTCGCGCTTGGTGGGCTACAGCGTTTCCAGCATGCCCGGCCCAAACGGCATGACTTACTTGCTCAGCCTGCAAATGCCCCGCACAACAACAGCATCCGCCCGGCCTTCGGGTGCCAACAGCCTCAGTGGAAAAGTCATTGAGGTAGACCCTGGACACGGCGCGGAAGATACCGGCGCATTGGGGATTGACGGCTCGCGCGAGAAGGATTTCACGCTGGCTATCGGGCTCAAGCTGCGCGACACATTGGTGCAAAACGGGGCCACCGTGTATATGACCCGCCAGGATGACAGCAAGCCCTCTGTCAATGCACGTCCATTGTTCGCCGTCCAGCACCACGCCGATTACTTTGTCAGCATTCACTGCGACTCGGTTCCCGGCTGGCACACAGCACGCTCCGGCACGACTGTTTACTTTCATGCCGCCAATTCCCTGTGCCGCCGCATGGCCCAGGACATTGTCAACCGCGTCACTGAAGTGTCGGGCCTGCCTGCCAACGGCGTGCAGACGGATTACATTCGCTTTCCCGGCATCGGCTTTGGCGTCCTGCGCGGCAGCCCCATGCCTGCTGTTTTGGTGGAATGCGGCTATATGAACAACGACAGTGACCTGGCGAAACTGAAAGATAGTGCCACCCAGCAGAACATAGCCCTGGGGATTGTCGCCGGTTTGCGCGACTTTATCGCCGACCGTGCCGCCCGCTAGAAAGCCTTTTTTGAACAAACAAACTGCTGCTTTTTACCGCCTTACCCTCGTCGGCCTCGGCGTTTGGTGCACTGCGGGCTGCGGCCATCACACCCATCTGGGTGTGGTGCGAACCGAAAGCCCTGTCTCGGCTCCTGAAGCGCCCCCCGCTGATACCAGGCCGCCTTTCACCCCGCAAAAGACCGGCGTGATTTACACGGTTTCCCAGAACGGCGGCGACGACAACAATTTAGTCGCGCATACTGTTCCCCTGGCGCACTCGCAAAGCCCCGCCCGTGATGCCCTGCAAGCGTTGATCCATGCCGACAACAGCCCCATCCCCGACGGGACAACCTTGCGCAGTATCAAAATTGCCGACGGGCTGGCAACGGTAGACATGTCCGGGGAGTTTCAGTCACATTTCCACGGCAGCGAAACGGAAGAAGCGCAGACAGTCAATTCCGTCCTGCGAACTTTGGGCCAGTTTCCATCCATTGACCGGGTGCAATTCTTGGTGGACGGCAAGGCAATCGACGCTTTGTCCCAGCTTCCGCTGTCCGGCCCATTGGATGTGATCCGGCTTGACCCCGTGCGCGACAAGGTTGCCGCAGGAGGCGCCGCGCGCGGGTGAGCGGAAACGAACGAGTGTCACCGATGTTTCCCATCGGTATTTTCGACTCTGGGCTGGGCGGCTTGTCTGTTTTGCGGGAAGTGCGGCGCCAGCTTCCCCGCGAATCCGTGGTGTATCTCGCGGACACGGCCAACGTGCCCTATGGCGACAAGCCGGTTTCGGTCGTGTGTGACTTGGCCCTGCGTCTGACGCAAGCACTGATTGCGCGCGGCTGCAAGATCGTGGTCATGGCGAGCGGCACATCCACCGTGGCCGGGCTGGAAGCGGCGCGCGCGCTTTATCCCCCTCAGTTGATTTTAGGCACCATTGACGTGGGGGCGGAAGTGGCATTGGCCGCCGCATCCGGCCCTATCGGCGTGCTGGCGACCAATGCCACCGTGCAAAGCCTGGCCTTTACTCACGCTGTCCGGCGTCTTGCGCCCGCTTACGCGGTGACCGAGCAAGGCTGCCCTCGATTTGTCCCCCTGGTGGAAGAAGGCCGGAGTGACACGCCCGACACTTTAGATGCTGCAAGGGAGTATCTTGCCCCGCTGCGAGACGCCGGGGCGCAGACAATCATCCTCGGCTGCACGCACTTTCCCTTTCTGCTGGACGCGCTGCAAAAAGCCGCATTGACGTTTGCGGATGACAGCTTCCATCCTGTGTTTGTAGACCCTGCCGCCGAAGTGGTGCGTCAGGCGGCGGGGCTTCTCGCGGAGCGCGGCTTGCTGGCCCCGCCGGACGCTTCCTCCCGCCTGCATTTTTCCAGCACGGGCGACCCTGCAAGCTTTGGCCGCCATGCTTCGGCCCTGCTGGGATACGCACTTCCCCCGGTCGATCTGCTGCGCCTTTGATGCCGTTTACTTTCCCAGCCTCAGCGCCTCCTTGCCGGGGCAGACAGCGTCTTGTCCCCGCCCGAAATTTGCTTTGCAAGCCTTGCTCTCGGTAATCCTTCCCCGAAACCCCTGCCGACAACTCAGCTTGGCGCGTTCTGTACATGGGAAAGCAGAGCGGTCAAAGCGTCCGGCATCCCTGCTGTTTGGCAGCTTGTCCCTACGCAGACATAAGCGCGCGCCGTGCCGTCGCCTGCCGGGGGAAAGCCTTTCTGGGCTGCCGCCGCGCCCTCCAGCGTTTCCACGATTTTGCCGGGCCAGGGAGCGGCCCACGCGCAATGCTGCATGTCCCGCAGCCCTGGGCTGCCCTGTGCGCCCACCAGCACCAGGTGCAGTTCCGGGCGCGTGTATGCATCCACGGCACGGGCATAGGAGGCGGCAAAAAACGACATGGGCGCGTATTCTGCGGCAAAGCCGCGCAGGGCGCGCTCCCCGGCCTGCCGGTAGTGGGCATTGCCCGTGAGCACGGACAGGCGCAGCAGGGCAAGGGCCGCTTCGGCATTGCCGCTCATGTCGCGCTTGGGGCGGGCAAGCTCGCCGATGGCCTTGGGGTCAGGGCGCACATCGTTGAAACCGCCGTGTTTGTCATCCTGCAATTGATCCAAGATATAATCGGCGGCTTGCGCGGCGCACGTTTGGTAGAACGGGTCTGCCGTCGCTTCGCCCAGGTCTAAAGCAGCTTGAAGATACGACACCTGGTCGTCCAGCATCCCTGCTGCTCCCTGCGCCGTTCCCCGTGCATAAAAGTGACGCAGTGCAACATCACCGCCCAAGGGGTCTCTGCCGTCTGTCATGCGCTCCTGGAGAAAGCGAAATGCTGTTCGCGCCGCGTCGACAATGTCTTCTTCCCCCGTGACTTGATAGCGCGCGACTAATGCTGAAACCGTCAAAGCATTCCAGTTGGCATATATGGTGCGGTCGATATACGGCGTCGGCAGCGTCGCCCGTATGTTCAGCGGCTTGCCGTAGTACGCTTCTTCCGCATCGGCATCCTGGCTGCCGGCGAACGCGCCTGTCTGAGGGTCGCGCAAATCCGACAGCATCCAATCCTGCGCATGCCGGGCCGTGTTCAAAAACTCCGGCATTTCCAGCACTTGCGCGGCCATGACATAGATCTGGGTTAATTTGGCGTTGTCTTCCAGCATCTTCTCAAAGTGCGGGACAGACCAGTCGCGGGTGGTGGAATAGCGAAAAAAGCCGCCTGCGTACTGATCGTACATGCCGCCGCCGCTCATGCCGCGCAGGGTCGAAACAATCATCTCGCGCAATGTGTCCTGCGGCGCGCGGGCATACTGCTCCAGGGCAAACTGCAAAGCGGCAGGATGGGGGAACTTGGGCGCGGCCTGCCGGCTGGTCACAAAGCCGCCAAAGCCAGGGTCCCACGACTGATGCAGGGCGTCTAAAACAGTGGGCACGGTCTGCGTATCTAGCTCAGTAGCGGACGGCGCGGTGTCTTGCTGGGCGCGCTCGCGGCGCATGTCGGCGGTCTGCGCTTGGAGTTCATCGCGACGGTCGCGCCACACAGTGGTGATATGATCCAGCAGGGTGATCATGCGCGCGGGCGGCACATAGGTTTCGCCGTACAGCGTGTCGCCGTCGGGGGTCAGAAAGACGGTGGTGGGCCAGCCGCCCATGTTGTAGCGCGCATTGATGTCGGGACGTCGGTCGTTGTCCACTTTGATGGGCACAAAGTCGGCCTCGATGCGCTTCTGCACCTGCGGGTCGGAATATGTGCCCGTGTGCTGCGGGTCGCCCGCGATGCCGGTATCCATGACATGGCACCAGTGGCACCAGACGGCGCCAATATCCAGCAAAATCGGCTTATCCTGGGCGCGTGCTTGTGCAAAAGCGTCGTCGCCCCATTCCTGCCAGGCTACTTCGCGTGTGTGTTCGGCCATGGGTGATTGTCTCCTGTCGGTGTTGTACCCAGGTTGGAAGATTGGCGGCGTTCTTTGGGGATATTGTCCGTGTTTCCCCGGTGTTGCGAGCGCGAACCAACGACGGAACGATTTGTTCCGTCGTCGGTACACCATGACAACGCCGAAGCTGCGCCTAGGCCAATCCGCTGCAAGCGCCCTGGGTTCTGCTATCATAGAATAGAAACCCATCCGAAGAAGGGGACTGCGCAATGAAGCTTTGCTGGCTCAACATGGCGACTCTCTTAATAACATGCGTGTCCCTCTGCCGAGCGCAGACGCAGACCGGGCAAGTCACCGTGGACATCACGCCGCAGCCCCTGGCCCAGTTTCGCCCCTGGCAGGCGTTTGGGGCCGGAGTGGACGGCCTGGAAAGCGGGAATGTGGGGCGCGTTTACACGCCTGCCAATGTGCGGGCGATGGCGAATGTGGGATATGGGTGCCTGACATATCGCCTGCGCACCGAGCTTGCGATTGAAGCCTGGCACTGGAACCCGCAGGGGACGTGGAGCGACGCATCACACCACCAAGGTTACTGGACATCTGAAACCACGGGGCAGAACCCGGCGGGCTTTTCCAATGGGTACCGGCTGCCGCGTCGGGGCAGCACGATTGACCAGGCAGGCAACAACGGCTATTCCCGGATGGACGACGGCGACCCGCGCACGTTTTGGAAGAGCAGCCCATATCTGGATGCGCATTTCACCGGGGAAAGCAACGCATTGCACCCCCAGTGGGTCGTGGTGGACTTGGGCAAACCTCAGCAAGTCAATGCCCTGCGCATCCAGTGGGGGGAGTTGTACGCGTCGCATTTTCGCGTGGATTGGTGGCACGGCCCGGACAATCCCGATGACGACCTGGACCAGACAATGGAAACCAGAGGCCGGTGGCAGGCGTTTTCCCGCGGCACGGTGACACGCGGGCAGGGCGGTGACAGCGTGCTGCGCCTGGCAGGGGTGCCGGTAAAAGCGCGGTTTGTGCGTGTGTGGCTGACCCAATCCGCGCCCGTTCCCGCCGCCTTTGGCAGAGATATTCGTGACCGGGTAGGGTATTCCATTCGCGAAATTGGGCTGGGGGTCATTTTCCACTCAGGCCAATTCCATGACTGGGTGCGCCGCGCCGCCAGCCGCCAAGGGCAGACCATTATGTATGCATCGTCCACGGACCCGTGGCACGATGCGGCGAACCGAGATGCGAACGTGGAACAGCCCGCTTGGGCGCGCGTCTTGAATTCGCCGCTGACGCACGATCTGCCCCTGCTGGTTCCCGTGGGCGTGCTGTATGACACGCCGGACAATGCCGCCGCACTGCTGCGGTTTCTGCAAACCAAGCATGTCGCCCTGCGCGGCGTGGAGCTGGGAGAAGAACCCGACGGCCAGTATGTGACGCCGGAAGACTATGGGGCGCTTTATCTCCAATGCGCGCGGGCGCTGCGCCGCGTAGACCCGCACGTGAAGACGGGCGGGCCGAGCTTTCAAACCAACATCGAGGGCTGGACCTGCTGGCCCGATGCGCACGGCAGCCGGTCATGGATGAACCGCTTCGTGCGCTACCTCGCTCGGCGCGGGCGAAGCAAAGACTTTCAGTTTTTCAGCTTTGAATGGTACCCCTTCGACGATGTCTGCGCCCCGCCCGTCGCCCCGCTTCAGCAGGAACCTAGCCTGCTGGCCGCAAGCCTGGCCCGCCTGCGCCATGAGGGCCTGCCAAAGACAATCCCTTGTTTAATGACCGAATACGGCTATTCCGCCTTTGCAGGCCAGGTGGAGATGGAACTGCCCGCCGCCCTGCTGAACACCGACATCGCCGCGCAGTTTCTCGTGTTGGGTGGAACGACAGCGTATTTGTACGGCCTGGAACCGAACTTCCCTATCCGCGAGTCCGACACATGCCCGCGCTGGGGCAATCTGGCCGCGCTGCTGTCCGGCCCGGATCGGCAGGCGCGTCAAGCTCTGCCCGCGTTTTGGGCCGAGCGGTTGCTGACGCAGGAATGGGCGCAGCCGCAGGGCGACGGCATGCATGCGCTGTACCCCGTGCGCGTGGATTTGGCAGGGAACAGCGCGAAAGTCTCCGCCTACGCCGTGCATCGTCCCGACGGGCAATGGGCGGTCATGCTGGTCTGCAAAGACCCTGCACAGGCGCAGCGCGTGCGAGTGCGCTTTCGGGCGGGAAAAGGCCAGCAAACAAGAAATTTCGCGGGCCAAGTCACACTTTTTCAATATGGGCGGGCGCAATATGCATGGCATCCGGCGGAGCGTAATGGATTTGCCGCGCCGGACCTGCCGCCATCGCACAAGCTTCTGCCGGGGCGCGCCGGGGACATCCTGCGGCTGCCTCCGTACTCATTGACTGTGGTGCGGGGGCGTTTGGGAGGCTAGGAAAGTGCTCCGTCGTACGGCAGAGCGTTTGACAAGGCGGGACAGACACCGGTATAATTGCCTATTCTCTGGACTGCGGCGGCACTGGGCGCACGGCGCATGGGGGCGGCTGCGCTTTGAAGTACGCATGAGTGTTTTACTATCACGGTATCGCGGCGCATGGGGGCTGCTGCTGCTCGGCACCGCCTTTCTGACCTTGTGGCAATTAGGCCGCCTGCCGCTGCTGGATGTGGATGAGCCGGTCTACGGCGAGGTAGGCCGTCAGATGGCGGCCACGCACGCCCTGTCGCGCTGGCTGACGCCGCACTACAACGGCCTGCTGTGGTTTGACAAGCCGCCGTTCTTCTACTGGCTGACCGGTTTGTCGATGCGTTTGTTCGGCGCGAACGAGTTTGCGGCCCGGCTGCCGTCGGCTTTGGGCGCCGTGGGCCTGGTCGCGGTTGTCTCTGTTCTCGCGCGGCGGATGTACCCGCAGCGGGCCAATGCCGGGCTGTGGGCGGGGTTTGTCCTGGCAACCGGAGTGCAGTTTTTCCTGCTGGCACGAGCCGCCGTCACCGACATGACTCTGGCTCTGACACTCACCCTGGCCCTGGCAAGCTTATACGCATGGCTGGATAAAGGAGGGCAGACACGCGCGATTGTGCTGTGCGGGGTGTGGACAGGGCTGGCGTGTCTTGTCAAAGGCCCGGTCGCCCTGGTGCTGATCGGCGCGCAATTGCTGCTCTATCTCGCCCTGACCCGCCGCTGGGCATTGGCAGCAAAGCCCGCGCTATGGGGCGGCCTGGCGCTGTGCCTGCTCGTTGCCCTGCCCTGGTATATCGCGATGATACGCTGGCACGGACAGGCGTTTGTTCAGGGGTTCCTGGAAGCAAACAATGTCACGCGCTTTTTGAAGCCTGAACATCACGAAACCAACTCACCGTTCTGGTACGTGCCTATCTTTCTCGCTTTCTTTTTGCCGTGGACAGTGGCCGTGCCCGGCGCTTTGATCGCGGCTCGTGGGCGCAATCGGGAAGAAAAGACCCGCCCGGAAGCTTCTCGCCCGACATTGTTTTTAGCGCTGTGGTGCGCCCTGATCTTTGTCTTTTTTTCGCTGTCACAGACCAAGTTAGTCACCTATATCTTTCCATTGTTTCCCGCGATGGCCGTGCTGGTGGGTGTCTGGATCGCGGAGGGAGTGGACGAACGGCAAAGTTTGTGGCATCGCTTGGAATGGGTTTACGCGGGGTTGTTTGTCCTGCTTGCCGCTGCCCTGATGATCGTGGGGCGGCAGTACCATGTGGCTTCGATCACGTGGATTGGCTGGCTTTTCGTGCTGGTGACTGCGGCTCTCGCCTGTGTGCTGCTGCCTGATGTGCGCGTGCGGCGGCTCGCGCCGGGCCTGGGGGTTGCGCTGACATTGCTGCTGGCATGGCTGTCGCCGACATGGAACACGCGGGCCGGCGAGCTGTCCGAGCGTGAACCCGCCCGGATCGCCGCCACGCATGCCCCGCCGGGTCAAGCCCTGTACGCCATGGCCCTAAAGCACCCCAGCCTGGTGTATTACAGTGGCCGCCGCGTGGTTTTAATCGACAATCGCAGGGTGGCGATTGCGGACATGGCATCACACCCCGACCATGTGTATGTGATGAAGGTGCGCGACTTCAACGACATGCGGGCGCGCTACCATTGGAGCGCGTACCATCTTTTGTTTCAGTCCCGGACAACCTGCGTGATGACGGGCATTCCTGTCCCCTCTTAAATCTTTGATAAGCAGCGTACTATGACCAACACTTCTTCCGAACTATCCATGACACTGCCCGGCTTGTCGTTTGTGTTTCCGATGTTCAACGAGATCGGCAACATCGAGAACTGTGTGGCGCAGGCTCTTGCCACGGGCCGCAAGATCACCCCGCATCTGGAGATCGTCATCGTGGATGATGCCAGCACAGACGGCTGCGGAGCTTTGGCGGACACGCTTGCTCAGCATCACCCCGAAGTGCGCGTGCTGCATCACGCGCGGAACCGCAAGCTGGGCGGGGCGCTGCGAACGGGCTTTGCCGCCGCTACCCAAGACTGGATCTTGTACATGGACAGCGACCTGCCTGTCGATATGAACGACACGTTCCGCGCTCTGCCTTTGACGCGCAATGCCGACATGGTGATTGGCAACCGGCAGGGCCGGGCGGAAGGCATCCGCCGCGAAGTGATGTCCTGGGGCTACAACAACCTGATCCGTATTTTGTTTGGCCTGCAAGTGCGGGACATCAATTTTGCGTTTAAGCTGTTCCGGCGCGACATCCTGGACCAGATTACTTTGCAGTCGGAAGGCTCGTTTATTGACGCCGAACTCCTGGTGGAAACGCATCGGGCGGGGTTTAGGATCGCGGAATTGCCGATCCAGTATCATCCGCGCGTGGCGGGCTTGTCTACCCTGGCGTCATCGTCGGTCGTCGTCACCCTTTTGCGCGAGCTGCGCGCCTACCGTCGCGCGATGCGCAAACGTCCCGCCCACGCGCCGTCCACGCCGCAGCGGGGCCGGGGCTAAACAGTCATGGATCAGGTGAAATTGATTGTCATCGACGTGGACGGGACATTGACGGACGGCGGCGTGCATCTGGACGCCGAAGGGCGAGAGCACAAACATTTCCATATTCACGACGGCCTGGGGATTGTCATGGGCCTGTGCGCGGGCCTGCGTTTTGCCGTCATCAGCGGGCGCGTGAGTGAGGCAGTAGAGCGTCGCATGACTGCGCTGGGCATCACGGATTTGCATTTAGGCGTCGGGAACAAGGCGGCGAAGATGCACGAGATCATGGCCGCGCAGAACTTGTCCGCTCTGGAAGTGGCCTATATCGGGGATGATCTGAATGACCTGCCCGCATTCGGCCTCGCGGGCGTGCGTATCGCCGTGGCCGATGCCGCCCCGCTTTTACGCGCCCGCGCCGATTGGGTGACCCCGCGCAATGGCGGACACGGGGCCGTCCGGGATGCCATCGACTACATCCTCACCGTGCAGGATCGTTATGAAGACGCTGTCCATGCCTATCTCGCGCATGAGCAGGCGCGTTTGCCTATCGTCTCCAGTCAGTAGCTTCCACTTCAAAGCTTTCTATGCCCACGCTGCACGTTCTGCACACCAATGATTTCCACAACCACCTGTCGGCCCGGCAGGCGGAATTTATTCGCCGCACCAAAGACAGTCTGCCCGATGCGCTCCTCTTGGATGCCGGCGATGCCGTGTCTGCGGGCAATGTCGGGGTGAGGCCGGGTGGGGAGCCTATTCTCCAATTGATGGGCGAGACCGGGTATGACGTGATGACCCTGGGCAATCGTGAGTTTCATGTCGCCGACGCTCTTCTGCGCCTGAAAATTGGAAAAGCCCCGTTTCCCATCTTGAGCGCCAACATGCGCTGGCGCGACAATCAGGGCGATAAGCTGCCTGTCCAATCCCATCTTATCAAGACCCTGCCCGACGGCCTGCGCGTCGGCATCTTCGGGGTGACTGTTCCCATGGTGACGCCGCGCATGACGGCCCGCATCGTCAGCGCGTTTGTCTTTGACGACCCAATCGCCGCCGCCCGCGCGCAGATTGAATTGCTGCGTCCTCAAGTGGATGTTTTGTTGGCCCTGACCCATACGGGCCTGCGGGACGATGAGCGTTTGGCACAAAACTGCCCCGAACTCGACCTGATTATCGGGGGTCATTCGCATGTCGTGCTGCCCGCGCCGCAGATTGTCGGCGGCGTCCCTATCGTGCAGGGCGGCTGGTACGGGCACTACTTGGGGCACGTGCAGATGGAATACCGTATAGGACAACGCCCCACGGTTTCCGGGCGACTTCTTTCCCTGGAAGACCTGCCGCCTGCCTGAGCGTGTCCCAAACGCGCCGGGCACATCCCGCATTTTGGGGCATTGGCACGGGACACCGTGGCTGAGTTTTAGCGTGTCGCCCCCGCGCTGCCACGCCATACCAAACCCTGATCTAAAGCGTACCAACGACGGAACGATTTGTTCCGTCGTTGGTACAGGCTCGCAATGCGAGTGGTACAGGCTCGCAATGCCGGGAAACGAGAAGACAACGAGGGCAGGGCGGCTTTGTTTCTGCGTTGCCGGCGTTTCCCCGCGCGGGGTTTATCGGGTATGCTGTGCGTGTGCTCGCTTTTGCCCTATTCCTCCTCATCGCCTGGATTGTCACGGCAAGCGGCTTGCAGATCGCCGGCCGCCTGCGTCTGCCGCCTGCGGCATCGCGCCTGGAGCGCGGCTTGATCGCGTATGCCCTGGGGCTGGGCGTGCTGGCGTATGGCATGCTTGGCCTTGGCCTGGCGCATGGCCTGTACCCTCTTGGCGTGGGCGCGCTTCTGACGGGGCTGGCCGTGCTGGGCGGACAACAGCACACCCGCTTGTTTCGCGGCCTGCGCGCGCGTTTCGGGCGCGGGGTGCATTGGCCGTTGCGGGGCTGGGGCATGGCGTTTTTGCTGGCTGTGTTCGCGGGGACAAGCCTCTTGGGTGTGTATTCCCCGCCGACATCTCTCGAATGGGACAGCCTGGCATACCATCTCGCCGACCCCAAGATCTACATTCAGCGCCACCAGATTGTGTACCTGCCGTGGGAAAGCCATTCCAACTTCGCGTTCACGGCGGAAATGTGGTACACGGCGGGCCTGCTGCTGGGCGGCGTTCCCCTCGCCAAATGGTTCCACTTGAGCTGCGCCGTCGGCACGTGTTTGACGCTGTATGCATTGGGACGCCGCCACCTGACCCCGAACATTGGCGTGGGGGCCGCCGTGCTGTTTGCGTCCATGCCCCTCGTCTTTTGGGAAGCGGGCACGGCGTATGCCGATCTTGCCACGACGTTTTATGCGACCCTGACACTGCTGGTCCTGTCTCAGGCATTGCTGTCGCCGCCCACGGACAAAGCGAATTTCAGGCCCTGGCTGCTCGTGTCGGCGGCGCTGATGGGCCTGACACTCAGCACCAAAGCCACGGCTTTATCTCTGCTGGTGCTGCTTGCCCTGGGGCTGGCGTTTGTGCTGGTGCGCGTGTGGAAGCAGTCGGGACGGCCTGCCCTGCGCACTGCCGCTGCGTGGGCGGCGCTGGCCCTGCTGGTCGGGTCGCCCTGGTATATCAAATCCGCAGTTCTGACCCACAACCCCGTGTACCCGTTTTATTCCCAAATCTTCGGGGGACGCTACTGGAACCGAGTCAATGCCGCCGCGTACGATCAGTCCAATGCCGACTTCGGCATGGGGCGCACCGCGGACAAGCTGCTGCTGGCCCCCTGGAACCTAACCATGTTTCTGACACCGGGCCGTCCGCTGCCACCGCGTCTCAATGCCCCGCTCAAGCAGTCGTTTAACGACCGCCAGTTCCCGACCATGCTGCTGACGCCGGTCTTGCTGGGCGCGTTGTTCTTTCCCTGCTTCGGCCTGCGCGCGCCGCGCTGCGTCAAGGCATTAGGGGCTTATGCCCTGGGCAGCGGGCTGTTTTGGTTCGCGACCGCCCAGCATGTGCGTTACCTGCTGCCTATTCTGCCGGTTTTATGCCTGCTGACGGCGTGGGTGATTGTGCAGGCGATTGCGGCGCGGTGGCGGTCGGGCTACGCGCTCGCCGCATTAGCTATCGGTTCGCTGCTGCTGTCCCTGGCCGTTGCCGCGCAAATTGGGCGCGTGCAGGGGCCGGTCGCTTTGGGGCTGACATCACGCAGGGCTTATCTGGAAGCCAATGAACCCACCTATCCCGCCATGGCGTTTATCAATACTCATTTGCCCGCCAACGCCAAATTGGTGTTTTATGGCAGCCCGTTGGGCTTTTATTGTGACCGGACGTATCTATGGGGCGAAGCATTGCACAGTGCGTACATTCCCTACGCCCGGTTTCATTCGGCAAGTGACCTCAATCATTGGTACGCCGCGCACGGCATCACGCATGTCCTGGTGAACCCGCAGAGCTTCGGCTTTGCGCCCGGCGATACCTGGCCCGGCTGGGTTTACCAACTTTCCGCCGGTACCGGCGCGCCGCTTTACTCCGGGCACGGCGTGCAGGTTTACGCCCTCCCGCCTGCAAGGTAATTTCTATGTCCCGCTGCCGCTCGGTTCCCATTGCCCGCGCCGTTTCCGCCCCTTCTTCTCCGCAGACACTGCCTGACGCCGATGCGCCTGTGCTCAGCGACCGGTCTGTGAAAGCAGGGTTTGCGCTGATCCTTGTCGTGTTTGCCCTGCTGACAGCGATGTACGGCATCATTACCCCCGCCGCCACGCCGGATCAGCACAACCCCGATGAAAACGCGCACATGCTGTATGTCGCTTCCCTAGCGTCGGGGCATGTGCCCGTGTTCCATGACGGCGGGGCCGATTATGAGGCGCATCAGCCACCCCTCTACTATGCCGTGTGCGCTCCTATTTATGCTGTCGCCCATGGGGTGGGGCCTGCTGCCGCCACTCGCGCCGTGCGCGCTGTTTCCCTGGTACTGGGCATGGCGCTGGTCGTGACGGTGTTTTTGTGCGTTTGCGCCTTGTTCCCTGCGCAGCCGATCATCGCTCTGGGCACGGCGGCGTTTGTCGCGTTTCTGCCGATGAACCTGGCTTTATCGGCTTCGGTGACCAATGACGCGCTGACGAATTTAATTATCGCTCTTGTGCTGTGGCGGCTGACCGCGCTGGCGCAAAAAGCAGGACAACTTGTCCAATCTCCCCGCCTTGGGCTGCATCACGCGCTGGTTTTAGGGGGGCTAATTGGGGCGGGTATCTGGACAAAGACATCGACCCTGCTGCTCGCGCCGACTGTCTTGTGTGCGTGTTACTTTTTCGTGCGGCAGGGATTGATGCCGTTTAGGGATGCCGGACGCGTTGCTCTGGTTTCGCTGGGTGTCGGCGTGCTGATCGGCGCGCCGTGGCTGCTGCGCAACCAGGTATTGTATGGCGACCCATTGGCCCAGCACTTGTTTGAAACAGCGTTTCGCAGTACGGCTCAAGCGCCGGATTTAATTCGTTATGTCTTCGGCGGCTCCATCGGGGCTTATTTGTGGGGCGTGGCGCAGTGGACATTTGCGTCGTTTTGGGGCGTCTTTGACTCCATGCGTTTGTTTTGGGGGCAGAGCCCGCACGGCCATGCGCCCTCACCCGCCCAGGGGCTGCCCTTTGTCTACGATGTCCTGGCGTTGTGCTGCTTGGCCGCCGCTGCTGGATTGGCTGTGTCCGCACGCCACGCCGCCCTGTGGACATCGGTGCAAATCGCCCTCATGAGCACGTTCGGCGTGCTTGTCGCGCTGACCTGGCTGGCGCACCTGCGCTTTATCCTGGTCTTTTTTCAGGCGCAGGGTCGTTACTGGTATCCCGCGCTGCTGCCGCTGGCATTGTTTTTCGTGCTGGGCTTGCGCGGTCTGGCAGGGCGTCTCGCTTGGTTTCGTCTCTTTCTGCTCCTAATGACCGTCGGATTGCTGGCTTTGAACGCCTACACACTCGGCTTTTTGCTGTTGGCACGCTTTGTGCATTAGCTTTTCAAGTCGGCGGAAATGGGTATAAATTTGCAGGGCAGCGCTTGGCAGACCGGCTGGCTGCACAGCTTCGCATGGCCCATTCGTCTAGCCTGGCCCAGGACGCTGCGCTTTTCGGCGTGGAAACCGGTGGTTCGAATCCCCGATGGGCTACGTTGCTGAAGCGTATTGCTAAACTTTGGCTTTGTGCCGTGCCGAAACGGACACAGTTGTTCGACGCAAAAAGGAAGCTATTATGAAACGCTTTTCTCTTGTCCCCATAGCGATTGCCTCGCTTTCTCTGAGCGGCACGGCATGGGCGCAGGTTGTGATTACGTCCGGCCCATCCTCCGCTGCGGCGGGTGCGCCTGGCCTGACCGGCGATTTTTATTTTACCAATAGCGCCCCAATCACGTCAATTGGCATGGCGCAGGCTTACATTGCCGGTCATGCCGACACGGGCACGTTTACCGCGACCGAAGCGGGCATTACCGGGTCGGCGAACGGCTTCGGCTACTCCGCCCAGGATACCGGGTCCGCCAAAGACTTTTTGCAGGTGGGGGGGGATGGCGCATCCTATGCCGGCCCCACGACCACGCTGGATGACGGCTTGTTTGACTTTCAGGGGTACCTCAACGTAGCAAGTGCAGGCACGCTGCAATTTTCTACGTTCAGCGATGACGGCTCTGCGCTGTTTATTGCCGGGCAGCAGGTAGTCGGCAATGACGGTGTTCACGCGCAAACACGTGCCTCTGGCTCGGCGACTTTCGCACAGGCAGGATTGTATCCCCTAGAGCTGGTTTATTTCAACCATGTCGTGCCTGAATTTCAAGGCGGCGGCGGTTTGCAGGCGGATTTTGGGGGTGCCCGTCTTTTGCAGCTTGCGCCCGCCCCGGAATTATCCGGCGGGGCAAGTTTTTGTCTGGGCGTTTTTGGGCTGGGCGCGCTGGGCTGGCGCGCTCGCCGCCGCGCTTCTCCCCGCCAGGTATGATCCCTCATCGACGCTGCCAACGATGCGGCTTTACGCTGATCGAGCTGCTGGTCGTGATCGCCGTGATTGCTTTGCTCGCTGCCCTCCTGTTTCCTGTCTTTGCGCAGGCGCGGGGAAAAGCGCGCCAAACCGTCTGCCTGTCCAACCTGCGGCAGATCGGTTTGGCCGTGGAGCAGTACGCCGCCGACAACGACGATAAACTGATGCCCGGTGTGCTTTTGTCCGCGCCCAACGCAGACGGCAGCCCGCGATACGCAGGCTGGGCGGGTTTGTGCAATGCTTATGCCCATGCGCCCGGCATTTTCCGCTGTCCTGCCTCCGCCGCCCCCAATGCTGCACCGGGTATTCCCGCCTCAAGCGCGCTGGTTTCCTATTTCTTCAACCTAAATTTGGCCGGCGCGGAAGCGCCTCTGGGCCTGCCCCGCGCGGCTTTGGCGGCCCCGTCAAGCACGGTCTTGGTGGCGGAAACTTCGGAAGGTCTGCCTGGCGTGTATGTGCCGTTTGGGCAGCCCGGCGAAATCGTCTCGCCGTTCGGCAACTCGTTCGCCGCGACCCTCGCTTCGGCAAACCGGCATCAGGGCGGACGCTGTTTTGTCCTGGCGGACGGGCATGTGAAATGGCTGCGCCCCGAATCGGTCAGTGTGGGAACAACCGCACAGGCCGTTTCACCTCTGGCATTGCCTCCCGGCATTGCCGCCACGTTCGGCTATCGCTGACTTTGCTCCCTGTGAGAGACTCCTCAGCATCGCCCCATTAACGCCAGCCGGGAAACTCCGTGCCGTGCATCAAGCAGCTGTCTGTGCGGACGATGAGCGGCTGCCCGTTTGGATACAGCCCATCTTGCAGGGCCTGAAAGTGCGGATCGGTATGAAACGAAGCCCAGGCGCGGTCACGATGGGCCAAATCTTCAAAAACCAGCATGTAGGTCAAACGCGGAGCCACGCCGATCACTGTGGTCCAAAATCCCATCGCGAACATGCCGTGCGCTTCCATGGCCGCCTGCCAGTGCTGTTCAAACCACTCAGACACTTCGTTTAGCTTGCGTCCGTCATCAAACGCCAAGCTGCGCAGCTCAAAAATGCCTCCTTCCAGCCGGGACGGCTGGTTGCGCTGGCGCGCCTGGAACGAATACGGCGTGGGGCGCAAAATGGTGCTGGTTACTGTGCGGATAGGGTTGTAGCCTGCTTCGGCGATACTGGCGGCGCGCGCCGCTTGCCACTGCGTATCCGCTTCAAACTCTTCCCAAAGCTGCTCACGCCGGGCCAAACTTTCCCAGGCCAGCATGTAAGTCATCCGGGGGCTTTTTCCAACAAACACCCACCAGAAACCGACCGCTTCAATGCCGATGCGTTTCCAGATAGGCAGCGTGTGCCGCTCAAAGCGCGTGTTGAGCACAGCGCGCGCGCGGCTGCTGATCAGGTCATAATGCCGAAGCTCGTAAAGCATCTGCCATTCTTTCTTCTGCCCAAAGCAGAACATGTATTCCCATTGTATAATCAATGAAAATGGGTGGAAGTTCCTCCTTTTGGGCCTGCTGCAAACCTGTCGCCACGGCGCTTCTTCGGCGTTTTTAGCCCTTACCGACGACGGAACGATTTCTTCCGTCGTTGCTATAAGCTTGGAACGAGAACGAAACGCCGAGGCAGTGCTCTGGGGAAGAAAACAGCAGCGTGCTAATCGCTTTTGGCGCTGCCGGAATCGCGCACGGGCAGATGAAAGTAAGTTTGCAGCATTGCCCGCGCCACTTTGCCCGCTGTGTCTGCGCCGTGCCCGCCATGCTCCACAACGGCGGCAATGGCGATAGTGGGGTGGTCGTACGGTGCGAAACAGATAAACCAGCCGTGTGTTTTGGCGCTGCCGTGGACCTGAGCCGAGCCGGTCTTGGCGGCCACGGCGACCTGCCTGAAATCCACCACTTTGCCTGTCCCGCGTGTCACAGTCTGGCGCATGCCGCGCCGCACGTCTTCCATGTTCTGCGGGCTGACGGGGACATGGCGAATAACAGTGCGCGCATTCGTAAACAGCGCTTTATTTTCATGCCCCGTCGTGATCTTTTGGACGACATAGGGGCGCAGCACGTCGCCGCCGTTGGCGAGTGTCGCCGCAACCCGCGCCATTTGCAGCGGGGTTGTCAGCACATCGCCCTGGCCGATAGCCATGTGCAGCGTGTCGCCGCCGAACCATTGGGTAAACGCTGGCCCCTGGCGCGCGAAGCGTTTGGCTTTCCATGCCGGGGACGGGATCGAGCCAATGTCCTCGGAAGGCAGGTCGATGCCGGTCTTTTCGGCCAAGCCAAACGCTTTGGAATAGTCGGAAATGGCATCCGGCCCGATCTTCTGGCCCGCCACATAGAAAAACACGTCGCATGAAACCGCGATGGCTTTGTAAAAATCGGTCTCGCCATGGGTCTGCCAGCAGCCGAAGCGCGCCCGGCCCAGATGATAAGAGCCGGTGCAGTCCACGGCGGAATGAGTCGTGATTGCGCCAGTTTGCAGGCCCGCCGCCGCCACGATAGGCTTGAACGTAGAGCCGGGCGGATACAGGGCATCGGTCGTACGATCCAAAAGAGGGTGGTCGGGATTGGCGCTGAGCGGTGTCCAGTCCTGGGTTTTGATGCCGGTGGCAAACAAGCCGGGATCGAATGTGGGGGCGGATGCCATCGCCAGCACGGCCCCGGTCTGGGGATTAATCGCCACGGCAGCGCCCACAAAATGCCGTGCGCGCAGAACCGCTTCCGCTGCGGCCTGCACGCGGGCATCCAGGGCCAAGGTGACTGTCCCGCCGGGCGTAGCCGACGCCACATTCATGGTGCGTACGCGCCGCCCGCGCGCATCTATCTGGACATCCGTGCCGCCCGGCGCGCCGTGCAAAAACGTTTCGTACTGGCGTTCCAGCCCCGTCTTGCCCAGAAAGTCGTCGGTAAAATAATCGGGGTCTTTACCCTGTGCCTTGAGACGCTTCCAATCGGCCTCGTTGACGCGGCCCATGGTGCCCAACAGCTGCGCCGCCAATGTGCGGTGCGGGTACCAGCGCACAGGCTCCGGGCTGGTGCTGACGCCGGGCAAAAACGGACGATTTTCCTCGATCTGCGTCACCACGGTCATGGAAACGTCGCCCGCCACGCGCTGAGGGTCGTACGGGTTTTGGCGGCTGTCCTGGATGACCTGCCGGATGTCATCGGGTGTCTCGTCGAGCAATGCGGCCAGCCGTCCCAGGACAGGCGGGTTTTTCAGGACATCGGGGGTGGCATAAACGGCAAAACGCGAGCGGTTGGCGGCCAGCAGCCTTCCTGCCCTGTCCACGATAATGCCTCGGGGCGCGCGCGAGCGAATGTGCCGTGCCTGGTTGGCATCGGCGAGGGCGCGGAAGTCATCGCCGTGGGCAATCTGCAAAAACCACAACCGCGCGATCAGGGCAGCAAACAGCAACGCGATCAAAACGCCGAACAAGCGGGTACGCACGACAAAGGCCCGCTCATCGTCAGGCGACGACGGAGCGGGCGCAGAAGAAGGGGTTCGGGGCTGCGTTATCATGGAAGAGAACCGCTAATGCTCTCCGGGCGGGGGGGCGTACATGTGGCTGTAGCGGTGCGGCTCCGCGCCTTTGGCATAGGTCTTTTCGACCACTTCCGGCGTCCACTGGGTGGCGCGCAGGCCGTCTTCGGGGTTGATGCGAACCGTCACATAGTCTGTGGCCGGGTGCGCGCGGGCATGGCGGCGCGGGGCCGATGAGGGAGAGGCATCTGTTCCCGGATTGGCAGTGTCCGAGGAAGAGAAAGACGGATCACGCCGCGCGCGGGTATCGGAACTGGCCGGTGCGCTGTCCGCTGCGGGTGCAGAAAGGGGCGTACTCATGCCATTGGAAGTGTCGGCATCAGACGCGCCCCACGCGCCCGTGTTGGTGCCCTGGCTTGCGTCCGTTCCCGCTTGCGAATCGGAGGAGGCACTGTCGGAAGACGCGCTATTGACGAAGTCGCTGTTTTGGGCGCGTTCCTGCGCGTGCCGTCGGCGGCGCTCGGAGCGTGTGGTTTGAAAAGGATCGACAGGTGATGGCACAGGAACGACAACTGCGGCGGCAGGCGCGGGCTTCGCTTTGGGATGGTCACGGGCCGCTTCTTTGGCCTGCGCCGCCTGGAAAAGAGGCGCTGCTTTCAGCATGAAGTTTTTCCAGATAGGAGCGCAGACAGTCGACCCCCAAGCATTGCCTTCCATTTCTGCGCCATAGGAGTCCTGCCCTGTTTTTGCATTGTGCAGCGGATGCCCGGCCCATACGGCGCACACCAGGTTTTTGTCGTAGCCGACAAACCAGACGTCTTTGTGCCCCTGCGTGGTGCCGGTCTTGCCCCGCGCATCCGCGACATCGCCGACGATTTTCCCTGTTCCGTCCGTGACCACGGCGCGCAGCATATCATCTAATTGTTTCGCGGTGCTGGGCTGCAACACATGGGTTTCAATGGCGGGTGGGATGTCTTCAATGGTGCGGTCATTGGAATCGGCCAGCCGGGTAAACGGGGTAGGCACGGGGTGATTGCCGCCATTGGCGATTGTGGCATACACATCGGCCATTTCCAAAGGCGTGACCCCGCTGGACCCGAGGGCAAGGGATAGAACAGGATCAAGCGGCGAATCGACACCCATCACGCGAGCATAACGCACGACGGATTGTGGGCCGACTTCATGGATCACCCGCACGGCGGGAACGTTGATGGACTGTGCCATGGCATCGCGCAGGGTCACATGGTTATAGGAATAGCCGCTGTCGTCGTGGGGAGTGTAGGCCTTGCCGCCTGTTTGATAAGTGACCGGCGCATCATACACGCGCGTGTCTTCGTTGACGACATGGCTGTCAATCGCCGCCGAATACAGGACCACCTTGAACGACGAGCCGGGCTGTCGCCGCGCCTGCGTCACAATGTTAAATTGGTTCTTGGTATAATCCGTACCGCCCACCATGGCTTTGATTTCGCCTGTTTTAGCATCCAGGGCGACCAGGCAGCCTTGATTGGGGCCGCGCCCGCGCACGTTGTCGATGCCGTCAACCAGGGCGGCTTCGGCGATTTGCTGCATAGGCCAGTTCAGCGTGGTGTAGACGCGCAGGTTGCCGCGCTCCAGGTAATCTTTGCCGTACTTGTGCTGCAATTGGTCGGCGACATAATTGACAAAGAACGGCGCATGATACACCTGGCTGCCCTGCTTGGGCGGGTGCGGTGCGGCCAGGTGAATATACTCGGCCTTCGCGTGTGTCCACTGCTGAGAGGTGATATAATGCTGCTCCACCATGTTGTCTAGGACACGGTTGCGCTGGGCCTCGGCGGCATCTTTGTCTTTGTAGGGCGAGACATCACGGGGGCGGTTGGGCAGGCCGGCCAGCAGGGCGCATTGGGCCAGGTCAAGGGCCTTGACATCCTTGCCGAAGTAGGTCTGGGCGGCGGCCTGTACGCCATACGCGCCGCTGCCATAGTTGACTTGGTTCAGGTACATTTCCAAGATGTCTTGCTTGGTGTAGTTCTTTTCGATTTGGGCCGCGACAAGCATCTCATGCAGCTTGCGCCCTAACGTTTTTTCCCGTCCCAGTCCCTCGATTCCCATGTTGCGGGCCAGCTGCTGCGTGATCGTGCTGCCGCCTTCGCCGTGCAGGTCACGGCTTTTGATGTTGCGGCCCAGGGCGCGCAAGATGCCCTGAAAGTCCACGCCTGAGTGCGTATAAAAGCGTTTGTCTTCAAAGGCAATGGTGGCGTTTTGCAGGTCTTTGGGGATTTGATTGATAGGGACAACCTGACGGTTTTCCACGTACATCTTTGCCAGCAGGGTGCCGTCGCTGGAATAAATCAGCGTGCGGCCTGGCGGGTCAAAGGTGATGTCAATGGACGATGGGGCGTTGCGCAATTGCAGTCCAAAACAAACCACAAAGGTGATAATGGCGACCAGAACCAGCAAAGTCAGCGCCTGAAACAGCGTCACAACGCCCTGCCGGAACGGCGAGCGTTTGCGCCGAAGAGGACGGCGTTTGCCGGAGCGGGTGGGAGGGGCGGACGGCCCGCGCCCGCCGGGGGGTTCTGTTCTTCTGGGAGTGCCTGTAGTTGCCATAAGTGTATCTGTCATTATGCGCGGGACGAGGGGTTTTGTCAAGCAAGTTGACTTGCTGGGCAAGGCGAGGTATAGTCGCCTCACGTTCGTATCGAAAAAGGGTTGCTGCTCAATGTCCTTTCCCCGCCCCGTGCTGCTTTCCGCGCTGTCCCTCGGTTTTCTTTTCAGCCCTGTTTTGCGGGCCGGGTGTCAGCCTCCCGACAGCCCCCTCGCCGCGCCGCAAAACCTCCCTGTTTCCCTGTCCGTGGATGCGTCCGGGGTTGCGCAGAAACTGCTGCATGCCCAGATGAGCATTCCGGTGAAGCCGGGCGCGCTTACCCTGGTGTACCCGAAGTGGATACCGGGCGAGCATGGCCCGACCGGGCCGATTGACAGCATCGCCGGGCTGGTCTTCTCGGCAAACGGCCAGACAATCCCCTGGCGGCGCGACCTTCAGGAGATGTTTGCGTTCCATTTGACTGTTCCTGCCGGTGTCCGAACGCTCACGGCCCGCTATGACTTTCTGCTGTCGGGCGACACGACTGGCTTTTCTGCATCGGGCCTTACCACGCCGAATCTGGTCAATATCAACTGGAACCAATTGGTGTTCTATCCGTTAGGGCGAACGGCGGACAATGTGACCGTAACGGCGAGCTTGCAGCTGCCTGCGGGCTGGCAGTATGGAACGGCTTTGCCTGTCAAAACAGCGGCAGGGGATATTATTTCGTTTCTGCCCGCGCCTCTCGTGACCCTTGTAGACTCGCCTGTTTTGGCGGGCAAGTATTTCAAGATGATCCCCCTGACGACACCAGGTGCAACGCCTTCCCATGAGATCGACATGGTAAGCGACAGCCCAGGCGCATTGCTGATGCCGGACACGCAGATCCAGCACTACAAAAACCTGGTCGCGGAAACCGGCCCTCTTTTTGGCGCGCGCCATTACCGGGATTATCACTTTCTGTACACCCTCAGCGACCATGTGGCCTCGTTCGGCCTGGAGCATCATGAATCCAGTGACGACCGGGTGGGGGAGCGCACGCTGCTGGATCCCGACATGAACCTGCTGGCTGCCGACCTGCTGCCGCACGAGTTTGTCCATTCGTGGAACGGCAAATATCGCCGCCCTTACGATCTGTATACGCCCGATTACCAAAAGCCCATGCAGGACGATCTGTTGTGGGTCTACGAGGGATTGACCCAATACTACGGCAAAGTGCTGTCCGCCAGGAGCGGCCTGTGGACGGCGCAGAACTTTGAGGATCAATTGGCCGGACTGGCTGCGTCCCTGGGCCACACGTCGGGACGGGCATGGCGGCCCCTGCAAGACACGGCCGACGATGCTCAGAATGCTTACAACTCGCCGGCAAGCTGGGCCAACTACCGTCGCGGCACGGACTTTTACGATGAGATGGTACTTGTCTGGCTGGAAGCGGATACCATTATTCGTACTCGCACCAACGGCACGAAGTCGCTGGACGACTTTTGCCGTGCGTTCCATGGCGGCTCGACCGGCATGCCCCTGGTCAAGCCGTACACATTTGTCGATGTTGTCCATGCTTTGAATGCCGTGACGCCCTATGATTGGCATGGCTTTTTGATCCAGCGGCTGACCCGCACAGGAACAGGCGCGCCCCTGGGCGGCATCACCAATAGCGGCTGGAAGGTCATTTATACCGACACGCCCAGCGCCTTTACGAAAGCGGCTGAAAGTGTGTTCAAGTCCAAGCTGTTCAACTTTTCCCTGGGCATGACCGTCAACGAGAATGGGCAAATCGTCGATGTGTTTCCCGGCCTTCCCGCCGCGCAGGCAGGGCTGGCCCCCGGCCTCAAGCTGATCGCCGTCAATGGACGCGCGTACTCGGACGACCGCTTGCAATCTGCGATTACGGCATCCAAGAGCGCGACTGGCCCCTTAGAGATCATCGCGGAAAATGGCGAGTTCTTCCAGACCTTTGACCTCCATTACCAGGGCGGCCTTCAATATCCGCATTTGTTGCGTGATTTGTCTCAGCCTGACCTGCTAACCCGCATTATCACGCCGCGCGTCGTGCCTGCCCCTGTTGTTTCCGCTGCCGCCCCAATGCCGGGATAGCTTCGTGCGTTTTACTGGGTGTCGGGGACAGTGCTTTGTCCCCGGCCCTGTCTATTTCCGAAGGATATTTTCCATGCCTCGTTTCGCCCCTTCCACTCTGCTGCTGCCCCTTGCGTTTTCTCTTGGTCTGCCAACTTTCGCCTATGCTGCCCCGCCGGACAGCCCGTATCCCTCGGCGCAAAACCCAACCATGGCCCTGGCCGTGGATGCCACGGAGTCCGCACGGCACATTCTCCATGTGCAGATGGACATACCCGCGCGGGCGGGCGCGCTGACCCTGGTTTACCCGAAGTGGCTGCCTGGCGAGCATGCCCCAAATGGCCCAATTGCCAATGTCAGCGGCATCATCTTCACGTCCGGGGGGCAGACCCTCGTTTGGAACAGGGACTTGGTGGATATGTTCGCGTTCCATCTCAAAGTGCCGGATGGGGCAAACAGCGTCCATGCCGCGTTTGACCTGCTGACAGCGTCCGATCCTGCGCAGGCTATCACGTCCGACAACCTGGCCGACATTGCCTGGACTTCGCTGGTCTTGTACCCGCAGGGCAAGACGGCGGACACAGTGAATGTCGCCGCCCGGCTGCGTCTCCCGGCTGGATGGAAATTTGCCACCGCTCTGCCCATCGCGGGACAATCCGGCGACACCGTCTCGTTTCAGCCTGCGCCATTATCCACGTTTCTGGATTCACCACTGATTGCAGGCGCGTATTCCAAAGTCATCCCTTTAAGCGCGCCGGGCGACACGGCCCCTGTCGAGATAGACATGGTGGCCGACAGCCCCGACTGCCTCCTCATGCCGGACAATCAAATCACGGCGTATAAAAACCTGGTCACGCAGGCCGGGGCATTGTGGGGCGCGCGCCATTACCGCGACTACCATTTTTTGTACACGCTCAGTGATTTAGTCCACGGAGAAGGCTTGGAGCACCACGAATCGTCTCAGGACACCGTGGAGGCCGATACGTTCACCGACCAGCCCAAGCGTGGGTCGGGCGATTTGCTGGCCCACGAATACACGCACTCGTGGAACGGCAAATACCGCCGCCCTTATGACCTTTACACAACCGACTACCAGATGCCCATGCGCGACGACCTGCTGTGGGTCTACGAAGGCATGACCGAGTATTATGGCCTTGCCCTGACTGCCCGCTCGGGCCTATGGACACCCGAAGACTACCGCGATGAAGTCGCCAATATCGCCGCCTATTTAGACCACGAAACAGGCCGCGCCTGGCGTCCCCTGTCCGACACGGCTGTGTCCTCGCAAAACCTGCGGGCGAACCGGGAATGGCGTCTCACTCGCCGCGCGCAGGATTATTACACCGAGATGGTCTTGATCTGGCTGGAAGCCGACACCATTATCCGCACCCAGACGCACGGCCAAAAGTCCCTGGATGACTTCGCCCGTTTGTTCGGCGGCGGCCAGTCCGGCCCGCCCCAGGTGGTCACGTACACCCTGGACGACATTGCCAAAACGCTGGGCACCGTCACCCCCTACGACTGGAAGAAGTTTCTGCAAGATCGCATCTATACCATCACGCCGCGCGCCCCTCTAGGCGGCATCACCAGCAGCGGCTGGAGCCTCGTTTACACCGACACGCAAAGCGCGCTGGACAAAGCCAATGAGGCCCATTACGGCGGCCTTTCCCTCATCTACTCCCTGGGCGTGACGCTCAGCAAGACCGGCCAGATCGGCGACATCGCGGCCCTCTCGCCCGCCGCGCAGGCAGGCCTCGCGCCGGGCATGAAGATTGTCGCCGTCAACGGACGCGGCTACACGAGTGGCGTCATCAAAGCCGCCATCCAGGACACTAAAACCCAAACCGCGCCGCTTTCCCTGCTGGTGGAAAACGGTGAGTTCTTCAAGACTTACCAAATCAACTACCACGGCGGCACGCAGTACCCCCACTTGGTGCGCGACCCCGCCAAACCCGACCTGCTTTCCCGCATCGTCTCCCCCCTGCCCGCCGTCCCCGTGACCGCCCGCTAACCGTCCTCGCCCAACCGTCCGCTCCCGCTCGCCTGGAACAAGGCGAGCGGGCGCCGAAAACAACCCCCCGCCCCCGCCTCGCACCGGCATTGCCTGCCCGCTTCCCCTTCTTTGCCAGCCCCAACCAACGACGGAACAAAACCGTCCGTCGTCGATACGCCCTTGCCACACTTCCGCCACGCCGGGGCAGCGCGCAAGCCGCGAGAACGCACCGGCAGCCTATGCACCTTGCTTGCTTTTGCGGCCAAGCTGCGTTACAATAGGGTTCAGGACACAGCACAGAATTGCGTCGTGTATGTGCGGCGTCGGAATAAATTGGACAGCGCAGGATAGAAACCTCCTGCGGCTAAAGGCAAGAAGGGCGTAGCAATCAACGACCCACAAAAGGAGAACAGTAGATGAGAAACGTGTTGGTTCGGGTTTTTGACGGGAGCGGCAGACCGGCACGCGGCGAGCGTGTCAGTATTTGGGTTTATCAGTTCCTCGCAGGTGGTGTAAAATAGCAGCAGGCCAACAGCGACGGCGAGGCTGAGTTCAACCTGAACATTGATGAAGGGGCAGAAATCTCCGTCAGCGTCAACAGCAAAGAATATGTTAGCCGGGACAGCGTCAAAGGTAGTTATCAGATACAGTTATAGAAAGCAACCCCATGCAAAGTGATTTGGACGCTATTATAGTGATTTGGACGCTATTATGTTGCTGTCGGAACAATGGGCGGAGCGGGTAGACAAAGCCAAAAGATGGCATTCTCCTTTAGGTGATGACATTCTAATCATCCGTGTAGGTGATGAGTTTCTAGAAAAAGAGGATTTGAAAATCCTGCGTCTGATAGCATCTGTGGATTTACAGTCGCCCAGTCACGAAACAAGCCTGCAACTTACCGTTCACCTGTCACGTTTGGCCCAATTCTATTATGAAGGCGTCAGCGCTCACCTCTTGCTGGCAACAGATGATGACTTGGCAAGCCTAGATGTTTCATTAGAGACAATATGAGAACTTGCCGTTCCTCACATTTACGTCTCCGAATGTGCAGAAGCGGCGTGCAAATATGCCTTCCGAGCAATTAATTTACTTCCATACTTTCCTGCGCCCTACCTTCTGGCGGACTTATTTAGAGTATCTCACTTTTATGGAACCGCGTTGCATTGGTATGATATAGCCCTGCAAATTGCTGTAGAACAGGGCTATAATAATGAGATGCGGCGCATTAAAGCACGTCAGATAGACTTAAAGGCTGACGATACAACAGCAGACCCCCCTCTGTCAAGAGTGAGAAAAGGAGGCTTCCCAACAAAAACCACCTTTGGGCTTTTGTTAGATTTACAGGAACAAACTCCTGCATCTCGCCCAATTCTGGCTGCTCCAAATATACAGAAAGCAATCCCCACTTCATCAACGCTATCCCCACAGACACCTGAGCAATCCTCTAAAAAGGAGTGGTGGCCTTTTGGTAAGCGTGGGTAAATGGCATAGACTACAAAATGCAACTTTATGGTCTGCAATGTGTCTTATACAACGTGAACCCAGAAGCAAGAAGAAAAGCCACTGAATTAACCCCAAAAATGAGCAAGCACGTTGTCAAATTGCTTACAAAAATCGCAACGACAAAATGCACCCAAGACAGCCTAATCACGCCTGTTGATGCTAACATTGTTGAGGCTGTAGCAGATTATGTGGCTGATGCGCTTTATGTGGCTGATGCGCTTCCAAATAGATGCCATGCTAAACCAAAGTCGTCAGTAGCAGAAAATATCGACCCCGACAACTCGGTAGCAAATCCCATCTTGGTGGAAAAAGAGATAGGTATTCTTTGGTCGTTCACCGCCGATGTCGTGCCGCAGATACAAATATTCAAGTTCGGTGGTAGGCTGATAGCGGAAGTAAAATCGGAATATGCAAACGGCGCGTCGCTAAAAGAGTTATATCTTCTGGAAAATAGCGAATATATAGGTGACTGCTACATCGTATATTCTTGGTCATCGCATAGGATGAACTACGCAACTGGCAGTGTGTCGTGTGTAAATGATGACAATAAACTACTACCACCTTTGACGGTTAAAGGTGTTCAAGATCAATGCCCATCTTTGGCAACAAAGGCTGGGTTGTCTCGTACTATTGAATACCCCTCTGCGTTTGCAATTTAATTGGCATGATGCGACTATGCCCACTGTGCTGCGAAGCGGCCCACTGTGCTGCGAAGCGGCCCCTATCGTTTCTACTTTTACAGCCACGAACCCAATGAATCACCCCACATCCATGTGGATCATGATAACCTTTCGGCCAAGTTCTGGCTGCTACCCATCAGTCTGGCCCAAAACCTGGGCTTTCGGCCAAAGGAGTTACGGCAAGTGCAGGCTTTGGTAGAGCAAAACCAGGAACAATTGATGGAGGCATGGAATGAATACTTTGGTATTGGATAACCCAAACCCGCCGCTGACAGCCGATGAGCGAGTCGCAAGCGCCGAATGCAGCGAAGACGCCCTCAGCGTCACCCTCATGGACGGCAGAACCATCGCGGTGCCGCTGTATTGGTATCCCCGTTTGCAGGAAGCCACCCCCACGCAGCGTCAGAACTGGCACATCAGCGGCGGCGGCTACGGCCTGCACTGGCCGGACGTGGACGAGGACTTGAGCACAGCAGGCCTCTTGCGCGGCGCACCTGCTCCCCGGCGTCATCGGCAAAAGTAGTCTGCACCTGTTTCAAAACAGCCACACCACGCCCTCGCTCAAACCAACAAGCGAGGGCTTTTTTACGGGTATAATGCAAGCCATGTGCCGAATACTGGTGGTAGACGACGAAGAAGAAGTTCGGGAAGCCGTGCAAAGACGCCTGCGGCGCGAAGGTTATCATGTGGAAACGGCTCTGAGCGCCGAATCCGGCCTGGCCCACATGCAGGAGGCCGAACGCGCATTTGACATCGTCATCACCGACATGAGCATGGAAGACGGCGATTCGGGCATACGCATTCTCGAAGGGGCTGTTGCACGGGATGTCTTTACCGAAGTGATCGTGCTGACGGCCTATGGAAACGTCGCCAATGCCGTGGAGTGCATGAAGCGCGGAGCCTTTGATTATGTTGAAAAGAACATGCCCGGCGTCGATGTCTACGAGCTGCTTTGCCTGAAAATCCAGCAGGCTGTCGAACGGCGCCGCTCGGCCGTGGATACCGTCCGGCGCCTGGAAGCCTTTACTAGAAGCCGCGGAGGCGCAATCGTTTAAGCCATGACCCAATACACCATCGAACCCTTGTCCACCGACACTTTGCAATCCTGGGAAACCGCCTCGCGCCGCGAATGGCTTGCCACCAATGGCATCGGCGGCTATGCGTCGTCCTCCCTGGCCGGGGCCAACACCCGTCGTTATCATGGCCTGCTCGTTCCCGCCTTTGCGCCTCCTGTCGGACGTGCCGTGCTTTTGTCCAAATTGGAAGAAGAAGTGCGCGTCGAAGACTCGCTGTATTTGTTGTCCGCCAACAAGTACCCCAGCGTTGTCCAGCCGCAAGGCTTTCGGCATCTATCCCACTACGAACCCCGCCCCGCTCCCACCTGGACGTACGTGTTTCACGAGGGCACGGTCACGCTGCAAAAGCGCGTCTGGATGCCGCACGGCAAGAACACGGTTTATGTTCAGTACATATTAATCAAAGCCCCCGAAGCGGTAAAGTTCGGCTTGGTTCCCCTGATGGCCTATAAAGACTACCACACCGAGCAGCACCGCTGGGACGGCTTCCACGGCACCACTACCAATGACGGGCCAGGACGAACAAAGTTTGTCGCCTATGACACCGCCGAGCCGTTGTGGTTCACGATGCCTGTTACCTTTGCATGGAGCAGCAACAATGGCTGGTTTCTTAACTTCGAGCACACCCGCGAACAAGAGCGCGGGCTGGACAGCACCGAAGACTTGTACTGCCCCGGACGCTGGGACGGCACATTGGCTCCCGGTCAATCTGTCACGCTTGTCGCGACTGTGGAGCCAGACACCCCTGCCGCCCCCGACGACAGCTTTGGGGCCGAACAAACACGTCAGCAGTCTTTGCTGACAATGGCGGGATTAGACACAGGCAGCAATCCATTCTTACAAACCCTCACACTTGCCGCCGACCAGTTCTTGATAGAGCACACCGACCGCGTGGCGCGCGCGACTGTCATGGCCGGTTACCCGTGGTTCACGGATTGGGGCCGCGATACCATGATCTCGCTGCCCGGCTTGTGTCTCAGCACGGGACGCTTTGATCTGGCAAAACAAATCTTGTTATCCTACTCGGGGGCGACTCAAAACGGCCTGCTGCCCAACCGCTTCGCGGACAGCGGCGGCGGGGCCGAATACAATACCGTGGATGCGAGCTTGTGGTACTTCCATGCCGTGCATCAATACGCCCTTGCTTCGGATGACTGGGCGTTTGCGACAGAGCAGATGCTGCCTGTTTTGGAAGATATTCTTGCGCACCATATCAACGGCACGGACTTTGGCATCGGCGTGGATACGACTGACGGCCTTCTGCGCGCGGGACAGCCCGGTGTGCAGCTGACCTGGATGGATGCTAAAGTCGGTGACTGGGTAGTCACGCCCCGCATCGGCAAACCTGTCGAGATCAACGCTTTGTGGCACAATGCCCTGTGCGTGGCTGCTTTGTTCGCCCGCCGTGCGGGCAAAGACCAGGCCGCTGCTGACTACGAAGCCCGCGCGGCGCAGGTCAAAGCTTCCTATGCCCTTACCTTCTGGAACGCCGATGCTCAGTGCTTGTTTGATGTCATAGACAACGAGGGACATGCCGATGCGAGTATCCGGCCCAACCAGATATTGGCCCTCAGCCTGCCGTTTCCTTTGCTTCCGAGTGACCAGGCCCGCGCCGTGGTAGACAAAGTCGGCGAGCAACTATTCACCCCCTACGGCCTGCGCACACTGGCCCCTGGTTCCCCCGACTATCAGGGACGTTACGGGCCGGGCGACCAGCGTACGCGTGACGGCGCGTACCATCAGGGCACCGTCTGGCCCTGGCTGCTCGGCGCGTACATCGATGCCCACCTGCGAGTGCATGGGGATAAAAAAGCGGCTCTCGCTCTTATTCAGCCTGCGTTGTCGGACGCGCTGACGGACTACGGCGTGAATACGCTGTGCGAGATCCGTGATGGTGACGCGCCGCATGCGCCCAACGGCTGCATTGCGCAGGCCTGGAGCGTGGCCGAGCTTTTGCGCGTCCTGCGCCTTGTTTCCTCCTAAAAAAAGGCCCTGCCTTGGCAAGCAAAGCAGGGCAAGCGGGAAGAAACACAATGACGGACGTTGCTCCGCAGTTTTAGTTTCGGCAAACGGCGCTGTTTCGTTCCTGTGTGCTTTGCCGGGTTTTACCGTGTGGCAACTAAAAACCCCCGCTTTGTCACCAAAGTGGGGCAAACTGTCCCCATGAGGCAGACGGCCTTATCGTCTTTGTGCTTTCTCAGGGCGGCAGAAACGTCTTTTTCTTTCGTCTTCGCACCCCTTATTTCCCCTGTTGTTTTTCTCGCGTGCGATGCGCCCTCATCATCCTTTGGTAATCCGGGTTTTCTTTTGCTTTGTCCCATTTGATTTTGAAGATGGCGGCGCTGGCTGCCTTGACAGGGTCACTTGTGCGCGGCAGCTCGTCCCGGCCCCAGGCTCCGCTTTGGCCCTTTTTGTCGTTGGGAACGGGGCCAACATACTTTTTGCCGCCCGCGTGGTTGGCATAGCGGCGTGACCGCGTGTAGCCCATCTGCAAAAACTTGCGCGCCATGTCCGCCCCGACAAAGTCGCCTTGCGACAGATACTCCCAAAACAAATCGTAGATTTTGTCTGCCGATGTTTGCGCCGCTTCCGGTGTGGCAAAGCGCCAAAAAGGAAGGATTTCCCCTTTGTACGGCTGCACCGATAAGACGCCCTGTTCCCCTTTGCCGATTTGATACAGTTCGGGATGGGCGCGAAAGTCTATGCTTGCGAAATCTTGCTGGTAATCAAATGTCATGCGGGTAACGAGCGAAAAAGGGGTTAAGCTTGGCGCAGGGCGCGCAGCGTCTTGGCCGTGCCCGCCCACGTTGGGCCCGAGTTTACCCGGCGTCGCACGCGGGTCACCAGAAAGCGCAGGGCGACACTGGCGCCGATGGCAAGCTTCAGCAGCGCCATTTTACTGCGCGTGGGCGCATACGTCTGCCGGTAAAAGCGGCACATGGAGCGGCACCAATCCCCAGTTGCTTTGTCGGGGGCCAGGGCCGCGCTTTGCTGCCCATAGTGGATCATGGTGCGCTCCGGCACGTACCAGACGCTCCAGCCCAAGGCGGCGATCCGGCGGCACCAGTCTGTTTCTTCCAGGTACATAAAGTACGTATCGTCGAGCATCCCCGCATCGTCCATGGCCGCGCGACTCACCATTAGGCACGCCCCCAGCAAATGCGCCACCGAAGTCGGCGTCTGCGTTTGTGCCAGTGCGCGCTCTTCGCGCGCCAAACGCCCGCGAATAATCGGCAGCTTGTCCAGCCACAAACCACTGATAACAACAGACGACAGGGTGGGGAACATGCGCCAGGCGGAGCGCTGGATGGTGCCGTCGGCGTTCAGCAGGCGGCAGCCCGCGATGCCCGCCTGCGGGTGTGTGTCCAGAAAGCGGACAAGGGCGCTGATAGCCCCGTCCAGCACTTTGCAGTCCGAGTTGAGCAGCAATAAATACCGCCCCCTCGCAAGCTTTAATGCCTGGTTGTTGGCTCGCGCGAACCCGACATTGTCGGCGTTGGCAAGCAAATGAACATCGGGAAACTCGGCCTGCACCATGTCGGCTGAACCGTCACGGCTGTTGTTGTCCACGACCCAAACATCTGCTTGGTGTTCAGGGTCCAGCCCCGCGCCAATGGATGTTAAGCATTGCCGCAGCAAGTTTTGGGTGTTCCAGTTGACGATGACAACCGACACATCCGGCACGTTCACGTAAAGCTTCTCCCACGTATCCACACAAGCAACAACACGTATCCACGCAAGCAAAAAGCGGAAGGAGGCATCTGCCCCCTTCCGTCTTCTGGTGTCTCCGACGGCCCAAGCCCGTTTGGTCTGGTCGGGATGACAGGATTCGAACCTGCGACCCCTGGGCCCCCAGCTCAGTGCGCTAACCAAACTGCGCTACATCCCGTCCTGCGGGCCGGGCCTTCGGTGACAAGGCGAGTATATCACATTGCCCCGCGCGCTGTCAAGACTAGAGAATTTCCGGGTTGATGTCGCTCCAAACCTGCGCGGGCACAAACCGCGACAAATGGCTCATGTTGCTGGTGGCAACAACGAACTGGCTTGTTGGTACGCCCAATGTCAAGGCTTGAGCGGCTAAAATCACGTCAATGTCCAGTTTCTCCGGGTCGGCTGTCGCGAGGCCGCTTTGCCGTGACCTCGCCCAAAGGTCGGCGGCAAACAGCATGGCGGAACTGCTGATGGGCAGGAAACGCAGAATGTTTTTCAGGCCGTCTAGTTTCTTGACCCTGTTTACCTTCCCGGCTCGTAACAGCTTACGCCGCAGTTCATAATCAATCACTTCAGGAATGTAGATTTTATGCCCTGTGTCAAGACAAGCCTCTGCCCAATGGGTAATGGCACGTGTGCCGTCGCTTGGAGCAGGGGTGGAAATTAGCCCTAACGGTGAAGAGTCAAGCAGAATGTGGCGCATTACGGGAACAAGGGCCTTTCTCCACTTTCAATGCGGTTCCTGTTTAGGTTTTGCATCAGCTCGTTAGTATCTGCATTGGCTTTGCGGATTTCTTCAGGGTCGGCGGCGGCTTCTTCTTTCCTCCAGGCTTGAAGCTGGGCAATCGCGGCGGCGTTTTCATCGTCCACTGCCGGTATGGGTCGTGCTGAAACCGGCGGGAGATGTTCGTGTATCAGTTTTCGGAGATATTCCGCCGGGTCTAGCCCGGTTTGATGCGCGATTGTTTCAATCCGCGCTTCTTCCATAGGCGAAAGGTTGAGAGTAATCATCTTGGCCTCCTTGATGTTGACATGGAGCACTGTAGCATGGGTTTGACTTTTTCTGCCGGGGGCAATAAGTGGCAGCAAGGCGAAGTCGCACACAAGAACATTCATGGCACGGGTACACTGGACACGGCTTGCTGCCGTCTTATAATTCAGTGTGGCCTTTCGCCCCCGCGCATCTGCTCCCCGCGATGACACGGGCAGCTTCTTTACATGAAACACCTCCCCGAAAACAACCTTCCCCTATGACAATTCTTCCCTTTGCCCTGCCCATGCAGGTGCGCGATTATGAATGCGATCTTCAAGGCGTGGTCAACAACGCCGTGTACCAGAACTACCTGGAACACGCCCGCCACGTTTTTCTGCAATCGTGCGGCATTGACTTTGCCGCTTTAGTGCAAGAAAACGTCAACCTGGTCGTCACCCGCGCCGAGCTGGATTATGTCCTGCCCCTGCGCCCCGGCGACGAGTTCACTGTCTCAGTCGCTTTGGAGCGCGTGTCCCGCCTCCGGTTCGGCTTTCGGCAGGCGATTGTCCGCGCGTCGGACGGCAAAACTATGCTGCGCGCCTTTGTGGTCGGCACGTCTTTAGACGCGCGGGGCCGCCCGCACCTGCCGCCGCAAGTGGAGTCCTTGCTGGCAAGCGCGCCCGCTGCCACGGCGGGTTAACGGCATTTGATCGGTGTTTTATCTGCGTTTAGAGCGCGTGTCAACGACGGAACAATTTCTTCCGTCGTTGGCACAGGCTTGTAACGCATATGCTTCCCCTATGCTTCCATCAGGCTTTCGGCTTAATTCCCCTGCTTTTGTCTTTGCCTGGCTGCCCAAGACTTCTCCCTACTCCGCGCCGCTTGCATAAGATGCCCCAAATTGGATATAATAGTCCGTCAGCCGTGTCATTCTTCGGCACAGGCCGCAGTTTTCAGGAAGAGGTTTCACCCGATATGGCCGCATCCCCCACGACACAATCCAAGTCTCCTGCCTCAAAAATCACGCGCAAGGCGGGGTATGATGCCCATGCCGAGTATCAAGCCCGCACCGCTGAGCATGCCGACAGCGTGATTAAGTCGCTGCGCCTCAGCGACGAAGAATTGCTGCACACTTACGAGCAGATGTTGGAAGTGCGTCACTTTGAAGAGCAGTGCAACCGCAGCTTCCGCGCGGGCAAAGTCGGCGGCTACCTGCACCTGTATATCGGGCAGGAAGCTGTCTCGCAGGGGGTTTTGCACGCCTGCATTCCCGGCGATCAGGCATTGAGCACCTACCGTGACCATGCACATTGCTTGATTTTGGGCAGCGACCCGCACCGTATCATGGCGGAGATTTACGGCAAAAGCACCGGGGTCTCGCGCGGCAAGGGCGGATCCATGCACTTGTTTGATAAAAGCGTGGGTTTTGCGGGCGGCTACGGGATTGTCGGCGGCAATGTCCCCCTCGCCGTCGGCCTGGGCTGGGCACTCAAGCACAAAGCCGACCTGAAAGACAAGCACAACGTCTGCATTTGCTTTTTGGGTGACGGGTCGATGAACGCGGGCGGGTTCCACGAGGCGATGAACATGGCGCAGCTTTATGAGCTGCCTATTTTGTTTGTACTGGAAAACAACAAGTACGCGATGGGTACATCGGTCGAGCGCTCGCATGCCAACACCGATTTGGCATCACGGGCCGACTCGTATGCGATGGCGAATTCCAAAGTGGACGGCCAGGATTATTTCGCCATGCGCGAAGCCGCCCAGGGCATTATCGACAGTATGCGCCAGTCGCCCGCGCCTTACTTTTTGGAAGCGATCACGTATCGCTACAGCGGGCACGGGGCAGCCGACGGCGCGGCCACGCAAATTACTTACCGGCAGCCGGAAGAGCTAGATGAGTGGAAACAGCGCGACCCCGTCAATATTATGGGCGACGTGCTGCGCAAGCGCGGCATTCTGGACGACGCCAAGCACGAAGCGCTGGACAGCGCGGCTGTTGCCCATGCCAAAGAAGCCGCCGACTATGCCGACAGCAGCCCGATCTGCGCCCCGGAAGAACTGACGCAGGATGTGTACGCTGAATAATCGCGCGCAAGCGGCTGTAAAAAGAAGGAACTTGAATGCCTGAAGTAATCATGCCCAAGATGGGCGACGCGATGGAAGAAGGAACGTTGTTGTCCTGGAAGAAGCAGGACGGGGAAAGCGTAGTTGTCGGGGACGTGATCGCGGAGATCGAGACGGACAAAAGCAACGTGGAGGTAGAGGCGGAAGAGGCGGGCGTTCTGCATGTGCAGGCCAAAGAAGGGGATGTCGTGCCTGTCGGCACCGTCATTGCCACTATTGGAGAACTAGTCGCCAAAGTCGCTTCGGCTTCCAATGGCAACGGCACGGCGAAAAACGGCGCGAGCGCGTCTGCCGTCCCCACGGAAGTTTCCAAGGCTGACGACAGCAGCGGCACAGTCATGGGCGGCGAGGGCGCGCAGTACAAAGCCGACAACCAGGACGACAAAGACATCGCCAAACTAGCCCCTACCGTTCATACCTTGGAAGAAAAAGAAGACCGCGGCGAGACAGTCACGCTCACCTACCGCGAAGCCATTCGCATGGCTTTGGAAGAAGAATTAGACCGGGACGAAAACGTCTTTTTGCTGGGCGAAGAAATCGGCCAGTACCAGGGCACATTCAAGATTACCGAAAACTTCCTGCAGCGCTATGGGGCGGACAGGATCGTGGACACGCCCATTTCGGAAGCGGGTATGGTCGGCATGACAACGGGAGCCGCCATGCTCGGCATGCGTCCCGTGATTGAGTTTATGACCCTGAACTTCGCCTTGGTAGCCTGGGACCAGATTATCAACCACACAGCGAAGATTTTGTACATGAGCGGGGGACAGTACAACATTCCCTGCGTCCTGCGCGGGCCGGGCGGCGTGGGTGTGCAGCTGTCCGCGCAGCACTCGCAGGACCTGGCGCACTGGTATGCCAACACGCCGGGCCTCAAGGTCGTCGTTCCTGCGACGCCCGCCGATGCCAAGGGCCTGCTGAAAGCCGCTATCCGCGACAACAACCCGGTTGTGTTCACCGAGCATGCGGGATTGTACAGCACCAAGGGCGAAGTGCCCGTGTCCAAAGACTTTATTGTCCCGCTAGGCAAAGCCGACGTCAAACGCGCGGGCAAAGACGTTTCTATCATTTCCTATTCGCGTGGAACCATGCTGTCCCTGGCCGCCGCAGAACTGTTAGCAGCGGACGGCATTGATGCTGAAGTGGTCGACCTGCGCTCCCTGCAGCCAATTGACATGGAAACGGTGCTGCAAAGTGTCCGCAAGACGCATCATGCTGTGGTCGTGCAGGAGCAGTGGCTCAACTATGGCGTCGCCGCCGAGTTCGCCGCGCAGATCGCCGAACACGCCTTTGACGACCTGGATGCCCCGGTCGAGCGAGTGGCAGGCGCGTTCGTGCCGATGCCCTATGCCCGCACACTGGAATTGCAGGCGACTCCGCATGAGCCCGATATCATCGCCGCCGTTAAAAAGACCCTCATGCGGAGCGTCCACTAATGCCTGAAGTAATCATGCCCAAGATGGGCGATGCGATGGAAGAAGGAACGCTGTTGTCCTGGAAGAAGCAGGACGGGGAAAGCGTAGTTGTCGGGGACGTGATCGCGGAGATCGAGACGGACAAAAGCAACGTGGAGGTAGAGGCGGAAGAGGCGGGCGTTCTGCATGTGCAGGCCAAAGAAGGGGATGTCGTGCCTGTCGGCACCGTCATTGCCACTATCGGCGACACGCCTGCCCAGCCGACATCCGTTCAATCCGCCCTCAAGAAAACCGCCTCTGTTCCTGCACCCCAAGCTGTCAAGAAAGAAGCCCCTATGCCTGCGCCCCCTCTCCATGCCAACGGCAGCGGACAAGAGCGGCTGAAAGCCTCGCCCCTCGCCCGGCGCATCGCCCGCGAGCAGGGCATCGACATCGCCCAGGTCAGCGGGACAGGCCCGCTGGGGCGCATCATCGAGGCCGACGTGCTGGCTTTTGCGCAAATCGGCCAATCTGCCGAGCGTCCCGTATCGGTGCCCATCGCTGCGCCTTCCACAGCCGTGCAGCCCGGCCTGCCGCCCGCCCAGCCGACAATCGCGCAGCCGCAGCAGCGAGCAGCAGTGACGCCCGCTCCGCTGACCGCCCCCACGGAACTGTCGGCGATGCGCAAAGTGATCGCGCGACGCATGGTGGAAAGCAAAACCACCATTCCCCATTTTTATATTACGGCTGAAATTGATATGGGCGAAGCTCTCGCCTTGCGCGAGAAGCTCAATGCTTACGATGACACTTTGACCAAAATATCCCTCAACGATATGGTGGTGAAAGCATCAGCCAAAGCCCTCGCCAAGGTGCCTGCCGCCAACGCCGCTTTTCGGGACGACAAAGTTTATCCCGGCGCAGGCGTTCATGTCGGCATCGCCGTCGCTCTTGACGATGGCCTGATCGTGCCCGTCGTGCGCGATGCGGACACGCTTCCGCTGCGCCAGGTCGCGCAGACGGGCAGGGAACTGATAAAAAAGGCGCGTGACAAAAAGCTTCAGCCCAGCGAATACAGCGGCGGCACGTTCACGGTGTCCAACCTCGGCAGCTTTGATGTGGAAAACTTCATCGCCATCATCGATCCGTCACAGGGGGCGATCCTCGCCGTGTCCAGCATCGTCAAAAAGCCGGTCGTGCTCGCGGATGACACCATCGCCGTCCGCTCCCGCATGAACGTGACGTTCAGCGGCGACCACCGCGTGATGGACGGGGCGACCGGGGCGCGCTTTCTGCAGGAACTCAAGCGCGCTCTGCAAAACCCGCTGTCATTGCTGGAATAATCAGCAATTATGCTTGTTTTTCTACGGCCCGGCAGCATTTTGCTTGCTGGGCTTCGTTTTTTGACGGGTTGTGTGTTATAATAATGCCGCAAGTGTTAACGCAATGTAACCTGACGCAATGTACTGCCCTCGCGTCAGCGGGTATATTCTCCACTGTCTCTTTAGCTGTTCAGTGGCGTCAATGTTGACGCTTCTTCCTAAGCCCCTGCCCTACGTCACCGCCGACGTTCCCGCTTACGGCCCTGTTTGCGCCGGGTGAGGTCTTGCCTCGCCGCGAGCCATCGTCTGCATAAACTATTCTCACGTACAATTTTCGCGAAAGGTACTTGTTATGCCCATTGAAAAGCATCATCGTTCACCGGCAGTTTGGAAAAGGGCAAAAAAAGGTTCAGCCCTTGCCGGTCTCGTCCTAGCCTTGAATGGAACCGCCGCACAGGCCGCCAGCCCTGCTGCCGGAACCATCAATGCGACCGATACCATCCCGTTGAAGTTCGCCGGGCAATTGACCGGCACCGGCGCGACCAACCAAATGGGCGTCAGCACAGGGGTGACTGGGATCAACGTAGAGTACTATACGCTCACGCTCAACCCCGGCGATTATACCGGCAAGACGATTGCCGTGCGCATTGACTGGCAGTTGGAAGCCAACGACTATGACCTGTATGTCCATCAGGGCAGTCAGGCCGGGCCGATTGTCGCACAGTCGGCGAACGGTGCGCCGCAAACCAGTGAAAACACGGTTATCATTCCTGGTGGCGTTATCAGCACCCCACAGACATACACGGTGGAAGTGGATTCGTTCGCAGCCGCGCCGCCCGCAGACGAGGAGATGGGAACCCTGCAAGTTGCTGCCATTACGCCAACGCGTTCGGCGACGTACATGACGGGCGACATGACATTCAGCCCGAACGTGGCCGTGGTCGCGCCAGTAACGACTTCAGACGGTGAGCCGAGCAGCCGCACCGACTTAATGGGCAACTTTTACGTGAGCGGCATTCGGGGCGTTCCCGCAGGCATTGATTTGTGGTACACCAATGTCCTCAACGACCCTCTGCTGCGCCAGTACCGATACCAGGGGCAGCCGGATGCATTCTCGCCTGATCAATCAAGAAGTGTGGGCGGCGATGGGGGCGGCGACGTTGATTTGGCCGTGACCCTGCCGACGGACGGCAGCATGCCCGTGCTGGCCTTCAGCAGCCTGGTGGCGGCGAATATTTCCTTCGGCAACACGCTTAATCCGAACACAGCTACAGGTATGCCGACCTACAACTTGAACCCCGTCGGCAACCTGTCGGGCGGCGTCCCGGTGGACGACCGGCAGTGGATGGCGGGATTCGGCAAAAGCATTTATCTGCTGTACCGGACAATCAGCGTGCCGCCAGTCGGTGTCGTGCAGCGCTCTGACCCTGACCCCAAGACGGGCGGAGCCGGATTTGTCTACGGCAACGCTGTAACGACGGGTACAAGCGCTCAAACGGGTGGAATTGATGTAGATCAGGGCGACGGCACGGTCTATGCCATGTTCAACGACGGGCGGGTGGCAGTCGGAATGCCGCCGAAGGACCCGCTGACAGGCAAGCCAAGCACGACACTGCCTCCCTTGTCTTACACCTACTATCAGGCCGCCAGTGACCCGAACGGCGTGGCGCATATCTTCACCACCGTCAAAGTCGCCAAGGATCACACGGTTTATGTTGTCTACTCCAACGAGGCCAATATCTACGTTGTGTATTCCACCGATCACGGCACCACCTGGAGTAATCCTGTGCGTGTCAACACCACTGCACCGGGTTCCACGCTGACAAATCTGTTTCCATGGATCGCGGTCGGCAGCAATCACGGCGCCGTCGGCATCGCCTGGTACGGCACGACTGACCCGATCAATGACGACAATGCCAACTGGAAAGTTTACTACGCGCGCTGCCCGGATGTGACAGCCATAACGCCGACATTCGCGCAGGTGACGGTGAGCGATCACTTTATTCACGGCAGCAACATCTCCGAAGGCGGCACAACCGGTACGGCCAACCGCAACCTGCTGGACTACTTCCAGGTCTCGTTCGATCCGAACGGGGCGGCAGTGATCGGCTATACGGACGACCACAACGACTTCAATGGGAACACGTTTATTGCGCACCAGATCAGTGGAACCACTGTTGATGGCGGTACGGTGACCGCGCCGGCGCCAATCGCGCCTCAGCCGCCGACTGTGCCCGCGCCGTCCGCAGCGTTTCTGACGGCAGCAGGGGCAGGCTACACGCTTCCATCCTTCACGGGTGCGCAGGTGACGGACTTCTACGGCGATCAGACGCAAGGCTTGCTAGTCGCGCTGAACACGCCTGATCCGACAGACATCGTCGCCATCAAATACGGCAGTGTCAGAACACCCGCCGGGCCGGCGATCACGGCGGCTATGAGCGTCTCGCTGTTGTCTCCCGTTCCTCCGCTGACGACTTGGCGTATGATCTTCGCGGCCAATGTGCCCTTTGCACAGGTCAGTGATACCGGTGATTACGACTACGGAGTGTCGGATCGCGCCGACCAGTTCTATGTGCAGGCCACCACCGGCGCTTCGGGCACTGCGCCGACCTTTACCTATGGGACGGTAACGCGCAGCTCAAGTGGCTCGCTGACTTACACACCCAAAGGCACGGCGGATGCAGGCTCGTTTGACATGCGCAACAAGCGCATCACCGTTCGCGTTTCGGCATTCAAGCTCAACGCGCTCATCCATACCGGCACGGACGCTCTCGGCTTTGTCCATTCGCCGATCACCTATGGGTCGGTGATTGCGGGTCTGCGCGGCACGGCCAGCACAGTGTCAGGAGCTGCACACGGCGACGATACGCGCGGCGGCACAGAGTTTACCATTCATTAACCCATCGTTAAGCGGGGGCAGACCTTCAAGCCCCCGCCACTTTTCGCACAAAGGATGAGATATGCTTTATAAATCAGGGGTGGCACTCGCAGTTGCGGGCCTGCTGATCGGCGGGCCGATTGCCGCGCAGGCACAGACCGGGATCAGTGTCAACTTTGTTGGGGACAATAACGTCGGCAACGAAATCCTCACCAGTGAAATGGCGGGTGTCGTTCCATTCGCCAATTTCAACAATGACGCCGGGGGAGCCATGGGAACCATTGGCGGCGATGCCGCCAGCGGCAGCACCCTTGTTGACAGCATGGGCAACCCGACCGGCGCGACGGTGACTTACAATGCAGGCGACAGCAATATCAACTTATTGGATATAACCAGTGCCGACAACCGCCTTATGAACGGTTTTATTGACAGTGGAGCCGCAACGCTGGCTTCCGGTGGCACGGCGACAACGACAATCAGCGTTACAGGCATTCCAACATCCTTTGGCACGTACAGCGTCTATGTCTATTTCTTTAACGGCGCGACGACAACTGGGACTTATACCATTACTCCCACCGGAGGCACCGGAGCGGGAACAACGACGGTGACGGGGTTGACCGACTTTACCGGCTTTCAGCAGGCGATGACGGGCGGAAGTGGGAACTACTTCGTTTTTAGCGGCCTGACAGGGACAAGTTTTGATCTGACGGCGACCAGCCTTGACACCGCAAAGGGTGCGCCGATTGATGGCTTCCAGATTGTGAGCAGCGTCACCCCCGCGCCCGAACCTGCGGGCTTTGTGCCTGTCCTGATGGGCACGTTGCTGCTGGGCGGCCTGGTCGCGACCCGACGCCGCGCCGCCGGGGCCTGTGCATGATGAACAGCCGCCTTCACACAATCCTGTCGCTTCTCGCGATAGGGTTGGCGGCAGCCTTTCTGCCCCTACTGGTTCTTCCGGTGTGGGCGGGGGTGAACGAGGCTTCCACAAATCCGCCCGTTGCCATTTTCGGCATCCAGCATGGCATCTAAGCTTTACATCGTTGAGTGTATCTCCAGCGGCGGACAGGAATTGATTCGCCCGCCCGACCGCATGAACCGCCTGGCCCGACATACCGGTGGCAGCAACTAATTGTACGCCAATGGGCATGTCAAGTGGCATGCTCTCCCAGCATGGTGGGCCGGCTATTCTCTTGCAAACTGGAAGGCTCAATCCATCAGCGACACTACGACCTGCCCGCAATGCGCGCCGCAATGGTTCCCCTCAGTGGATGCCCAGGAAAGCTGGCAGTGAGTGGCCCCTAAACATAAGGCCGCTCCCCCAAGGGAGCGGCCTTTTTTTGCGCGTACTCTTCATACTTACCGAAACTCGATACCCGTCACCGGGTGAAGCTGAAGGCTGTTCTTCGCGCCGTTCGGCTCGCGGCTGGCATGCCCGGAATAGCCAGGCCCGGTAATTTGCACAGGCACATTCACGGGCCGAGGCTGTTCGCCGGGATGCAGCCTGCGAACAAGCACGGCGCGGGCCGTCCGCATTTGCGCCGCGAACCGGCTGGGCTTTTCCATGCGGGCCGGGGCGGGCAGTTCAGCCGCAAGGGTGTGACCCGACGCATCCCGCAGCGTCAGGTGATAATCGCCGTCGTCATTGCTTTGCGCGCCGACCAGGGTTGCTTTGCGCGCCGACCAGAGTCGCCTTGACGCTCCAAAGCGTCGTTTCAGCGGGAGCCACGCGATGCCTGCGGTACGCAGGGCCGGCGGAGCCGGGGGCCGTCAGCGAGGGCCGGGGCTGTGCCATGAGCGCAGCAATTGTTGTCGGCTTGGCCGTCGTCTTCACCCGCGCAATGTCAGGGTCGGTGCCGGTCATCACCGCCCAGCGCGGCGGCTTGGTGATGTCGCGCTCACCCGGCGCATCCTGCCCCGCGCACAGCGAAACCGGCAGCGCCAGCAGCGCGCCCATACCGGCAGCCGTGGAAGTGCGCCGCGCGTAAAACGGATTTCCCGACGACATCTTTGTTTGCCTTTTTTTTCTTATGAGCCGTTTTGGTCACTGATCGTGTTTATGAGAATGTACTGTGCCCTGCCGCGCACAGGGGAGAAGCAGCGGCTTTCCAGCGGCAAAGCCAGGGAGATGCGGCGGCTTATCAACGACGGAAGAAATTGTTCCGTCGTTGGTAGGCCGTCAGAACGCCGGAAAAACACGCGCGCAAACCCACCAGGCAGGCCGGGCAGCACAGGGCAGCCATGGAACAGAAGCGGCAGGGCAGGTGTTGAAAGCATAGGAAAGCCGCGAGTGTTCCTTGATTGTAACACAGACAGCTTCATTTGCGTAGAAAGAAGAAAGATCGGCTTGAGCGAGCGAAAGTCGTTTTATGACCAGCACGAAATGTGTGGTATACTGAGGCATTATCTAAAGCGCAAGCTTTGGGTATCCAATTTAGAAAACTCTTCCCGCAGGCGCTGCGTGGAAGGAGGGATTGTTGAACGTAAACAAGATAGCGAAAGTGCTCATTCCACTTGTCGTCGTATTCAGCCTGCTGTATTTTTTCATGCCCGGCAAGACAGGCATGTTTCACACAGGCGCAGAGCCGCTTTCCATCAAGTACAGCGACTTTGTGCAGAGTGTCGCCAACCACGAAATCACCGACGGTTCCATTGACAAGAACACGTTCCAGGGCTACCGCACGCAGACCGGCGGGCGCAAGCAGCAGATCACCGTGGACTTGCCGCCGGATAATGCCCAGGAGCAAAGCCGTTTGCTGGCATTGATGCAGCAATCAGGCACATCGGTTCAAATCAAGAAGCCGTTAATCTCCGACTCCATCAGTTTTCTAATCAGCACATTCCTGCTGCCGATTGGGCTGATATTCTTCTTTTACATCTTCTTTGTGCGTCAGGCGCAGAACGGCGGCAACCAGGCCATGTCGTTTGGCCGCTCCCGTGCCAAGCGCCTGACCGACAACGTGCCCAAAGTCACCTTTGAAGACGTGGCGGGCGTGGACGAAGCCAAGCAAGAACTAGAAGAAATTGTCGAGTTCCTCAAAAACGCCAAGAAGTTCCAGGCATTGGGCGCGAAAATCCCCAAGGGCGTCCTGCTGCTCGGCCCTCCTGGATGCGGCAAGACCATGCTGGCCCGTGCCATTGCGGGCGAGGCAGGCGTGCCGTTCTTCCATATTTCCGGCTCGGACTTTGTGGAAATGTTCGTGGGCGTCGGCGCATCGCGTGTGCGTGACCTGTTTGACACCGCCAAAGCCAACCGTCCGGCCCTGATCTTTATCGACGAGATCGACGCTGTCGGACGCCAGCGCGGCGCGGGCTTGGGCGGCGGGCACGACGAGCGCGAGCAGACCTTGAACCAGCTGCTGGTCGAGATGGACGGCTTTGACGCCAACGCGGGCGTGATTATGATCGCCGCCACCAACCGTCCCGATGTGCTTGACCCCGCGCTTTTGCGTCCGGGCCGCTTCGACCGCCACGTGACCGTGGATACGCCGGATGCCAAGGGCCGCGAGGCGATCCTCAATGTGCACCTGCGCGGCAAGCCCTTGACCGAAGAAGTCAATGCCGCTCTGCTCGCGCGCCGTACGCCGGGCTTCAGCGGGGCCGACCTGGCGAACCTTGTCAACGAAGCTGCTCTGCTCGCCGCCCGACGCGATAAGACAAAGATTGACATGATGGATTTTAATTCGTCAGTTGACCGGGTTATCGCCGGGCCGGAGCGCAAATCGCGCATTATGAACGAGCAGGTGCGGGAGCGTGTCGCTTACCATGAAGTCGGCCATGCGGTCGTGGGAGAACTTCTGCCCCATGCCGACCCTGTCCATAAAGTCACCATCTTGCCGCGCGGTCGTGCCGCGCTGGGCATGACCATGCGCCTGCCGACCGAAGACAAATACCTGGTGACGCGCCAGGAGTTTCTGGACGAAATCTCATCCCTGCTGGCGGGACGCGTGGCGGAGGAGATTGTCTACAACGAAGTCACGACAGGCGCATCCAATGACTTCGAGCGGGCGACGGCGATTGCCCGGTCGATGGTCTGCGAGTATGGCATGAGCGACCGTCTGGGCCCCGTGGTCCGTGGTACGCGGCATGGCAACCCGTTCCTCGGCAGAGATTGGAACGAAGAGCGTAACTATTCGGAAGAGATTGCTGTCGAAATCGACCAGGAAGTGCGGGCAATTATCGACGAGTGCTACGAAAAGTCGCGTCAAATCCTGACTGAAAACCGCACCAAGGTAGACGAGATCGTGCGTGTACTCCTGGAAAAAGAGTCGCTGGAACGCGAAGACTTCATTGCCCTCATGGAGGGCGCGGTAGCGCCTGAGTCGGTCAGCCCGCCGGTCAGCCCGTCCACGCCCACGCAGAACGGCGATGCCAGCACGACCGTTAGCGCACCCGACAGCAAGCCGCGCCGATTGCCGACACTGCGGCCTGAGCCGGCTTAGCGGCGAGCTTGCGAGGCCGAAAGGATAAACAGGGCACGGGAAACCGTGCCCTTGATTTTGTGCCATGGATAACAACACCTATAAGTACCGGCTGTCTCGGCTGGTGCGCACGCAAAGCTCGGAGATATTTCTCATCTGGGAAGACGACCGACGCGTCGGCCAATTGGATTTACACTACGCGCACACGACAATCCATGCCACCCTCGTCTTGGAAGCAGACCTGCCCGTCAACGCCGAAGAAGAATTGCTCTCGCAGATTGATGACGATATTGTCTCGTCTTATCTGCCGTCGTTTGAGCGGGAAGACTTCTTGGTGACTGTCTTTCGCGGCGAGGAAATCTCCACGTACAACGACTCGGCAGGGACATTGGACGATTTGGAAGATGAAGACGGCTTTGACCCGGACGATGACGATGACGATGACGGCCCCCGACGCCGCCGTGAGCGGTAAAGCTTACTGAACGAAAGGCCGCAGGAGACAAGTCTCCTGCGGCCTTTTTTTACGCCTCCGCCCTCGCGTAAACGCCGGGTTTTGCCGATAACGTGAACAGGGGCTTTTGCGCTTTGTAAAAGTTCCCAACCGCGTTCGGAGGAAGAAACCGTTATGTCTGCGACTACGGGGGCCAAGAAAGAGCTGGGGCAGCTGCTGGCTCAGGAAGGCTTGCTCAGCCCGGAACAAATCACGCGCGCCTTGCAGCATCAGCGCAAGACGGGCAAGCCGCTGGGCCAGGCCCTGCTGGAACTGGAGATGGTGAGTGAGGAAGACGTGACCCGTGCGCGGGCCAAACAAATGTCTTTGCCTTATGCCAGCTTGCTGGATCTCCAGGTGGACAAAGACGCACTGGCCCTGATTGACCTGCAAACTGCCCGGCAGTGTCGTATTCTCCCCGTCAAGCGCACCCAGGAAGGCGTGCTGAAAATCATCGTTTCGTCCTGGAATGCACACGTTTTGGAGATCGCTACCAAAGCTGCCGCCCGCCATCGCCTGCGGGTCGCCCCCGCCCTCGCCACCGAAAGCCACGTCGTGGCCGCCATCGAGCGGCATTATGCGTCTCTCGTCGAGAGCGAGACGCTGGCCCTGCCCGCTCCGGTATTGCCTGCCGAAACCCCGCTTCCCGCTAGGCGCGCTTCTGCTTTGTTTGCCGACGGGTCTGCCCTAGCCCTCGTGCGCACCGACGGCAATCGCAAAGATGAGATCGACACGTCCGGGGGCGATCAGCCGCTTGTCATCCAGTTCATCAACAAGATCCTGGCCGATGCCGTCAAGCAGGGAGCGAGCGACATTCACTTTGAGCCGCGCCGGGATGCGCTGGAAGTGCGCTATCGCATTGACGGGACACTGCGTCAGGTGGACTGCGTGCGCCGTGATTTGCAGGCTGCCTGCGCCTCGCGCATCAAGATTATGGCCGAGATGAACATCGCCGAGCGCCGTTTGCCCCAGGATGGACGCATTTCCGTCACCGTGGACGGGCGCGAGATCGACATGCGCGTGTCGTCGCTGCCCACCCAGCACGGCGAAGCCCTCGTGCTGCGCATTCTGGATAAATCCGGCGTGCGGCTGAGCCTGGATCAGCTTGGCTTTTCTGCTCGCAACTTGAACGTCTTGGAAACTCTCATCCGAAAGCCGCACGGCATTTTTCTTGTCACCGGCCCGACTGGGTCGGGAAAGACCACGACCCTTTACAGCGCGCTTCAGGCTGTCCATGCCCCCGATGTCAATATTATCACCGTTGAAGACCCTATCGAATACGCACTGGACGGCATTCGTCAGTCCAATGTCAACGAAAAAGCCGGGCTGACCTTTGCACGCCAGCTCAGGGCCATTTTGCGCCAGGACCCTGATATTATCTATGTCGGCGAGATACGTGATGCCGAAACAGCCGAAATCGCCTTTCGGGCCGCGCTGACCGGGCACCTGGTCTTTTCGTCCCTGCACTGCAATGATGCCGCAGGCGCGATCACGCGGCTGCTGAACATGAACGTAGACCCGTTTTTGGTGGCGTCATCCGTGATTGGGATTATGGCCCAGCGCCTTGTGCGCAAAGTCTGCCCGTACTGCGTGCAGCCGGTCAGCCCAAGCGCTTTAGATTTGTCGGCGTTCGGCATCGACCTGAACACGCCCGGCATCGACCACCCGCGCTTTCGCCAGGGCGCAGGCTGCGATGTCTGCGGCCAGACAGGCTACAAAGGACGATGCAGCGTGCAGGAGCTGATGGCGATGGACGACGATGTCCGCGCTTTGACATTGACCGGCGCGACATCCGGCAGAATTCGGCAGGCGGCCATAGCGCGTGGCATGGTGCCGATGCGCGAAGACGCCGGTGCGAAGATCCGTCAGGGCATCACCACATTTGACGAGGCGCGCAAGCGCGTCTTCGTCGAAGAGGAACCAGATGCGCAAACAGCCCGCGCCGCATAAGACGCACGGCTTGGCCTTCGTAGGCTTGCCCCCGCTACCCTTCAGCCTTGCACGCGCTTTCCCAGGGCATACCAAACGCATAGCAACGACGGAACAAATCGTTCCGCCGTTGCTCAGCGCTTGGTGCGCGTTTGGTATGCCGGGGAACAGCGCAAAGGATACCGAAACAACGCTGCTGTTAGCACATCCCCTTGCTTGACAAACTTTGCGGAAATCGGGGTACAATCGGCACGTGATGGACTTTCCTCGCCCCAGTTTGACCCTGATTACCGACCGCAAATTGTACCGGCCCAACGCCGACAAAAAAGGCAATCCCCTGTCTCTTGTCGAGGCGGCCATTGCAGGCGGCGTCAACATCGTGCAGCTCAGGGCGCGCGGACAGGCGGGCGATGACTTGGGGCTTTATGCGGTCGCCCTGCGTTTGCGCGAGATGACTTCGGGCAAAGTGCGCTTTGTCGTCACGGGTGATTTGGAGCTGGCCGAAAAAGCGTTCGCCGACGGCGTCTTGCTGCCCGAACGCTCTTATAAACCCTCGGATGCGCGGACATATCTGCGCGGCGACACGATTAAAGAAAACGCGGCTTTGTATGTGGGGGCCTTCGCGCGAACAGTCACCGGAGCCAGCCGGGCGGAGCGTGGCGGGGCAGATTACGTGCAGGTCGGCCCCATCTTCGACCCGGACGCCGACCCATCGGAAGAGTCGGGCCTGACCTTGATCCGCAAAGTCAAAGATGCCGTGCAAATCCCTGTGATTGCATTTGGCGGCATTGAAACGCCGGCACAAGTCGGCGACTGTCTGCGTCAGGGTGCGGACGGTGTCGCGGTCGCTACGGCTGTCACCCACGCGCCTGATCCGCAGGCGGCGGCGGCGGCATTGCGCGCCGCCATGGATGCCGCCTGGCGCGCCCTGCATGGCTAGGCTCTGTCCTTTATTGGCATCCGCCCTCCCTTTGCTTTCGGTTTCCTGCCACAGCGCCTGCGTTTTTCCGGTTGACGAACAGGGCCGGGTGTGGTAGGATACAGCATGCGTCTTTTTCTCCGTGTTCCGCTCCCGGCGGCTTTTTCGAGTTTTCCCCGCACTTTAGGTCTGGTAGGTAGTCTGCTGCTGACGGTGGTTTCTCTCGCCGGGGCGTCTCCCAAGCACCATAGAGCTTCGGGGGCGCATGGCAATGCCGCCCATCTGGCGCGGCTGGCGGCACAGGAAAAAGCCGCCTGGCGGACGCATTTGGCAAAGCTGCGCGCCTTGCCGCACAAAGAGCGGGTGGCGATGAAGCGTCACGACCGGCACTTCAAGCGCGCCGAAGATCAGCAGCATCTGGCAAAGCTGGCCCAGCAGCAAGCGCACCAGGCGCGGCTGGCAAAGCTGGCCCAGCAGCAAGCGCACCAGGCGCGGCTGGCAAAGCTGCGCTCGCACACTCTGCACCTTGCAAAAATCAGCAAAACCAAGAACGCGCATCTTGCGCGTTTGGGGTCTCACCAGGCAAAAGCGCAGCTTCTGGCCCAGGCTGCCGCCGCGCATCGGGCGCATTTCCTTGCTTCCAGCCACGCCGCACGGCAAAACAAGATCGCGGCAGCCCATGCCGCCCACCTTCGGGCGCATCAGGCCGCTGCCGCAGTGCATCGGTCTGTGCATGACATCCACCTTGCCAAAATCCAGGCGAAGCATTTGCAGAATTTGCGGGCGCATCAGCAGGCAATCGCGCAGCGCGCTTTGGCGCATCAAGCGCATCTTGCGACCGCGCAAAGCGCCCATGCCGCCCATGCCGCCGCCCAGCGCGCGCGCCGGGTCGCGCTGCACGGCGATGACAGCGGGGGACGCTCTATTCACTTCTGGCAGACAATCGCCGCGGGCGTCCCGGTCAAGGTGATCACCGTGGACCTCAATGACCAGGATGTCAAAGTGTCAGCGGTGATGGCGCGGCGCGGCAGCGGGACAGCCGAGCCGTTTCGGCAGATGATCGACCGGGCAAACCCCAATGTCGCCGTGACAGGGACATTTTTCTCGCTGGACAATTTGCAGCCGGTCGGGGATATTGTCATTGACGGCAGCCTGGTGCATTTCGGCGGGATGGGCACGGCCCTGTGCATCACGCCCAATAACCGCGCGGACATGGTGACCTGCGAGTGGGGACGGCACCACAACTGGACCGGCTACGACTTTGTATGCGCCTGCGGCCCGCGCCTGCTGCGGGGGGGGCAGGTCGTGCTGGACCCGCATGCCGAGCGGTTCCGTGACCGGCACATGCTGGCCCCGAACTCGCGTATCGCTGTCGGCATCACGCGCGGCAACAAGATCGTGTTCGCGATGACACACGAGCCGATTTACCTAGGACGGCTGGCGAAAGTGATGCGGGCAATCGGCACGACCGAAGCCATGAACCTGGATGCGGGCACCAGCACGGGCTTTTATTACAATGGGGCGACCCTGGCCCGGCCCGGACGAGAATTGACAAACATGATTGTCGTGTACGGCCAAAAGCAGCGGTATCAGCGTGCCCTGGATCAATTAGTGCCTGCCGCTTATCGGCGTTCCGGCTCGCATGCTGTCGCGCACCGGCAAGTGTCCGCCCTGGTGCGCCCGTGACCCTGCTGAAAACGCGCGAGCAGGCCCGCGCCTGGGCGGAAATCAGCCGAAGCGCCCTTTTGGGCAACATCCATGCCCTGCGCGCTCGCCTGGGCCAGGACACGAAAACGCGTCTTCTGGCTGTTGTGAAAGCCGATGCGTATGGGCATGACATATCCCAGGTCGCCCCGCTTTGCTTTGGCGCGGGCATCTTGGATTTTGGCGTGGCGACTGTCGATGAAGGCATCGCCCTGCGCGCTTTGCTTCCTGCCCATGCCCTGATTTATATCATGACGGCGAGCCTGCCCGCCGACGCCGGTGCCATTGCCGAGCACCGTTTGGCACCTTTTGTCGGCGACTTACTTCTCGCGCGGGCATTGTCCGAAGCGGCAAAAAAACAAAAAGTTGTCGTGGATATTCACCTGGATATTGACACAGGCATCGGGCGGGCAGGGGCGCTGCCGCGCGAAGCTGCTGCGTTGTTTTCTGCGCTTCAAGCTTTGCCCTGTGTACGCGTGACGGGTATTGCCACCCATTTTGCCGATGCCGACGAAGACGCGCAGGACGCGCACCGGCAAAACGCCCTGTTTCAGCAGGCCCTGTGCCGATTAGGTCCAGAGGCGGAACCTTTGCTGGTGCATGCCGGCAACTCTCCCGCGCTGCTCGCGCTGGGCCAAGCCGCCCATTACGGGCTTGTTCGGCCCGGCCTGCTTTTGTACGGCATTGAACCGGCCCCCGGCCTGTTCGCCCCGGATGGGATGGGCGTGGAAACAGAATTGGCGCTGAAGCCTGTCATGTCCCTGCGCGCCCGTGTGCTGCTGTGCCGCAGATTGTCCGGCGGCGCGACGGTCTCGTATGGCCGCACCTACACCGTGCCTCCCGGCGGCGGGGTGTACGCGACCTTGGGCATCGGCTATGGCGACGGCTACCCGCGCCGGCTGGGCAATGGGGTAGGGCATGCGCTTTTGGCAGGACAAAGCGCGCTGATTTGCGGGCGCATCTGCATGGATCAACTGGTCGTGGATGTGTCGCATATTCCCCATGTCCAGCCGGGCGACATTTCGACGTTGATCGGCGCAAATGGCGCGCATGTGATTACCGCCGGATTGATTGCCGAAGCAATTCAAACCACGCCGCACGAGATTTCCACCTGCCTGACCCGGCGCGTGCCGCGTATTTTGACCGCGTAAGCACAAGGAAAACAAGCGTCCTTTGTTGAATTGATATTATGCTGACAGCGCACCACATTTATCTGCTGGCTCCCCGTGCATCTCCCGATGACGTGCATCGCTTTTATGCACGGGGGCTAGGTCTGCCCCCCTGCCGAAAGCCGGACAGCCTTGCCCATGTTCCCGTGCTTTGGTTTGCTGCGGGAGCCATGATTATCCATGTCGGCTACCCGGCGGAAGGCATCGTCGGCGACGGCCACACGGCTCTGGCAACAGACGATCAAGACGCCGTGCGCCGAAGTTTAACAGCGCTGGGTTATCGGATCAATAACGATGTCATCCCCATGGGGTATCCACGTTTTTACGCGTATGACCCATGGGGCAACCAATTTGAGATTTTGCCTCAAGGTCTGCCCACCTCGTCCGAAGGGCAGACAGAAACAGAGTAAGCAATAGTTATGCCCCTAGTCGTTGGAGTGGCTTTCAAGCCGGTTGGTAAAATCCATCAATTTGATCCTGGAACATTGATCCTGCGCAAAGGCGACGCCGTCATTGTCGATGCCGCTGGCGTCATGGGTAGGCAGGGACACCACGAGTTCGGGATCGTCAAAATTGGCCCCCGTGCCGTGCGCAGCGAAGACCTGGACGAACCATTGCGCCCGGTCGTGCGCCTGGCCACTGACGAAGACTATGCCCAGCACGAGCGCAGCGAAGCGCGCCAAGCAGAAGCCTGGCGCGTGTGCAAAGCTAAGATCAAAACTCTTGATGTTCCCATGAAATTGATAGAAGCAGAGTGGGGGTTTGACGGCTCACAAGTCACATTCCACTTTGTTTCCGAAGGCCGTGTGGATTTTCGCGAATTGGTGCGCGAATTGTCCGCCGTCCTGCATACCCGTGTTCAAATGCATCAAGTGGGAAGCCGTGACGAGGCCAAAGTGTTCCCTGGCATTGGGCCGTGCGGTCGGCCTACGTGCTGCTCCACGTTTTTACGCGAATTTGCGCCTGTCTCCATCAAGATGGTCAAAAACCAGAACCTCGTGCAGAACCCATCCAAGTTCGCCGGATTATGCGGCAAGCTGATGTGCTGCCTGCGTTACGAACAGGACGAGGAAAAAGCGCAGCATCCGGTCTTGCCCCAAGTAAGCATGGTGGTGATGACCCCGCTGGGCCGCGCCAAGGTGATGGAAGTAAACGTCTTGCAGGAAATGCTGACGGTGCAGCTGGAAACGCAGGCATTTGTCGAAGTGCGCGCCAGAGATGTCGGCATGATCGAAGGCTGTATTGACCATGCTGAAGGCGGCTGCGAAGACTGTGCGTCCAGCGGTGCCCTCAGCGCATGCGATGTGCCGACCCGCGACAAACCTGCCGGGGGACAGCCTTTGCCCATGCTTTAAGCCTTGGTCGTTACCCCGAAAAATACGGGATTTAGCAATTGTTAATTGCGAAGGGTTAAAAACGGGTACTCTTACACAGACAGACTTTTCCGCCCCTTATTGTTTGTTGGAAACAAGGACACCGCATGAATGTTTTCCCCCAAAACGCTCCGCACGGCATGGAACGACGACGCCTGCAAGCGCGCGCGCGCCGGTTGGAGAAACGTGCGCAAACCTTGGCTGGCGCGGGGCGCATGGATGAAGCCGTTGCCTGCCAAACTGAGCTGACCGATTTGCGCCCCAATGACCCCATGGCGTTTTTCCGGCTCGGTTTGATGTATCGTGAGATGCGTCGTGTGGAACCCGCCCTCAGCGCCCTTCGCCGTGCCGCCGATCTCAACCCCGAATATCGCGATCCCCGAGAAGCATTAATCGCTACCTTGCTCGACAGCGGCCGCTATCAAGAGATTGTCAGCGAAGGCAAGCTGCTGGTGAAACTCGCCCCACGCAGCATTTTTGCCCGTGATGTCCTTAGCCTTGCTTATATGCAGCTCGGACAAACTGACAAAGCTCTGCGCGTTGTGGGCGAATTGATCTGGCTCGACCCGGCTAACCCGGATCACTATCTTAAGCGCGCTATGCTGCTTCAGCAGCAGGGCAATGTCAAAAACGCCGTCGGCGAATATACGCGCGTCTTGGAAATGGCCCCTCAAGACAGTGATGCCCTGTCGGTGGCTGCCGATGCTCTGGAAACCATGGACGATCACCAATTGCAGCAGATTTTACTGCTGGCCTCGGACGATCAATTGTTTCAGTGGAAGGCCATGCACGACCCTGCTGAAGCTGTCTTGGAGCGTGGCTACCACCTGACACCGGACGGCATCGCGAAGCTGCGCTTTTTGCTGGATCAGCAAGCGCGGGAAACGCCCACCATGTCGCTTTCTCAACGCATCCGTGTGTATAACTGATGCTGCCCGCGTTTGAGTGGGGACGCCAGACACATGTCATGGGTGTCCTCAACGTCACTCCCGATTCTTTTTCCGATGGCGGCCTGTTTGCCGGTACCGACGAAGCTGTGTCCCATGCGCATCAAATGGCAGCGGACGGCGCGCATATGATTGACATCGGCGGTGAAAGCACACGTCCGGCCACATTCGGCGATCATTCCCCTCTTTCTGCAGATGAAGAAAAGCGGCGCATCTTCCCCGTCATTTCCCGGCTTGCCGCCGACCTGCCCCTTCTTCCTCTTTCTGTGGATACCTACAAGGCCGATGTCGCGCGTGCGGCTCTCGATGCGGGCGCGAGTATCGTCAACGACATCAGCGGCCTGACCTACGATCCCGCCATGGCTGCCCTTGCTGCCGAACGCGGCGTTCCCATCATCATCATGCATCTGCTCGGCAGGCCTCGGGATATTCCTCTGCGTCCTACTTATGCTGATGTCGTGTTTGAAGTCATTGCTTTCTTTCAAAGGCAGATTGATTATGCCCTCGCGCAAGGCGTACAAGCACACCAAATTTGGCTCGACCCCGGCCTCGGCTTCGGCAAGACGGCGCAGCATAACTTAGAATTGCTGCGGCGGCTGTCCGAGATCAAAGCTTTAGGCTTTCCCTTGGTAGTTGGCAGTTCGCGCAAGAAGTTTCTGGGGAAAATCCTGGGCACCGACGACGCTCATAACCGCAAAGAAGGCACGGCGGCCACCGTCGCCCTGAGCATTGCTCAGGGGGCGGATGTTGTCCGTGTGCATGACGTGGGGCAGATGGCGCGCGTGGCAAAAGTCAGTGACGCTGTTATTCGCGGCTGGGCGGAAGAGTAATCGGCACAAAAAACGCCTCACCCATTTGGGTGAGGCGTTTGTGTTTGCGGAGCACACAAACTTTAGCGCACTTTTGCCCCAGGCGCGACCTCGGCTTCGGGATGGAGCAGGATTGCCCGCCCGTCGGCATCTGTGGCGGCCAGCAGCATGCCCTGCGACTCGTAGCCGCGCATCTTGCGAGGCTGCAAGTTGGCGACAATCACGACTGTCTTGCCCACCAACTCGGCGGGGTCATGGTTTTCGGCGATGCCGGCCAGGATCTGCCGTTCTTCATCTTCGCCGCATTCCACGCTGAGCCGCAAAAGTTTAGTGGCGCCTTCAATGCGTTCGGCAGTCTTGATCTGCGCCGTTTTCAGCTCTATCTTGGCGAAGTCGTCAATGGTGATAAAAGCGTTGGGCGTCTCCGGCGCGCTGGGCGAGGGGACGGCCTGCGGCGGCGCATGCATGGAGGTGTTTTCGGTCACGGGCTGTTCTCGTTTCTTGGTGTCGATACGGGGAAAGATCGGCTGTGCATCCTGGGTGCGGGTGCCTCCGGGCAGGCCGCCCCATTGCGTTGCTTCGCGCCACAGCAATGGCGGCGCGTCGCCCATTCCTAGCTGCTGATATATTAATGTTGCGGTGTGCGGCAGAAACGGCGCTAGCAATGCGGCGGCGAGGCGGCTTGCTTCCAGTGCCGTATACAGAGCGTCGGCGACAGCTTGTGTATCGCCTTCTTTGTGCCGCTTCCACGGGGCCTGCGTGTCCACGGCTTCGTTGGCGGCTTTGACCAGCCGTCCGACAGCGAGCAGGGCATTTCCCGGCTCCAGGGCGAGCATCGCGCGATCCACATCCCGCACACATTCACGGGCAATGGCAGCGTAATCGCTATTGGCCGTCCGTTCCGCGCCGTCCTGCGGGACAACGCCCTCTAAATACTGCGCGGTCATGTTCAGTGTCCGGTTGAGCAGGTTGCCGAGTTTGTTGGCAAGCTCGGCATTATAATGCCCCACTAACGCGTCCAGCGAGAACTCGGTGTCGCCGGTGAACGAAATATCCCGTAATAGATAATAACGCAAAGCATCGATGGCAACTTCCGTCGACGCCCCGCTCAGGCCTGTGAGATAGGCGACAGCATCTTCGGGCGTGGGAATGTTGCCTTTGGACTTGGAGCCTTTGGTCAGTTCCAATGTCTGCGCGTCACGGACAAGCCACCAGCCGTGCCCCAAAATCGTGCCGGGCAGCGGCAGGCCCAGCGCCATCAGCATGGCGGGCCACAAGGTCGCGTGAAAACGCGTGTAGATTTCTTTGCCCACCAGATGCACATCGGCAGGCCAGACGCTGTCCCAGCCGGGCTGGTCAGGCCAGCCCGTGGCGGTCAAATAGTTGATAACGGCGTCGAACCAGACATACACGACTTGCGACGGATCATCAGGGGCGGGAATGCCCCAGCCCGTAGAGGGGCGCGAAATGGCGACATCCCGCAGGCCACTCTTGATAAACGCCAGCACTTCGTTGCGCCGCGTGTCCGGCTGGAGAAAGCCGGGGTGCGCTTCGATATATTCTAACAGCTTATCGCCGTAAGCCGACAGGCGAAAGTAATAGTTGTCTTCGGTAACCCGTTCGACAATCGCGCCGGTTTCAATCGCGCGCCCGTCCTTGACCTCGCTGTCCCGAAAGAAAGTCTCATCGGAAACGGAGTACCAGCCTTCGTACTTGCCCGCGTAAATATCCCCTTGCGCCTGGAGCCGACGGAACACTTCCCCCACGGCGACTGCGTGGCGCGGCTCGGTCGTGCGGATGAAGTCGTCGTAAGTGATCCCCAGAAACTGCCAGGTATTGCGGTAGCGCTGCGAGACCGTGTCCACGAAGGTCTGAGGCGCTTCGCCTGTACGCTGGGCGGCTTCGGCGACCTTCTGCGCGTTTTCGTCCGTGCCGGTCAGAAAGAACGTCCGGTCGCCGCGCCCCCGGTGGTAGCGGGCCAGGCTGTCCGCCAGCAATGTGGTCGTGGCCGACCCGACATGCGGTTCTCCGTTGACATAATAGATCGGCGTGGTGATATAAAAGGCTTTGGGTTTTGTCTCGATCACTCGTTACCTGCTTCGGTTTGCATGGCACTGTTATACCCGATAGGGGCAAGCCGTGACAAAACCCAGACCTTTCAGTTCACGCCGAGATGTGCCAGCGTCTGCTCGATCTGCGCGGCGGCTTGTGGGTCGTCCCCAATAAATGCGCCCGCCACTTTGCCGTCTTTTCCAATCACATAAACCGTCGGGATGCCCCAAACGTGGTATTTGCTGGAGGCGATAGATTGGTCGCCGGGCCTGGCATCATACAAGAATGTGGACGTGTATTGCGGGTGCGCCGCGAGAAACGCCTGCATGCGCGGCGCGCTGTCCCATGTATTGATGGACAGGACGGTCAATCCTCTGGGGCCAAGTGTTTGGCGCAACTCCTGGATGTGCGGCATGGTCTTCTTGCACGGGCGGCACCACGACGCCCAGAAGTCGATAAGCACCACTTGGCCTTTGAGGCTGGACAGGGCGAGTGTTTGTGCGTTCGCGCCGCTTCCATTGGCATAGGGCAGCACAAAGTCGGGTGCGTTGGTGCCGACAGGCAGCAGAGACGGGGTGGGCTTTGGCACGTAGGCTGCGAGGCCCACAGGCGGCTGTTCCTGAAAGTCTTCCGGCTTGACGGCATGAAAGACGGCAGTTATAAATTCATCTTTGTTGACTTGAGAGACCAGCACTTCTCTGTTCAATTGCCGGTACTGCAAAGCAATTACTCTGTCGCGCCGCCCGCCTGTGTAGGACGCTTGGAGCGGCAGCCCAGTGTCCGAGTCGAGCCAGAATGTCGCCGTATCCGAGTCTTCCACTGACACGACTTTGTGAACAACCGTGCCGTGCATGCGCGTCAGGCCCATGTCCCGCAGGTTGGCATAATCCGTGATGCTGCTGCTGTCGGTCAGCAGACTGAATGCGATACTTGCCGCCGCGCCCATCGGCATGGGAGGGTCAAGCTTGTCCAATGTCGCCGGGGCAGGACTTGTTGCCACGTTCACGGCGTTCCACTGACGCACCTGCTTACCATCGCACACCAGGGTTGATGTTTTGCCGTCACTGACTGAAACAATCTTGATTTTGTTGGGTGAGGCAATTTCTACACGCGCTGTGTCTTTTGTGCCAACCTGCGCCGCGTCTGCATACAGCATCGGCGTGCTCTGCACCATCGCCACGTACTTTTGCACAATGGCAGGCAGTGGCTTCTGCCCTGCGTCTTGCGCATGACCCGGCATACCTAAAGCAACCAGCAAGATTGCCGCGCAAACTACTGCTTTTGTCATTGTGTTTGTTCTCCTATCACCTAGGAACTCTTTTCGCGTTTCCCACTGTTTTAACAGCAGAAGAACTAGCGTGATTATACCGAGAATAAGGCTGATTGACAAACAAATCGCTGTCTGGTACAGTGCCATACATTGTGAAGAAGGATACGAAGTTGACCAATCCCATCTCCAAGTCCGGGTTTTTGCTCGGCGCAACCCTCGCATTTATCGCCGCTCTCCTCAAAATAAAACTCCTGCCCGAATAAGCTTGTCCCCGCCTGCACCCCCCCATGACCCAAAGTATCCTGCTTGACACGCAGCGCCGCCTGTCGCCCCATTTAGTTCTCGCGCCCGCCCTCAGCGGCACGTGGGAGATGCCCGCCGAGTACGCGCCCCATCATGCGCACGCCGAATATGAGGCTGTTTGCCGCGCGGGTGGGGCAGGCGTGATTGACCGTTCCTGGCGCTCCCTGCTGCGTTTGACGGGGCCGGACCGCCACACGTTTTTGCAGGGCATGGTGACAAACGATATTCTCGCGCTCAGCGCGGGGCAGGGCTGCCGGGCGGCCTTTCTGGACACGACCGGGCACCTCCTGGCCGACCTGCGCGTGTGGAACGCGGGCGAAGCCTTGTTTATCGAGACCGACCCGCAGGTCTCCGCGCGTCTTTTCCAAATGCTGGACATGTACCTGATTATGGAAGACGTGCAGATCGCGGACGTGTCCCGTGACTGGGTACTCTTGTCCCTGCGCGGGGACGGGGCACATGATGCCGTTTCTTTGCTGCTGACAACGCCTTTAACTTCTAACCTGTCCCCGATGACCCTGCACGCAGTCGATTATTCCAATGACGCGCACGGCTTTGTCGCCGTGCCTGGCAAAGATGATCTTTCCGGCTTTGACTTGTGGCTGCCCGCCGTGTCCGCGCCCGCTGTGTGGGAAGCTCTGCTGTCTGCGGGCGTTGTTCCTGTCGGCGAGCGCGCCGCCGACGTTCTGCGCATTGAAGCGGGGATACCCGTCTGGGGCCGTGAGCTTTCCGAGGCCGTTTTGCTCCCCGAAGCCGACCTGCCCGACACGATCTCGTACACCAAAGGCTGCTACATCGGCCAGGAGATTATCGCCCGCCTGCGCGCGCGCGGCCATGCCAACCGCACCCTGTGCGGCATCCTGCTGCCCCCCAATGCTCCTGTCCCCCACGATGGCGCGACCCTCCATATCCCCGAACACAGCCCCGACGCAGGCCGCGAAATCGGACGCATCACCAGCGCCGCCGCCTCGCCGCGCCTGGGTGGACGCGCCCTCGCCCTGGGCTACGTGCGCCGCGAATTCATGGAACCGGGGACGGCAGTGGCCGTCCATCTTCCCCAGCCGGACGGCACAGTGTTCCTCTTTCCCGGCACGGTTCTGACCCGCCCGTTTGCGCTGCCTGAGTAAGTTTCCCTCGCATTGCGCCCGCGCTGCGGCGGCTTGGTCAAGGCGTACCACTCGCATTGCGAGCGTGTACCCGAGGCTTTGCGACGACGGAACAATTTGTTCCGTCGTCGATACGCGCAAGCAACCCCCAAGAAATACCCCCGCACTCTGCTCCATCCGGGCAGGACAACGCGCTCCCCGGCGCGAATAGCCGCCTATGGAAACCATCACCTATGCAGGCTATGACAACTGCCTGCGCCTGCAAAACAACGCCGTAGAACTGGTCGTCAGCACGGGATTCGGGCCGCGCATCCTGCATTACGGCCTGCACAACGGCCCCAACGCCTTTGCCCTGTGCCCCGCCCTGAGTATGGATTTGGGCGGCGGCGAACTTTGGAAGCCTTATGGCGGGCATCGCCTGTGGGCGGCCCCCGAAGCGTTCCCCCGCTCCTACTTTCCCGACAACGGGCCGGTCAGGTCGGCCCAAATGGAGGGCGAGACGCTGCACATTGCCAATGCTCCCGAAGACACAACGGGCCTGCAAAAAGAGTTGTTGATTACCCTGGCTCCCGATGGCGCGGGAGTACGGGTTGTCCATCAGCTGACAAACCATAACGTGTGGCCCATTGCCGTGTCTGCGTGGGGATTGAGCATTGTCGCCAACGGCGGGCGCGTTGTTTTGCCCCAGGAGCCGTATGTCTCGCATGACAGCGACCTGCTGCATGCCCGGCCTGTTGTCGTGTGGAAGTTTACGGAAATGGGGGACGCGCGCTGGCGCTGGGGCACGAGATATATCACCCTGCGTCAGGACGACCTGCCCGCAAATCGTCCGCAAAAAGTCGGCGTGTTCAGCACACAAGGCTGGGCGGCCCATGTTACCCCGCAGCAGGCGTTTATTATTCACTGCCCGGTCGCCCCCGAAGGCGCAGAAGCGTTTCCCGACGGCGGCAGCAGCTTCGAGACCTACACGGACGGCCCCTTCCAGGAGATGGAAACGCTCAGCCCCCTGCGCACCCTCGCCCCCGGCGAGTCGCTGTCCCATACCGAAGATTGGTTTCTCGCGCCTCTTCCCCCAATAGAGGATACCGACGAGGCTTTGGACACGCATCTGCTGCCCCTGGTCGCTGAGGCAAAGCGGGCATTGCAGGTGTTTTGACGCAGACATAATAAAACAGCGTCTTTGGGAACAAGTCCCAAAGACGCTGTTGTGTTTCTCGCTGAAAACGGAGTTAGCCGCCTGCGCCCCCCGATCCGCTCGGCCCTGCCGAGCTGCCGTTCGGAGTTCCGCCCATGCCGCCCGGCCCGCCGACAGTGGTTCCCTGGCCCGGCGCGCCGACGCCGACATTGCCGGACGGACTTTGCGGCGACACGGGAGCAGTGGACTGCGCCGGGTTCGCCGCCCCCTGCGCCGTGGGGTTCATGCCGGGGACATCCGCGCGCCCCGCCGGGGGCACAATGCTTGCCGGCGGCATGGTGGGCGGGATGGGTGCGGTAGGAGCGACATTGGCAGCCGGGTTGACAATGGTCATGGCAGGCTGGGGCGCGGTGCGGTTTTTCATTGACACCACCGCAATCACCACGCCGATAATGACGACCACCAGCACAATGACCAATGTGCCCCAGTTGGCGTTTTTCGTGCTGACATCTTCCGACGGGCTTGAACTGACGCTCATAATCGTATAGTCCTCTCGTATCCACAGTGCATTGGCGCAATTATACCCCGCCTCCAACAAAACAAGCATGGGGGAACAGGGGCTTGACAGGCCGGGCAAACATCGGTATAATACAACCCGTTGCGCACCCGTAGTTCAGTGGATTAGAACATCAGCTTGCGGAGCTGGGGGTCGCTGGTTCGAGTCCAGCCGGGTGCACCATACTGCCAAAGCCACCTGCCCAGGTGGCTTTTTCCATGAAACAGGGCGTTTTCTGTGAGCGTTCCCCCGTCTTCCCCTCAAGCGTGCGCCAAAGCCCTGGTCGTCCATGACCGCCTGTGCGAAACGTACGGCTGCCCGATTCCCTATTTCCACGCCCTGGACCCGCTTAGTGAATTGGTGTCTTCGCTGCTGTCTCATCGCACTAAAAACGCCGACTCGGGCCGTGCGTTCAAGACACTGCGCGCCCAGTTCCCGGACTGGGCCGGTGTGCGCGACGCGCCCACCCATGACATCGAACAGGCCATCAGCGCGTGTACCTGGCCTGAACAAAAAGCGCCCCGCGTGCAGGCTGTCCTGCGTCGTATCGGCGAATTAGGGCAGGGCGAGATGTCGCTGGACTTTCTGGGGGCAATGCCCGTGCCCGACGCGCGGGCATGGCTGGAAGACTTGCCCGGTGTCGGCCCCAAGACCAGCGCGGCGACCCTGCTGTTTTCGCGCCTGCGCATGCCTGCCCTGCCGGTTGACAGCCACCATCACCGGGTGGCGATCCGGCTGGGCCTGATCCCGTCCCGCGTTGCCGTCGGCCCGTCCCATGCCCTGCTGGAAGCGCAGCTGCCGCCCAATTGGAGCGCGCAGCAGGTGTATGATAACCACGAATGCCTGATGCTGCACGGCCAGCGCTGCTGTTTCCATCACAATCCCGCCTGTGGCCGCTGCACTATTTTGGACTTGTGCCCCTTTGGGCAGAAGCGTTTAGGCCATGCGGAACATTCCATCCCCGCTTTGGTGTTGGAAGGGCTGGATGCTGAAACTGACACACATACGCCGTGCGACACAACGGAGATTGAGTAAAGCACGCAGGCGAATGCGTGGATTTACGCTCATAGAACTCTTAGTTGTCATTGCCATTATCGCCCTGCTCGCGGCGATCTTATTCCCCGCCTTTGCCAAAGCGCGGGACAAAGCCCGGCAAACGGCGTGCCTGTCCAACCTGCGGCAATTGGGCCTTGCGACCCAGCAGTACGTGATTGACAGCGACGGCATGTTCTTTTACAACGCGGGCGCGCCGGGCAGCCCTCCTTTGTTTGCGCGCTACACGCCGTCCGTGCGTGACGACAAGCTGGCGCGCGACACGCCTGCCGACAAGTCCAATCGCTGGGACCCATCGCCGCTTATCCCCGTTTTAGACCCGTACATCAAAACTGATAAACTCTGGGCCTGCCCCGCCCTCGCCCTGCCGTATGTCAACGCCGCCGGGAAAATCGAGGAAAACACCCGTGCCGACATCGCCAACTACCAGGTCAATGCGTACCTGGCCGTCAACAGCATCCCTGATCCCGCCCCGCTGCTTCCCGGCACACCGCCGCGTCCCCATACCGGGCCGGTCTTGGATGCCGACATTGTCAACCCCGCTCGCGTCAAAGTGTTTCAGGATTTTTACAATGGGACGGGCAGCGTACACCAGGGAGGCGCGAACTATGCCTGCGCGGACGGCCACGCTAAATGGCAGGCGGCAAGCGCGGCGAATACGGGTGTTATCACGTCTAAATGGTGGACGCCGTAGCGTGTCAAGGCTGACTTAGGGCGGGGGCCGCAGTGTGTCAAGGCTGACTGAGGGCGGGGGCCGCAGTGTGTCGAGCAGGGTTTCGGCCACTTCGCGCTTTGTTAAGAGGGGCAGATGAATGTCCTGTCCGTGTGCGCCCAGCAGGGCAACAATGTTGGTATCGCCGTCAAAGCCCGCGCCCTGGGCGGTGACATCGTTTGCGACAATCCAGTCTAGACCTTTTGATGTCAGTTTCTGCCGGGCATGCTCCTCCAAGTTCTCGGTTTCGGCGGCGAAGCCGACCAGGACTTGACCCGGCGGCTTGCGCGCGCCCAGCAAGGCCAAAATATCATCGGTAGGCGTGAGGGTGATTGCGGGCGGCCCGTCTGCGCTCTTTTTGATCTTGTGTGCAAAAGCTTCAGCGGGACGATAATCAGCGACAGCCGCCGCCGCGACAACAATGTCCTGCGCGTCTGACCGGGATAAAACAGCGTCGCGCATTTGGGCCGCTGTCGTCACAGAAATGGTTTCCATGCCGCCCGGTACGGGCAGAGCGGTCGGGCCGGACACCAGGGTCACACTCGCGCCCCGCCGGCGGGCGGCTTGTGCAATCGCATAACCCATCTTGCCCGACGAGCGATTGGAAATGTAACGCACCGGGTCAATCGCCTCGCGCGTCGGCCCAGCCGTCACCAGGACACGCACACCCGCCCACGACTTCTGCCGGGCGAGCATCTGGTGGATAGCGTTAAAGATCGTGTCCACATCGGCCATCCGCCCCACGCCTTCCGTGCGGCAGGCCAGCATTCCCACCGTCGGCTCAACAAAGTAATAGCCGAAATCGCGCAGAGCGTTAAGGTTCGCCTGCGTCGCCGGGTTGTTCCACATGCTCGTGTTCATGCCCGGCGCCAGCAAAATCGGGGCTTCACAGGCCATGGCCGAAGCCGTCAGCATGTCTTCGGCCAGGCCATGCGCGAGCCGAGCGATGACGTTCATGGACGCAGGCACAATTGCGAACACGTCGCAGTTGCGTGCAAGCCAGATGTGCGCGATCTCGCCGGGATACGGTTCTTCAAACGTGTCGATGGGGCAGGGGTGGTGGGTCAAAGCGCGAAACGTCGCGGGCTGCACGAAGCGCGCCGCATCCGCCGTCATAATGGGATACACGTCCACGCCGGATTTGACTAATTTGCTTGCGAGGTCGGCGGCTTTGTAAGCGGCGATGGACGCGGACACGCCGAGGACAACGCGCGGGGGCTGTGTATTTGTCATGGGAAGTTGTCTCTGTGAATGAAGAAGAAAAAAAGCCTCTCCGCCCCAAGTTTGGGGAACCAGAAGGAGGAAAGCCACAGCCGCTTTCCTTTCCGGCACCCCGGAATTGGGGCAGGGGGGCCAACTTTCTCCGGCCTAACGGTCGGTGTCGCGGCGGACGAGGCGAGGGATACGGCAGTGCTCGGCCAGCAGAATGGAACGAATGGCATCTACGGCATCATCTACGCTGTCGTTGACAACGGCATAGTCGTAGTGCGGACGCTGGGCCAATTCCTTGCGGGCGTTCAGCAGGCGCAGCGCGATCTGGTCATCGTTTTCCGTGCGGCGTCCGCGCAGGCGTCGCTCCAGTTCGGGCAGGGACGGCGGCTGCAAAAAGACCAGGACGGCGTCAGGCATCTTATTCTTGACGATCATGCCGCCCTGTACGTCGATTTTGAGGATCACGTCGATACCCTGGTCCCGCCGCTCCAGCACCCACTGGCGCGGCGTGCCGTAAAAATAATCATGCACGGGCGCGTATTCCAGCAGCTCATCACGCGCGACCATTTCGTTGAACTGCACCGGGCTGACAAAATGGTAATCGACCCCGTCTTGCTCCATTTCCAGGCCGCCGTCTTTGGGACGCGGCGCGCGCGTGGTCGTCGTGACGCACTTTTGAACGGGATGGGGCAGATGGGACGCATCGAGAAGCGCATCCAGCACGGTGTCTTTGCCGACGGCGCTCGGCCCGGAAACGACGATCAGCATCCCGGCAGGCACGGTCACCGGTTCCAGGAGGCCGCTGATTGAAAGGGGAAGGGTCACGGCGTGATTATACCGTTTCCTGCGCGTTTCTTGGCGCTTTCCCCGGCTTGTCAAGCGCAGACCGACGACGGAACGATTTGCTCCGTCGTTGCTGCGCGCTGGAACAGCCCGCGCAATGCCGTATCCACGAGCGCGCAAACGCAATGCTTCCAGCAGCACCACGCCCGGTGCGGCTTTACAGCAACGGGGGATCGTGCTATAATGAAGTAGTTTTGATGAGGCGGCATGAACGATGTTACGGGGCAGATAGAGGCGCGAGCGGCGGACGAAAACCAGAAACAGCGCGAGCTCCTGCCGCCGTTGTTGGTGACAAACAGGGCGGGGCTGATGCGGCTGGAGGACGAGTGGCGGCGATTGGCGAGATCATCTCCTCTGGCGACCGTCTTTCAAACATGGGAATGGAACGCGGTTTGGTGGCGGCATTACGGCGGCAAATTGCGGCGTCGATTGCGCATCTGGTGCTTTCGCAGCGCCCAGGACGGCAGCCTGGTCGGGCTGGCCCCGCTGTGCGTGTCCTTGTGGTACGGAACCCCGCTGCGGCGCTTGTCGTTTTTAGGGACGGGAACATCGGATTACCTGGACGCGCTGGCCGCGCCGGGCTGGGAAGACACGGTCGCGCAGGCATTGTACGCACAACTGGGCGCGCGGCGCGGATGGGATGTGGCGGACTTTCAGCAATTGCGGGAAGGGGGGCTGCTGGCAGAGCGCCTGCCAAACCCGGATGCGAAACTTGCGTGGCATGACGCGTTTTTAGAAGCCTGCCCATTCTTGAAATTATCCCCCGATTGGGACGCGCAAAGGCAACAATTCGGCAAAAAAACGCGTAGTAATATCGGCTACTACGACCGCGCCCTGCAAAAAGTTTATCAAGTGGATGTCGGAGTGGTGTCGCCGGCGGGCGACTTGGACGGCGAAATGACCCGCTTGTTCGACCTGCATCAGCGTCGGTGGAACCAGCGGTGGATGCCGGGCGTGTTCGGCAGCCGCCAAACACGCCGTTTTCACCGCGAGGCGGCGCGGGCGCTGCTGGGGCAAAATGCGCTTCGTTTGTATTCGCTGAAACTCGACGGCGAAACGCAGGCATCGTTGTATTGCTTTGCATTCGGCGACAGGACGTGCTATTATCAAGGAGGGTTCGAGCCGACATTGTCAAAATGGAGTCTCGGAACAGTGCTGACGGCGCGTGTTTTGCAGGATGCAATCGCCGAAGGGCGAACGACCTTTGATTTCCTGCGCGGCGACGAGCCGTACAAGGCCAAATGGACACAAACTTCCTGTGTCAACCGCCGCCGTATCCTGGTGAAACAAGGCGGACTGGGGCTGTCCGGGTTTGCGCGCCGGGTGCAGACATGGGAGTGGACGGCGGAATACAAAGCGAAAACCTGGATGCGAAAGCGGCTGCAAACCTCATGATCCGCCGTGCTTTATCCAGCCTCATCATTTTTGCCCTTTTGATTGCCTGGGGCGGCAGCGCGTGGCAGGTGAGGCAGCTTCGGGCGCAGGTCAGGGCTTTGCAGACCGAAAACCGCGTGGCCCACGCGCAGGTCAGGCGCGCCGTGCGCGGCCAGAAAAGCACGGCCGAAGATAGTTCCTGGCTTTCCCGCGCCGATGCGCACTTTGTGCGTGCCCAAGACGCGTTATCCCGCGCGGACGTGGGGCGATCCGAACGGGAATTGACGGCAGGCGCGCAAGACATGCGTCTGGCGGCGCGCGGCCCCGCTGAACAAACGGCAGCCGCCGTTGCGCGGGCGCGTCAGCAAATCACGCAGGTCGACGAGCGATTGAAAACCCTGCAAGCGCAAATGCAGGACTTGTCGGCCCAAACGTCTCCCCGTATCAGCCTGCTGCGGGCGCAGGCAAAGAAGCTCCAAGCGCAGGCGCATACCCTGTGGCCTCCGGGACAACCTTAAGCGCTGAAGTATCCGCATCGGCGCCCATTTTAAGACTGTGTGAAAGAGAAACTTATGCAATTCACTTGTTCTTTTTCCGGCAAGCGTGTGGGGCGCAGCTTGGGGATCGCCCTGGGCACAGCCCTGCTGACTGTCACACTCGCGGGATGTCAAAACGGGCGCATCGGCAACCAGATCAGCCCGACTGAGGAACACGACCTTGGCAACCAATACGCTCAGTCCATAGACACGCAGGCAAAGTTTGTCACGGATGGCGCTTACATGCGTCACATTTTGTCCCTGTCACAGCCGATCTTCGCGCAGGCGCTCAAAGATCGCCCCGGCGAAACGTTCCGTATCCGGGTGATTGACAGCCCCGAGCTCAACGCGTTTTCCATTCCGGGCGGGTATGTTTACTTGTATCGCGGGCTGGTGGATAAGTTTATCAACGACGACGACGCGCTGGCATGCATTATCGGGCACGAAACGGCGCATGTGGTCCGCCGCCACGTGGTCAAGCAGATGTCGGACGCGCAGGGCAAAGGCATGCTCGTGGACCTTGCGACTATTCTGACACGCAGCGGGGCTGTGCAGCAGATCGGCGGCACTTTGTTTCAAATGGATCAGCTGCATTACAGTCGCACCGATGAATACGAGGCGGATCGGTGGGGGGAAAAGTTTGCTTACAACGCCGGCTTTGACCCCAGCGGCATGGTGCGCACCATGGTTTTGTTTGAGAGCATGGACAAGAAATACGGGACGCCGCCCGCGTATGCCCTGGATCACCCGATCAGCCATACGCGCGCCCTGCGCGCCATGGAGCAGTACCGGGAGCTGCGCGCCAACAACGGCCAGTATGTGTCGGAAACGTACAACGTGGTGGGCGACAAGATCGCGGCCCGCACGCACGACATCTCGTACCCGGCCCTGGTGCTTGCGACCATGGCCCCGGTTCTGCCGGAAAAAACGCGCGAAGACGTTGCCGAAGACAAAGCCACTGCCAAGGCCGCCGTGGCCGCGACGAGCACAAGTCCCGTCCCTGCGCCACCCGTCTCGCCCGCGCCACGGCCCGCTTCCACGCCGCCTGCGCCTGCTCCTGTGCCGCAGAAAACCTCGTCCGTGCCGCCTGCGCCCTAATACGAGGGCTGGAACAAGGAAAGGGACACCTCGCTTGCCGCTTCTGCTACGACCTGCGCAAAAATATGCAGCGGCCCGCACTGCCGTTTGGAACAAAGCCGTGAAAGTGGCCGCAGTCATTCCCGCCTACAATGAAGCCGGACGGATTGAGCGCGTCCTGCACGCGCTGACGTCCACGCCGGAAATAGACGACATCGTGGTTGTCTCGGACGGCTCCACGGACGATACGTTTGCTATCGCCAATTCTATCAAGGGGGTGCGGGCGTTTCAGCTGCCATGCAACAAAGGCAAAGGCGGGGCGATGCGGATCGGGGCCGAACGCACCGATGCCGATGTGCTGGTGTTTTTCGATGCCGACTTGATCGGGCTGACGCCGGACAAAGTGCGGGCGTTGATCGAGCCGGTGTGTGCGGGCGAAGCGCACATGGCGATGGGGATATTTAAGGGGGGACGCTGGGCGACGGATATTGCGCAGCGTTTTTCACCCGGCATTACCGGGCAGCGGGCAATTCGCCGCGAAGTCTTTTTGCGCATTCCGGGACTGGACAGCGTCGGCTACGGGATTGAGCTGGCGATTACATACTATGTGCGTCACCATGGCATGGTGCGCAAAGACGTGACTTTGCCGGGCGTGACCCATCCCATGAAAGAAGAAAAGCTGGGATTTGCGCGGGGAGCCGCCTCCCGCGCGGTGATGTACTGGCAGATGGCCCGGTTCCGCGTTTCGTATGAGCTGCATGGACGCCCGCCGCAATCGCGCACCGCGGCGTGCCGGGCCGTCCTGGACGAGACGGAACTGGCGGGAGATTAGTTTTCCTCACCCCGCTCGATATAATCGCGCTTCCACTGCTCTTCCTGCGCGTCCAGATAGTCCATGATCGAGCCGCCATGCACCATCCATAGGTGCGCTTCTTCCTCTAAAGTCAGCGAGTCGTCGGCATCCGGGTCACGAATCCCGACTAAGGTTTCGTCAAGCACCATCTGCCGCACTTGGTAGATGTCTACTCCCAAAAAGTCCGCCGTTTCTTCCAGGTTGTATAAATCCGTATCCGTGAGCATTTCGTCCACGTCCCAAAAGGGATAAGTCTGAATGGCGGTTTCTTCTTCCGCGCGCGGCTCGTTGTCGTGTTCCATAGAATTATCTCACTCCTTTCAGGGACAAATCACTGCTAGGCGGCCAGACGCTCCGCACCGTCGCTGTAGTCATTGTGGGCCAGCAGGCGCAGCTTGTTGGAGCCGTTCAATGCGGCCACTTTGTAGCATTCGGCCAGGGTAGGGTAATTAAAGACGTTGTTGATAAAAAAGTCCACGGTGCCCCCCAATGCCATCACGGCCTGCCCGATGTGGATCAGCTCTGTCGCGCCCGTGCCAATGGCGTGAACGCCCAGTATTTGGCGCGTTTCTTCGTGGATGAGCAATTTGAGCATGCCCACTTCGTCGCCTAAAAGCTGTCCGCGCGCGATTTCTCGGTACTGGGCCACGCCTGCCTCGTACGGGACGCCTTCTTCGGTCAGCGTTGCTTCCGTTTTGCCGACCATGCTAATCTCGGGAATGGAATAAATGCCCAGGGGAAATAATTCGGGCAAAGACGTGGTCGGCTCGCCGTATGCATGGCACGATGCCTGACGCCCTTGCTCCATGCTCGTGCTTGCCAGTGCGGGAAAGCCGATGACGTCTCCCACGGCATAAATATGTGGCACCTGAGTTTGGTAATGCTCATTCACTTTCAGTCGCCCCCGGTTGTCCGGCACAATGCCCACTTTGTCTAATCCCAACTTGTCGGTCGTGCCCTGACGCCCGATACAATAAAGCAAAGTGTCCGCGCGCAGGTGCTTGCCGGACTGCAATGTCGCCTGCACCAGGCCGTCGGGCAGGACATGGATCTCGTCCACGCGCTCGCCCAGGCGCAGGGTCACGCCGATCGACCGCATGCGGTATTGCAGGGCTTCACTAATCTCATCGTCCACAAACTCAATCAAGCGCGGGCGCGCTTCTGTTAATATCACGCGCACGCCCAGTGTCGCCATCATGCAGGCGTATTCCGTGCCGATGACGCCGCCGCCGACCACGATCATGGACTTGGGCAGCCGGGGCAATTCCAGCAGGCTGTCGCTGTCCAAAACCCGCTCGCCGTCAAAAGGCACCAGGGGCGGACGCGCGGGGACCGTGCCGGTCGCAATCACGACATGGTCGGCCTGAACCGTTTGCGCGGCGTTCTGGCGCGTGACGGAGATCGTGTTCGGCCCTTCAAACCTCGCTTCGCCGCACAGCATCTCGACGCCGTTGCGCATCATGTGTTCGCGGATGACGTTGATCTCGGTCTGGATCACCTGGCGTCCCCGTGCGATCAAATCTTCAATGCGCACTTCAGGCCGCCCCGCATCGCCGGACGCATAGAACGTCTGCTGCTGATACCCCGACAGGTGCAGAACCGCCTCGCGCAATGCCTTGCTGGGAATCGTCCCCGTATGCGTGCAAACCCCGCCGATGATCGGGTTGCGCTCGATCAGCGTCACCTGCTTGCCTAACTTGGCGGCCTGAATAGCCGCCTTCTGGCCTGCCGGGCCGCTCCCGATCACGACCATATCCACCTGTTTCATGCTGGTGTCCTTGAGTATGAGTGTCACATTGCTCATACTCGGTAAATTACCGGGAAAACTTGAGCCTGACAAAGTTGATGCTTGCCCCACGCCAAAACAGACGCCTTTCCAATGCGGTACGTCGTCAGGGCGAACCGGGGGAAAGGCGTCTGCGCCTCAAACCAAGTGCATGATGACACGGCATGCTGTCTGTTGTCAAGACGGCGCACAAGTCACGCAGGACAGCAAAGTGGCGCACTTTCCTGCGTGGTGTATAATGATCCTATGCGCCTGACACTTCGCCTTGCCGCCCTCGCCGCCTGCGGCATTGTCCCCCTGCTGTTCGCCGGACGGCTGCCCTGGCTGCTGCCCCTCGTTTTAGTGTTCAACGTGCTGCTCGCCGCCGCTGCCGTGGCCGACTTTCTGGCTTCCCCGCGCCCCGAAAACGCCCTCACAGCGGAGCGTGTCGTGGATGAAAAACTTTCGCTGGGCACCGCCAACCCCGTTTCGGTCACTCTGCGCAACCAAAGCGGACTGCCCTTGCGCGTGACCTGCCGTGATTACCCGCCGTATCAGTTTGACGCGTCTCCCCCTGCGGAGCATTTTCTCCTTGTGCCGCCGGGTCATCGCGCCGCAACATTTCAGTACCAGGTCACGCCGCCCGCTAAAGGCGATTTCGCGTTTGACGACATTTATGTCCAGTATCCCGGCCCGCTGGGCCTGGTCATGCGGCTGGGACGCATCCCGGCCTCGCAGCCGGTCAAAGTGTATCCCAACTTGCGCGAAATGGAGAAGTATGAATTGCTGGCCCGCCGGGGACGGCTTCAGCAGATGGGCCTGCGCACATCCCGGCTGCGCGGCGGCGGCTCGGAGTTTGAGTCCCTGCGCGAGTACGTACCTGGCGACGAGTACAAAAAGATTGATTGGAGCGCGACCGCCCGGCGGGGCAAGCTGATTACCCGGCAGTATGAAGTCGAGCGCTCGCAGAACATCGTCCTGCTGCTGGACACGGGACGCACCATGCTTCAGCCTGTGCAAAAACAGGCCAAGCTGGATTTTGTCGCCGACACCGCCCTGATGCTCGCCTATGTCGCGGCTGCGGGCGGGGACAAAGTCGGCCTGATGACGTTCGATGCCGACGTGCGCGCCTGGCTCCCGCCCGCCAAGTCCAAAGCGCAGGTATACCAAATCCTGGAAAATTTATACAGTCTTCAAGCGCAGCTTGTCGAAAGTGACTACAAGGCGGCGTTTCAAAACCTCGCCACTCGCTGGCGTCGCCGGTCGCTGATTGTCTTGTTCACGGACTTGGTGGATCCGGATTCGTCCGCCCAAATTTTAGACGCCATCCCCATGATCGAGCAATTGCACCGCGTCGTGTGCGTGACCGTCAGCGACCCCAACATCGTGCGCAGCGCCAAGCTTGTCCCTGAAGCCAGCGCCGATGTGTATGCCAAAGCAGTCGCCACCCAGGTTTTGCAGGAGCGTCGTCAGGCAATCACCGTTCTGCGCCGCCGGGGCGTCTGGACTGTTGACAGCCCGCCCGAAGACCTCAGCGCCGACCTCATCAACCATTACCTCGACCTCAAATCCCGCTCATTGATCTAGCATCACCCGTACCGCAAGGGCATTGCCTGGGCTGAATTTCAGCGTTTGCATGGCAAAATAAAGGGAAACTTCCCGCCCCTGCGGAATGTTCTTCCCAAGAACATTCTGTACTTCAGAATCACTTTTGCCCGCCGCCGAGGAAAAATCCGTGTTTTCTTATCTCAATTGTGTGCTGCAAGGCGATGCCCTGCACGTGCTGCAAACCCTGCCCGACAACGTGGTGGATTTGATTGTCACTTCGCCGCCCTACGCCGACCAGCACGCTGCCACGTATGGCGGCGTGAAGCCGGATGAGTATGCCGACTGGTTTTTGCCGATTGCCGACCAGCTTTTGCGCGTCCTCAAGCCCGAAGGCTCCTTGATCTTAAACATCAAAGAACGGGTCGTCAACGGCGAACGCCACACTTATGTGCTGGAGCTTATTATCAAGATGCGCCAGCAAGGGTGGCTGTGGACCGAGGAATATGTCTGGCATAAGCGCAACTGCTATCCCGGCAAATGGCCCAATCGGTTTCGGGATGCCTGGGAGCGCTGCCTGCATTTTACCAAGCAGCGCAAGTTTGCCATGTACCAGGAAGCCGTGATGGTGCCGATGGGCGACTGGAAAAACTCCCGTTTGGCAAAGCTCAGCGAGACCGACCAGAAGCGCGACAACTCGCGCGTCCTGAGCGGCTTCGGCAAAAACATCTCCAATTGGGTCGGGCGCGAAATGGCGTTTCCCACCAATGTCGTCCACCTCGCGACCGAATGCGGCAATCGCAGTCACAGCGCGGCATTTCCCATCGAGCTTCCTTCCTGGTTTATCAAGCTCTTTACGCAGCCCGGAGACTTAGTCCTGGACCCGTTCCTCGGTTCGGGAACCACCGCCGTCGCCGCCCAAGCGTTAGACCGGCGCTATGTCGGCATTGAGATCAACCCGGAGTATGTCGCCCTCGCGCAGGAGCGTCTGCGCCCCCGCGCCTCCGCCAACCTGTTCACGGTTAAAGAGAAGGCCAAACGGAGCTACAAACGACGGAAGCCGAGACACTTGCACTCATCACAGTCTATGTCAACGACCACATTGACTACTTCCACCTCAACCGTCTGAACAAAATCACCACTCTTAAACTGCATGACCTGCTGAAGCGCAAAAATCCTTATTTGTTTCGGGCAAAGAATCTCAACTCCGCCCCCGATTTGGTTGCCTCTATTTTAGATGCTTACCTGTCTTCTTCCGAAGAAGAACTGTTTGGTCAATTCCTGGAAGGGCTAGCGATCTACGTTGCTGAAATTACCTCCGGGGGGCAGAAGTCTTCCACGGAAGGTCTTGACCTGGAACTGACACGAGATGGCGTCCGCTACGTTGTTGCCATCAAGTCCGGCCCCAACTGGGGCAACCGCTCTCAATACAACGACCTGCGGCTGCGCTTCCGGGCCGCCGTGCGCGTGCTGAAACAATCCCATCATGCGGCCAACGTCCAGCCTGTCCTGGGCATTTGTTACGGCAAGTTCAAGACCGTCAACAACGGCGAGTACCTCAAGATTGGCGGGCAGAGCTTCTGGCACTTCGTGTCCGGCTTTCCCAATTTGTACAGGGACATGGTTGAGCCGATTGGCTACGAGGCCCAAAAACACGCCGACAACTACCTACTTGAAAAGAGCAGCGCCTACAACCGCTTCATCCGTGACTTCACTGTTGAGTTCTGCACTGCGCAGGGCCAGATTGATTGGGCAAATCTGGTGCAGTTCAACAGCAGCAACCTGCCCGCCGACCCTGGGTAAGTTCCTTTTGTTTCCAGCCCTTTCCTGCCCTGTTGCCACGGCGTTTGCACGGCGTACCAACGACGGAACGATTTGTTCCGTCGTTGGTACAGGCTCGCAATGCGAGTGGTACAGGCTCGCAAGGCGAGTGCAAAGCCCTGGGAATGCCGAAGAAGCACGTTACGCATGCGTATCAAACGCGCCGGCTGCCTGTCGCCGCATCAGCAGAAACACAGACAGCAGGCAAAAACCGTGGTAAAATAGCGGAGCCGATTGTTGTCTGCGTTCTTGAAACGACTTTCCTCCTACTTTGTATGAAACGACGCCGCGCGACTATTCTTTTTTCTTATGCTGTCGCCCCCTTGCTGGTGGCGCTGATTACGTGGGCGCTGGCCGCAATTCAAACCTGGCTGATCGGCCACCCCGAATACGGTTCGCCGCGCGTGTATACCACGCTGTTTTTTGTTGGGATTGCCCTGGTCACCGTGCTGGGCGGGCGGGGGCCGGGGCTGTGGACAGTGGCGCTGTCGCTTGGCTTTACAGCGTACTTTGTCATGCCGCCCCAGCATTCCCTGGCGGGGAAAAGCACGGCGGATTTGATCCAATTGGTGTTTTTCTTCGCTATCGGGGCCATGATTACCGAGGGCGTGGAAGCGCTGCGGACCAACCGAAGCCTGCTGGCCCGCTCGGAAGAAGCGCAGGCCAGGCTGCGCGCCGTGATGGACACGGCCCCGGTCGGCGTGGTTCTCAGCGACCTCAACGGCTCGCCTTCTTATGCCAACCAGGAAGCGGAGCGCATTTGGGGCCACCCGCTGCCCCGCTTGACGCAGGATGTCCGGCAGGTCTGCCGCGTTTTAAACCCGGACGGCACGCCGACCTCGCCGGAACAAATGACCCTGGCGCGCGTTTTGGCGGGCGAAGCGCCCCGCGTGCAGCAAGAGCATCTTATTGAGCAGCCGGATAGAACACAGGTGTGGGTGGAAAGCACGGCGACCTTGGTCTTGGACGACAAAGGCAGCCCGGTCGGCGGCCTGACCATGATGAATGACATCACCGCGCGCAAAGAAGCCGACCTCGCCTTGCGTGCGCGTGAAGAGCGGTTCCGGTCGCTGGTGCAGAATGCCAGCGACATTATCACTGTTCTGGCGGAAGACGGCACGGTTCTTTACAAAAGCCCCTCGGAAGAGCGCATCATGGGCTTCCATCCTGATGAAGCCGTGGGGCGTTCGATTTTCGAGATGATCCATCCCGAAGATGCGGAGCGGGTGGGGGAAATGTTTCAATCCGTGCTGCGCAAACCGGGCCTGCACCCGCCGATAGAATTTCGCCTTCGCCACAAAAACGGCACTTGGCTGGATATTGAATCTCTTGCCATCAATCTGCTGCATGAAGCCAGCATCGGCGGCATTGTGGTCAACTCGCGCGACATCACGGATCGCAAAGTCGCCGACGCGGAAATCCGCACGCTGCTGCTTGAAGGGCTGAGGCAGGCGGAGCGCGAACATCTGCTCAGCCAGATTGCGCAGACAGTGCTGGAAACTCCGTTCCCGGAAGCGGTTCTCGCCACGACCGTCGCCGGTTTGGGGCCTGTGCTGGGCGTGGATCGGTGCTATTACGTTTCTTATGACCTGGCGGAAAAAACCGCCCACATCGGGCCGGAATGGCATCGGGACGGCTTGATCAGCCTTGCGGGAAAGCACACTGTCGCCGACTTTGGCTTTAACCGAGAAGGGCAGTATCAGACCGGGCAAACGCAGGTTGTCCAGGACGCGTTGACGCTTAACCCGGCGTTCCCGGAAGCCGTCATGCAGGCGGGCCTGCGGGCGCTGCTGCGCGTGCCGCTGCGACAGGGGAGCCAAATGACCGTGCTGGTGGCGGCCATGGCGTACGCCCCGCGCGACTGGCAGGCCGATGAAATCGGTCTGGTGGAAACAGTCGCCTCGCAAACCCGTGTCGCCATGGAATCCGCCCGCTTGCAGCAGCGCGAACACAACATCGCCACGGCGTTGCAAAATTCCCTGATGCCGAGCCTGCCCGAACACGTGCCCGGCCTGGACCTGGCGGCATTCTACCGTCCCGCCCTGGAGGAAGCCAGCTTGGGCGGCGATTTCCATGATGTGTTCCCCCTGGACAAAGGCTTGTTCGCTTTGGTAGTTGGGGACGTGAGCGGCAAAGGGTTGGCGGCAGCCGCTCAGGTCGCCACCGTTCGTCAAATGCTGCGCTATGCCTTGTACGCCGGAACATCGCACGGGCAGCTCCTGGCACAGTCTATTAGTGAACTAAACCATCAAGTCGTCGCGCACGATCTATTGATGGGGTTTGTCACTTTGTTTGTCGCTGTGTATGATGCGACCGCATCCCAACTGACCTATGTTTGCTGCGGGCAGGAAGCGGCCCTGCTGCGCCGCAAATCGTCGGGAGAAGTGCTGGAAATGCCGCCGACCGGCCCGGTGCTGGGAATGGACATCCAGGCCGTGTTTATGCAGGAGACGGCATCTCTGACGCCAGGCGATTCCCTTGCGATTTACACGGACGGCATGTCCGAAGCCGGACGGGGCAAACAGGACTTGCTGGGCGTGGAAGGCCTCGCCGGATTGATGGCGGCAGCGCCTCCCGAAGCCGACGCCGTGGTGCGGCATCTGGTTTCCGGCATGAACATGCATGCCGAAGGAAATTTACATGACGATGTGTGCCTGCTCGTTGCTGTCGCGCAGGCGGACGAGCACAGGCCGGGCAGCGGCTAGCGCTGTCCGCAGCGAACTTCAGCCTGCCGCCAGTGCCGGTAGCCAGCCACGCGTGCGCAAACGCTACAATGCGGGAGGAAGAACCAGCAAAGTTGTCTGCGCAGGAAGGGCAGAAGGCGAAAGCGTCAAAGTGGATGACGTCGCGCGCTGCATGGGGAACTCGTCCAGCGCCGCCAGAATATCGGATAACGGCGCAATCGGCAGGTTGACCCGGCCCGTTTGATAATGCATCGGAATAACCAGGCGCGGCCCGATCAGCGCAATGGTGTCGCGCAGGTCCGGCAGGGACAGTGTGGGCGGCCCGCCCGCCACGGCCAGCAAAACATCGCACCCGGCAATGGGGGCCGCCTGCTCAGAAGGCAGCGCATGTCCCAGGTCGCCCATGTGGCAAATGCGCAGGCCGCCCACGCTGAAATACGGCATGGAAACAGGCACGTCTTTGGCTTCGCTTTCCCAAACGGGAACCGCCCGAAACCGAATGCCTTTCGCGCCCACGCCTTCGGACACATGCGCAAAGTCCAGGCCGTTGAGGCAAATCGGGGTACCCCGTGCCGCCTGCCAGTGGGAATGGTAACGCTCGTTAAGATGACTGACCAGGACAATGTCGGCGTCAACATCAATCGCGCCGTAGTCGCCTGCGTCCGGCGCACGGTAAGGGTCAAGCAAAATACGTACGTTGTCGCTTTCCACGAGAAACGCGGCGTGGCCGAGCCAGGTGATTTGGGTTGTCATAGCATGCCTTGATACGGGAAACACAAAGGATTTTCCTCCGCCGCAAGAGATTACTCCTTGCTTTGGCACCGGTGTTGCTTGACACACAGCGCATGGCGGGGATATACTAGCCAGGATGCACTCTGCCCCAGGCAGTGTGAGCTCATTTGAGAATGCGGGAGACCTGTAATTTGAACGCTGCCCAATTGGCTGTCAGCAGCCGTACCATCGACAAAGGCACTCTTGTGGAAGCGCAAGGGGAAGTGGACCTGACCACGGCGCAGCAGCTTCGCCAGCCGCTGATGGAGGCCGTGAACAACCCTCCCAAAGCCGATGTGTTCGTGGACCTGCGCCAGGTAGACTTTATCGACAGTGCGGGCCTTGCCCTGCTGGTGGAAGCGCGCAAGCGCCTGGCCCCCGAAGGACGCGCGCTGCATGTTCTGCTGACGCCCGGACGGCAGCCGGAGCGCGTTCTCAAGCTGGGCCGCTTTGATACGATCATGACCCTGGTTTATGATGCCGCCGGCATCGTCTAGCACGCGTCCCTTTCCCCTTGTTTTCAGGTTGTTTTTTTACAGGCAGGAGCACTACGTCATGGCCCATCAAACCGGCACCAATGCCGGCACGAGCGGGATGAGCGAGCAGGACAATGCCGCTTTGCCCGACAGCCCCGAGATTATCGGCTACGTGGAGCCGCTGCTGGGGCGTGTCGCGCGGCACGATGTGACCGGCTACTTCGGCTTCGCCATCATCAAGAAGGGCGAAACTGTTACGCCGTTTGTGCTGGAGCGGGCGCACAGCATGTCTCGCCTGTTTGAGCTGATCGCCGCGACAGGCGACGCTTGATCCCCCTTAGCCCCGCTTGATCTTGGACTTGATAAAGTCCAGTGCCGACAGCGGACGCACCGAAAGCGGCACCAGGACGGCCTGCCCTGCATTCGTGCGCAGGATGAGGGCTGTCTCATACACGCCCGGCATTAATGCGCTGGTGTCTATCTCTAGGTGAACCTGGCCCTGCGCCCCCGGCGCTAATGCCCCGTGCGTGGGCGAGGCTGCTACTTGCGGCCCCGCTGCCACTCCCCCGGTCTGGGTCGCCGCGTTTTCTACCGAGTACTCGACCGCCATTTCCCCATCGTTGACGATCTCCAGCGTCCCTGCTATCGTTTGTCCCTTGCGGCCTGTCAGAACAACGGGCGGGTCGCTGGGGCGGGCATGCTCGCGCACGACCAGATGGCCGGGGCGCGCCTGCACATTCACGCTGCACTCGATAAACCAGCGGTCGCCGCTGCTCAGTGTGCTTCCGTCCTGCCCGCGGATGTCCGGGGTATTGATTTCCAATCGCCCCGTGATGACTTTTCCCCGCTCCATGATTTTCTGAACGTTGACTTGCACTGTCACTTCGCGCCGGTTGCCGGTAAATGTCGGCGAAGGCACGACAATCCACGGCGCGCGCGCTTTGATTTCGCCCCGGATTTCTCCGCCGCCCGCGTTGTACAGCGTGACTTGCTGCGGCGGCGGCGCATGCCCGCTTTGCACGTCCCCCCAGCGCAGATGCTTGCGGGTGACCAGCAAGACCGGGGGGGCGATAGCGCGCATGGCGAGCAGGAAATCGTTGGCGGACGCAAATCGGTACTCGGTGTTGTACGACAGGGCGCGATTAATCAGCTTGACCATCCCAAGGTCCGCGTTGGGACGCTGGATAAGCGAGTTGGTGACATACATCGACCGCTCGTTGATGCTTTCCTGATCCGGCGCGACCCCGGCGATCATCTCATACAGAATGGCTCCCACGGCAAAGATGTCGGTGCGCACATCGGCCACCCACTGGCCGTCGGCTTCCAGTTCGGGCGGCAGGTAGCCTTCCGTGCCGTATAATTCCAGCGGCTTTGCGTTTTGGGCCGCGTCGCCGAAAAACTGCGCCGCGCCAAAGTCCAAAAGAGCGAGATGTCCCTGCGGGGTAATGCGGATATTGGCGGGCTTGAGGTCATGGTGGACCACCTGCCGCGAGTGCAGAAAAGCCAGGGCATCGCACAGCGAAACGGCCCATTTCAATATCCATTCGCGGGGCAGGGGATGACGCTTGCGGATAATATCGTCGAGGGTCGCGCCTTCAATAAACTCCTGCGCGATATAAAAGTATTGATCGTGGATAAACGCTTCGTAGAATGTCGGCATCAGCGGGTGCGCGCTGGCCTGGAGGCCGACCGCGCATTCGCGGTCAAACAAAGCCTGCAAGTTTTTTTGCTCGCGCGGATGGCGGGCGGGGAAAAACTCTTTCAGCGCCACCTGCCGCCCCGGCGTTTGGGGATCGCGCGCAAAATACACGGCTCCGAACGCGCCTGTTCCAACAACATGCTCGACATGGTAGGTGGAGATTTGGCCCGGCACGGTTTCGCCGGGGGCGAGCAGCATCACATCATCATAGCGCTTGCGTTTAGCCAAACCAGGTCACTCCCTGCTTTGATAGTACCAATATCAGGCATGTTCTGTCAAGAAACAGGGCCGATGGCTCGTCTGCGCCATTTCTTTGCCCCGACGTCTCAGCATCGTTTCCAGGGCATACCAACGACGGACGGTTTTGTTCCGTCGTTGGTATGGGCGGGCACAGCCGCAGAAACGAGCGAGCAATGCCTCCCATACACCTTGACAGTCCTAGGCAATTGTGACACAATGGCGCTTGTTCGCTCTTTCCCAAGACGGACATACGTTTGACACCCCCTTTGGATACGTTTGACACCCCCTTTGGAAGCGACCGATGGATTATTCAGCCGGGCCCGCCATTCCCCCATCCTCTCTTTCCCGCACTGCGGAGCGCGCCGGGGAAGGGCTGCCTCTTTCTGTCTTGCATGAAGCCGTGCAGGCCATCGCGCGCCAAACGGATGCGCGCGACACTCTCCATATTTTAGCGGAAAAAGCCCGCGATTTGACTTCGGCGGCGTCGGTGGCCGTGACCCTGCTGGATGCGGGCCGGGGTTTGCTGGATTTTGCCGCCGTGGCCGGGCCGGATGCGGATCAGATTGTCGGGCAGACTGTCCGGCCCGAAGATGCCCTGGCCGGGCAGACGGCCCTGACCGGCGAAATCTATCTTGCGCACCATGCCGGGGCGGCCCGCCCGCTGCTGGCGGCATTGGAGCCGGACTTGTCGCAGGGCTGGGGCGTGCGTTCGGCGGCTGTCGTGCCTCTCTACCGGCAGGGCAAGCCGCAGGGGGCCGTGACCGCCATCAACCGGGACGGCGACGGGGCATTCACGCCCTCAGACATTGTTTCGCTGCAATTGTTCGCGAACATGTGCGCATTAGCATTGGGGATGGACGACCTCAAGCGGCAGGTGGCCCAAAAGCAGCGCGAGCGAGACATTTTGTTTCAAGCGGCGCGGGCAACATCCTCGTCGCTGAACGTGCAGGAAGTGCTGCAAAATGTCCTGGCGACCGTGGGCGGCACGCTGGACATGACCGCGGGGGCGGTGTTTTTGCTCAACGACGAGCGCACGCGCCTTTATATCGCGGCGGACGAAGGCTTAGACGGTGAACAGCGCGAGCGTCAACTGCCCACGGATGGGACGGGCGCGGCGGCGCAGGCTTTGCAGTCGGGTCAGCCGCTGCTGATCGCCGATGCTTCGGGGCGTGACGATGACGACGACCTGCCGCTGCCCCACATGCGCAGCCTGCTGATCGCGCCGATGGTGGCGCGTTCCAGCGCGGAAGGATTGATTGTCGCCGGTTCGCGTCAGCCGGCGGCATTCACCCAGGACGATGCGCGTTTGCTGTCCGCTGTCGCAAGCCAGGCCGCGGTCGCGCTGGAAAACGCCTGGCTGTACGAGGATGCCACCCGGCGGGCGCAGGAAGCGACCGCCCTGTACGAACTGTCGCAGGCGGTGGGGGCCACGCTGCACCTGGATCGGGTGCTGCATTTTGTCGCGGACAGCGTGCTGGCTTTGCTCCATGTCGATAAGTTCGCCCTGTTTTTAATGCCCCCCGGCCGCCAAATCCTGGAAATCAAGATTGCCCGCAACATCAGCCGCGCGTGTGTGTCGTCCATGAAGCCCAAGCTTGGCGAAGGGATTGCGGGCTGGGTGGCCGAGTTTGAAACGCCCACGGCCGTGCAGGATGTCGCCGCCGACCATCGCAATCGGTCGTGCCCTATTGACGGCGAAGGCATCCGCTCGCTGGTCAGCGTGCCTCTGCAATCCGGGGACAAGGTGATCGGTGTCCTGCATGCCATGAGCAGCCGGCGCCGATTGTTCACGGTCGGCGAGATGGAACTGCTGTACACCATCGCCAACCAAGTCGGGGCGGCGATTGCCAATGCCCAAATGTACGAAGAAGCGCGGCAGCAGACAGGCGAAATCCGCAAAGGGGTTCGGCGCATCGCGCGCGCCCTAGGCGCTTCGCGCTCCGCTCAGGAAACCGCGCAAAGCATTGCCGATTTAGCCACCGAAACCACCGAATCCGACCGCAGCGTCTTGTACACTGGGGACGGCAAAGGCGCGCTGTTTGTCCGGGCGACCGCCAACATCAAAGGGCAGACACGGGTTTCCGCCGACGAAGGCCGAACCGGGGAAATGCCCGCGCAATGGGTCGCGCGTCGTGGCCGATCCCTGGCGATAGAAAATCTCGCGCAGGACACGCGCTTTGCCTCGCCCCCATTTGCCGCACGCGACCGTGTCGCGGGATATTTGGGCGTTCCACTGAAACTGGGCGCGGACGTTTTGGGCGTTTTGGAAGTGTACTCGCGCGAGCCGCGCCGGTTTACGCCGGACGAAGTGCGCTTGTTTTTGGTGTTTGCGAGCCAGGCCAGTGTCGCCCTGCAAAACGCGCTTTTGGTGGAACAAGCGGGCCGCCGCTTGGCGGATTTGAAAGCGATCCGGGCCATCAGCGAGCTTCTGCACTCGGCCAGCGATGACGATGTCCTGCGGCGTCAAACGCTGGCCCTGGTCGGCGAAGCGACCCAGGCCGATGCGGGCGTGATTTTTGCCGGGCCGAACCCAGAAGACCGATGCGACTGGCGGCGCGCCGGGTCGCCTGCTCCTTCCCCTGCGCTGTGGGAAACGCTGCTGCGCCGAGCCGGGGGCGAAGTTGTTCATCTGGGGCCGGGCGACGGGTATGGGGCGGCCCTGGTTGTCCCGGTGGGAACAAGCGCTGTGTCCGGCCTGCGCGGCATGGTTTTGATCCATACTGCGCCGGACGCGGCGTTTGATGAAAACGACCGCTACCTGCTTTTGACAGTCGCCAACTTGCTGCCTTCTCGCCCTGCGTAATTTGGAACTTTTCCGCCCGTGAATTCGCCCTGCATATATAAACCCAAATGCCGATAATAGGGTCAGGTGAATTCATATGGTGACCATGCAACAGACAATCTCCCCCCCGTCGGTCAAAGGCGACCACTTGTGTTTGCAGATACCGGCTTTGCCTGCGCAGGTTGGGCAGGCGCGGCGGGCCGTAGTTGACTTTCTGCGCTATCAAGGCTGGCCGGCGCTGGACACGGACGCTGTCGCCCTTGCCATTGGGGAAGCGGGCAGCAATGCGATCTGTTACGGCAGGCACGAAGATGCCGCTTCTGTCGTGTCTATCATCTGCACCCTGCTCAGCCCTGTGTGCCTGCAAGTGGAAGTCCGCAACCAGGGCACGGATTTCCGCCCAAATCTGGATGACTTGTGCTGCCTGCCGGACGATAATGCCACCCATGGCCGCGGCTTTGCCCTGATGCAATGCCTTATGGACGACATGAAGGTGTTCCAGGACGGCCAGGAAACCGTGGTGCAGTTGACTAAATCGCGCACCCTTTAACCGTTTTTCATGCCTTTACACTTCCCCGATTGGGTATACTAGCGCCATTCTTTGCTGCACCGAGGCAACATGGCCGACGACAAGGCGAGCGATCGACCTTCCTCAAATTCTCCCGCACCAAATTCCTCTGCCTCGCAAGAGCGTGCGCGGCGCACTGTGTATGAGCCAAGCCTGCTTCCCAGCCGCACGCGTCGCCGCGCGCCGCGCTGGGTCGTGGTTCCCCTGTTGCTGCTTGTGTTAGCGGGAGCATTGTATCTGGTGCTCGGCGGCGGACACCCGCGTCGCTTTGTGGCGACTGCGGATACTTTGGTTTGGGCCAGTGATGCGGGTTCGCCCGGTACGCCCCACCTGTGGCGCGCGAACCTAGACGGGTCAGCGTCGCGCCGCGTGTCGCGAGGCACGGCAACGGAAACGCAGCCTTCGTTTTCCCCGGACGGCGCGCAGGTCGCTTACCTCTCCCCGGCCAATGGCAATCCCCAAGTGTTCGTTGTCGATGCCGACGGCCAGAACACGCAGCAAGTGACGCACAATGCCGGAGCCAAGCAGCAGCCCCTTTTTGCGCCCGCCGACAACACTCTGCTGGCCTATGTTTCCGGCGGGGCGGTTTCCACAATCGGCATTGTCAATGGAGACGCATCTCGCCTGCTGCCTCCTGCCCCCGACCCGTCCCAAAACCAGCAAAACGAGACCCTTCTCAACTCACCGACGGTGATTATCGGTGATTATCAGTGGGCGCCGGGCAAAGACCCCGCTGCCCAGGCGCTGGCGGCGCGGGAAGAAACCGCTGATTTGCAGGCCCTTGTCGTGCTGCCAAGCTTGGGCGGCAAAGCCCGCGACACGCAGACCAATCAGCCCAACAGCCCGCCTTTGGCCGCCGCCGAAGCCGTCACCCTGGGCTGGTCGCCAAGCGGCAATCTGCTCGCCGCGGCCTTGCTGGGCGTCAAAGGCCTGCCGCCCGGACGCGCGCTGTCCGCGATTGCTCTGTTTGACCGGGAAGGCAACCCCGCAGGACAGAAACCGCTGGCCGTGACGTCCAATGCCACGACGGGGCCGCAGTTTCCCGTGTTTTCGCCGGACGGCGGCCAGATCGCGTTTGAGCTGTGGCAGCAGCCCGACCTCGCGCGCGCTCATTGCCTGGGCCTCTTCGTGGTCGGGGTAGACGGCAGCGCGCCGCCGCGCCCGCTTGCGCAGGGGGATGCGAGCTTGGTTCACTGGACGCGCGATGGGCAAAGCCTGCTGTTTCTGCGCCGACGCGCGGGCGGCGGGCAGGACCTTTGGCGTGTCGGGGCGAACGGCACGGGTCTGACCCGCCTGTCTGACGGCACCGCGGACATTTCTTGGTTCTCGATTTCCCCCCAGGATAAGACATCCCCATGAAAAGCGCCTGCTTGTTCTTGGCTTGCAATGGGTTTGTGGGTATGGTATACTTGGAAACCGTTCTCACCCCTGCCTTTGTCAAAGTGCGCTTCCGTTGCCGATGAATGATTTTGTACGCCGACTGCCGTGGCAACTGGGAGCGTTAGGCGGTCTGCTGGTCGGGGCAATCAGCCTTGCGGGAGAAGTAGACTTATGGACCTGCCTGATACGGGCCGGCATTGCATTTCTCGTGTTTGGCGTGCTCGGGCTTGGACTGCGCGCTTTGCTGGAAGCGGGGATGGATCACAAACCCTCCGCGCGCCCGTCTCAGCGGAAACACTCCCAGGGCCACCCGGCGGAAACAGGGACGCACATCGACCAAAAGATTCCACCGATAACGCCAAGCGACCTGCCGCCGCCGGATGACCGCCCGCCCGTCGACCACTAATTCACCGCTTATTAGCCACACATTCACCACCTATTCAATTCCAATCTTTTTCACTTTTTATTCGTTCAAGATAACATGCCCGCACCTTCCAGCAACCTCAACATTCCTGACCTTTGGCGTCGCTACAAACAGCGCAAGGATGCCAAAGCGCGTGACCAGATCATCAACCATTATGCGTACCTGGTGAAGATTACAGCAGGGCGCGTGGTGACAAGCCTTCCCCCGAACCTGGAGCGTGACGACCTGGTGAGTGCAGGCGTCATGGGCCTGATTAAGGCAGTGGATCAATTCGACACGGATCGCCAGGTGAAGTTTGAAACCTATGCCATCGCCCTTATTCGTGGCGCTATCTTAGAAATGCTGCGCGAAGAAGACTGGGTGCCGCGCTCTGTCCGCGATAACGTCAAGACATTGGAGCGCACGTATTATCAGCTGGAAGTGCGATTGGGCCGCCCCGCCACCGAAGACGAAGTCGCGGCGGAAATGGGGACAACCGCGGACGATCTGCAAAAGATACTTGTCAGCACCAGCCGCGCGAGCGTGATGTCTTTGGACGACATGCTGATGGGCGGGGCAGGCGGCGATGGCGGCGAGCGTCTGCATCTCACCGATGTTTTGGCCGACAGCAACGCGGACGTGGTTTCGGATGTCGAACAAACCGCCATGAAGGAAGCGCTTGTGGTCGGTATCGACCGCCTGCCGCCGCGTGAGCGCCTTGTCATCAGTTTATACTACTACGAAGGGCTGACTTTCAAGGAAATCGGCAAAGTGCTGGAAGTTTCCGAGTCGCGCGTTTACCAGTTGCACACGCAGGCCGTTCTGCGTATGCGCGGCTACCTTCAGCGCGACAGCCCCTTGTTCACCGGCTAGAAAGCGCCTCGCGCCCTCAGTTGTTTTCCACTGCTGTCAGCCTGCGCGCTCCCTGTTCGCCCGTGTTTTTGCATCTGCCTCCTTGGTTTCCCCTGCGAACAGCAGTAGTTTTCCCCAAATTCTGACGGATTAAGGTCCAGGCGGTCATGCCTGAGCGTGGCTTTCCCGCATGGGATGCCGGCGCAGGTTCGGGCTGCGCGGCGGCGTTCCTTCCGTGTTTCTCAGGCTTTCCCTTCGTGTACCAACGACGGACGGTTTTGTTCCGTCGTTGGTGCGGGCTGGCAGCGCCGTTGGTACGGGCAGGCGATGCCCCTGCTTCGAAGTGGGGCGCAGGGCGGCGCGGTCGCCGCTTACGTGATGGCGTGTCTGTCTAGGCCTGGTAAATTGCCGTAAATGGGTGGCTGCCGGAGCCGAGGGTGTGGGTGGTCTTGCCCACATCAGGGAGGGTAAGGGTCGCAGTCGTGTTCGGGGGCAGGGTGACATTGAGCGTGAACGTGTCGCCCTGCAAAGTCCATTCAACGGCGATGCGGCCTTGAATGGAATCAAAAGCGGCGCGGACGAACCGGAAGCGGCGGTCGGGGTGGGGACGGAGCAGGATGTGTTCAAAGCCGGGTCGGTCGGGGTCGGTGTCGATACCCGCCACGCAGCGCTGAAGCCATTCGCCGACCGAGCCGAGCGAATAGTGGTTGAACGAGTTCATGCCGACATTTTGAAAGCCATTGTCCGCTGTCCATCCGTCCCAGCGTTCCCAGAGAGTGGTGGCGCCGTGCTGGATGGAGTAGCCCCAGCTTGGAAAAGTTTCGCTGAGCAGCAGTCCGCAGGCGACATCGTGATAGCCCATTTCCGTGAGAACAGGGCACAGGGAACCGACGCCGACAAAACCCGTGGACAGGTGCCCGCCTTTGGCATGGATATCGTCGACCAGATGCTGCGCGGCCAGGGGACGCAGAGTGTCCGGCAGAAGATGAAAGTGCAGGGCCAGCACGTAAGCGGTCTGCGTGCGGCCCTGGACGGTGCCGTCCGTGTCCACAAAGGCGGCGACAAAGGCGGCTTTGATGTCGGCAAACAGCGCCTGGTAGCGGGCGGCGTCATCATCCCGGCCCAAAACAGCGGCGATGCGGGCCATCAGCGACGTGTCATAGGCGAAATAAGCGGTCGCTAGCACGTCTTTATCCGTGTCGGCGGCGATAGACAGCCAGTCACCGAAGTCGTTGCTGCGCCGGTTCATCCAGAGATGATCGGGGTTCGCGCTATCCAGAAAATCAATCCAGCGCGCCATGCTATCATAGTGGGTCTCCAAAATACGACGGTCGCCATAAACCTGGTAAATGGTCCAGGGAATGATGACGCCCGCATCCGCCCAGGCGGGTGCGCCGTCAGCCAGGTCGACCAGGCGCGGCGCGACATCGGAAAACGCGCCCTGGGGCGACTGAGCGTCTGCGATATCCTGCATCCACTTGCCGAAAAACGCTGCGACATCGCGGTTCGCCGCTGCCGTGCGGACAAAGATCTGCGCATCGCCCATCCAGCCCATCCGCTCATCGCGCTGCGGGCAGTCCGTGGGCACAGATAAGAAATTGCCCCGCTGCCCCCAGTCGATGTTGCTGACTAGTTGATTAACCAGGGCATTGTCACACGCAAACGTGCCGGTCTGCGGCGTGTCGGAGTGCAGGACAATGCCCGTCACGGCATCCAAAGGCGGCGGGCCGGGGTAGCCCGTCACTTCCACATAGCGAAAGCCATGGAATGTGAAGTGCGGCTCAAAAGTCTCGCGGCCCGTGCCTTGAAGAAGATAGGTGTCGGTCGCTTTGGCCCCGCGCAGATTGTCGACATACAAAGTCCCATCGGGGCAGAGCATCTCGCCAAAGCGCAGCTGCACGATAGTCCCCGCCGCGCCCTGCACAGTCAAGCGCGCCCAGCCGACCATGTTCTGCCCCAGGTCAAAGATGAAAGTGCCCGGCAAGGGCTGCGTTTGGGATTTGGCGGCCAGTAATTCCGTGACCCGGACGGGTGGGTCTGCCTGGGCGACGCGCAGGATTTCGGGATCATGTTGGGCCTCAACCTGCACCGGTCGCCACGCCGCGTCGTCAAAGCCCGCCGCGTTCCAGCCGGGCATTTCCAGCCGGGCGTCGTACTTCTCGCCCATCAGCATGTCCGAATAGAGGATGGGGCCGGTCGCACCGCGCCAGTGTTCGTCCGTCCCAATCGTTTCACTCGTGCCATCGGCATATTCGATGTCAATCTGCGCCAGAAGCTGCGGGCGTGTGCCGTAACCGTCACGCTGTTTTTCAAACCCGACATACCCGCAATACCAGCCGTCACCCAGAACGGCCCCAAGCGTGTTTTGCCCCACCGTGACCAATTCGGTCACGTCACACGTTTGATAGGCAATGCGTTTGCCGTAGTCCGTCCAGCCTGGCGCGAAGTGCGCGTCGCCCACCCGCTGCCCGTTCAAAAACGGCACATAAACGCCTCGCGCAGTCGTAAACAATGTCGCGCGCGAAATAGCTTTGCCCAGGACGAAATCACGGCGCAGGAAAGAGGGCGGCAGCAGATCGGTGAGCGGGCGCAGTGGGGTCAGGCTGATCCAGCGGCAGCGCCAGTCTGTGGGGGACAACAGGCCCATCTGCCAGAACGCCGTCTCGCTCCAATCCGACGGCTGGTCGGCGTCATCCCAAACGCGCACTTTCCAATCAACGCGCTGTCCCGACGCCAAAGCCGTGCCTGCATAGGGGATATGGGTGGTCTGAGAAGACAAAACTTTGCCGGTGTCCCAGACGCTGCCGTCACCGACTGCAATTTGATACGCGCTTTGCCTGACATCGCGCCGTCCTGGAGCCTCAATGCGCCAAAACAAGCGGGGAGCGGGGGTATCAATGCCCAGTGGGTCGGCACGGTATTCACAGCGCAGCGAAACGGGACGCAGTGTGTTCATCATAAAATCCTTTGTGGGTGCAGTGGGATAAGCGATTGTACCCTACAGACTTCTGCACTTGACAGGCTGGCCTGCGGCGGCTATAATAAGCCCAGCCCGATCCCTTTAATCCCGTCCGGCGAGGCGGAAAAGGCGGCGGCCCCCGCACCGGCAGGCGTTTTTATGCGCTGCCTTGCGTGCGCCCAAGCCCCCCTCCGCTCGCCGTCCTGAGCAACCTATGGCCCCACAACCCGAGCCTGCCTCCCTGTCTGCCACCGTGATGGATGCCGACGAAATGCGCCGCGCCTGGACACGCATTGCCCACGAAGTGCTGGAAAAAAACAAAGGCGTCGCAAACCTGGTCGTGGTCGGCATCCTGCGCAAAGGCGCGCCTTTGGCCCAGCGACTGGCCCAGACTATCGAGCGTATTGAAGGCACGCCCGTCCCCGTAGGCGTGGTAGACATTTCGCTGTACCGTGACGATTTCCGCACGTATCAGCCGAATGTGGGCACGACCCAAATCCCGTTTGACATCGAAGGCAAAACATTGGTGCTGGTAGACGAAGTGGTTTACACGGGCCGCACCGTCCGGGCGGCCCTTGCGGCCCTTGTCGATTTGGGACGGCCCCGCACGACGCAGCTTGCCGTTCTGGTCGACCGGGGCCATCGCGAGCTGCCCATTCGTCCCGATTATGTCGGCAAAAACCTGCCCACCAGCCAGCGCGAGTTTGTCAAAGTGTTTCTCACCGAGCTGGACGGCGAAGATAAAGTGGTGATCTACAAAGAAGGCGGCAGGCCATGACCCCGCGCACCCATTTACTCGACCTGCAAAGCCTGACTTCTGACGAGATCGTCTATCTGCTGGACACGGCGCAGTCGTTTAAAGAGATTGTCAATCGGCCTGTCAAGAAAGTGCCCACCCTGCGCGGCAAAAGCGTGGCGACGGTGTTTTTCGAGCCAAGCACGCGCACGCGCACCTCGTTCGAGCATGCCGCCAAGATCATGTCCGCCGACACCTACGGATTGACCGCCACCACGAGCAGCGCGACCAAGGGCGAGTCGCTCAAAGACACCATGCTGACCCTGGACGCGATGGGCATCGACGCGTTTGTCATTCGCCACCCGATGAGCGGCGCGGCGGCTTTGGCCGCCCAATATGTGCCGCATAAGACGGTGATTAACGCCGGGGACGGTACGCACGAGCATCCGACGCAGGGCCTGCTGGACTTGTTGACGATCCGCGAAGCCAAAGGACGCATTGCAGGCCTGACAGTCGCGATTGTCGGGGACATTCTGCACAGCCGTGTCGCGCGCTCCAACATCTGGGGGCTGCATGCATTGGGGGCGCATGTGCGCCTGGTGGGGCCATCGACTCTGATGCCCGCTCAGGCCGACCTGCTGCCCGCCACCATATTCACCGACCTTAAAACAGGGCTGGCGGGCGCGGACGTGGTCAATGTGCTGCGCATTCAACTGGAGCGGCAGGAGGGGGCGTTCTTTCCGTCCGTGCGCGAATATGCACGCTTGTTTGGCGTGAGCAAAGACGCATTAAAAGTTGCCGCGCCCGATGTTTCCATTCTCCATCCCGGCCCCATGAACCGGGGCATAGAGATTAGTTCATCGCTCGCGGACGACCCCAGTGCTGCGCTGATCACCAACCAAGTGACGAATGGGGTAGCCGTGCGCATGGCGACCTTGTTCTGGCTGATGGGCGCACCCACGGGAGGAAGAAGCTGACATGAGCGCAGCCCGAGTGATTCGGTTTGTGGTGGGTGTTTTGATCGCCGCCATTCTGCTGGGCATTTTTTTGCCCATCTTAGGTGTGCCGTCCAGCCGCTTTCTGCCGCCCGCCCATGTGTGGGATGTTGCAAAAGGCTATACCAAAGGCGAGGTGATCGACAAATTCTACGCCGTGACTAACAACCCGTTCAATGTCGGCGGACAGCTCTATTATGTGGATTATGCTTTTTATGGTAAAGCGTCCACGCCCAATCCGCAAACAACCAGCAGCCATCCGCAGATTTATCGAGGCGAGGTCAAAGTAGACAAGAACGAATACGATGCCGTGCAAATCCCCAAAGAGGACACGGCGGCGGGCAATGCCAAAGGCAGCCAGAAAGTCGCTGTTGTCCCCGGCCAGTATGTGCGCGTGAAATATGAAGTCACCAACCCTGAAATCAATGGCACCCAGGCGTTATCCGTCAACGGAAACTGGGTGGCCTGGGGCGGGCGTAGCGTCATGGGGGCCGCCAGCATGCTGAGCGGCTGGCTCGTGTGGGTCGTTGTCGCGCTGGCTTTGGGCTACGGGATCATGGTGGTGCTGGAGCGGTTTGGCGGGCGGGAGAATATCTGACAAGTGACTTATTTACTCAAAAGCGGCCATGTGATTGACCCCGCCAACCGACAGAACGGGCTGGCAGATGTGCTGATTGGCAACAACGGCACCGTTGCCCAAGTTGGCGCTGACTTGCAGGCCGGGCCGGACACGATTATCGTAGACTGCGCCAATAAAATTGTCGCGCCGGGTCTGATCGACATGCACGTGCATCTGCGTGTGCCGGGCCAGGAATACAAAGAGGACGTCCCATCAGGCACGGCGGCAGCGGCCAGCGGCGGCTTTACGGCTATTGCCTGCCAGCCGAACACCAGCCCTCCTATCGACAGCGCCTCCATCGTGCAGGACATACGCCGTCAAGCTGAGGGCGCGTCGGCCCGTGTTCATGTCATCGCCGCCGTCAGCAAAGGACTGCTCAACACTGAACTGGCCGAGATGGCCGACCTCAAGGACGCCGGGGCCGTCGGCATCGGCGATGATGCCTTTCCCGTTCACAACAGCAGCTTCATGCGGCGGGCCATGGAATACTGCGCCATGCTGAACCTGCCGTTTCTCGCCCACTGCGAAGACAAAGATTTAACGGGTGACGGGGTCATGCACGAAGGCTACGTGTCGACCGTGCTGGGGCTGAAAGGCATCCCGCGCTGGGCAGAAAATATCGGCACGGCCCGCAACGTGCTGCTTGCCCTGGCGACCGGGTGCCATTTGCATGTGCTGCACGTCTCCACACAGGAAAGTGTGGAGATTATCCGCCATGCCAAAGCGTTCGGCGCGCCCGTGACCTGCGAAACCTGCCCGCAGTATGTCGCCCTCACGGATGAAGCCTGCACGGGCTACAACACCAATGCCAAGATGTCCCCGCCCCTGCGTACGCAAGCCGATCAAGAAGCCATCAAAGTCGGCCTGGCGGACGGCACTATTGACGCCATCGCCACCGACCATGCCCCCCATGCACCGCACGAGAAAGAGCAGGAGTTTGCGCGCGCCCCGTTCGGCATGCTGGGGCTGGAAACAAGCCTGGGCCTGGCAATCACGCATCTGGTGAAGCCCAATATACTCACTCTCCCTCAGCTTGTGGAAAAGATGTCTGTCGCGCCCGCCCGCATTTTGGGCGTGTCCGGCGGCTCGCTGGCTGTCGGCGCGCTGGCCGACATCACGGTCTTTGACCCGAATTTGGAGTGGACGGTCGATGTGGGTAAGTTCAAGTCCAAGTCGCGCAATTCTGTCTTGGATGGGACAACGCTGACCGGGCGCGCCATCACGACATTTGTCGGCGGAAGGCAGGTTGTCCTGCCATGATACAGGCGCATCTGGTGCTGGCAGATGGCACCGTCTACACGGGCACAAATTTTGGCGCACGCGGCACGGCGACCGGCGAGGTCGTGTTCAACACGGGCATGACCGGCTATCAAGAAATCCTTACCGACCCGTCTTATGCCGGACAATTGGTGACACTCACCTACCCGCTGATCGGCAATTACGGTGTCACGCCCGACGATTTCGAGTCGCGTCGCGTGCAGGTCGGCGGTCTGGTCGTCAAGGAATTGGCGGATGCGCCAAGCAACTGGCGCTCGCGGCAGACTTTGGATGCTTTTCTTGCCGAGCACAACGTCGTGGGCATTCGGGGCCTGGATACGCGCGCGCTGACCCAGCGCCTGCGCTCCGTGGGCGTGATGATGGGGATTATTTCTACCGAGCATACCCCTGATGCTCTGCGCGCCCATCTTGCTCAGGTTTCCACCTACGCCGACATGGACTTTGTTGACCGCGTGAGCACGGATGCGCCTTATGTGTGGGCATCCTCAACAGGCGAGACCAAGTACCAGGTCGCGCTTTTGGATTGCGGGGTCAAATTCAACATTCTCCGGTCGCTGGCTGCATTGGGAGCGGAAGTCTGCGTGTACCCTGCCAGTACGTCCGCCGAGACGATCCTTGCTGCCCGGCCTGATGGCATCTTTCTGTCGCCGGGGCCGGGCGACCCGGCCCGGCTGGGCGACCTGGTGCAGACAGTGCGCACTTTGTCCCACGCCAAGCCGACCATGGGTATCTGTTTGGGCAACCAATTGATTGGGTGCGCGTTTGGCGGGCATACGTTCAAGCTGCCGTTTGGGCATCGGGGCGCAAACCATCCCGTAAAGGATTTGGAAACGGGCCGCGTCGTCATCACGTCGCAAAACCATGGCTATGCTCTGGCCGCCGAGGGTTTCTCCGATCCTGATTTGGAAGTGTGGCAGATCAATTTGAATGATGGCACCGTGGAGGGCCTGCGTCACAAGACACTGCCCCTATTTTCCATTCAGTACCACCCGGAAGCGTCGCCCGGCCCGTCCGACAGCCAGGGGTACTTCGCGCGCTTTTTGCAGATGATCGATGCCGCGCGCAGTTAGAATTCCTGTGCTCGCTGCCGTGAGCATACTTGCCCTGGTCGGTGTGCGCGTCCTTGCGCTGGGGGCAGACCCTCCGGGCTGGCTGTCCTGGTCTGGGGGGATTGCGACGGATGAAGGGTTTTATACCCTGGATGCGCGGCATCTGGTTCTGTTTGGGACGTGGGCGCGGGGCAACTTCCATGACCGGCTGCTGTCGCCGGGGCTGAGCGCCATTCAGCAGGGCGTGTTTCATGTGTTTGGGACAAGCCTGGTGACGGCGCGGGCCATGGATGCCGTGCTGGGCCTGATGACGATTGCTCTGCTGTGGCTTGGCCTGCGCGCGTCGTTTGGAACGCCAGCGGCCAGCGCGGGTGCGCTGCTTGTGGGGTTTGCGCCTCCGTTTGTGCTGTACAACCGATTGGCCTTGCAGGAAACACCTACGGTGTTCTGGCTGACGGCAAGCTTTGCACTGTGGGCAATGGGAGTGCAAACACCGAGGCGCAGGCTGCTCGCACTGGCGGGCGCGGCGGCGGGCATGGCGTTTTTGTGCAAGGCATTAGCAATTGTGTTCTTTCCCGCGCTGTGCTGGGGGTTTTTGCGCAGCGGCAGGGGGGGATGGATGGCGGCAGGCGGCCTTGCGCTGGTGCTGATATGTTACGGCGTCTTTTGGTATGTGCCGCACCATGCGGAGCTTGCGCGCATGGGGGATTATTACCGGCGGCATCAGTTTTTGCCGCATTCCATCCGCTCGCTGTGGCTGAACATTCGGCGGGCCGGGGTGGGGAACCGGGCGGGTGTTCTGCGCGGTGCGGCCCCGTATCTGCTTTTGTTTGTGCCTGTGCCGTGCGTGCTTGCGATAAGCCGCTTGCGCGGCTTTGCGTCCAAATCTTTGGGTGAGCAGGTTTTGTGGATGTGGCTTGCGGGGGGCGTGCTGTTTTGCTGCGTGTCGTCGTATGCGCCGGATCGCTATTATGTGCTGTTTCTGCCGGCTGCGTGCGGGCTGGCGGGGGTTGCCTTTGCCGCGCTCGGCCCTGTGCGTCAGCGCGTGTTTGGGCTGACGGCGTGTGTTGTCAATGTGTTTTGGCTGGGAACGGCATGGCATGGGCGGACTTGGACAGCGCGGGATAATGCGCGCGTCCTGTCTCGGCTGTTGCCTGCTCGCAGCGTGGTGATTGGGGATATGGCTCCCGCCGCGTGTTTGGGCACGACACTGGATGCCGTGCCCGTCCAGGCGGGCTTGTCGAATGACCGCCGTCCTGTTGAAACGTTGGGCGCGGATTACCTCGCAGTGACCCGCGCGCCCGTTTACACGCAGTGGTGGCGGACGCGTTACCCGCAGGTTGTGCAGCCTCGTCGCCGCATGGTGAGCCTTGCGGTGGGAACCCGCTGGATTGTGGATGTTTACAAAGTCCGCCCATGAAGCACATCCGAACTTTTTTGCGCTGGCTGCTGGCGGTCTTTGTGGCTTATGCCGGAGTGCGGCATTTTACGAACCCTGCCCCGTTTGTCGAGATCGTGCCGCGTGGCCTGCCCGCGCCCGGACTGCTGGTGGCGATCAGCGGGGCAGCGGAAATTGCGGGCGGCGTGGGCCTGCTTGTGCCTGCCGTGCGAAGGCCGGCGGCCTGGGGCTTGATTGCCCTGTTTGTGGCCGTGTTCCCGGCGAACGTCAACATGGCTGTCCATCACGGCACGCTGGGCATGTCGTTTAAGCCCTGGATGCTGTGGCTCCGGCTGCCGCTGCAACTGGTCTTGATTGCCTGGGCGTATTGGTTTACCCGCAAGGAGGCAGACTAGGCCCCGATGCCGAACACGAGGGCGCACGGAACAGCGAGCCTGTTTTGTGCCGCCCATTCAGCGCTGATATACTTGGACAGATCGCAAAGGAGACACGGTCATGGCCCGCATTGATGCAGAGACTGAACTTGACCCGCCGACGACGGCTGTTGTCGCAAACCCCGCCCCGCTGGGGCTGTGCGCGTTCGCACTCACGACTTTTGTTTTAAGCGCCGCCAATGCCAAGCTGTTCACCGGCCCTGTTATTGTCATCGGGCTGGCCGCGTTTTATGGCGGGCTGGCCCAGATTCTGGCGGGCATGTGGGAGTTCAAGGCAGGCAACACATTGGGCGCAACGGCGTTCACGTCCTATGGGGCGTTCTGGCTGGCGGTCGCCGCGACATTGCAGCTTAATCTTATTCCCAATCATGCAGCGTTCGGCTTCTTTTTGCTCGGCTGGACGATCTTCACAGTTCTGATGCTGCTTGCGTCCCTGCGCACGAACATGGCATTGATTACCGTTTTTGGCCTGCTCGCGCTGACGTTTTTGATGCTGACATTGGGCGAGTTCGGTCTGCCGACCGGGCAGCTTGGCGGCTGGTTGGGGCTGGCGACGGCGTTTGCCGCCTGGTACACGGCACTGGCGGGGCTGCTCAGCTCCGGCCCTTCGGCATTTACACTGCCGATTGGGCCGCGCGGCTGAACGCGGGGCTGTTGCTGCCGTGCCTTGCTGTTGGCGGACGCTTTTCCGCGCCGTTTCATAGATGTGCCAACGACGGAACAAATCGTTCCGTCGTCGCAAAGACTTGGGTACAAGCTCGCAAGGCGAGTGCTGCGCCGGGGCAAAGAGGAGGCGACAGGGCTGCTCCTCGCGGGGGACAGGGGCGGCAAGGCGGGGGGAAGCTTGCGGCTCGCGCCGGGTCAACACAGGGGTCGGCCTGCCGCCTTTTTTGCGCCTGTTTTGTATGTTTTCTGTATCTGTTTTGTATGTTTTCTGTATTTGTTCTGTATCTAGCTGAGAGTGCTGGACGGCATTTTTGTATTTGTTCTGTATCCGGCGTGGGTTTGGCAGGCAGAAAACGGGTCGGCGGGCGAGGCTTTACGGCATGAAACTTTCCGATCTGTACCCTTACTGGGATGATGCGCACGATGAACTGTTGACCACTTTGCACGCTTTGGACAATGAACGTTTGAATTACAAACCGATGGCGGGAACATCGACCGTGCGCCAATTGGCCTTGCAGCTTTTAGCGGACGAGCGGTTCTGGGTAGCGCATCTGGTGGCCGGGTTTGACATTGAAACGCCTCGCGCGGGTGACTTTCGCAACGGCCAGGCTTTGGCGGAAGCATTGCAGGCCCAGCGCAGCGTGACCGCCCGTGCTTTGGAGTCGTTCGGCGTGCTAGGACTCAAAGCCGTGCGTACGGTTCCCGCCGATGCGCTGCCCAATCGTCCCCAGGCGAACATGTCTGTCGGCTGGCTGTTTTGGCACGTTTTGGAGCGCGAGCTGATGGTGTGGGGCCAAGTCCAGCAGCGTTTAGAAGAAGTCCGCGCGGCGCAAAACCATGTCGGCGGGTGAGATAATCACGGGTAAAAAGTAACAGATGCCAAGAAACCAAGAGATCCATAAAGTGCTGGTCATCGGCAGCGGGCCGATTATTATTGGGCAGGCGGCGGAGTTTGACTATGCCGGGACGCAGGCGTGCCAGTCGCTGCGCGAGGAAGGCGTCTCGGTCGTGCTGGTCAATTCCAACCCGGCCACGATTATGACCGACCCCGAGACCGCCGATGCCGTGTATATCGAACCCCTGACGATTGAATTTGTCGAGCGCATTATTGCCAAAGAGCGGCCCGACGGCTTGCTGCCGACCCTGGGCGGGCAAACTGGCCTGAACCTGGCGACAGAGCTTGCCGAAGCGGGCATTCTGGACAAGTACAGCGTGAAGCTGTTGGGGACGCCCCTGTCCACAATCCGCAAAGCCGAAGACAGAGAAATCTTTCGCTCGCTGATGCAGGAAATCGGCGAGCCTGTGCCTGAGTCCTGGATTATCGAGGATGAGATCTCGCTGGAAGAGCTGAGCCGCAACACGCAGGCTCCGTGGCCCCTGATTGTCCGGCCCGCGTACACGCTGGGCGGAACCGGCGGCGGTATCGCGCGCACGCCGCAGCAACTCAGAGAAATCGGCAGAGGCGGGCTGATGCTCTCGCCCCGGCACCAGATTATGGTGGAGCGTTACCTGTCCGGCTGGAAAGAAATAGAATACGAGGTCATGCGGGACAGTGCCGACACGTGCATTACGGTCTGCAACATGGAGAACTTCGACCCGATGGGCATGCATACGGGCGACTCCATTGTGGTCGCGCCCAGTCAGACCTTGTCCGATAAAGAGTACCAAATGCTCCGGTCAGCGGCCCTGAAAATTATTCGCGCCCTGGGCATTGAAGGCGGCTGCAACGTGCAGATGGCCCTGGACCCTCAGTCTTTTGGCTACTATATCATTGAGGTAAACCCGCGCGTGTCCCGGTCGTCAGCCCTGGCGAGCAAAGCGACCGGCTACCCGATTGCCCGCGTTGCATCCAAGATCGCCATCGGCCTGCGCCTGGATGAAATCCCCAATGCCGTGACCAAAAAGACATTGGCCTGTTTTGAGCCTGCTTTAGATTATATTATCGTCAAGATACCGCGCTGGCCGTTTGACAAGTTCAGTCTCGCCGACCGCCGTATTACCACGCAGATGAAAGCGACCGGCGAGGTGATGGCAATCGACCGCACGTTTGAGGGAGCCTTGCTGAAAGCCATTCGGTCGTTGGAAATCGGGCAGACGGGCCTGCGTCCCAAGCGCGGCGATGCGTTGTCGGAGATGGAAATAGAATCCGGCTTGTCGTCGGCGACGGACGAGCGCTTGTTTCTCATAGGCGAAGCGTTCCACCGGGGCATGGGCGTTTCCGAAGTCGCCGCACTTTCAGGCGTCGACCCCTGGTTTCTGACCAAAATCCAGCGCCTGGTCGCCCGCGAAGATGCCCTGCGCGCATCGTCCCCGCGTTTTACGCCGGGCAAGACCCCGGACGACGATGCCCTGACGATGATACGGGACGCCCGCAAGCTGGGCTTTTCCAGCCGTCACTTATCCGATTTGCTGGGCGTAAAAGAAGCGCAAGTCCGCACCTGGTGCGCCGACATGGGGTTAGCCCCCTCTTACAAGATGGTGGACACGTGCGCGGCAGAGTTTGAGGCCGCTACCCCTTATTTTTATTCGTGCTGGGAAGCCGAGGGGGAAGCGTGAACCATAGCACAGAGAAGGCAAAAGACTGCCCCTCCGCCCCAAGTTTGGGGAACCCGGAGGGAGAGCAGCATGGCCCGCTATTCTTCCGGCTCCCCAAACTTGGGACGGGGGGGCTTCCTGTTCCCAAACGCAGGATTTCACGCGCTCCATGCCGAACAGCATCACCAAGCAAACAATGACAGATACTTTATCACCTTTGGTCGCCGTGATCATGGGCAGCAAATCGGACTGGGACACCATGCGGCACTCTAGCGAGACACTGACAGAGTTTAATATCGCGCATACCAATCGCATTGTGTCCGCCCATCGCACGCCGGACTTATTGACTGAGTTCGCACACGATGCCGAAACTGCGGGCCTGCGCGTGATTATTGCCGGAGCGGGCGGAGCGGCCCATCTGCCCGGCATGGTCGCCGCGCAGACACTGGTTCCCGTGCTGGGCGTTCCCATTCAAAGCCACGCGCTGAGTGGGCATGACTCGCTTTTGTCTATTGTGCAGATGCCCGGCGGCATTCCCGTGGGCACACTCGCCATCGGCAATGCAGGCGCGATCAATGCCGCGCTGTTGGCCGTCGCGATCCTGGCGGGCACTGACCCTGCCCTGCGGGAACAACTGCGCGCGTGGCGGCAAAAGCAAACCGAGCGCGTTTTGCAGGACACACTGATATGACGCAGCGCGATGCACCTATCCTGCCGGGAGCGGCGATTGGCGTGCTGGGCAGCGGGCAATTGGGACGCATGTTCGCCCTGGCCGCGCGCCGGTGCGGCTATCGTGTCCACACCTACTCGCCGGACAGCGACACGCCCACCGGGCAGGTGTCCGATGTGGAAATCGTGGGCGACTATGACGATCTGGATGCCGTGCGCGCATTCGCCCGCGACGTTTCCCTGGTGACATTCGAGTTTGAAAACGTGCCTGCGGCCACGGCCAATGCCTGCATGGAAAGTGTGCCCGTGCATCCTGACGGCCATGTCCTGCATGTTGCGCAGAACAGGCTGCGGGAAAAGACATTCTTGGCGCAGGCGGGTATCCCCCATGCCCCGTTTCGTCCGGTCGCGACATGGGGCGAGCTGCATGACGCTCTTGCCGCGCTGGGCTGCCCTGCCGTGCTGAAAACCGCGGGCTTCGGCTATGACGGCAAAGGGCAGGTGACCATTGACACCCCCGATGCTGCGTGCGCCGCGTGGGAAACGTTAGGCGGGCAAGAGTGCGTTTTGGAAGCATGGGTGCCGTTTGAGCGCGAAGTTTCGCTGGTGGCCGTACGCGGCGCGGACGGTGATTTCGTCCACTATGGCCTGATTGAAAACCAGCATTCCCGGCATATCTTAGACACCAGCATCTGCCCCGCCCGCGTATCTCCCACTTTAGAAGCCGAAGCGGCACAAATAGCCCGCGCCGTTTTAGAGCAATTAAATGTTGTGGGTGTCCTGTGCGTGGAGTTCTTTGTGACGCGGGACGGACGCTTGTTAGTCAATGAATTGGCTCCGCGCCCGCACAACTCCGGGCACCTGACCATGGATGCCCATGCGACCAGCCAGTTTGAGCAGCAATTGCGGGCCGTGTGCGGCCTGCCCCTTGGCTCCACGGAGCGCGTCGTCCCCGCCGCCGCCATGTGCAATTTATTGGGAGACTTGTGGGACGATGGCACTCCTGATTGGCCCCGCGCGTTTGCCCTGCCCAATGTGGCTGTCCATCTGTACGGCAAAGAAGAAGCCCGTCCGGGCCGCAAGATGGGCCATGTGACGGCCCTGGCGCAAACCCCTGAAGCCGCCCAAGCACTCGTGCGTCAGGCCCGTGCCGCCCTTCATTTCCAGCCATGACTACTCGGAAAACAGCCCTTGTCACCGGTGCATCGCGCGGCATCGGACGTGCCATCGCCCTGCGCCTGGCTTCGGATGGCTTTCGTGTCGGCGTGCATTACAACGCCAACCACGAAGCTGCCCAGGAGACTTTGGCCTTGCTGCCCGGCCACGGCCACGTCCTGCTGCCTGCCAACCTTGCCGACCCCACTGCTGTCGAACCGCTGGCCCTGCGCGCTTTGGAAGCGTTTGATGGGCGCATCGACGTGTTTGTCCACAACGCGGGTATTTATCTTCCCTCTCCAATCATGGAAACACTGTCGCTGAGTGATTGGCGCTCTGCTCTGCAAGCTCAGATGCAGGTCAACTTTTGGGCCGGAGCCGACTTGTCATTTCTCTTGGCAAAAGCAATGGCGGAGGCGGGGTGGGGGCGCATTATCCATATCGCAAGCCGGGCGGGTATTCGGGGCGAAGCGGGAAACAGCGGCTATGGGGCAAGCAAAGCCGCGCAGATCAACCTGGTGCGGTCGCTCGCCATGGAACTGGGGCCGCACGGTATCGGCTGCTTTGCTGTCGCGCCGGGCTGGACGGAAACCGACATGGCTGCCGACGTTTTAGCGGCACGGGGTGAGGCAATCCGTGCCGCTATTCCCCTGGGCCGCGTGGCCGTGCCCGAAGACATCGCCCATCTTGTCGGGTTCTTGGTGACTGAGGGGGCGGGTTATCTGTCGGGCAACACGATTGATGTCAATGGGGCTTCCTACATTCATTAGGCTTTTGACCTGGAACTCCGCAAAGAAAGTGGTGAGTATGACGAGTATGCAAAGCAACGCAAAAAGCGCCCTGATCATGTGGGGCGGCTGGGATGGACACGAGCCGCAGCAAGTCGCCGGGTTGTTTCACGATGCGCTGGCCCGGCACGGTTTCCAGGTGGAAGTGTCAGATACTCTGGACGCCTTTTTAGATGAAGACAAGCTTCAATCGCTGTCGCTGATTGTTCCCCTATGGACGATGGGCAAGATCACCCATGAACAATTGAAGCCTGTGCTGCGTGCCGTCGAAAGCGGCGTCGGCTTGGCCGGGTGCCACGGCGGCATGTGCGATGCGTTCCGCGAATCCACCGAATGGCACTGGATGACGGGGGGGCAGTGGGTCGCGCACCCCGGCAACGATGGCGTGGAGTATTCCGTGCGCATCACCAATCCCGATCACTTTATCACGCGCGCCGCGCCGCGCGAATTCGCCGTCAAAAGCGAACAGTATTACCTGCATACGGACCCGTCCAACTCGACCCTGGCGGTGACGCCGTTTCCGACAGCCCCCGGCCCGCATACCCCTAACGGCTCGTTTGACATGCCTGTCCTCTGGACGCGTTTGTGGGGACAGGGCCGTGTCGCTTATAATTCACTGGGTCACAATGCCGACATAGTCGCTCAGACACCCATTTTGTCCCTGATGACGCGGGCGATGCTGTGGGCCGCTCATGCCGAAGATGCCGCTTCCGATTAAGTTTCGAGTCCTGCCATGCCCTACACTCACCCTGCCAAGTGGCCGCACGCTGCGGCTGCTTTTGCCCTTGCTTTCGCCGCCGGGGCTTTGCCGTGCCACGCGGCCGCCCCCCGGCGTCATACCCATGCCGCCCGCCGTGCTCCAAAAGCCGCCGCAAAACCTCCTGCCATTCCCACGCCGCCCGGCTGGACGCTGACCTTTGATGACGAGTTCAATGGCCCCGCGTTAGATACCACGAAGTGGACAGCCACGGATTGGGCCAGCACTATCAACGGCGAATTTCAAGATTACGCCCCTGATGATGTTTCCCTCCAGGACGGCGCGCTGCGCCTGACCACCCGCAAACGCGCGCGCGCTGGGCGGGAGTACACATCCGGCGAGGTGCGCAGCGTGGGCAAGTTTTCCCAGTTGTACGGGCGCTTTGAGTTTCGCGCCCGCCTGCCCCAAACGCAGGGCACCTGGTCGGCGGAATACTTGATTGCCGAAAACGACCGCTGGCCGCCTGAAATCGACGTGGAAGAGTATCTGGGCAAAGACCCCCGCGTTCTGCACATGACCACGCACTGGGCCACGCGGGACGGGCATCACGGCGTTTATCACACCCAGCGCGACGAGCCGGGCGTGGATTATACGCAGTGGCATGTTTATACCGTGGAATGGGAACCGGGCCAAGTGCGCTGGTTGATAGACGGCCATCTCTACGGCGCAAGTGACGGGGGCGCGAAGCCGTATATCTCTCATGTGCCCATGTATGTGCGGATCAACACGGCTCTGGGCGGGTGGGCGGGCGGCCCGAATGCAGGCAGCGTGTGGCCGCAGTTTCACGACATTGATTGGGTACGCGTGTACCGGCGCAATGATCTGCCGCCGCCGGTCAATGCCGGGCCGGATCAGGAGCTGGCTTTCCCGGAGCGCACGGCGCATTTGCAGGGCATCGCGTGCAGTCCCATGGGGCCGCACACGGCTGCGTGGAGCCAGGTCGCAGGGCCAGGGCCGGTTGTTTTCGCCCAGCCCCACGCGCTGGCGACATCGGCGGTGTTTTCTATCCCCGGTGCCTACCATGTGCGTTTGACGGTTGCCGACGGGCCTGTTTCCGCCTATGACGACATGACGGTGCTGGTCGACAGCCCCCAGGATGTTTCGGTTCCGGCGAGTGCGGACGCGTACACGTTTGTCAATTCTACCCATCCCGGCCTGCACGCTGACGGCGGGGCACAGGACTTGCAAATCGGCGTCCGCCCGTCCCAGGACGACACCCACGACCAGATGCAGTCTTATCTGACGTTTGATCTGCCCCAGAGCGCCCATACCGCACGTGCCGTTTTGCGCCTGTACGGTGGGCAGGTGTATACCAGCTACCCGGAACCCCTACTTTGTGTCGTCGAAACTGTTCCCAGCCCGCACTGGGACGAAAAGTCCGGCGAATGGGCCGCCGCGCCCGTGCTGGGTGCGCAGGCCGCCGCCTTTGTCGTGCGCCCCCTGGTGCACAACAGCACCGAGCGCTGGTACGACATCGACGTGACAGCCGCCGTTCAAGCCGCGCAGTCCGGCGGCCAAACCCAGCTTGGCTTTGCCTTGCTCCCCGCCGCAATGGGCGGGCGCATATCCGCCGCCTTCCATTCCCGCGAAGACCCCGCCCACGCTCCGCATCTGCTTCTCACGCCGTAAGAGGCCCCCCCGCCCTGCTCCCCGCTGCGGAGGCTTTGCAAGGAGGGGCAAGTTTGGGGAGCCTGATAGGAGGTGGGCCTGCTGCTGCTTGCGTTTACGTTCTTTCTGGCTCCCCAGAATTGGGGCGGGGGAGCCTTCCCGCGCATATGCCAAGGCGTTGCCAGCGCATTTCTCCGGCACACCAACGACGGAACGATTTGTTCCGTCGTTGCAAAGCTTGAGGTATGCCGTGGAAAGCAGAGCGGAACGCCGGGGCAAGCCTGACAAAAGGAAATGGCATTCCCGTTTACTGTTCGGTCGCACGCGATACCCCGTCGGCGCTGCTCAAGTGGCCCGGCGCGGGCGGGGCTGCCACCGGCCTCGCTGAACGGCAGCCCGCAGAAGAAGCAGGCCGGCCGGCGTACCCACTATCAAAACAACCACGCCTGCTTCCGGCCCGAACGAGCCGCCAGTCACCCAGAATGGCCCGGAAAAGCGGGCATGCAGCAGCGTGTGCGGGTCATGGGTGCCAGAGTCGGGGCAGCCGTAGAGCGGCCCTTCGCAATAATCCCAGGCCCAATGCATGCCGATAGGGAGCCACCAGCGCCGGGTCAGCAGATACGCCGCGCCAAACGGCAGGCCCGCCTCCAGGCAGATAAACAAAGGCCCCGCCATCCGCCCCAGCGGTGTTGCTCCCGGCGCGGGGTTTCCCAGGTGCGCCAGCCCGAACAAAAGGCTGGTCGCTGCCAGGGCGACGCCGCTTCCCCAGCGGCTTTCCAGGGTTTGGAACATGTACCTCCGAAACAGCGTTTCCTCAAAAACAGCGACGACAAAATACAGCAGCAGCGGCGTCAGCAGCAAAACACTCGGCGTCACCGCGATCACATGGTACCAACCCAGCAGCCGGAACACCCCCACGCTGACCGAAAGCACGGCCGCCCCGCCCGCCGCCCCGCAAAGCAGATCGCGCATCATCCCGTGCCGTGTCCATCCCGCCGCTGCCCAGGGCCGCTTGTCGGCAAAACGCACCATGATCCAGAATGCCAGGATCGCGCCTGCCGCAGTCAGTCCCTCGCCCAGGATGCCGACCAGTTCCCGGTCATGGCCGTGCCGGTAGTGCAGCAAATGCAGGACGCCCAGCCCTGCTGCGGCCAGGGTCTGCGCGATGAGGGCAAAAAGCAGCAGATACAAAACAATGCGCGTGACGGGAAACGCCCAAAACCGCCGGCTAGGGGAGCGATTGGGGGTGGCGGGGTCAAGGGGCGGGGCCGGCGGGGTGGAGAAGGGATTGGTGTTTGTCATGCTGTTGTTGACACAGCAGCATGCAAAAAGTTGCGGGTTAAAACATCTCGTCGGCGCGGGAAAACGCTTCACTGACCAGCAGCGTCGTTTCCTCGAAATCGGCTTCGGACAGGTGCAGCAAAGCCAGCGCGCTTTCGTGCAAAGGGTAATTGAGGCCGTCACCGCCCAGCCCGATGCCCATGAGCAGGCATTGCACATCGGCAAGGTGAACAATGGCCGTCAGCGCGGACGGTTCGGGCTGATCCTGCGGGGCGTGGTGAAAGCGTACGCAACCGACCAGGGACGCAGGCAGGTTCCACTTTTCCAAAACCCGTGCGCCCGCTTCGGCATGGTCAAAGCCCAGCACAAGCCGCTCCGCTTCCATAAACGGCAAAGACGCCAGCGATGCCAGCTTGGAAACTTTGGCAAACTCCGCCTGCAAATATAAATTCAGAATGACTTTGCCGATGTCGTGCAGCAGGCCGCCGACAAACGCTTCTTCGGCCACGCGGTAACCTGCCCGGCGCGCGAGGCTTTGCGCGGCATAGGCGCAGCAGAACGAGTGACGCCACAAGTCGCCCGTGTCCAGGCCGTAGCCGGGGAGGGCGCGACCCAATACTTCCTGACACGAAAGCGCCATCGCCATGTTGCGCACAGTCCGCTGACCGAGCAGGACGACGGCATCGGTGACTGTCGCCACCCGCCGCAGGCCGCCGTAAAAGGCAGAATTTGCCAGCTTCAGGAGGCGTGCCGTCATTGCCTGATCCATGGACAGGGCACGCGCGATGTCGGCGGCATTGGTGCGGGGATCATCGGCCAGGCGCATCACTTGCATGGTAGAAGCAGGCAGGGCAGGCAGATCGCGTACTTCCCGGACAAGGCGCTGCAAGCGTTCTTCAGCGTCCATAAGCCGCCTCTCGCTCGCCCGCCGCTTTGGGGCAGGACTGGCTCAGCGACACCAGTTTTTGGTCTTCGCCGCCAATGCGCCGCACCCACATATCACCGGTGCGGATGCACAGCGCAACCGTGCGTCCGAAAGTCCCGCCCATGTCTTCCGCGACAAGAGGAATGCCTGCGCGCTCCAAAGCTTCGCGCACCGCCTCGGCATTGCGCGGCCCGATCTCCAAGCGTGACAACGAAGCGCTCGCATGAGCCGACGGTCCCGCGCCAGGTTTCGGGTATAATGAATGGGAGAAAATCTGCGCCCCGCCCGCCATGGCCGCCCGCAAATGCCGGACGCGCGCGCCGCGCTCCACGATCTGCGCGAGCAGATAAGCCACAGCCGTGTCCGCGCATTTGCCGGGCCGAAACGCCAGCGGCTGCCCGCGAAACAGGGGAAGGGGAAAAGGGGTCTGCGGCAGAACAATATGGGCCATCGCGCCCAAGCGGACGGCGGGGTCGTACAAGCACAGGCCGACGCAGGCCCCCAGCCCGACCGCCGTCAAGCGTTCGTCCACTGCGCCCGAAACCCACACTTCTCCCATTTCCACTGCGACTGAAGCCGCCATGTTTTGCTGCCGTCCTTTGATGGGATTATCGGCAAAACGATGGCGGATTTACAGTGCGGCAATGTCGCCCAGCAAAAGTGCTGTGATGCTTTCGCCTGCGGGCAGCAGGGAAACGTCTTCAGGGATCACCAAAAGCGCGTTGGCGTGGGGAAGGGCGCTGAGCTGGTGCGAGCCTTGCCGCCCGCCCATATGTGCCTGCCACTGCCCATGAACGAGCTGGACACGGCCTCGCTGAAACGAGCGCCGTCCCGGTTCGTGACGCGCATCCTGCATCAGCGTGGCCTGGATTGCCGTTCGCGACACATGGACCGCGCCCAGCATGCGGCGCAGGGCCGGACGCACAAACAATTCAAACGTGACCAGTGACGAGACGGGGTTGCCTGGCAGGCCGAAAAACAATGTTTTGTCCCAATGTCCAAAGGCAATCGGCTTGCCGGGCCGGATAGCGGCCCGCCAGAAATCCACCTGCCCGCGCTCGGCAAAGACCGATTTCACATAATCGAACTCGCCCACAGACACGCCGCCACTCGTAACAATCATGTCCATGTCCCGGCAGGCATCAAACGCCGCGCGCAGGGCTTGCGGCGTGTCCCGCGCGATGCTGCGATGGGCGACAAACCCGCCCGCTTCGGCAACCTGCGCGGCCAATGCATACGCATTGGAGTTGTAAATCTGGCCCGGCAGCAAAGATTGCCCTGGCTCTGCGAGTTCATCTCCGGTGCTGATAATCGCGACTTGGGGGCGTGCGTAAGTGGGCAGGGCGGATTTGCCCACGGCGGCGGCGACAGCAATCTCCGACGGACGTAGGAGGCTCCTTTGAGTTACCAATAAATCGCCCTGGCCCATATCGCTGCCTGCCGCGCGCACGTACTGGCCTTGTTGTTCCACTTCCCGGACAAACACGGTGTTTTCCCTGACATCCGCGTCTTCAATGGGCACGACCGTATCGGCGCCAGGGGGCAGGGGCGCGCCGGTCATGATGTGCGTGGCCTGGCGCGGGGGCAGGGCAGGCACCTGCATTGCCCCCGCCGCCACTGCGCCTGCCAGGGGCAAAAGGGCAGGCTGGGCATGGCTTGCATGGCGGACATCGGCGAAGCGCAGGGCGAAGCCGTCCATGGCGCTGTTGGCGAACGGGGGAAGCAGGAGCGGGGAAATTAAGTCTTCGGCCAGGATCAAACCCGGCGCATCCAGCAGCGGGGTGCTGACAATCGCGCCGGGACCGACTTTGTTTAATATCTGGCGCAGGGCATCGTCATAGGAGATCATGGACGCTTATCCCGCCGGATGCCCGGTTTCGCGGCGCAGGGCGACATCAATGGCATGGGGCAGCAGAGGCACAAGGCATTCGGCTCCGGCGCGCGCGCCCTGAGGGCTGCCGGGCAGATTAACAACAAGGGTCGCGCCGCGCATGCCGGCAACGCCGCGCGACAGAGCGGCAAACGGCGTGTGCTTCAGCCCTTCCCACAGCACAAACTGGCTGAGATTGAGCGCCTCGCGCTGGATGATTTTGCGGGTGGCTTCGGGCGTCACATCGCGCGGGCTGAAGCCGGTTCCCCCCGTGGTGAGGATGACGTGGCACTCCAATTCGTCGCACCAGCGGCGCAGCGTGTCCGCAATGACCCGCTTTTCATCGGGCACAATTCCCTGCAAAACGACCACGAACTGCGCGGGCGGCAGCGCCGCTTGAATGACGGGGCCGGACAGGTCTTGCTGATGGCCCCCGTGGCAACGGTCACTGATGGTGAGTATGCCGACTCGGATCAGGTTGTCCATGCGAAGTCTCCGCTTTTGCCGCCGGTTTTAGAAATTAAATGCACTTGATTGAGTTCCATGGTCTTGTCGATGGCTTTTGCCATGTCGTACAGGGTCAGGGCGGCGATAGTCGCCGCTGTCAACGCTTCCATTTCGACGCCGGTCTGCGAAACAGTGACGGCCTGCGTGGTGATGGTGATTGATGCCGCGCCGAAGTCAAAGTCAACAGAAACATCGGACAGGGGCAGGGTGTGGCACAGCGGGATCAGCGCGTCCACGCGCTTGGCGGCGAGGATGCCCGCGACGCGCGCGACTGCGAGGGCATCGCCTTTTGCCAGGGTGTTGTTTTGGATGCGATCCACGGTTGCGGGCTGCATGGCAAGGACGGCCTGCGCGCGGGCGACACGCCGGGTGGGGTCTTTTGCCGAAACATCCACCATGCGCGCGCGGCCTTGTTCGTCAATATGGGTCAGGTCGGGCATGGTTTGTTTCAGCCGCCGATCTGGGCCATGATACGCAGAGAACCGCCGCGCTCGGCCCGGCCTTCAAAGTCGGACTGCTGAGGCTTGTGGGCTAGTGCGGCTTTGACATGCTCGACCAGTTCGGCATCGGTTGCGCCTGCCCGCAGCGGGGTCATCAGATCGTACTCGTAGTTGTCGGCCAGGCACGGCACCAGCGCGCCGTTTGCGGTCAGGCGCAGGCGGTTGCACCCGGCGCAGAACTTGTGCGAAATCGGGTTGATCACGCCGATGCGCCCTTTGGCTCCCGGTATCTGAAACATGCGCGATGTGCTGCTGCTTGCCGTTTCAATCGGCACGAGGTCGTAGCGCAAACGCAGAATTTCCAGCACTTCGTCGTTGGACACGTACTGCGCTTTCCACTGCCAGGGCGTGACCTGCCCAATCGGCATGTATTCCAAAAAGCGCACTTCATACGGGTGCTCAAAGGTCAAGGCGGCCATGTCGGCAAGCTCGTCGTCGTTGACACCGCGCATGACCACCATGTTCAGCTTGATGGGGGAAAAGCCCAGCCGCGTGGCGGCATCGAGGCCCGCCTGGGTTTGCTCAAATTTGGCGAACCGGGCGATCTGTGCGAACCGTTCGGGTTTCAATGTGTCCAGCGAGATATTTAATCGACGCAGGCCCGCATCCCACAAGCCCTGGGCATCGCGCTCCAGCAGGACAGCATTGGTGGTCAATCCCAGATCGGCAATCGCGGGCAAGGCGTTAATACGCTCCACGAGGGACACGACCCCTTTACGAACCAAAGGCTCGCCGCCGGTAATACGCACTTTGCGCAGGCCATAGTTCGACAACAGGGACACCAGCCGCATGATTTCGTCATTGGACAGCACGTTGTCCGGGTCTTCATACGGCAGGCCGCCTTCGGGCATGCAGTACGTGCAGCGCAGGTTGCAGCGATCCGTCACCGAAATGCGCAGGTACTGCACGGCGCGTCCGAATGGGTCTAGCAGAGAGATCATAGTCACCAGTATACCCATTACCGCAGGGTGTGAGTTCCATGCAGGCGTCATGAGCGGCTGTTTGTCCCGGTATTGCCTGCGCTTTTCCCCGGCATGGCAAGCGCATTGCAACGACGGAACACTTTCTTCCGTCGTCGGTACAAGCGCGCAATGCGAGTGCAAAGCCTTGGGTGCGCCGTCGCAGCGAAGGGACAGCGCCCAGGAATGGCAAGGGCAGGGGGCGCGCAGGCAAAAGCCTTCCCGGATAAGCTCAGTTCAGACAAGCAAAAAACAAAACGGGTGTGCTGGGTGATAGGAGTATTCTTGGCGCAATGGGATACTTGCCTTTTTTGCAAGGATATGATATGATTACAACGTTCACCTTTTCCGCCCTCCCTCGCTTGTTTGTTTGACAATTATTCAGAGCGATTTGAGCGGCAAAGCCGCCGCCCATTCCCTGATAAAGGACTCTGGTTCATGAATGTTCGCCGCCGAGGGGAAATGCCGTGGCTTCCCGCGCTTGCCTGGCCGTGCCTGCTGTGTCTGCTGTTTGCGGCCTTGCTTTCGGGGCGTGCGTGGGCACAAGACACCGAGATGAAGATCGACCCCGCCGCCGCGCGGGCGTACCAAACGCTGGGCGGCGCTGTGCAGGCATCGCGGTTGCAGGCGACGGTTGCCGCCCTGTCGGGCATTCACTACGCGGTGCCGGGCGCGCCTGGCGGGCCGGGTGTGACAGCTTATTCGCGCCTTGCGGGAACAGCGGGCGGACGGCAGGCGCAGGCGTATGTGCAGGGGCAGTTCCAGGCGATCTTCGGGGCAGGCAACGTTTCGGTGGAAGAATTTCCCGTGACGACGCCTACCGACAACGGGGCGTCGGTGACTGCCAATGGCAGGGCGTTCGCCTTGCAGCCCTTGTGGCCTAACCTGGTGCGCACATCGACCCTGCCGGAACGCGGCATCGACGGGCCGCTGATCTACGCGGGCGGCGGCGATTTGCGGGCGTTTCGAGGCAAGCAGGTGGAAGGCAGCATTGTGCTGCTGGACTTCAACTGCGGGACACAGTGGCTGAATGCCGCCCGGCTGGGCGCGAAAGCCATTTTGTTTGTCGCCCCGACCCACACCATGCGCGGCGAAGCGGAAGCCAAGTTTATCGGCATCCCGGTCGCTATTCCCCGCTTTCTCGTGTCGCGTGCGGATGCCGGCGTGCTGCAATCATCCGCCCTCACGATTCCGAACTTCACCGTCCATGTGGCAAGCGATAACCCCTGGCAGGTTTCCCGCGCCGCCAACATCATCGGCAAAATCCCCGGCACCGACCCTGTCCTTGGCAGGCAAGTCGTTGTCGTGGAAAGCTACTACGACTCCATGTCTGTCGTGCCCACCCAGGCGCCCGGCGCGGAAGCGGCCTGCGGCATCGCGAGCCTGCTGGAAGTCGCCCGCGCGTTTAAAGCCAACCCGCCCAAGCGCACAGTGTGGTTTGTGGCCGGCGGGGCGCATTTTCTGGGCCTGCAAAGCGCGCGCATCTATATCGACAAGCACCTGGAAGAGTGGCAGGACTACTCGGCGTGGGACCGATTAAAAGCATCGCTGACCCGCCGCGCTCTGCCTCCCACCAGCCAGGTGATGCTGTTTACCGGCCTGGACTTGTCGTCGCAGACCGGCAGTGTGGGCGGCTTCTACAAAGGCTATTTTTATGACTATCGCGAGGATATTCAGGGGGATTTCTCAGACCTGGGCCGGTACCTGCATGACAACGCGCAAAAGGCCGGACAAACATTAGGGTTTGACGGCGATCAGGCATTCGCCGACGGCATCAACCCGACAGGCGGCAAAAGCTGGCGCAACTACCTCCCAGGTCATTTTGCCTTCGATGCCGAAGTGGCGACACTGGCCGGGGGCAAGGGCCTGACATTCGCCACGACCGACGATGCCCGCCAAACCATGGACACCCCGCTGGACACGGCAAGCAATGTCAACATCGCCAATTTGGTGCAGCAAACCCGGCTGCTCACGTGCCAATATTGGAACCTCTTCAACGACACCAACGACCCCAACCAAGTGCCTCAAAACAGCGCCAAGGGCTTGATGCCGGTCAGTCAATGGCCCGCCTGGTCGCGGCAGGGCTTGCGGCTCGGCTTCAGCCGTCTGACAGGCCGCGCTCTTCTGTTCGACCCCAAAAAGAACTTTGTGCCGGACACGCCTATCCCCGACTCCCTCGTCGTCATTGACAACCTCGCCAAAACGTCGGTGGGGGTCAGGGGCAACCTGGTGCAGGGAACGGATGATGGCAGCGCGGGGCATCCTGCATCCCACTCATTGCGTACTTCTCGCTTTGAGTTCGTCGGCTTGCCGCTGGTGATTTCGGGGGGGCAGGGACTGCGCCTTGGCGCGAGTGGCGCAATAGGCGTGGAAGCATACCACTTGCGCGCCCACGACACGCCGGAAGGGGGGCGTGGGGATGTAGATTATGCCCCTGACAGCGGCGTCAACGGCGCGGTAAACTACCCCTTGGCGTTTCCGCTGACCAGTGACCGCAAGGCAACCGAGGTGATTTTGTTTCCCTGCGTCGCCACCACGATTTTTGACTTGGTAGACCCGCAGGCATTGCAGCCGCTGACGGGCATTCGCATTTTTGACGGCGCATCTGATGGGGAACCGCGCCAGTATGGCTACGATTTGAATGGCGATGCTCCCGGCGTCCATGACATCACTGATGTGGCTGTTCTTTATTCCGCCCCCGGCGCTGCCACACGGCTGAAAGTGGTGATGGATTCGGGGCCGGGGGCGACACGCTTTCTTTTAATCAACTCGCTGCCGTCCAATCCTCGCCTGCCTAAGTCGGTCAACCAGCGCAATGCGCAGGGGATCGGCTACGCGGTCAGCGCGCCCAGCGCCCTGGGCAACAGCAATCAGCCCCCCGATCCTAACAACCCAAACGACATTGTGCGCAATGGCGCCATTACCAACACGGCCCTGCACGTCGCGGAAGACATGTGGAACCTGGACGAATTTCGCTTGCAGCAGCTCGCCAAATACCGCATTGTGGCTTTGCACAACCCCAACGACCCCGTGACGGGCCTGCATGACATCGCCGAAGACTATATCAAGCGGGCACAGAAGGCCTATGCCGCCCGCGATTATGATGCGTTTGACTCATTCAGCCGCCAGGCGTGGGCATTCGAGGCTCGCGTGTACCCGCAGGCGCAGCAGACCGCCAATGATGTTGTCCAGGGCGTCATTTTCTACTTGTTTCTCCTGATCCCCTTTGCGTACTTTGTGGAGCGCTTGTTTTTCGGTTATGCCGATCTTAAAAAGCAGTTGCTGGCCGTGTTTGTCATCTTCTCGACGATTTTCTTTATCTTTAGCCAGATACATCCCGCGTTTGATATTACCATTAATCCGCTGATTGTGCTGATTGCTTTTATCATGCTGGCCTTGTCTATCGGCGTGTCGCTGCTGGTGTGGAGCAAGTTTGAAGAGCAGCTTAAAGAGTTTAATAAAAGCGTGTCGGGGGTGCACAAAGCGGATGTCGGCAAGGCCAGCATTGCTTTTGCCGCTTTTGGGCTGGGCATTTCCAACATGCGCCGCCGCAAAGAGCGGACGCTTCTGACATGTATCACGTTGATTTTGTTGACGTTTACCGTGCTGTCGTTCACGTCTATTGTGAATACCATTCGGAAAAACGATGTTTCTGCGCCCGGCACGGTCACTTATAACGGTATTTTGCTGCACCTGCCGACATGGGATCCGTTGCAGGAACCCGCTTATCGCCTGCTCAATGACGAGTACGGGCGTCAGTATCCTGTCGCGCCGCGCGCCTGGTACTTCGGCACGACCCAGGGGCAGCAGGCTTTCCTGCATGTCGGGCGCGCCGACCTGGGCTCCGATGTGAAAGCGGTAGCGGGCTTTTCTCCCGCCGAAGCGGGTGTCACTCACCTTGATACGACATTGGAAACAGGCCCCGACGGCAAGCCGGTAGGCCGCTGGTTTAATGCGAGCGACACGTACAGTATCCTGCTGCCCAAAGCGATTGCCGACACGCTGAATGTGGGGCCTGCCGATGTGGCGAAAGGCGTGACTGTCTCGTTCAGCGGCGTGCGGTACCAGGTGATCGGCATTATCGACTCGGGGAAGTTCAAGCTGATTAAAGACCTGGACAACGAGATACTGACCCCGGTTGACTTTATTTCGCAGTCGCAGCAATCGGCACCTTCGGGCGGTTCGTCCGGGTCTTCGGGAGGCGGCGGCTTCCAGGAATATCTGCATCTCGACCCGGACAACGTCGTTTATATCCCCTACCAGACTTTGATTAATATGGGCGGCGACCTGCGCTCGGTGGCGATCAACTTCGGCACGGGCCAGGAAGTCAAGACACAACTGGGGAGCCTCATCCCGCGCCTCGACCTGAACTTGTACGCGGGCGGGGCGAGCGCGGCTGTCGTGGACGGCAAAAACCACCGCGTGTCCAGTATCGGCGCCACCTCATCGCAGGGCCTGGTCAACATCATCATCCCGATCTTGATCGCGTCTTTGATTGTGCTCAATACGATGCTCGGCTCGGTCTTTGAGCGGGTCAAAGAAATCGCGATTTTTTCCAGTATCGGTTTGTCGCCCGGCAACATCGCCATGCTGTTTATCGCCGAAGCCTTGGTGTACGCGATTATTGGGGCCGTGTCGGGCTATCTGATCGGGCAGGCCCTGTCTAAAATCATCAGCGTGTTCCATATTTTGCCCGGTTTGTATCTCAACTTCTCGTCGACCTCCGCCGAGGTTGCTATTGGCCTGGTGATTGGGGTTGTTTTGTTATCGACCATCTTCCCCGCGAAGAAAGCTTCGGAAGTGGCGACACCATCCGTTGACCGGACATGGCGACTGCCCGACCCGGACGGCGATACGTGGCGCATCACGCTGCCGTTTGCCGTGTCGGGCGCGCAGGCGCCGGGCATCAACAGCTTCCTGACCGAGTGGTTCCAGTCGTATGAAGAGCAGTCGGTGGGAGACTTTCTGACCCAGGGCATCGGCAGCCGCCGGGTCGCCATGACACTGGGCGAAGGCTACCGTTTGACCGGGCGCATCTGGCTGGCTCCTTTTGACCTGGGCGTCTCGCAGGACATCGCCCTGGACACCGCGCCCACCGACCTGGAAGATGTCTACGCCGTCGACATCACCCTGACGCGCGTGTCCGGGGATGTCAGCAACTGGAAGCGGGTCAACAGAAGGTTCCTCAATGTCGTGCGCAAGCAATTCCTGATCTGGCGCACCCTCACCGCCGAAGAGCGCGAACGCTACTTAGAGATTATGCCGACCGCCGAAACGACCATCACCGAGCCGGATGCCGCCGCAGTCGCCCCGGCTTTGTAGAAATGCTTCCAGGGCTTGCAGGGCGCACTCGTTCGTGCCGGCGGCGTCGCAGCGAAGTTTAAGCGGCGTCTTGACGGTGTAGCAACGACGGAACAATTTCTTCCATCGTTGGTACGCCCTTGATAAGAAGAGTCACTGCCGAAAGAAATGGCTTGAAGCGCAAACGCAAGCCGCGCACGCAGTGAAAATCAACCGGGCCTGACCTGCATGGTTTGGCGGCGCGTAAACCCGTGGACAAGGAGAAATGGCCCCCGTGGCATCATTGGAACATAACCCTAAAAAGGGATCAAACGCGCCTGATGACGTGGAAAATGCCCGCGAGCTGGCCGAAGAAGAAGCGGGCGACGCCACCGGCCAGCAAATCCGCTACGAAGACGGCTTCACGTCCAAGGTTGTCATTGGCGCGCTGTTTGTGTGTTTGATCATGCTGCCGGGCGCGATTTATCTCGGCCTTGTGGCCGGGCAATCGCTGGGCGCGGCGGCGCAGTGGGTGACCATTGTGCTGTTTTCGGAAGTGGCCCGCCGCTCGTTTCTGCCGCTCAAGCGCCAGGAAATCTACTGCCTGTTTTACATGGCCGGGGCGCTGACGTATACGGGCTTCGGCGGCCTGCCGGGGATTTCGGGCGGGCCATTCGGCAACCTCATCGCCATCCAGTTTTTGATGCAGTCGCCCGCCATGGCCCCAGTCGTGCATGCCCTGCCGTACTGGGTGGGGCCGCAGCCGGGTTCCGCCGCGTATGCCAACCGCAGTTTTCTGGACCATGCGTGGCTTGTCCCGATTGCCCTGCTGGTATTCGCGCAGATCTTTGACCGCATGAAGTGGATCGGTTTAGGCTATCTCTTGTTTCGCATCACGTCCGATGTGGAGCGCCTGCCGTTTCCTCTGGCCCCGGTCGCCGCATCGGGCGCAACCGCGCTGGCCGAAGCGAGCACGAAAGAAGAGTCCTGGCGCTGGCGGGTCTTTTCGACCGGCACCATTATCGGGCTGCTGTTCGGCTTCTTTTACCTCGCTATTCCTATCTTCACCGGCGTGACATTTGGGACGCCCATCCAGCTGCTGCCCATTCCATTCTTTGATTTGACGCCCAGCACGGAGCGTATCCTGCCAACCGCCCTCACCGGCTACAACCCCGACCTGGGCCTGATTATGATCGGGTTCCTGATTCCGTACCAGATCGTCTTCGGCGGGTTTCTGTCTTCCGTGATCGCTCAAATTGGGCTGAACCCGGTTTTGTACCGCGCGGGCTTGTTTCCGCACTTCGTGTCCGGCTCGCCGACCATCCAGACAAAAGCCTCTATCGACTTTGATTTTTGGCTCTCATTCGGCATCGGCATCAGCATCGCCATTGCCATTATCGGAATTTTTTCCATCCTGCGCACGGTGATCCAAGGCCGCTCCCGAGAACGCGAGTCGACGCGGGGAAGCCTGGGGCAGGTGCCGCCAGGGCGTGGGGATTTCCCCTGGCAGGTCGCCCTGGGTGTGTGGCTGCTGGCAACCGTTGGTTATATCATCCTGAACCATCACTTTGTGCCGCTGTTCCCGGTCTGGCTGATTGCCTTTTATGGGCTGATTGTGACGCCGATCAACTCGTATGTTTCCGCGCGTTTGATCGGCCTGACCGGGCAGGGCGCTTCGTTTCCGTTTATCAAAGAAGCGACTGTCCTGCGCAGCGGCTACTCACAGCCGGACATCTGGTTTGCGCCCCTGCCGCTGGCGGACTATGGGCCGCAGGCGCAGTTATTCCGCGAGATTGAGCTGACCGGCACCAAGTTTACGAGCATTATCAAACTGGAACTGTTTATGATGCCGCTGATTCTTATCACGAGCTTCGTGTATTGGGGCTTTTTGTGGCACACCAACGACATCCCGTCGTCGCAGTTCCCCTACGCTCAGAAGTTCTGGCCGCTGGCAGCGATCCAGCGTTCCATCTTCTCGCAGATCAACGTGCATGGCGGGGCAAGCTGGGCAAAGGACGCCCTCAAGCCCAATCTGATTGGCATCGGGACGGCGTTCGGCGTCGTGTTTTATGCCGTCACTTTGGTATTCAAGTGGCCCCTTTTGTTCTTTTACGGGTTTATGGGCGGCATCACCAACCTGCCGCACAACACCATTCCCACGTTTATCGGCGCATTGCTGGGGCGTTACTACTTCGCCCGAAGATTGGGCGTGGAAAAGTGGCAGATGTACACGCCCGTGCTGCTGGCAGGCTTCTTTTGCGGCTCGGGCCTGATTGGAATGGCGGCAATTGCCCTCGCCCTGATCAGCAAGACCGTGAACTATCTGCCTTTCTAGGCCGTATGAACAGTGAAACGATGACTGTGCTTTTAGAAAACCCCGACGCTAAACAAGCGCTGCGGCATGACTGGAAAGAAACCGGCTGGCAGGGGCTGACCCTGCACACGCCGTCGGCCTGGAACCTGGTCGCTTTTAGCGGCGAACAGGCGAAGGGAAGCCTGCGCATGGACAACGGCGAAACATCCGGCACGGCGGCGGGTGTGGAAATCCGCTGGCAGCATATCAAAGGCCGTATCACGGATGCCGACATCGAAAAACGCCTGGAGCGTTACTTTGCCGGCATTCGGCGGACAGTCAAGCGCCAAAGGTTGGTCGTGGACGCGAAAAGTAAAAAAGTCGTGGACGAGCGTCACCCGGAGCGCGACTTGTCACGCACGTTTTCCTGGCGGTCTGACCGGAAGGCCGTGGGACGCATCTGGCACTGCACCGAATGCGGACGGCTTGTCATTGCGCAGGTAGTCGGCGCTCAAGGGGGTTTGTCTCCCGCAGCGCCCGATGTCCTGCGCTCCCTGCAATGCCATCCCGCAGACGACAATTGGCAGACGTGGTCTTTGTACGACCTTTTGACCCAGGTGCCCGCCGAGTACGCCCTGCGCGGCAAGCCTCAGTTGATGAATATCTATGTGCAGCTGATGTTCGGGCGCGGGCAAAGCGCAGACACGCTGTCCGTGGAGCAATGGAGTGTCGCCAATGTGCAGCTGCGGGGGGCGTATCTAGACGAATGGTTCCGCCAAAAGAACGCCGCCCAGGAGCCTCTGCTGCGCTACGAAGGGCAGGAAGTGACTGTGCAGGGCCATGCCGCTTTGCTGCTGACCGGGCGTCGCAGGGGCCTGACTTATTGGGCGTCTCAGGCAGGCCCGCATCTCGCCAAACTGCAAATGCCCGCCACCCATTTTTGCGCGTGTTTATGGGAGTGTCCTGAAAGCAACAAAATCTATCTGATGCAAAGCTACAGCCGACGACCGCAGATTGAAACCCTGATGCAGGCAGCCGGGCGCACTCCATGTCACTGAGGGACAAGCTGGGCGAATATGTGCCCCTGCTCGCGCGCAAGCCGTCCTTGCCGCGCGAAAAGTCGCTGGCGCTGAGACCCATCCGCAATCCTTCGGTCACATGGGAGCGCAAGCTTTCGGAAGAAGACAACGAGCCAGGCCGTATCGCGCTTCATGTGCCCATCAAGACAAGCCGCATGACCCGGATGCTGACACGGGTGCTGTCCATGCCGGACAGCAAGACCATTGAGCTGGATGAGTTTGGCGGAGCCGTGTGGGAAATGTGCGACGGCATCCACACGGTCGAGCAGTTTGTCGGGCATACGTGCAGCACATATCAGCTCAACCGTCGTCAGGCCGAAGTGAGCGTGCTGGCGTTCATGCGCATGCTGCTGGAGCGCCGCTTGATCGGGTTTATTGCGGCAGACCTGAAAGGGGAAGAAAATGTCAGTACCAACCAGCGCCCCGTCCTCGGACGTAAACGCGGGCAGCGGACGCAGCGCGCGCGGCGTCGATATTAAAACGCAGATCAACCTGCCCTGGAGCAAAGCGATCCAGATTGCCATGAACTCGCTGAAGATACGTTTCGCACGCTCGCTTATCACCGCAGCGGGTATCTTTCTGGGCATCGCGTTTTTGGCGTTTTCATTCACATCCATGCAGCTTGACCGGGGAGACGCGCAGGCGCACAACCGGCAAATCTGGCTGCTGGTCATGTCGTTCCTGGTTTCCACCATCGGCATCATGAATTCCATGCTGATGTCGGTCTCCGAGCGCTTTCGTGAAATCGGCACGATGAAGTGCTTAGGGGCGCTGAACTCGCTGATCGTGCGTTTGTTTATCATTGAAGCCGTGTTTATGGGCATTGTTTCTTCTGTAGGCGGCTGGCTGCTCGGCTTTTTGGGTGTGGTTGCAGTGCATGTCGCCCAGGGCACGGCGGGGCGTTTGACGCCGGGTCTAGCCCTGGTGTCGTTTGGGTTATGCATTGTGGTTGGGGCGTTTATCACACTGCTGGCCGCCCTGCTGCCTGCCCTGCGGGCCGCTCAAATGCCGCCTGCCGCAGCCCTGCGCACGGATGTTTAGTCGCCTGCGCACGGATGTTTAGCGAAGATAATTAGGAGAAGCTTGTGGCCGCGACAGAATACATAGTCAGAACTAAAGACGTGGTGAAGGTCTTCACCCTGGGCGATGAAAAGCTGCGCGCTTTGGATGGCGTCAGTGTGGACATCAAACGAGGGGAATATATCTCCATTATGGGGCCGTCCGGGTCGGGTAAATCCACGCTGTTTAACGCCATTGGGGGGCTGGATAAGCCGGACAGCGGCAGCGTGTTTATCAACGATGTAGACATGGCGCAACTAGACGCAGGCGAATTGGCCTATCTGCGCTGCCATACTATCGGCTATATCTTCCAAACGTTTAACTTGATTACAGTGATGACGGCGCTGGAAAACGTCACCCTGCCGACTATCTTTGCCGGCATACCGGGCGAGGATGGGGTGAAGCGGGGCATGGAGCTGCTCAAGATTGTCAGCCTGGACCACCGCATGCACCACAAGCCGTCGCAGCTGTCGGGCGGCCAGCAGCAGCGCGTCGCCATTGCCCGATCCCTGGCGAATAATCCCAGCATTATCCTGGCGGACGAACCAACCGGCAACCTGGACTCCAAGACGGGAGAAGAAATTATTGCCCTGCTGCGTCGTTTGAACAAGGAGCAGGGCGTGACCATCATCACGGCCACGCACGATTACAAGATGGTGGATGTGTCCGACCGCGTCATCTGGATCCGCGACGGCAAGGTGGAGAAGATTGAAAACAGGGCCGATATCAAGATCAGTATTGGCGGCATGGCTGGAGAAGCCGAGAACCTGGCGGGTGTCACAGGCTAATCCCCATCTTCACAGTATTGTATATGCCAAAAACAGCCTGCTTTCTTCAAAAGAAAGCAGGCTGTTTAGCTTGTACCCGCCCCGATCCGAAACAAGCTCAGTTCGCCATTGCCGGTGTATACCAGCACGTAGCGACCGTCGGGCGTGGCCGAGATTTGGCGGATTGTCCCGCCATCGCGCAGGGTGTAGCTGGACGTGACCCGCCCTCGCGCGTTGAGGTTGTACAAAGTCCGCTGCCCATCCCAGACCGTAATGCGTGCCCCATCCGGCGACACGGCGACCAGTTGTGGCGAAAACAGCAAATTGCCCTGCTCCCAGAGAAGCTTGTCATCGTGCGTGTCCAGAAAAGCGATACGACGCTCCGGCACGGACTGCTCGCCGCGCGTGATGATGCGCAAATACCCGACCGCGACATACCGCCCGTCCGCAGTCACGGATGCTTTGGGCTGGTAAGCATCCGGGCCTAGCGCGTACTGCCACGCCGGTGTGCCCCCTGCCGCGCCGCGCCAAAGGTACAAGCCCGCATCACTGCGGCGAACGTTGGTATAGGAAACGCCCAACACGGCATTGCCATCCTGGGCTTCCTGCGCCTCAAACAACCGGCTGGCGGGGAACCGGTGGGTGTCGGCCTCATCGGGATACTGCCACAGGGCGGTGCCATTGGTGGAATAAGACGACACGCCGCTGTCGTCCCAGGTCGCGGCTGTCAGGCTGTCGCTGCCGGGCGCAAAGGCCAGCGAGTTGCCCACTCCATGCAGCCCCCAACGGTGCATCTTGGGGTGGTCGCTCAAACTCAGCAAATACAGGGAATGCCCGCCCGTCGACACGGCGGCATACTGCCCGTCCGGGGAAACACGCGCATCCCAGACAGCCCCATCCAGGGCAGGGGCCAATGTCTGCACCCCGTCCGCGCCGCGCCGCACTGACACCAGCTTCTGTGTCGGGTCCAGGCGCGCCCATGTCAGCAGGGTGCGTCCGCCCGCCCCGACCGCTATTTGCGAAACATCGGCGGATACGCGCGCCCAGAGCGGCTTCACGGGTTGGTCTGCCCAATGCCACAAGCCCAGCTTGGCTTTGCCGGACGCTCCCGATGCTTGAAACACGATGCCGACACTTTGCCCATCTGGGGACAGGGCGGCGGCATGGACACCGGGCAGCGAGATCGTCCACACGCGCTTGAACGTATCATCGGCGGCAGCCGCGGCTTCCACGCTTTGCGCCGGCATCAGGTCCACCAGGGCCAGCCGACGCACCGACGGCATCAAGCTTGCCGCACCCAGCAGCGCCAAGGTGCAAACAGCCGTCCATCGCTTATTCAAAAGTGTCACCGTCTTTATCTTTCGTCACCATCGACAAAAAGAACTGATGTACCCGGCTGTCCGAAGTCAGCTCGGGGTGAAATGCGCTTCCCAGTATGTTCCCTTGACGCACAAAAACTATTTTGCCTTCATGGGTTGCGAGGGCGGTTACATTTGGGCCGGTTTCTGTCACGTACGGCGCGCGGATAAAGATGGCCCGCACAGGCTCATCCCCCAAAACAGGCACGTCAAGCCCGGCTTCAAACGAATCCTGCTGCCGCCCGAAAGCGTTGCGGACCACGACAATGTCCAGCAAGCCCAGGGTGGCTTGCCCGCCACGCTCGCCTGTGCCCGGCACGATCTGCCGGGCCAGCAAAATAAGGCCCGCGCATGTCCCATAAATCGGTGTCCCAGCCTGGGCCGTACTGCACAGGGCTTCGTCCAGGCCGCAGCGCGCCATCAGCTTGCCAATTGTCGTGCTTTCGCCGCCCGGCAGCACGATGCCGTCCGCAGCGTCCAGGTCGCGAGGCAGGCGGGCCGGATACGCATCCGCGCCCAAGCTTCGCAGCACCTCGATATGACGGGCGAAATCTCCCTGCAGCGCCAGCACGGCAATGCGCGGTTTTGTATTGATAGGACGACTTGCTGTCCCATTTTGTTCTTGAATGTTCACGTATTGTTGCGGATGGTCAATGAAAACACGCGCCCCGTCGTATCGGTAAACGTGGACGCGTTGGGCTGGCTTCCCGCAAAGCCCGCCGGGGCGGTCAGTTCCAGAGGCGTGCCGTCCACGATTGCCGTGAGGCTGTAAAACCCGGCCTGCACGACAGGCCGATACTGCGCGTCTAGGGTGATACCCGCCGCGCGGCTGTCAAATACGATCTGATTGCCGCTGACTGAGATGCCCTTGGCGAAACCTGCTGTCATGGCCTCGTCATACAGCGTTCCCTGGTACAGCACGCTTTGCAGGTCGCTGGTCTGAGTGACGCGGTTGAGGGTCAGCGTGAGCGTGAAATAGTTGGCGCCGGCGGCCGCGCTGCTCGCCGATGTCGCGAGGTCGAACGCGCCGCCTGCAAACAGCAAATCAGGCCCTGCGGCAGTGGAAGGCGGGTCGCCAAACCCCGCCATCGTAGGCCCAAACGCCCTCGCCGTGCCTGTGTTGGATATGGCCTGAACGCTGCCTGTCCCGTGCGCGACAACTTGGTATTGATACGCCGTGTTTTGCGTCAGCCCGACATCCACAAAGCGGGTTCCGGTTTGGTTGCTCGCCAATGTCGTTGTCCCGCTGCCCGCCACGCGCAGCACGTCAAACGTCGGCGCGGGGACGTTGGACGCTGTCCATGTCAATGTGACACATCCGCCGCCGCTTCCCGCCGTCGCTATCAATGCCACGGCCGGCGTGGCCGCCGTGGGCGTGGAAACAGGCGCGGCGGGTGATGTTGTGGGTGCCGCTGCTCCCCCGCCGATGGGAAAAGATGTCGCGGGCGTTGTCCCGCTGGTGCCGCCGCAGCCTGCGAGCAGGCACAGGGCCGCTGCCGTCGTCAGTGCCGCCGCGCTGCGGAAACATGGTTTTATCACTGAGGCCTTCTTTCACGCGTGGCAAGGAGAGTGATTTCTTTGTTATTTTACCATATTTTATGCTCCGTGTTTGTGTTTGCAAGGGAGATTTACCTTGATACCGTCCGTATTGCGTTCGTGCTGCAAGCGCAGACCGACGACGGAACAATTTGTTCCGTCGTCGCTATGCCGTAGAGACACCCAGGCAAAGCGGGGGAAATGCGATAACAGAGGGTGACCTTCGCGCTTGTTAGGACGGGGGAGCTTTCTAAGCACGCTCTTCGTGAAAGTGCAGATGCCTCTTAGTGAAAGTGCAGATGCTCGTCGGTGGTGTTGAGCATGCTGTCCCAGGCGCTGGTTTGCCAGTTGTCCTGCGCCAGCGGGTCGCCGTGCCAGGGCGGCAGGGCCAAAATAAAGCGTTCACCCAGGGCATGCACATACGGCTCGTACAGCCCGCGCAGCTCGGCAAGGTTTTGGGTGTCTTCCGGCCCGTCGCACAGCGGCAGGCCGACGGCGGCCAGTTGTCCGCGCAGGCGATCCAGGCTGCTGGGGGGGAGTCGCTCCGGGTCCAAATCCAGCGGCGGGGTGTGAAACACATAGGCAAAGTCGATAATGGCGTGACGCGCCATGGCAAAGGTCATGCGCGCCTGCCACTGCATCGCCGCCTGCCAGGGCGGGCCGCTGGGTACGCCGACTATCAGCAGGGCGCACGTGTCCATAATGGCTGTGATGGCCGCAAGCCACGATTGGTGGTCATGCTGCGAACGATAAAAAGTCAGAACGGGATAGGATAAGTGGCTTTCCAGGATCTCCGAGGCCCAGGTTTCCCATTCGGCCAGCAGTGGGATCAAGGCTTCCATGGTTTGCGCCTGGGCGTGACGGCGCAAAAGTTCACCTGCCGTCGGCGGCGATCCGGCACGACCATCCAGCCGCGAGATCGCGGCTTCGCGCCGGGAAAACGCCTGGTACAAAACCGGCAGATAGCCGATGACCAGCGCCAAAAACCCCAGCCCGACTCCGGCTTCCAGAACGGACAGCAGGCGCGCAGGCCCGGTGCGCGGCGTGATGTCCCCATAGCCCAGCGTGGAAAACGCCACCCCGCTGGAGTACAGGGCGGTGCCGAAGCCGGTCTGCGCGCCTGCGGGGGAATAGGCACGCGGCCCCAAAGACCACTCCATCAAGCCGAAGCTGAGCACCAGCAGGATCGCCCAAAATCCGAGCAGCAGCGGCAGCGACAGCGGCCCGAAAAAGCTGAGGAACATCTCGCGCCGCCCGCTCGGCTTGTGGCGTCGGGCCGTGTCCGAAGTGACCTTCCAAAATGTCAAATAAAACAAGCGCGTCAGCCGCAAGCTCCGCGTGACCGAGCGGGGCAGAACAATGGTTTCAAAGGCTTCCCACAGGATGGAAATAAAAAGGGCGATGCCGAGCGATCCGGCAAGGATAGCGAAAAACAAGTTGGGCTGCATGGTGTGTAGTATAAGTTCACGGTGCGGCAGGAAGTTCCCTGCGCGCGAACGGCGTTTGGCGCGGGACGGGGCGGGGAATGACAAAACGCAGCCGCACCCAATCATTACAAAACCAAGGCGCGGCCCTGTGATGCCTATCACAGACGGGGATCAACGAGGAAAACCAATGGCAGATCAAAACTTAAACGGCACCGTGGTCGTTATTACGGGGGCATCCAGCGGCATTGGCAAAGGGACTGCCCTAAAATTTGCGCAGGCAGGCGCATCGGTCGTTCTGGCCGCGCGCCGGGACGTTTTGCTGGACGAACTGGCGCGTGAATGCGAAGCGGCAGGAGGTCATGCCCTGGCGGTGCACACGGATGTCAGCGTGGAAACCGAAGTAGAATACCTGGCGCAATCGGCGGTGGCGCAGTTTGGGCGCATCGACGTGTGGGTCAACAATGCGGGCAGCGGGGCATTGGGGCGGTTTGAAGAAATACCGCTCGCCGACCATGTCCACGTGATCGAGACGGATCTGCTGGGCACGCTCTACGGCTCCTACTTTGCGATGCAGCAGTTTGGAACGCAAAACACGGGTACGTTAATCAATGTCGCCTCGGTCATCGGCAAAGTGCCCGCGCCGTATTTCGCGTCTTATGCCGCCGCCAAGCACGGCGTCGTCGGCCTGAGCGGGGCGCTCCGGCAGGAACTGGACGCCGCCAAAATCAAAGACATCCATGTCTGCACGGTCATGCCGACATCCATGGACACGCCGTTCTTCGAGCACGCCGCCAACTATACCGGCCACAAAGCCGTGCCGATCCCGCCCGTGTATGACCCGCAGGAAGTGGTCGAGGCGATTTTCGCGCTTGTCGCCAAGCCTCAGAATGAAGTCTCGGTCGGCACTGCGGGCGTCATCGCCAGCTTGATGCACAACCTGACGCCGTTTCTGACAGAAAAAGGCATGGGCAAGCAAACAAACCTGTCGCAGATGAAACTTGCCGACGCCGCCCCCAGCACCGACGGCAGCCTGTGGGAACCTGTCGCGGCGGGCACGGAAGTGACAGGCGGCTGGCTCAAAAAGTAGTCCGGCCTATTGCATTCGGATATGTCAACATCCCCGCAGTTCTTTTCAAGCTCCGAAGGGCACAGCTGCACGGATGCAGCTTCCCTTCGGGGGCGACGAGACAGTCAGGCTAACAACTGCGCTCAAGCAGTTTCCTGCGCTCACCCTCTTGCATTTTCACCAAAGGGCCGGTATAATACCAAAGGGCCGGTATAATGCCTATGATTGCGCGGCGAAGTCACGTGGGGGCGGTTAACTCAGCGGTAGAGTGTCTCGTTTACACCGAGAAGGTCGGGGGTTCAAATCCCTCATCGCCTACCAGGTCTTTTGGGTTCATGGCAATTGCCGAAAAGGCAGCGCTGCGATTTATGCCGCCTTAGCTCAGTCGGTAGAGCACTCGACTGAAAATTGAGGTGTCACTGGTTCAAGTCCGGTAGGCGGCACAGCGTTCGCGTCAGCGGCAAGGGGGAAGGGCTATGCCCTTCCCCCTTGTTTGGTGAAAGGTTTGCATGGCGTCTCGTATTCGTTCGTTTCCAATTGTCGGGCACCGGGGCGCACCCGTCTTTCTGCCGCCCGGCAATACGATGGAGTCGCTGCGCAAAGCCGTGGACATGGGGGCGCAGATGGTCAGCGTCAATGTCCGCAGCACGCGCGATGAAGTGCTGGTGGTCTATCATGCCGCTGCCCGCCGCTTGAACGGCGTAGATACCCCCCTGCGCGAACAGACTTTTGCTCGCTGGCAATCATACACCGCCGACACCGACCTGCCCTTGATCCCCCTGGCGGAAGTGCTGGACTGGGCCAAACACGCCCAAATCGGCCTGATGCTGGACTTTGCCGAAGCAGGCACGGAAGCCGCTCTCGCCCGCGCTATCCGTCAGTCGGGCCTGCCCTTCGGCTCCCTGCTGATTGTGGGTGCGGAAGCAGCAAGCCGCCACATGCTCCGCAGCCTGGACCCGCGTATCCCCGTTGCGCACACATTAGCCCCCGAAGACCTGGCCTCCATTGATGCCCGGCTTTTGGCCTCGCTGGACACGGACGCTGTCGCCTGGCATTCGCGCCTGCTCACCCCCGCTATCGTCAAAGTGCTGCATTTGCGCGAGATATTAGTTTACGGGTGGCAGGTGGACTTGCGCGACGAGATGCTGCGCCTGCGCGAACTCTGCGCCGTCGATGGCATTGTCACCAACCTGCCCGACCTTCTCGCCGGTCTGTGACCCGCCTTGACTTTCCCCGAACGTTTGGCTACAATACCCTCTATGAAACGCCCTTTCGCCCTGCCCGTGCTGGCGCTGCTCGTCGCCGGGTGCGGCACGCATCCCGCCCCGCCCATGGTCCGCAGCGGTGCGCAGACAAGCCAGGGGCTGACCGCAACCCTCGTCACCACGCCTGCTCCCCCGCACACCGGCGACGACACTCTTGTTTTAACCTTGACCGATGCCGTCACGCACATGTCCGTGGGCGATGCCAACGTGTCCGCTGTTGCGCAGATGCTGTCGCCCCGCCTGCCAGGCAGCCCGGTCACGGGACGCGCGCAGGGCAACGGCGTGTATCAAATCCCCATGCGCCTAGGCATTGCTACTCGCTACAGCGTGCAGGTGCAGGCGCAGCGGCCCGCCCATCCCACGGCAGTTTTCATCTTTCCTTTGGAAGCGCAGCAATAGGAGTTCTTGTTATGGTTGAAATCGACGCGCGTTACGATGGCGCGAAGAAATGCACTTTGCATCATCAGGAAAACCTTACCCTTCGCACTGATGCTCCCAAAGACATCGGCGGCGAGGCATCCGCCTTCAGCCCAACGGATTTAGTCGCGGCGGGGCTAGCCTCGTGCATACTAACGACCCTCGCGATGTGGGCCGAGCGTCATGCGCTTGATCTTTCAGGTATCACCGCTCACGTGAGCAAAGAAATGCAGGCCAGCCCGCGCCGATTGGGACGCCTCCCGGTCACAGTCACCCTGCCCGATACCGTGCCCCTGGAAATGCGCGCAAACCTGGAGCGCGTCGGCCACGAATGCCCCGTCCATGCCAGCCTGCACCCAGACATTGACGCCCCCATTGTTTATGTTTATCAGCCCTCGATGTGAAATCAAACGGAGTTTGTGGCATGATAAACACACGCGAATATCTTATACACCTAGAAAATAAAGATCACCCATGACGACTGATATTCCACGGCCCGAATATCCCCGGCCCCAATTTGTGCGCAAAGACTGGATGACCCTTAACGGGCAGTGGGAGTTCGACTTTGACGACAGTCGTCAGGGGTTGCTTTCCGGCTGGCAAAACACGCGTTTGCGCGACCGCATTATCGTGCCGTTTCCCTATCAGTGCGAATTATCGGAAATCAACGACAAAGGCATTCACGAAGTTGTCTGGTATTCGCGCTGGTTTGACATTCCTGATGCGTGGCGCGGCCGCGATGTGCTGCTGCATTTTGGAGCCGTGGACTACCGCACGACCGTCTGGGTGAACGGCCAGGAAGTCGGGCACAACCGGGGCGGGCATGTCCCGTTTTCGTTTGATGTCGCGCCGTATATGAAGCCCGGACAAAACCGGGTCACCCTGCGCGTCGAAGACAAGCAAGACCCGTACCAGCCTCGCGGCAAGCAAAGCACGACGGGCCTGCCCCACCATATCGACTACTATTGCACCACGGGCATCTGGCAAAGCGTCTGGCTGGAACCTGTCCCCTCCATGCGCATCGACAGCCTGCGCATCACGTCCGTGATTGACCAAAGCGGCATGGAGCTGCGTATCGTTCTTCATGCGCCGTCGACCTTGTGGCGCCTGGAAGTGGACGTGCTGGACGGCGACACCATCGTCACGCACATGGATCACGAAACCACGCGGGCCGCCGCGCGCCTATTTGTCCGTGTGCCCAACCCTAAGCTCTGGTCACCCGACTCGCCGCACTTGTACGGCCTGCATCTGCGCCTTTACAAAGGCGACGTATTGCAAGATGAGGTGGAGTCGTATGTGGGCCTGCGCTCTGTAGAACTCAAGGAAGGGAAGATACTGCTCAACGACACGCCGATCTACTTAGCCATGGTGCTGGATCAGGGCTACTGGCCGCAAAGCTATCTCGCCGCGCCCTCGGACGATGCCCTGCGCGCGGATGTCGAAGTCACCAAAGCGATGGGGTTCAACGGCGCCCGCAAGCACCAAAAGATTGAAGACCCGCGCTGGACCTACTGGTGCGATAAGTTGGGCCTGATGGTGTGGGATGAAATGCCCAATGCCCGCGCGTGGTCGCCCGAAGCCGAAGAGCACCTGACAGCGGAATGGGAGCGCGCCATGCGCCGCGACATCAACAGCCCCTCTGTGGTTGCCTGGGTGCCTGTCAATGAAAGCATGGGCTTTCCCGGCCTGCAAAAAAATCACCCCGGCCAGTATTCGTTCCTGGAGCGCATTGTTTCCGTGACGCGCCAGCTTGACCCTGACCGGCCCGTGATCGACAACGACGGCTGGGAGCATACCGACATCACCGACATCTGCGCCATCCACGATTACACGCCAACAGGCAAAGCCATCCGTGCCCGCTATGATGAAACCCTGTCTGGCGGCCCCCTGCCCGCCAATGCCTGGGACGCCGAAAAGCCGATGTTCGTGCGTGGATCGCGCTACCGAGGCCAGCCGATCATGCTGACCGAAGTCGGCGGCTTTTTGATGGAGCGCACCGACTTGCCCAAAGACAAGTGGGACTTGCTTTACGCCGCTTACGGCACCACTTATTCGTCCGAAGACCTGCTTGCCAAGTACACCGACTTGATGCGTGGCATTGCATCTCTGCCCTTTGTGGCGGGCTTCTGCTACACGCAATTGACCGATGTAGAACAAGAAATGAACGGCCTGCTGACCTACGATCGTGTTCCTAAAATCGACCCCGCCCAAATTGCCGCCGTGCATCGAGACTATTTCGGATTAGGAACATAAAACCAAGGTCGCTTAATGCGCTTCCGCAGGCGGGGCCGCGCCGCGACGGGGCTTGCGCAGCATCAGCACGGCAGGCAGGGCGAATAAGAATGACAGGCCCAGCAAAATAAACGCGTTGTTGTAGGCCATGGTCGACGCCTGCGCCTGCAAGGTATGATCCAAAATCTCCAACGCCGCGCTGTGGGCGGCATCAGGGCTGTAGCCGTTGCCGATCATCTTTCCTGTCAGTCCCGCTATTCTATCCTGCAAGGCTGTGCTGCCGGCAAACAAATCCGAAGCCAGGTTGGAGCGGTGAAACTGGGTCATGTTGACAATGTAGGTGTTCAAAACAGCAATGCCAAACGACCCGCCCAGCTGCCGCATCAAGCTGTACAACGCCGCGCCCTGGGCAATCTGCGCGCCCTGCAATCCCGCGAAAGCCACCGTGGTGATCGGGATAAACACCAATCCCAAGCCCAGGCCCCGCACAATCAAGCCCGCCTGCGTGTCGCTTTGACCGCTTTGAGGCGTCAAATGCCCCAGCATCCACATCGACGTAATATAAACAAACATACCACTGATGATTAAAACGCGCGCATCCGTGCCTTTGGTCAGTACCCGCCCGCAAAAGACGACCCCGACGGCTGTCGCGATGCCGCCGGGCAGCAGGGCAAGCCCGGTCGCGGTCGGCGTGAAGCCCAGAATGCTTTGCGCAAACAACGGATAAATAAACACGCCCCCGTACAGCCCGAAGCCCAGCACGAGGCCCAGCAGGACAGCCCCCGCCAGCCCCCGATCTTTCAAAACGCGCAGGTCTAAAATTGGCGCATTGTTGCGCGAGGACAGTTCCCACCACACAAAGCCCACCAGAGAAACCAAAGCGACAAGCGCCAGCCGCGCGATTGTGGGGTCACTGAACCAGTCGTAGCGTTCCCCTTCTTCCAGCACATACTGCAAAGACCCCATGCCCGCCGCCAGCATGAGGATGCCGGGAATGTCTACGGTTTTCACCCGCTTTTGATGGGGGGAGTCCTGCAAAAACAGCCCCACCAATAACAGGGACGCGATCCCCAGGGGCACATGGATAAAGAACACCGTCTGCCACGAATAATTGTCCGTGATATACCCGCCCAGAACCGGGCCCAGGGTCGGCGTCACAATGAGGCCCAGGCCGAAAATAGACTGCACCATCGCGGTTTGGTTGCGCGGGAAGATCTCCACAATCGTGGATTGCGCCGTAGAAATCAGGGCGGCCCCGCCCGCGCCCTGGACCAAGCGCCAGAACACAATCTCGCCAAGGCTGCCCGACAAGCCGCACATAAACCGGGCGATATTGAAGATAACAATGGATACCATCAAATAGCGCTTGCGCCCGAACCGCCCGGACAGCCAGGCGGTCATCGGCAGCACAATCACATTGGATAAAATATAACCTGTGCTGACCCACGCGATCTCGTCGGTGGATGCCCCCAAGTTGCCCGCCATCTGCGGCAGGGACACGTTGACAACAGTCGTGTCCAGAATCTCCAATGCGGCGGCCATAATCAGGCCGAGCAATATCCACCAGCGATGGGATGCCACTTCCGCCGTGGTGTCCGGCGCTGCGGGAGCCGACGGCGAAGTCTTGGCCTCCAGGCTTTGGGGGGAGGCGTCAATGCCGCCCGGCGACTATTGCGAACTTCTACAGCCATAATACACACACTCTACGGTCAAAGACAGGGCACGCGGAGCGTGTCAAAACAAGCGGCTCAATAGGACATGCAGCTGCGCGCGCTCCTGGGGCGTCAGCGGCGACAGCACTTCATCGTTGGTGCGCTGCGCCAGCTGTGTGCCCTGCGCCAGCACGCTGCGCCCCGCCGATGTCAAGGCGACCACGTGCGCGCGCCGGTCTTGCGGGTCGCGGGTGCGGGTCACAAACAGGCCCGCTTCCAAATCATCCAGCAGCCCTACCATGGTGTTGCGGTCGATGCCCAGGCGCTCGCTGATTTCAATCTGCGACAAGGGCTTTTCTTCGCCCAGAACCGCCAGCACGCCGAAATGCCGCCCCCGAATGCCCAGCGGCGTCACCAAAACGTCGAAATAGTCCCGGCATTGCTGCGATGCCCGGCCCAGCAGGTACCCTGTCCAGATGGATAACGAGGGCGGCAGGGGTAAGCTCTTGGCGCGGGCGGCCTTGAGCGACGGCTGTGGCTGCGGCATTTCGTCTTCATGCGGCATGGCTTCCCTCTTTCCCAACGGCGAAACTAGGAGTGTTTCATATTATCAGTGTTGTATACTATATTAATTTATGATTATGTTCCCATTATTGTTGTTGTTTGTAACTTTCTGATGCGCGAAAACGTCTCCGCTTGGGCATATAGGGAAAAAGGACTGCTTTCCGAAGTTTGGAACAAGACCATGGCTATTGCGCTTTTAGTGATTGACCCGCAAATAGATTTCTGCGACCCGGAAATCGGCGCGCTGCCGGTTCCCGGCGCGGCCCGTGACATGGCGCGACTGGCCCGCATGATCGTGCGCCTCGCGCCGCGCCTGGATACCGTTCATGTCACGCTGGACACGCATCACCTGCTGGACGTCGCTCATCCTTTGTTTTGGCAAAATAATGCGGGCGAACATCCGGCTCCGTTTACATTGATCTCTACTGCCGATGTGGAACAGGGCCGCTGGCAGGCCAGGCCAAACGATCAGGCTCGCGCGCTTGCTTATGTCCGCGCTTTGGACACCCAGGGACGCTATACCCTGTGCATTTGGCCGCCGCATTGCCTGCTCGGCAGCGCGGGCCATGCCGTCATGCCGGATGTATTTGCGGCTCTGCTGGCCTGGGAACAAGAGGGTCATATTGTAGACTACGTGCAAAAAGGGACGAATATCTACACCGAGCATTACTCGGCCCTGCGGGCGGAAGTGCCCGACCGGGCCGATCCGTCAACGCTGCTCAACATCCGCCTGCGGGATGCGCTGGAGCAGGCCGATTTAATTGTCGTCGCGGGCGAAGCCGGGTCTCACTGCGTCGCCAATACGGTTCGTGATCTTGCCGATAGTTTTGCAGACCCAGCATACGTGCGCAAATTAGTCTTGCTGTCCGATGCGACAAGCGCCGTGCGCGGCTTTGAGGCGTATCAGCAATCATTCTTACAAGACCTGACGGCGCGCGGCATGCAGGTGTCTACGACGCTTGAGTTTTTGGCCTAAGACACCTCATGCCCACAAAGAAATTTGCTGCAATGGGACTGCCTATTCCCCTATTTCAAGCGCCTACCGGCAGCATTGCCGGGCCTGAATTGGCGTCAGCCGTTTCGCGGGCCGGGGCTATGGGCGCGATGGCGCTGACCTGGACCGATCCCGAAACCGCCCGCGCTCATGTGCGTCAGGTGCGGGCCGCCACCGATAACCCGTTTCAAGTCAACTTCGCGCTCGCGTTTACGCCCCATGCCCTCCCTGCCGCGCTGGAAGAAGGCGCGCCGTGCGTGACATTCTCCTGGGGCGACAGGGTCGCCCATCTCGCTTCGGGGCGCGCATCAGGCGCAGTTGTGGGCATCCAAGTGTCTACAGCGAGGGGCGCGCTTGCGATTTAGGCGCGGACTTTTTGATCTGCCAGGGCGTAGAAGCAGGGGGCCATGTGCAGTCTTCCATTCCCCTGGAACACGTTTTGCCCCGCGTGCTGGCGGAAGTCGGGACAATCCCTCTTGTCGCATCAGGCGGGGTAGGGGACGGCGCAGGCATGGCCCGCGTCTTGGCCCTGGGCGCGGACGGTGTCATGCTGGGCACGCGCTTTGTCGCCACGCAGGAAAGCCGCGCCCACCCCGCCTACAAGCAGGCGCTGTGCGAAGCCCGTCGCGGGGACACGGCCCTGACGGTCTGCTTTGACGGCGACTGGCCTTCTGCCGCCCACCGTGTCCTGCGCAACGCCACCTTGGAAACCTGGGAAGCGTGGGGCTGCCCGCCGCATGCGCAGCGCCCCGGCGAGGGGGAAGTTGTCGGCTCTTCCCAAAGGGACGAGCCTGTCTTGCGCTACGAAAGCACCGCCCCGCGCGCGGGCATGACAGGGCGCGTGCTGGACATGTGCCTGTATGCCGGGATGGGCTGCCACGCAATCACCGATATTCCCGCCGCTTCTGATTTAGTTGCCAAGCTTTAGACAGACTGCAAGCAAGCAATGAAAGGCTGACACCATGACGGATTTTATCATCGGCGCGCACATGACCGAACACGGGGCCGAGTTCTTCGGCACGGAGGCCCTCAACGAGAAACTCGCGCAGGGGGCGCGGATCACGCAAATCATCCCTGGCGAAACATTGATGGAACAAGTGGAAGACGAAGAAGACGCCTACGCCGTGGCCGGTTTTGAACTGGTCGTCAGCCTCGCGGATGACCCGGCCTGACAAAGCAAAGAAGGGGAGAAATTTGCACACAGAAACAGCAGCACCGCTGGCCGGTCGTGTCGCCCTGGTCACGGGCGGCGGGCGCGGCATCGGGCGCAGCGCGGCGTGGGAACTGGCAGCACTCGGCGCATCGGTCGCCATCCTCGCCCGCAGCGAAGAGGAAACCGGACAGGTTGCGCGGGAATTATCCGGTGCCGGGTATCAGGCCCTGGCCGTCCGTGCCGATGTGTCAAACTGGGGTGACGTGGCTGAAGCCGTGCGAGCTGCCGAAGCCGCTTTGGGGCCGATAGCGATATTGGTCAACAATGCGGCGATCTTGGGGCCGCTCGCGCCGACCGCTGCCACCGGCCCCACCCTGTGGGCGCGCACCATGGAAGTCAACATCACAGGCGCGTACCATTGCATTCGGGCCGTTTTGCCCGGTATGCAGCAGCGCGGGTGGGGGCGCATCGTCAACATCACGTCGGGCGCGGGTCGGGGCAGCGGCATTGAAAACGCCGGGGCCTACTCGGTCAGCAAAGCCGCTCTGGACATGCTGACCCGCGCCGTCGCGGGGGAAACGACCCACCCCGGCGTGCGTGTCAACGGCGTGTCGCCCGGCATCGTGGACACCGATATGCAAGTCGCCCTGCGCGCGGCTCCCACTGAGGAGATCGGCGCGGCGACATCGGAGCGTTTTCACGGTTTCCACGCGCGCGGCGAGCTGCAAACGCCTGCACTTCCGGCCCGCTTGATCGCAGCCGTGATTTTGAGCGACATGCACGGCGAAACCATCAGTATCCGCGAAGAGCGCGCCCAAACGCTTTTTGCATTGCTGCCCGATAATAACGTGTCTTGAGGGCAGTGTGCCCCTGTTTCTGAGGGGGAACAAAGGCGCTGCAATGGCTGACCAACGACGGACGGTTTTGTTCCGTCGTTGGTCAGCGAGGGCATAGCCGGGGGAACGCTTGAGAAATGCCGTCAAAACACGCTTCTTCCGGGCTGCCCTCTATTCCAATTCTTCCAAAGCGCCCTGGAGGGCCGGGACAAGCTGCTTTTTGCGGGACACGATGTTGCCCAGCTCAAACTCGCTGGCATCCACGCGGGCAAAGGGCAGGCCCGCCCGGATCACCTTGTCGCCACGGCACAGCAGGCGGCTTTGGATGGTAATCACGTCCGTGACCATCAGGCAGATAAGAGCCAATCCCTCGCGCTCGCGGCGCGCTTCCAGGGCGGCCAGCAGGTCGGCTTTGCGGTCAGGAAGTTCCTGAAAGCCGGTCACTTCCACCTGGGCGACGCTGACACGCTTGCCCGCCATCTCGTAGGGCTTGCGGTCGCTGTCCACGATTTCGTCGGCGGAGCGGTCGACCAGGCCCGGCGAGGCGTGGATGAGGTGCCGTCCATAGTCCTGGATGTCGATCAAGCTGAGCTGAGCGAGCCAGTCGGCGGCGTGCCGGTCGCGAGCGGTGAATGTGGGCGAACGGAACAGCAGCGTGTCGGACAAAATGCCCGACAGCAGAATGCCGGCAATCTCCGCGGGGGGCGAAACATGCCCGCGCCGGCAGGCTTCGGCGACCAGGGTGCTGGTGCTGCCGACCGGCTCCACGACAAACGGGATGGGGTTCGCCGTGGACGCATTGCCCAGACGGTGATGGTCCAGCACGCCCACAATCTCGGCTTCGTCCGCGCCCGGCACGGCCTGCGCCAATTCATTGTGGTCGACCAGGATCAGGCGCACGCGGGGCGGCTCCAGCAGGCGTTGTCGGTTGGTGGTGCCAAGGTAGCGGCCGCCGTCGGCGACCACGAGGAATTCTTCGCCGCCGCCCCGCAGCAGCGCCCCGCGTCGGTCACGGATACGGTCGCTCGCGGGGAGGGTCACCAGTTCTTCCACAAACGCGCGGCAGGTCTGCGCGCTCGCACTCGCGCTGCCTTCCGCGATCTGAGCATAAGCGCGGGCCAGGGACAGCGGGGTCAGGCCGCCCCACAGTTTCTCGTCGTGATCCACGACCGGGACAAGGCGCTCGCCCTGCGCGAGGTGCAGCATGGCCTGGGCAAGAGGGGCATCCGGGTGCAGCGGCTCTTGCGGCTCCGCGACATGGGCAAAGGTAGGGGCGGCGCTGGACAGCGTGCGCGGCGGGGTCAGGCCGAAGTAGCCCAAGGCAAACGCGGCCTGCGAGCCGACCTGCCCGGCGCGGGCGGCGACGACTTGATCCGTGGTGATTTGTTTCAAGCACCAGGCATAGCCGATGGCGGAAGCGATAGCATCCATATCCGGGCGCTGGTGACCGATAATATAAGTCAGGTCGGGGTGCCAGGGATCATGTCGTTCGCGAGGGGATAGCATAAGGGCAATTCTCCGCAGTGGAATGTAGAAGTATACCCGACAGCCGGTACGCTCGCCCTCAGCGCCGGGTACACTGCCCTGGACAGTGCGCCCGCGCCCCATGAAATTTTGCAGTGTTTCCTGCCGCTCAAGCGAGAAGCGGGGAGAACATGTTATGCGGCAAAGCCGTTTCCCTGCCTATTGGCCGGTGGCGGCACACTGTGTCAAGTGAACCTACTTATGAATGACACCCTTCTTCGTGGCCCCATTCTCAACCCACGCTCAAATGGCACCGTCGACTTTTGGCCGGACGGCGCGCTACGCTCAGGCCCGAACGGACGCCTGGTCTTTGCGGGGCCGTGGGCCGAGCTGGACGCACAGGGCGGCACTTTGTCGTGCCCTGTTGTGCAAAGTGAGGGGCTGATCCTGCCGCCGCTGCTGGACTGTCACACGCATGTGTCCCAGTTTTGCGTTCGGGGCCGCTTTGACGAGGGTGTGCCTGACGACGCTCCCGAAGGGCGATTGCTGGCAGGGCTTAAGCGCAACATCTTTCCCGAAGAAGCGCGGATGGTGCGAAGCCGTTTTTCATCCCTGGCGGTTGCCGGGTTCGCACAGGACACACTGTCGCAGGGCGTGGTCGGCGGAGCTTCCTATATGACCGTGCATCCGCGCGCGACTCGCCTTGCTCTGGCGGGATTGTCCGAATGGTGGTCGGTCGGGCTGGTCTTGATGAACCAGAATTGCCCCAGCTTTCTGCGCACCCAGGAAGATGCCCTCGCGCAGAACGTAGCGGCGTTGGCGTCCGAGCTCGGGCGGCGATTGATCGTGACCGACCGGTTTGCCGTCAGCACAGACACCCCGCTGCGTCGCCGGGGCGTGCGCGCGGCCCGGCAGCATGGTCTGCGCATGCAGACGCATTTGAACGAGCAGCGCGCGGAAAAAGCCTGGGTGGAAGGGACGCTTTATCCAGGTTATTCCAGTTACACGGATGTGTATGCCCGTGACGGCCTGCTGGGCTGCGAGGCGATTTTGGCGCACTGCATCCACATGCGCCCCGACGAATGGGATCTGGTCGCCGATGCGGGTGCGGCTGTTGCCCACTGTCCCACCTCCAACACCCTGCTGGGTTCGGGAATTATGCCCCTCGAAACCGTGCTGGAGAAAAAGATCCCCTATGCATTGGGCACGGATGTCGGCGCTTCGTCCACCACATCAATGCTTGCGGAAATGGCGCAGTTTCTGCGCGTACATGCCGGGCGCTCGTCACGCGCCACGCCACAGGAGGCTTTGTTTCGCGCGACCCTGGCCCCGGCCCAAATCCTGGATTTAGAGGGTGAACTGGGGTCATTCGAGATTGGCAAGCCGTTGTCTTATATTGAAACCCGCTGCGATGAAGAAAACTTAGCCGGCAAAACAGCTGATGCCGTCATTGCCCACTCCCTGTTAGAGATGCCCAATGACGCCAGTCCCGAATTAGAGGCTGCCCATGCCCTGCTTGCCGCGGGAGGCCTGCCGCCCGGCGAACACCTGCGCCTGCTCACGCAGCAAGTGCAAGAAACCGCGGGGCGCATGGAGGCTAAAGTGCAGCAGGTCGTGCTGCGCGGCGAAACTGTCTGGCAGCGTGGCTAGGGGAGGGGACAGGCGGCAAAGCAGGAATTGCTTCCCTGCCGCCCGAACAACGGCTTTTCATGGCAGCGTCGCCTCCTGTGTGCTTGCAAAATCCCCTCGCTTGACGAAAGACTGCCTGCCCCATGAAGATTTCCCGCACGTATCTGTTTGTTTCCTGCACCCTGGCTGCGTGTCTGGGCCTGCTGCTGGCGGCGCACGCTCAGGCTCCGCTGGCTGTCGTGGCTCCGCACTCCGGCGTGCCGTTTGCCACCGAACAGGCGGCCCGGCAGGGAGAACATGGGACTTTGGGACTGCGCTTGCAGTCGCTGCTGGGCCTGGGCGTGTTTGCGCTGCTGGCGTTTGGCATGGGGCGGCTGCGCAAAGACCGTACTAGGCCCGACTGGAAGACTTTGGGCGCGACTGTGGGCTTTGGCCTGCTGATCTCGTTTGTGTTCGCCTTTCTCGTGCTGGATACCGCCCCCGGTGAGGCCAGCTTTCGCATCGCCAATGACGGCATTGATGCCCTGCTGGGTTTTGCCAAACAAGGCGCGCAGTTTGTGTTCGGCAACCTTGCGCTGGGCAACAATGTCCCCGTCGGCGTCCCGGTCGGCGGCCCGACCGACCGGATGGGGCCGGTCGCGTCGCCGACCAATGCGGCGAATATCGGGGCTTATTTTGCGTTTAATGTCCTGCCCACCATTATCTTTTTTTCGGCCCTGTCCACGCTGCTGTACCACACAGGGATTTTACCTCTTGTTGTGCAAGGCATGGCATGGGGCATGCAAAAGACCATGCGCACATCGGGCGCGGAAACATTGTCGTCGGCAGCCAACATCTTTTTGGGCCAGACGGAAGCGCCCCTTTTAGTCAAGCCGTTTATTGCGGGAGCGACAAACTCGGAACTGATGGCGATTATGGTAGGTGGCTTTGCCAACATTGCATCGGGCGTGCTGGCGGCTTATGTCGGGATGCTGCACGGCTTTTTCCCGGATATTGCCGGGCACCTGCTGGCGGCGTCCCTGATTTCCGCGCCCGCGTCCCTCGTGGTCGCCAAGCTGCTGCTGCCCGAGGCGGGGATGCCGGAAACGGCGGGCGGCGTGTCGTTCCGCGTGGAAAAAGTGGATGCCAACGCCATCGACGCCACGGCGCGCGGCGCTTTGGAGGGCCTCGGCCTGACACTCAATGTCGGGGCCGTGCTGATCGTGTTTGTGGCGATTGTGGCGATGATCGACGCAGGCCTGAAGGCGGGCGGGAACGCGCTGCACGTGCCGGGCCTGTCCTTGGAAAGCATCTTGGGCTATGTCGCCCGTCCGTTTGCGTGGCTGATGGGCATTTCGTGGCATGATGCCGTGCAGGTCGCGCCTTTACTGGGCATCAAGACTGCGGTCAACGAGTTTTTGGCCTATTTGCAGCTTTCGCAAATTCTGGGCAGGTCACCGCACTTTGTGTCGCCACGGGCGGTGATTATCACGGCCTATGCGCTGTGCGGGTTTGCCAACTTTTCCAGCATTGCCATCCAAATCGGCGGCATCAGCGGCATGGCCCCCACCCGGCGTCATGACTTGTCGCGGCTGGGCCTGACCGCCATGATCGGCGGCACGATTTCTTCCTTTATGACCGCCTGCGTGGTGGGTGTTTTATTGTAGCAAGAAACAAAAAGGGAAAGGGCGCACCAGCAAACTGCCCTGCTCCGCCGAAAAGCGAAGCAGGGCAGTTCTTGTGTTGGGGCTGGCGCGGATGATGGGACTTGAACCCACAGCCTCTGCCGTGACAGGGCAGCGCTCTAACCAATTGAGCTACACCCGCAATTGGCTGACGAAAAACAGTGTACCTCTGACTTGTTTCTCCTGTCAAGCCCCGCCGCGAGGAAGAAGCGCATGATTCGCGCTGGTTTTGACAAGGCTGTGCGGCAGGGTTGCTCCGGCATATCTCTGGAGCAGCAGCGGCTTATCAACGACGGAAGAAACTGTTCCGTCGTTGGTACAAGAGTTGAAAGCCTGGGATACGCCCGTGCGAAGGGTGTCTATCGCGCTTGGCTGGATACTCATTCCCGGCCCATGGGTTGACAACTCCGGCTCGCCCATGTATAATAACTGCCGTAGGCCGTTGTGGCTCAGGGGTAGAGCAGCTCTTTCGTAAAGAGCGGGTCGGGGGTTCGAATCCCTCCAACGGCTCCAACCAAGACGCCGCCGGGCGCTGAACTCTCAGCACCCGGCGGCGTTTGCTTTGGGCGCACTGCGCCTTTGTTATGGGCGCACTGCGCCTTTGTTATGAGGAAAGAACGCTGCCGATGATTATCAGCGCCAATCCCGCCACGGGGGAAATCCTGCAAACCTTTTCCTGCCTCTCGCCTGCTGAACTGGAAAACAAGCTGGCCCTGGCGCAGAGCACGTTTGTGTCGTATCGGCGCAGCACGTTCGCCCAAAGATCAGTTTGGATGCACCAGGCCGCGCAGATCCTCGATGACGAGCGCGAAACCCTCGCCTGCACGATGACGCTGGAAGTCGGCAAGACAATGCAAGCGTCGCGGGACGAAGTGGCAAAATGCGCTGCCGCCATGCGCTTCTTCGCCGACCATGCCGGGGCGTTTCTGGCCGATAAAGCTATAGGCAGCAGTGCGGCGAAAAGCTTTGTTCGCTACGAGCCGCTCGGCCCGGTTTTAGCTGTCATGCCCTGGAACTTTCCACTGTGGCAGACTGTGCGTTTTGCCGCGCCCGCGCTGATGGCGGGCAATGTCGGCCTGCTCAAGCCTGCGGAAACCGTGCCTCGCTGCTCCCTCGCTTTGGAGGATGTGTTCCTGCGGGCCGGCTTCCTCCCAGGCGTCTTTCAAACCCTGCTGATCGAAACCGAGGCCGTGGCGGGCATTTTGCGCGACCCGCGCATCAGGGCGGCGACGCTGACAGGCAGCGAGGCGGCAGGCCGGGCAGTGGGCGAAGGCTGCGGCGCGGCCCTCAAGCCGGTCGTGCTGGAACTGGGCGGCAGCGACCCCTTTGTCGTCATGCCCAGCGCGGACATCGCGGAGGCGGTACGGGTCGGCGTGCAGGCGCGTACCCAGAACAACGGGCAGTCGTGCATTGCCGCCAAACGCTTCCTTATCCACGCGGATGTGTATGACGACTTCGCGGCGCGCTTTACCTCTCTCATGGGCACCTTGCGAGTGGGGGACCCGTTAGACCCGGAAACCCAGATCGGGCCGCTGCATACATCCCGCGCTCGCCAAACATTGGATCGGCAAGTGCAGGACAGTGTTCAGGCGGGCGCGCGGGCGCTTGTGGGCGGACACGAGGTTGACGGCGTGGGGTTTTTCTACGCCCCCACCGTTCTTTGCGACATTCCCCCAAGTGCGCCCGCTTATCGTGAAGAATTGTTCGGGCCTGTCGCCCTGCTGTTTCGGGTTTCGGACATTGACCACGCGATTGTCCTAGCCAACGACACGCACTTTGGCCTAGGCGCAAGCGTTTGGAGCCGCGACAGCGCGGAGCAGGAGCGTTTGGTTGCCGAACTCGAATGCGGCATGGTGTTTGTCAACGGCATGGTGTCGTCCGACCCGCGCCTGCCCTTTGGCGGCATCAAAAACTCCGGTTTCGGTCGCGAATTGTCTGCCCCCGGCATTCGGGCGTTTGTCAACAGCAAAACCGTGTGGATCGGGCCGGCAAGCATCACTTAAAGAAGCAGGAGCCAAGAACCATGCCGCTGAACCGCCGCGTGTTTGAACCTCGTCCGGCCGACAATGGCCCCCGGCAGCGCAGCGCCATCGGCATTGCCGCTGTTGTGCTGGCCGCTCTTGCCTTGTGGGCCTGGATGGGGCACACTCAGCCGAACCCGTCTCCCACCGTTCCCGCGTCTCCCACGTTTGTTCACCTGCACAAGTAAACGCCCATGCTGCTCACTCAACTCAAACAGATTGTCGGCCCGGATGGGGTGCTGGACGCGCCCGGCGAGCGCCGCACGTATGAAGGCGATGCGTACCCCCTGGAGCGTGCCCTGCCGCTTGCCACTGTTCTGCCGCGCACCACAGACCAGGTCGCGCAGGTTGTCCGCGCCTGCGCTGCGCACCAGGTTCCGTTTGCCCCACGCGGGGCAGGAACGGGGCTGGCCGGAGGAACTGTCTGCGCGGGCGGCATTGTGATCGGCCTGGCCCGCATGAACAATATCCTGGAAATCGACGTGCGCAACCGGCGCTTGACGGCGCAGGCGGGAGCCGTCAACATTGCGCTTTCCAAAGCTGTCGCCGACCAGGGGTATCTGTATGCGCCCGATCCGTCTTCGCAGGGAGCCAGCACATTGGGCGGCAACATCGCCAACAACGCGGGCGGGCCGCACACGCTCAAATACGGCGTGACGGCAAACCATGTGCTGCAAGTGGAGATTGTCCTGCCCAATGGCGAGATTGTCCTGTTGGGCGACAAGACCGAGGATGCCAACGGCTATGACTTATTGGGCCTGACCCTTGGGTCGGAAGGGACATTCGGGATTGTGACCCAGGCGACCGTGCGCCTGACCCACCTGGCGCAATCGGTGCAGACTTTGCTGGCCGTGTTTGACACCGTGGACGATGCCACGCAGTGCGTGTCCGACATTGTTGCCGCAGGCATTGTCCCCGCCGCATTGGAAATGATGGATGCTGTTATCCTGCAAACCGTAGAAGACGCGTTTGCCTTCGGCTTTCCCCGTGATGCCCAGGCTGTTCTCATTATCGAGCTGGACGGCCTTCAAGCGGGCCTGGACACCGTGGCGGGGCAGGTGCGCCAGCTCTGCACCCAAAACCATGCCCGCGACCTGCGCCATGCCCAAACCCCGCAGGACCGGGCAAAGCTGTGGGCCGCCCGCAAAAAAGCCGTGGGCACTTTGGGCCGCCTTGCGCCGTCGTGCGTCACCCAGGATTGCGTCATTCCCCGCTCTCAGCTACCTTTTATCCTGCGCGCGATTGCCGAAATTGGAAAGCGCTACGATTTGCGCATCGCCAACGTTTTTCATGCCGGGGACGGCAACCTGCACCCCGTGATTTTGTTTGATGAGCGCGACCCGGCCCAGGTCAGTCGTGTCCTGGAAGCGTCCCGCGGCATTCTGGAATTGTGCATTGGAGTGGGGGGAACATTGACCGGTGAGCACGGTATCGGCGTGGAAAAACGAGACTTTATGCCGCTGCTTTTTTCTCCCCCAACCCTGCGCGCAATGGAAGGCGTCCGGGCCGCCTTCAACCCCGACGGCCTGTGCAGCCCCGGCAAAGTGCTGCCGACAGCCCACGGCTGCGCGTACGAAGTGCGCCCGCGTGGGGGAGCCGTCAGTGTCTGATTGTTTGCGATAGCCCCGCAAGGCGCAGGGGAAACCGCGCCGGGCAGACTGGAAAAACCATGCTGGCAACCCGAATTATCCCATGCCTGGACGTGCAAAATGGGCGCGTCGTCAAAGGCACCCATTTTGTCAACCTGCGCGATGCCGGAGACCCGGTCGAGCGGGCCGCGCTGTATGACGCTCAGGGCGCGGACGAATTGGTCTTCTTAGACATCACGGCCTCGCACGAGCGGCGCGCCCTGATGTTCGATTATGCCCGCCGGGTCGCTGAAGAAGTCTTTATTCCTTTTTGCGTCGGCGGCGGCATCGGGAGCGTGGCAGACTTTCGGCGCATCCTCAAGACCGGCGCGGACAAAGCCAGCATCAACACCGCCGCCGTCACCCGCCCCGAACTGATCACCGAATGCGCCCGCGAGTTTGGCGCGCAATGCGTCGTGGTCGCAGTCGATCCCAAGCAGACCGGACGCACGCCATCCGGCTGGGAAGTCCACATTCACGGCGGGCGCACCCCGACCGGCCTGGATGCCCTGGACTGGGTGCAGCAGATGCAGGAGCGGGGGGCCGGCGAGATCATGCTGACGAGTATGGACGCCGACGGCACCTTGTCCGGCTACGATATTCCCTTGACCCAGGCAGTCACCGCTCTTGTGACCATTCCGGTCATTGCCAGCGGCGGGGCAGGCTCCTTGCAGCATATCCTTGACGCCGTGACCGTGGGCGGCGCGCAGGCGGCTTTGGTGTCCAGCATTGTCCATTACGGCACTCACACCATTGGGGAAATCAAAAACTTTCTCGCCGCCCGCCAAATCCCCGTCCGCCGCGTACAGCCCCCAGTCACAGACGCGCCTGGTGTATAATAACCCGGTATTTTCAAGTTCACCACGACACGAGGCACGAATGACGCTTTCTACTTCGCGTACGGAAGAGCAGGCACAGCGCGTATTTGAACGGCGCATGGCGCGCCGTTCGCGGCGTGTGTGGGGGAGGCGGCTGACCAATGCCTTTATTGTTTTTCACATCTTCGTGCTGGCAGTCTGGCTGATGCCGTACAATCTCCCGCTTGCGCAAAATCTGCTGCCGCCGGACGGCGGCGGGTGGGTGCGCGGTTATGTCATCTGGAGCGGCTTCGAGCAAAGCTGGCAGATGTTTGCGCCCAATCCCGACACGCACGACCTGACTGTTGTCGCCCGCGTCACATTCCAAAACGGGCAAACGCGCGACTGGCGCTTTCCCCGCATGCGAGATATGGGCTATGGAGCGCGATACCAACGCGAGCGGATGCGCAAGTTCTTGGAAATCGCCGATTACCACGAGACGCTGTGGCCCGGCATGGCCCGCTATGCCGCGCGCGCGTGCAACACGGTTCCCGGCAACCCGCCTGTCGCCGTCACTCTTGTTCGTTATCTGCGCGATGTGCCGCCGCCGGGCCATGTTTTGCCGCCATACACGCAGCAGGAGTTCTTCCGGGCCATCATCGCCCCGCAGGAGCTGCACTGAATGATCCGCCGACTATGGAACCGCTGGTGGTATGGCGAGATTGAGGCCGGGCCGCTGGGGCTTACGCGCATCGCGCTGGGGCTGATCGTGCTGGCCTACATCGCTCTGCTATGGCCCGAGCGTCTGCTTTGGTTCTCTGAACAGGGCTTGCTTCCCGTTGCTTCGTCCGACCTGTTCAACGAGCGCAACAGCTTTATTCCGCGCCTGGACGTTTTGCACGCGGTGACTTCGCCGCAGGGCCTTGCCGTCTTCTTTGGAATATTTACGCTGGCCGTGTTTCTATTCACGATAGGCTTGTGGTCACGAGGAAGCGCCATTGTTGTTTGGGTGTGCCTGCTGTCGCTGCACAACCGCAACGTTCCTATCCACAACAGCGGCGACATTGTGATGCTGGTGATGGTGGCATACATGGCATTGGCGCCCAGTGGCGCGGCTTATTCATTGGATAGGCTTTGGCGGATCAAACGAGGGCGCGAAAGGCAGACAATGCCTTTGATTGTTCCCTGGGCGCAGCGTCTCATGCAGTTGCAGATTGCAACTGTTTACCTGTGTACGTCGCTGTCTAAGCTGACCGGGTCGGAATGGCGCAGCGGCATGGCGGCGTACTATCCGCTGCATCTGCCCGACTCGGTGCGGTTCCCGGTGCCCTGGGCGGATGCGCATCACCTTTGGCTGATCCACATCTTGACCTGGGGAGCCATTGCCATCGAGATGGCAATGTGGACACTCATCTGGATCCCGAAGCTTCGGTTGTCTGTGCTCGCCGCAGGCGTTTTGCTGCATTTAGGCATTGAGTACAGTCTCAACGTTCCGCTGTTCTCGGCCCTGATGATTGCCTCTTACGGCATCTTTCTTACACAGAGCGATCTGACACGGGTTCAGCAATGGTGGGGCAGGAGCCGGCAAAAAGTTGCCAAAGTGCGCCCGCATAACTTCCGCTGATACGGTGGCTGTACTGTGTTTCAACCCCGCGTGGTCGGCTTTGGCGGGGCGGGGAGAGGCATAGTTTCCACCTCAGACACGGCGCGCAGCAGCAGCGCGCGGGCGCGGGTCTTGGCATCGGACGGCTTCCACGCATCGGCGGGGGATGCTTCCAGCGCATCCAGGACAATGTCGCGAGCCTGGTCGATGCCGTTCTTTTTGCCTTCGCCGTACTGCCGGCGAAAGTCCGCATAGTCTTCGGCAGGCCGCACCAGTTCCGGTTCCCACCGATGATATAAAACCAGGGCAATCACCGTGCGACGCAGGGTCTCGTCCGCCGTACGGGTCTTGTCCGTGTTGAAGATAGCATGGACACGCTCCGGGGTGCCGAACGCGGCACGGGCGAGAGAAGCCCAGGTGGCAATGTCGGCCAGCCGGTTCTGCACTTCCGCCAGCGGGGTGGGGTGCCACTCTGCGCGCGGCTGTTTGGGACGTCCGGCAAGAAACAACACCGGCTCGCGGGTCTTGGGGTGGACACCGGCTTCGGGCTGTTTCAGCGCATCCAGCAATTGACGCTGGCGGCTGTCCAGCCAGTCGCGCACACCGGATAAGCCCAGCGCCTTTTGACGATACCGCTCAGCTTCGCGCGCGCCAATCGCGCTGATCTCATTGAGATGATGGGTTTGCAGAGCCTGGGTGGCGTCTTCTACGCTTGGCCCAAACGACTCTAGTCCCGCGCGCAAATAGAACAAGACCCGCCCTGCCGCGCGGGCCATGTCGGCTTGCGCGAACGATGCCATGGCGACTATCTCCTGGCGCAGCAGGTTTTTAAGCTGGTCTTCCAGTTCAGCTTTGCGGGCGGCTGTTAATCCTGCCGTGGCAAGGGCGAAGACGGGATCGCCGCCTTCAGGAATGAGTTCTTCCAGGGGAGACACGGCGCTTTGGGCATCGGGGTCGGTGGGAACGGCGTTGCCCATGCCCGCCATGCCGGGCAGGCCGAACGGCGTCTGGGTCAGCTCTTCCAATTCGTCGGGCTGATCTTCCAAACGCTTGGAAAGGTCCAGGGCCAGGTTAACGGTTTCCAGATAAAGTTCCGGCACAAAGTCCAGCACTGACGCAAGCACGGCCCGAATGGCCTTGTTCTTGAACTGGGCTTTGGCGAGCAGTTCGGTCGTGTCCGCCATCAGCAGCTCGTCGATGGAGGAATGGTACTCGTTGGTCGTCAGTAGCTGACGCCAGCGCTGGGCCCGCTCGAAATTAAGCAGGCGCGGCAACGCGCGCCGTACGTCTTTGTCGGTGAGCAGGATATTGGCGAGATCGGTGGCGGTGAGCAATGAGGGCAGCATGGCTCCGGCTAATGTGCCTGACGACACCACTCGTTCCAGCCATGACCGTCCCTGTTCAAACGTGCCCAGGCTGACAATCTGCGTGAACTTGGGCGCGGGCAGGTTGGCGATCAAGGCCGTGTTTTGTTCGGGGTTGCTGTCGATAATGGCGGCCACCAGAGCGGCAGGCATTTCACCCAGCGCTTGATAACGCGCTTCGGCGGGCAATGCAAGCAGCATCTGCGATTTTTCCGCAAATGTCGGCGCGGCAACAATGTCCGAAACTACGACGGACAGCGGGTTTTCGCCTTCGGCAGCGGACGGCGCGAGACCTGTTTCGACGGGTTTTTTGTATCTGAACTGCGGTGTTTGACTCATGAACCCTCCCGAAATCGCACATCAGTGTACCCGATTTTGCCGCCGAATGGGGTCAGGCAGGAATTGACATCGTCCGCGTCGTATGGGCGCAACAACACCCAAAGGCAACACCATGCAGCATGAACACATTCCGGTCGGCCCGGATGCTCCTTATGCGGTCAATACCATTATCGAAGTGCCCAAAGGCGCGTCCAACAAATACAAGTACCAGCCGCAATGGAACGTCTTCGGGTACGACCATACGTTGTTTTCGCCGCTCTACTACCCGTGCGACTATGGCTGGATTTGCGGCACGCACACGCGCGGCTCGCGCAAGCCGCTCAACATCCTCGTGATGGGAAGCAACCCGACATTTTCAGGCTGCCTCGTAGTCGCGCGCCCGGTGGGAGCGCTGCTCATGCACGACCACCGGGGGGAAGACCACAAAGTCTTGTCTGTCGCGGTCGCCGACCCGCGTTTTGACGGCATCCGCTCTTTGCACGATCTGTCCCAGTACACATTGCTGGAAATACAGCACTTTTTTGAAATCTACCAGGTTTTGGAGCAGCGCGAAGTGTCCATCGGCGGGTGGGAAAACGTAGAACAAACGCAAGCGCGAATTCTGGCTGCGCTGGACGGATAACGGTTCGCGCTACACCACCGTCTTTTTCCAGTTCCCATACTTGAACAGCAAAAACGCCCCCACGCCGCTGAGCATCGTAGACACGGACATCGCCCACCATGCGCCCACGGTGCCCCCATGCAGCGTGTGGGCCAGCAGGATGCCCAGCGGCAGCCGCACCCCCCACATGGTCAAGACAGCCGCCCATGCGGGCCCTTTGGTTTCGCCTGCCCCATTAAGTGCGCCGGTCAGGATCATGCCGAACGCGAGAAACGGCTCCGAAAGGGCCGCGATGCGCAGGTACAGCACGGTCAAGCGCACCACCTGCGGGTCATGGGTGAACAGATGCGCAAACGGCGCGGCAAAGACGTAAAACACAATCCCCATGACAATCATCACGGCCAGGCCCTGCTGCAAGGCAGTCCATGCCGCCGCTTCCGCCCGGCGCGGGTTTTGCGCCCCTAAGTTTTGGCCGGTCAATGTGCTGGCGGCCACGGAAAAGCCGAAGCCGGGCATGAACGCAATGCCTTCCGAAGTCAGCCCGATAGTCAGTGCGGCCACAGCCGCCGTCGCTTCGGGCGTGCGGGCCAGGACACCCGTAAATGCCATCATGGACAGGATGCGCGACAGGTTCTGCCCCAGCGCGGGCACGCCGATGTTGAGGATGCGCCGCGCCCATTCCATTTCCAGGTGACGGCGCACCCGCATCATGCCTGCCACCCGCGTGCGCGGCAGCCAGGCCATATACGCCAGCGATGCCACAATTGTGGATGCCGTCATCGCAACCGCGCCGCCGGACAGTCCCATCTTGGGAAAGCCCCAATTGCCGAAAATCAGCAGCCAGTCGCCGCCCAGGTGAACAACATTGGCAAGGACAGACACCAGCAGGGGCGTCACTGTATTGCCCAAGCCGCGAAACACGCTGGACAATGCCAGCATCACAAACGTAAATGGGATGCCCAGGATAGTAATCGCGAGATACTGGTCTGCGAGATGGGCCGCTTGACTGTCCACGCCCATGACCCGCAGCAGCAACCCGCGCGTCGGCCAGGCAATCGCGATGCACACGACCGATGCCATGCCCGCGATCCACACCGACTGGTTGGCGGCGATCTTGGCTTCCCCGATCTCCTGCGCGCCCGCAAAGCGCGCGACAAGAGCCGTTGTCCCGACCCCGATGCTCATGCCCACCGAAAACAGCAGAAACATCATCTGCCCGCCCACGCCCGCCGCCGCCAGCGCATCCTTCCCCAAATGCCCCACAAAGAACCTGTCCACAAACGAGTTCAATGTTTGCAGCAGCATGGTCAAAACCGTGGGCCAGGCCAGCATCCACACGACCCGGTGCAGGCTGCGCCTGCCTTCCACTGCTGCCACCGATGCTTCGGGAGTGATTGTGCCCAGCGGGAATCCCGTGTGCTCGGCCATTTCTTCCGTCGTGATATTTTCCGGGGCCGCAGTGCTTGCCGGTTGCTCCCATGCCATAAATCGTCTGCCTTTCAACCGCATCGGCCCGCTTCGGCCAAATGTCCCTTCAGTGTACCCGCCGGATGAGGGTTCCCGGCGCGGCGCACGGTCGCTGCCCAGGCGTTGTCAGCCTGCTGCCCCGGCTTTGCACCGACGCGAGCAGGCCGCCCCGGACTTCAGTCCGGGGTTGAAGCGAGCCTCCATGCACCCGTTGCGGTTGCTTGGCTTGATCTGGTGCAAGTGCAGGCGCGCGACAGCGTGGCGCAGGTAATGAAGGTTTTGAAGGGCGGCACGAGCCGTGTGCTGCGGGCGGAGTTTACAGAGCTGGATGAGTTACTGTGATGAGTTACTGTGGGGTGGTCAGTTCTGGGCGGGCGGGTACTTTGCGGAGACAGTCACTTTGCGGAGACAGTGGGGGTGGTAGAAGGCGAGGCGTTGCTGCGCGACATGGCGTTGCTGCGCGACATGGCGTTGCTGCGCGACATGGCGTTGCTGCGCGACATGGCGTTGCTGCGCGACATGGCGTTGCTGCGCGACATGGCGTTGCTGCGCGACATTCGTGAGCAGCGAGCCCTGTAAGGCAAGAACACTTATGCCTGAGGAGCTATGCCTGAGGAGCTATGCCTGAGGAGCGACGCCTGAGGAGCGACGCCTGAGGTAGGAACCTTTGGCGTAGAGACTGTTAAAGGCCCCGGCCTTAAGGCCGGGGTTCTTTACTCGCATTGCGAGCCTGTACCACTCGCATTGCGAGCCTGTACTGACGACGGAACAAATCCGTCCGTCGTCGGTGCACCAGCGAAACCAGAGCGAAACGCCGAAGCGCCTTTCTTGCAATCATCCTGCTTTTCGGTTACAATGACGGGGAAAACAGCGTAGCATTCTTTATGGAACAGCCGACACGACGCGAAAGCCTGGCAGCCTGGGCCGGTGCCGCTTTCAGCACCCTGGGGGCCGCCGATGCCGGGACGCTATGGTGGGCGCACCGCCGCAATTTATCCCTGCCCTGTACGGGGGATGGGCACGGGTGTGATCTGGTCGCTGCCAGCCGCTGGGCGCATTTGTCCCTGGGGCCGGTGCAGGATTTCCCGCTGGCGCTCGCGGGCCTGCTGGCTTATCTGGTCCTGCTGACGCTGAGCCTTGCGATTTTGGGAACGGACACGGCGCGCACGCGGCAAAGACTGCGTCAGGGGTTGTGGGGTGTCACAATGCCCGGCGTGTGTTATTCCTGGTTTCTGCAATACATTGCGCACTTCAAGATCGGCGCGTTTTGCGTGTGGTGCTTTTCATCGGCGTGTGTCATGACAGTGCTGTTTATCATCGCGACCTGGAGCTTGATGGGGTTTCGGGAACAAACACAAGCAAGCAAAGCGGACGCCGAAGCCGGGTCGGAGAAAGAGAGCGTGCGTTGAACAAAAAGCCTTTGCTGCTGATCGTCTGGCTGTGCGTGCTGGGCGGGCTGGCATTTGCGATCAGTCATTTGGGCGGCAGCGGCGACGAGAATGCATCCAAAGCCGGGCCTGCGGTATCCGTCCCGCCCCTGGACACGAAAAAGATGGCCGCGCAATGGCCGCAGATAGTCAGCCACGCCGCCGCGCCGCCACGCGGCAACCCGCAGGCGCGTTACACCCTGGCGGAGTTTGGGGACTTTCAATGCCCGCAGTGCGGCGCTATTCGTCCTGATTTGGAAAAGTTTCTTGCGCAGAATATATCTCAAGCAAACTTGATCTTTTTGCATCGTCCGTTTCCCTTTTACAGCAATGGAACCGTGATGCACAAATGGGCGCTGCCGTCGGCCCAGGCTGCGCAGGCGGCGGCGAATGCCGGCAAGTTTTGGCCCATGTACGATGCCCTGTACACACACCAAGACGATTTAGAGCCGGGCTTTTATTCTCAGTATGCACAAAACATCGGCATTAGCGCCGCGCAGTTCACCAGGGCCTATGATGCCCCCCAAGCAAAGGCAGCCGTGGCCGCTGCCATGAAGTTCACCACCGACCTTGGTATCGAAAGCACGCCTACCATCTTGGTGCATGACAATCAAACAGGGCAAGTGTGGGCCTTTGTGGGCAAAGATGGAACAGCCGGCCAGCCCGGTGTGACTAATCTGTTTGCCGACCCGCCGTGGGCATCCAAAACGTTGGGCGGCTCCGCCAAAGCGTAACCATTGTCTTTTTTCTCTTCGTTCTAGGAACCAACTATGGCACAAAGCGCCGACGACATCGAGCTGGAAACTCTGATCCGGGCACGCTACCCCATTATCTATGTGGTATCGTGGGAAGAAAAGCGCGTGGAAGACGCCCTGCGTGTCCTCAGCCAGGCACGCGGCAAGAAGATGTACCAGTGGACAGTCACGCAGGGCATGACCCTGGACCCGCGCAGCCGCGACGAAGGCACGCGCGATCCGCTTGCCGCTCTGGACTTTGTCATCAACTCGCGCGATCAAGCCGTGTTTTTGTTTAAGGACTTCCACCCATACCTCAGTGACGTCGCCTTGGTGCGTCGCCTGCGCGACCTGACCTACGCCCTCAAGACTAGCTACAAGACACTGGTCATGCTGTCGCCGATCCTCAAGCTCCCCCCCGAACTGGAAAAAGAAATCACCGTTGTCGATTACGCCCTGCCGTCCCTGGAAGATCTGGACGCACTCCTGGGCAGCATTATCGACTCGGTGAAAGCCAACCCACAGGTGCAGACCCAGCTTTCAAGCGATGAGCGCGAGCAGATATTGAAAGCTGCATTGGGCCTCACTGCGACCGAGGCGGAAAATGTCTTTGCTAAATCATTGGTCGAAAAGCGGCGCTTTGACGTAGACGTAATTCTTTCCGAGAAAGAGCAGATTATCCGCAAGTCGGCGATCTTGGAATACTATCGCGCGTCCGAAGACTTCGCGACTGTGGGCGGCTTAGATTTACTCAAAGACTGGATGGAAAAGCGCACGGTCGCCTTTACCGAAAAAGCGCGCGATTATGGCCTGCCCGCGCCCAAAGGTATTTTGATGCTCGGCGTGCAGGGCTGCGGCAAGAGCCTGTCGGCCAAAGCCATCGCGTCCCTTTGGAAGCTGCCCCTGCTGCGCATGGATGTCGGCAAGATCTTCGGGGGCATCGTCGGCCAAAGCGAGGAAAATATCCGCAAGGCCATTCGCGTGGCGGAAAGCACGGCTCCCAATGTGGTCTGGATCGACGAGTTGGAGAAAGGGTTTGCCGGCACGCAATCGTCGGGCATCAGCGACGGCGGCACGACCGCCCGCGTGTTTGGCACGTTTATCACCTGGCTGCAAGACAAAACCGCGCCGTGTTTTGTGGTCGCCACGGCCAACGATGTGTCCGCTCTGCCCCCGGAACTTCTGCGCAAAGGGCGCTTTGATGAAATCTTCTTTGTGGACCTGCCCAGTGCGATGGAGCGGGCCGAGATCTTCGCCATCCATCTGAAAAAGCGCAAGCGCGATCCGGCCTTGTTTGACCTGGTCAAGCTGGCAACCGAAACGGCGGGCTATAGTGGGGCCGAGATTGAGCAGGCCGTCGTGTCTGCACTGTATGATGCGTTTGATTTGGAGCGCGAAGTCACTACTGACGACATTCTCGAAGTGGCCGCGCAGTCTGTGCCCCTTTCGCAGACCATGAAAGAGCGCATCGACATCCTGCGCGTGTGGGCCGCGACCCGCGCCCGCCCCGCATCGTCCGAGCCTGCCGAGCCGACCCCAGACGATTTTCCTGTACCGCACATGGAAGATGTTCCCGCCCTGGTGGATTAAGCCATGCACCGCGAAATCCAGGCATTTGTGGATAATGGGCACGCGGAGCGCGGCTTATCCCCCCATACGCTGCTCGCTTATCAAAGCGACTTGGCTCAGTTCGCCGCCTGGCTGGGCGAGCGGAACGTCCATAGCTGTGCCGGCATCACCTCCGACCACGCAGGCGCGTTTCTGGCTGCCCTGCGTCAAAGCGGCCTGGCCCCGGCATCCCTCGCGCGCAAAGCATCCACGCTGACCCTCTGGGCGCAGTTTCTGTGCCGTGACGGCTATTGTGCAGAAGACTTCGCCGTCCGTTTAGAACATCAGCGCGGCAAAGGGCAGCGCCTGCCGACTACCCTGTCCCTGCCCGAAATCCTGCGTCTCTTGGATGCTCCCCGCCCCGATACACCCGATGGTCTGCGCGACCGCGCCATGCTGGAAACCATGTACGGCAGCGGCCTGCGCGTGTCCGAGCTGGTGCAATTGCAGACACGCGAAACCGACCTGCGCGCGGCCCTGGTGCGCCCGTTCGGCAAAGGGGCCAAGGAGCGCGATGTTCCCCTCAGCGACGAATCCATTGTCGCCATTCGCGCTTACCTACTGTCGGCCCGGCCTGTTCTGATGCACGGCAAGCCCAAATCGCCGTTTTTGTTTGTCACCCGCCGAGGGACCGCCATGTCGCGCGCGCAGTTCTGGAACTTGATTAAAGCCTATGCAAGCCAGGCGCAGATCGCCAAGAACGTGACGCCCCACACTTTGCGCCACTCGTTCGCCACGCACCTTTTGGCGGGCGGCGCAGACATCCGCTCCATTCAGGAGATGCTCGGCCACGAAAGCGTGGAAACCACCCAGCGTTATACCCGTGTCGATGTCGCCCGCCTGCGCGCCGTTTACGACAAAGCGCACCCGCGCGCCTAACCCCTATTATGAAGCGTGTGATCTTAATCGTCATGGACGGCTGCGGGGTAGGGGCCATGTCCGATGCCGCGCAGTACGGCCCTGCCGACAGGGGCAGCGCGACTTTGCCTCATGTCGCCGAAGCTGTCCATGGTTTGTCTTTGTCCTGCCTGCAAAGTCTGGGGCTGGGCAACATCGTTCCCATTGTGGGCATCGCGCCCACGGCTGCCCTTGGCGGCTGGGGCAAAATAGCGGAAGCGTCGCAGGGCAAAGACAGCGTCACCGGGCATTGGGAGCTGATGGGCAGCATCACGACGCACGCCTTTCCCACCTACCCACACGGCTTTCCCGCCGAGCTGATGGCCCGCTTTGAGCGTGAAATCAGGCGCGGCACTTTGGGCAACTATGCTTCGTCCGGGACGGAAATACTGTCCCGGCTGGGCAGGGAGCATCTGCAAACGGGCAAGCCGATTGTCTACACATCGGCGGACAGCGTGTTTCAAGTCGCCGCACACGAGAGCGTTATTCCTCTCGGCGAGCTTTACTCGCTGTGCGAAACCGCCCGTGATCTTCTTCAAGCCCCGAACAATGTGCAGCGTGTCATTGCCCGTCCCTTTGTTGGGGACACGCCCGAGACATTCCGGCGCACGGAGCATCGCAAAGATTATCCCCTCGCGCTGCCGCTCGGCAATCTGCTCCAAGTCCTGCAAGACGCGGGAAAAACCACCCATGCCATCGGCGTCGTCGCCGACTTGTTCCCGCTCTCCTGCTTTGCCAAAGCCGAGCGCACGCAAAACAACCCTGCTCACCTGCATGCCATTCTGGACGCTGTCCGATCAGGCACGGACAACTTTATCTTCGCCAACTGCGAAGATTTTGACATGCTGTACGGACACCGCAACGACGCGGCAGGCTTTGCCCGGTGTTTGCGCGACTTTGACGACAATCTGCCCGCCATCCTTCGCGCCCTGCATAAGGGTGACCTGCTGCTTCTGACCGCCGACCACGGCAACGACCCTACCACTCCGTCCACCGACCATTCCCGCGAGTTTGTGCCCCTGCTTGCCTTTACGCAGGAGGGTGCCTTTCGGGGTAATCTCGGCACCCGCAAGACCTTTGCCGATGTCGCCGCCACAATCGCCGCCTGGCTCGGCGTCTCGTGGACAGGGCCGGGCACGCGGTTTATCTAACGCACACACGATTATGGAAAGACCCATTTCATGCCCGCAGTACCCATCGCCCCCGGCCTTTACGCTATTTCGGTCGGGCCGGTCAACACGCTTTTTCTGGACTCCCCCGACGGCTGCGCCCTCATAGACACCGGCTTTCCCGGCAGTGCCGACAAGATATTGCAGGCCATCGGGAAACTCGGCAAGCAGCCCCAGGACGTTCGGCACATCATTCTGACGCACGCGCACCCCGACCATATCGGCGGGCTGGCTGCGCTCCAGCGCGCCACCGGCGCACAAACATACATGCACGCGCTGGACGCTCCTATCGCCAGAACGGGAACCGGGTTTCGTCCGCTCCTCCCCGCGCCGGGGCTTGTCAACGGCCTTCTGTTCCGCGTCTTTATTCGCCCTATCGCCTCCGTGGAACCCGCCGCCATTGACCACGAGGTCGGCAACGGCGACATCCTGCCGATTGCGGGTGGCTTGCAGGCAATCCATGTGCCCGGCCACTGTGCGGGACAATTGGCGTTTCTGTGGCCGCAGAGGGGCGGCGTGCTGTTTGCGGCAGACACGTGCAGCCACATGATGGGCCTGGGCCTGTCACTCGGCTACGAAGACCTGGACGAAGGCCGTCGCAGCCTGCAAAAACTGGCCCAACTCTCATTTGGGACAGCCTGTTTCGGGCACGGCAAGGCAATCCTACGCGATGCGTCTGTTCAATTCCAAAACAAGTGGGGCTAAGAAAAACACCGCGCTGTTTCCTCCCGATTCCGTCCCACTGGGGGTTCGTGGTGAGCGGGCTTTTAGGGGCTTTCTTTGGCATTTCCAGCCCTTACCAACGACGGACGGCTTTGTTCCGCCGTTGCTACACGGGGGAAACGCCGCAGCAAGGCAGAAAGTATGCGGAGAAAACGCAGGCGCATCCGCAAATGTAACCGTGCGCATCCGCAAATGTAACCGTGCGCCTCAGCAGCCCCAACCGGCTCGCCTGATGCACAGCCTGTCAAGGATCGCAAAGCCTAATTTGTGTCTTTTCGAGTGCATCGCTACGTAAGGCGCGTTTTGCTTGACGCGGCCCGCGCCGAAACGTTATACTAAAAGGAGATTTGAGCAATTAGGGAAAAGAAGAAGGACCAATCATACCATGGCGAATCCCTTTGACAGTGTCCGGCAGACGTTTCATTATGACGGGGGTAAAACGGGCGAGATGTACTCCCTGCCGCAACTGGAAGCGGACGGCGTCGGGCCCGTGTCCAAGCTGCCCGTGTCCATCCGTATTGTATTAGAGTCGGTGCTGCGCAACTGCGACGGCAAGCGCGTGCTGGAAGAAAACGTGCGGCAGCTCGCGAACTGGCAGGCAACCGGCGACCGGACGGAAGAAATCCCGTTCGTGGTCGCGCGCATTGTCTTGCAGGACTTCACGGGCGTACCCCTCTTAGTAGACTTGGCGGCCATGCGTTCAGCCGCCCAGCGCATGGGGCGCGATGCCGACATTATCGAGCCGCTGGTGCCTGTCGATCTGGTGGTGGACCATTCCGTGCAGGTGGACTTCGCCGAAACCAGCGATGCGTTGCAGCGCAACATGGAGATGGAGTTCAAGCGCAACCGCGCCCGCTATCAATTTCTCAAATGGGGCACGCAGGCGTTTAATGGCTTTGGGGTCGTGCCCCCCGGCATCGGCATTATCCACCAGGTCAATTTGGAGTATCTGGCAAAGGGCGTACTGGAAAAAGAGGGCGTGTTTTACCCGGACACTCTTGTCGGGACGGACTCGCACACGACCATGATTAATGGCCTGGGCATCGTGGGCTGGGGCGTCGGGGGCATCGAAGCCGAAGCGGGCATGCTGGGGCAGCCGGTTTATTTCCTCACCCCGGACGTGGTGGGCGTCCACCTGAAAGGCGCGCTGCGACCGGGCGTCACAGCCACCGACCTCGTGTTAAATATCACCGAGCTTTTGCGCAAAACCAAAGTGGTGGGCAAGTTTGTGGAGTTTCACGGCGAAGGCGCGGCTTCTTTGGGCCTGACCGACCGGGCGACCATTGCCAACATGGCCCCGGAATACGGCGCAACCATGGGCTTTTTCCCTGTCGATGAAGAAAGCTGCCGCTACCTCACCGCCACGGGACGAACCGAAGAGCAAGTCGATGCGTTCCGTCAGTATTTCACCACGCAGGGCTTGTTCGGCATGCCCCGCGCCGGGGAAATCAAGTACACGCAGACGGTGGAACTCGACCTGGCGACGGTCGCGCCCTCGGTAGCCGGGCCGAAGCGTCCGCAGGATCGCATCGACCTCAGCGAGATCAAGCCGAAGTTCGAGGAACTGCTGCAAAGTCCGACAGCTTATAATAAATCACTGGCCGAGCTGAACAAGAAGTTTGTCGTGCTGACAGGCCGCGCGGGCAACGATAAGATGTACCAGGAGCCAATCAGCGGCGGCGGCGAGCAGGACCCCGACACGGCTCCCGATGCGACCAATATCCCGCACGAAAGCGTCCATGATACCAGCACGGACACTGAAGTGGAGATGATGCAGAACCGTCCCACGCCCGACCGCATTGAAGACATCAGCGCGGAAGACTTCCCCCGTGCCCGCGTGGACCTGCACCACGGCGATGTGGTGATTGCGGCCATCACAAGCTGCACCAACACGGCGAACCCCAGCCTGATGCTGGCGGCGGGCCTGCTGGCAAAGAAGGCCGTGGCGCGGGGCTTGAACGTTCCCGCCGCCGTCAAGACGAGTTTGGCCCCCGGCTCGCGCGTGGTCACGGAGTATCTAAACAAAACGGGACTGACCGAATATCTGGATGCATTAGGCTTCCAAACAGTGGGCTACGGCTGCACGACCTGTATCGGCAATTCGGGGCCATTGGAGCCGCATCTGGAAGAAGTGGTCACGCGCAACGACCTGGTCGTCGCCAGCGTGCTGTCCGGCAACCGCAACTTTGAAGCGCGCGTCCACCAGAATGTCAAAGCGAACTTCCTGATGTCCCCGCCCCTCGTGGTCGCATTCGCCCTTGCAGGCCGCGTCAACATCGACATGGCAGCCGAGCCTATCGGCCAAGACACGCACGGGCACGATGTGTTCCTCAAAGACCTGTGGCCGACAACAGACGAAATCGGCGAAGTGCTGCAAACTGCCAACGACCCCGAAACATACCGCAGATTGTACCGGGACTTCGCTGACCAGAACCCTTTATGGCAGGATGTCCCCTCATCCACCGGCACCGTGTATGATTGGGATGAGCAGTCCACCTACATTCAGGAGCCGCCGTACTTCGACCGCTTCGGCATGACGCCCGGCACGGCCAAAGACGTGAAAGGGGCGCGCGCCCTTGCCATCTTCGGCGACAGCGTCACCACCGACCATATCAGCCCCGCCGGGGCCATCAAGCCGTCTTCGCCTGCCGGCTTGTACTTGCAGGAAAAGGGCGTCGCCGTAGAAGACTTCAACTCCTATGGCTCGCGGCGGGGCAACGACCGTGTTATGATGCGCGGCACGTTCGCCAACGTCCGCATCAAGAACCTGATGGTGCCCGGCACCGAGGGCGGCGTCACGAGCTACCAGCCCGGCAACGACATGATGAGCATTTACGATGCCAGCATCAAGTATCAAGCATCCAACGTCCCGCTGATGATCTTTGCCGGGCAGGAATACGGGACAGGGTCGAGCCGCGACTGGGCCGCCAAGGGCACGCGCCTGCTGGGTGTCAAAGCGGTCATTGCGCAGTCGTTTGAGCGCATCCACCGCTCCAACCTGGTGGGCATGGGCGTTCTGCCCCTGCAATTCAAAGAAGGCGACAGCGCGGAGCACCTGGGCCTGGACGGTTCGGAAACATTCGACCTCCTCGGCCTGGAAAGTGGGATCAAGCCGCGCCTCGACGTGACATTGGTCATCCATCGCTACATTGGCGGCGACGAAGAAGTGCCCCTCATCCTGCGCATCGACACGCCAATTGAAGTAGACTACTTCCTGCACGGCGGCATCCTGCCCTATGTGCTGCGGCAATTGATTGAAGAAGACATGGTCAGCCAAACCGCCCTTCTGCTAGACCACATGCAGCCGCGCGTCCTCGCCGAGTAATCTGCCCCGCCAAAACGACAGCCCTGCCAACCGGCAGGGCTGTTTTGCTTGCAGGACTGCTTCACGAGAGCAAACAAGGGCAGAAGGAATAAATATAAGGCAGGGCGAACCTTACCATTAGACAAACAGCCATGTGCGGATAACTTGTTACTCAGGCGCACAAAGCTACACATTTGCTGCGCCATGCTGTATAGCACGTCTCAGATGGGGCGTGCGGTGTCTGCCGCACAATCACGTATATTATGCCGCATGAGTGCGGCATAGTAACTAGTTATGTCGCAGCAGGCAGGCTTTCACCGCTTGTCCTGTGCGCGGTGCGGCTGACAACATAACTTCCCGTTGCAGCCGCGCAGCGATAGCGGGGCGCGCTTGACGTAAGCGCCTGCGTGCGAGGCTGAACTACGACGTTATACCGCTCTGGGCAGTCGCGGAAGCGGTAACGGGAGAGATGTGGATGAATAAGAAGATTATTCTCGTCGTTGTGGTGCTTCTAATTGCGCTTGGTAGTGGCTACTACTTCTACACGAGACAGCAAGCCGCTTCACCAAGTTCTTTAGCCGGAAACTATGCTTTAAGCGAGGGTGGCCCGACGCAGGTACAAATCACTTCCGAAGAGGGCGGCTACTTTGTCATCCCCTGGGTCAATGGTGTTCCGAGTCAACAAATCCCGGCTGTCCCAATGTCCATGAATGACCAAACTACCATTGGCGGCAACAGCGTAAACACGGAACTTGTTGGCCTGAAAGCAACGCAAGGGACGTTCATGATTTTCAAGGTGGGGCCGGGCTTTGAGCAATGGGGTAAGACGTTTACGACAGGCTATGGCTCCTATGGCGGCCCATATTCGTCAGGCGTGGAAGTTTTATACAAGAAGTAGCCAGAGCCGCTTGTCGGAGCTGTATAACACAACACTGCACAGGACGCACACTGAGCCTCTTTCGCTCGGCGGTGCGGTTGCAAGTGCGCCTGTGAGCGCAGCCGTTAGGCCGCTGCTCAGAGGCTACGTTTGCGGCAAAAGCCATTAGGTCAACAAAATGGGCAATACCCAAACCGATCCAAACTTTTACGAACTGAGGGATGCCGTTTCTTCCGACCGAGCGACCGCTGCCCGATTGGTAGCGAGTAATCCTGGTATAGTCCATGCGCGTAATTCGATTGGGGAAACCGCTTTACATTTCCTCGCCGTTGAGAACGATCTGGAGGGGGTTACCTGGCTAATTAGGCAAGGAGCCGACATCAACACCAGAAATAATTTTGAGGCGACCCCTTTGATGGAGGCCGCTTCGCTCAATTATGTGGCGCTTTGTCGATTCCTATTAGCACAAGGCGCGGATGTATTTGCCAAAGACAAGAACGACGGGACTGTTTTTTCGGCGGCTTCCATGAGCGATGCTGCTGATGCCTGCGAAACAACCTTGTTGGAACTGATGCTTGAGCACTTGGGCGATGTTGACTTAAATGATGTGATTGAGGAACTGAATGCTCACTTTATCGTGGCAAGAGGGCATCCGGCTGTTATCCAGCTATTGCGTTCGCGTGGCCTAAAAAATTGGGACGATGACCCAGAGCAGGCACCGGCCTAACAAACGTTGCAGCGGACGCCAAACTGCGCTCGTTCCTCGCTCCGTTTGCCGCCGCTGAACTTTTCCGTTATACCGCCGATGATAGAGTGGAGGGCGTCCGGGACAGATGGAAGACGAACAGGCTCAACAGACGGTACTGCTGCATGGAGCGGCGTGGCAGATTGAGGGCATTGCCGACGAGATAGAGGAGTGCCGCGCCTCCGTGTGGGAACAGCGACAATGGCACTGTCAACACGCACTCGTAGGGCCACCCGGTCATATCACGCAATATATCGGACAGGAGTATGACCCGCAAAGCCAGTCTTTAGTTTCTGATGCATGGGAACACGACCACTGCGAGATATGTAGTTGGGAATTGCACGAGACCGAAGACCCAGAACATGGCATTGGCTTTACAGACGGACGCGACTGGCTATGTACCGAATGCTATACAAAACTGGTCGCGCCAGCGGCAACTCTGCCAGCAGCATAACACAGCACTGCACAGGACGCACACTGAGCCTTGTTTGCTTGGCAAGGCGTTTGCAGGTGCGCCTGTGAGCTTTACCGTTCGACCGCAGGCACATCAGCCTTCAGGGTATCGGGAGCAACCGAATGAGGAAGGTCCCCCGTAGAACGGTTGTCTTACTCTGCGCCTTAGCCGTTGTGAGCGTTGTTGTCATAGCCTACCTGGTTGCGCCCGGACATCCCGGTGGCAACTATTCCGTCATCCGCGAGATGGACTGGGAGATACAAGCGGGTCCCATCAAGGCCAGTGCGTTCACCGGCGGCGCACCCGGTTCCGATGTGGGGCGGTACGTGCAGGTAGGGCCTATCCGCGTCAATCACTGGTTCTAGCCAGCGGTCAAACACGCGCTGCACCTGACGCGACACGGCGCTTCCTTCCGTCATGGAGGGCTTTCCGCCGCTTCAGCCAGCGGGTCGTGCAGGTGAGATACTGTGTTGGTTGTCAAGCGGCGAGAGCCAGTTTTTGCTCCTCTTTCTG
>JAABUZ0100000154.1_pt1 | contig 175208 bp, 153 predicted proteins | sample 5562091 | NCBI WGS metagenome assembly JAABUZ01 (sample SAMN12813069, study PRJNA571459) | rock metagenome | isolation source: Antarctica rocks | place: Antarctica: Victoria Land, Linnaeus Terrace sud | collected 2015-12-21 | reverse complement strand
TTAGGTGCATGTGCAACATTAGGAAGAACAACCTTCTTTGCCCCTACAATACTCTGCGCCAGCAGATTAGACATGGCAACAAAGTCGTGTACATCCTTATCACCAATGACAATGAGCGTAGGAACGTGTATCTCCGCAAGACGAGAGATTGCTTGTGGCTCGACCTCTGCTGGAGATGCAACATCCTTGCCCAATGCTAATATGTAGTTGTGTGTATTCATCGCGCGAACTCGCTCTCGGACCGTTGCATTCACTCGGTCAGGTGTTCGTTCGGGTCCGTCAATCCACATTCTGTTCTCAAGCTCAACCGCTTGAGCAACGTCATTTCTCTCTAAAGCAGCGTCAACCTCCTCTAAGAGTGCATTATTCTCAGGAGAGAGCTGATATCCACCCAGTCCAGAATTTGATAGAACGAGTCCATCGACTATCTCAGGGTGGACGAGTGTGAAATCAAGAGCAACACTTCCACCGCGCGATAAACCCAGCACATAGGTTTTCTCTATGTGCAAGAATGTGAGCAAATTGTACAAATCCTCAACGTCTGAATACGGTTGTGTGGGTACTTCCGAATCTCCAAAGCCACGAGCATCATAGCGCACGACTTTGTAATGCTGAGCAAACACATCGAACTGATCGTCCCATGATCTGCTATCAACCAGCCCACCATGAATGAGGACAAGAGGGTGTCCCTCACCAGCAACTTCGTAGGCAAGCCGCGTTCCATTTATCTGTACAATGCTACTTCTTGAGTCTTTCATTATGACATTCCTTCTTACTTCTTATTTCTCTGTGGAAAATCTTCCCTGCATCGTAGTAAATCATCAGTATAGAATTGTTTTTGAGAAGATGCTATACATATGTATCTACAAACAGATACACGTTAGGAAGCATTCGTCGTGTAGGGAACCACCGTAGGCATAGACAGCCTGCTTGCAAGCTAACGCATCAATGAAGTACTCAAAAAGCATGAGGTGTAATGATGCTTGCAAAGTGAAGATAGGAATGGCGTTGATATGTTTAGAAAAGATGTCATAGAAATGAAAGGTAACGCGTAACAACATCAGAACCATTCGCACTTCATATATCAATCTATCCATTGAGCAGATAAATATAAACAACTCTACTAAGTAGTAGAGATGGTATACTTGTACTGCTATATGATTCCCACGAATGAGTGGGCGATTGAAACAAGATTAGCGAATTGTCACTGGCGTTCCTTTACTGATGATCTGCTAATATTTTAATCGACTCAGCTAAAAATGTCAAATAATTTCTATTATGCACTGCATTACACACTTACCCACATCTCATGCAATCTGATATACTACAGACAAGCCAAACAATAGGATAACTTTTTATTAGAGAAATTGTTATGAAAATCGAACGCTTCACCGATAAGGCGCGTCAAGCCCTGCATGACGCATCCGAGCTAGCACAACAACATAATCATAGCCAGATCGAGGGCGAACACCTACTTGATGCTCTCCTCAAGCAGGAGAGTGGTGTTACGCAACAGGTCATTCAGAAAGCTGGCGGTAATCTCACAGCGGCCCAGCATCTTGTCGAACGAGAGATAGAGCGGTTGCCGCGTGTTTATGGTGCTATCGAGCCGAGTATTTCGCCGCGTCTGCGTACAGTCCTTGAAAACGCGTGGACGGAGATGAACAATTTCAAGGATGAGTACCTGAGCGTCGAGCATATGCTGCTGGCGATGTTCGATAGCGAGGGAACCGCGCAACAGGCTCTGCAACTTGCTGGCCTGAGCCGCGATCAAGTCTTAAAGGCTCTAACGGGCATTCGTGGGGCGCAACGTGTCGTCGATCAGGACCCGGAGGGGAAGTATCAGGCACTGGAACGTTATGGACGCAACCTGACAGAGCTAGCACAGCAGGGCAAGCTTGATCCTGTGATTGGACGCGATGAGGAGATACGCCGCGTGGTGCAGGTGTTGAGTCGGCGCACAAAAAATAATCCTGTGCTGATCGGCGAACCTGGCGTCGGCAAGACCGCGATTGTCGAGGGATTGGCACAGCGTATCGTGCGTGGTGATATTCCTAAAACACTTGCCGATAAGCACGTCGTCACGCTCGACCTTGGTGCCCTTATCGCAGGTGCGAAGTATAGAGGCGAGTTTGAGGAGCGGCTCAAAGCTGTCCTCAAAGAGATTACCAGTTCCGATGGCGGCATCATTCTCTTCATCGACGAGCTACACACGCTTGTCGGAGCAGGTGCGGCAAAGGGCGCAATGGATGCCTCAAATATGCTCAAACCAATGCTGGCACGCGGCGAGTTGCACTGTATTGGCGCCACTACTCTAAACGAGTACCGCAAATATATCGAGAAGGACGCCGCCCTTGAACGCCGCTTCCAACCTGTTCTCGTCGAACCACCCTCGGTTGAAGACACCATTAGCATTCTGCGTGGTCTCAAGCAACGTTACGAGGTACATCATGGCGTGCGGATGCAGGATAGTGCCCTCGTCGCAGCCGCAATACTCTCGAATCGCTATATCACCGAACGTTTCCTACCAGACAAAGCCATTGACCTGATTGATGAGGCCGCGAGCCATCGCCGCGTGGAACTTGATAGCACACCCAGCGAGATTGACGCACTAGACCGTCGCGTGCGCCGCTTGCAGGTTGAGCAAGAAGCCCTGAAAAAAGAGACCGACGCTGCCAGCAAAGAGCGACGTGAACGCGTCGAACGCGAAGTTGCCAACCTCAAAGAACAATTACACGCCCTCCGCCTCACACTCGAAACCGAACGCGCGCCCGTCGAGGAGATGCGCCACCTGAAACGCGAACTCGACGAGGCGCAAACCGCGTATGAACAGGCCGAACGTGCTGGCAACCTCGACGAGATGGCGCGACTTCACTATGGCGTTCTACCGGAGATACAGCAACGTATACAGGGTATGGAATCACAACTCACGCACATCAAGAATGCACGTATGCTGAAAGAAGAGGTTGATGCCGAAGACATCGCCGAAATCGTCTCCAAATGGACTCATATACCTGTGGCACGCCTGATGGAGGCCGAAGTACAACGCCTGCTCCTAATGGAGAATCGTCTACGGAGCCGCGTTGTAGGACAGGATATCGCGCTACAGATTGTCGCTGATGCTATCCGCCGTTCACGTGCTGGTTTACAAGACCCGAATCGTCCGCTTGCCAGCTTCCTATTTCTGGGACCCACGGGAGTTGGTAAAACCGAACTTGCCCGCGCCCTCGCCGAATTTCTCTTCGACAACGAGCAAGCCCTTGTGCGTATTGATATGTCCGAGTACAACGAAAAACACTCGGTCTCTCGTCTCATCGGAGCACCACCAGGCTACATCGGCTACGACGAAGGCGGTCAACTCACCGAAGCGGTGCGCCGCCATCCCTATAGCGTCATCCTGCTGGATGAAATAGAGAAGGCGGCACCGGAGGTATTCAACGTGCTGCTGCAACTGCTGGACGATGGACGCCTGACTGATGGACAGGGACGCACCGTCGATTTCAAGAACACCGTCATCATCATGACCAGCAACGTTGGTAGCAACTGGTTACAAGAGTTTGACGGTATGGATGAAGAGGCGATGCAACGTAGTACACGGCAGGAACTACGCACTGAAGGTTTTCGACCGGAGTTTGTCAATAGAATCGACGAGGTTGTTATCTTCCGGCAGATCAGCCGCGAACAGATGAAAAACATCGTCGCTATCCAGTTACAGCGTCTGCAACCACGTCTACAAGAGCGACACATCATGCTCACGGTGAGCGATGCCGCGCAAAGTTATCTCGCGCAACGTGGCTATGATCCCCAATTCGGGGCGCGTCCACTCAAACGTGTCATTCAAAAAGAGGTCGAGAACCGCATCGCCCGTGCTATACTGGATGGTACCCTTCATGAGAATGGCACCGGGGTATTGGATATACAGGATGGTATGTTGGTGATGACGACACAATAAATTTCAACACTCGTATACGACATGAAACAATTGTAGGGGTCTTATTCTATAACACCCTGTTGGTAGTTTACCCATTCGGCAGGAATTGAGAAACGTGTTCGATGTATGGGAATATGGTCAATGAGTACAAGGGTGTTATAGAATAAGACCCCTACAAATCATCCATTCCAATATACAAACACAACAATCCATCAAAAACACAATATTTTGTTCAACAATCAGAAGAGCATACCTTATGAATAACGGCAATCCAACAATCATAGAAAGCCCACACGCGGAACTGGTGCAGATGCTAAGTGCGCTGCTTATTCAATTGAATGCGCTCCAGACGCTTGTCCAGGATGAACCAGCAGACCTGCCCACACTTCGGGAGGGCATGGATACATTGGAGCAGATGGCACGCGACGCCCTCTTTACGGTGCGCTTAGCAGACGAAGACCTGCCACCCGCAGAATTAGAGGGCATTACACTTTCAGAGGCACTTTCACGCCTTGTCGAGGAAACAGCGGAGACGATAGGCGTTTCTAGCCGCGTCTCTTTTAACGGCATCGACGAGCAGGGACGCCCAAAGGAGCATACGCTTTCGCCACGCAAAGAACGCATCCTGTACTTCATCGCACGCGAGGCACTGTACCAAGTCCCCTATCATGTCGGTGTACACAGAGTGCGCCTCGTCCTTACCTACAATAATGAAGAAGTGCAGATGAGCATCGAGGATGATGGCACTCTTCCCATCGCTGAAGACACCTCACTTCTGCCCTTGCCAACTGAGAACTATACAGAGCATACACGCAACGAACCGCGTCCATTTATTGATTTGCGCCACCGCATTATGCATCTCAGTGGCTCATTAGAGGTTGGTTCGCAAGGCGAGCAGGGAACACGTGTTGTCGCACGTCTGCCCTACACGGAGATAGCGAACGACGTACCTGCTTTCTCCGCGCAAGCGACACCAGGAGTAGTGGGAGATGATACCACTCCGATAACTGTCTTGATTGTCGATGGGCAAGCAGTGACACGGGCCGGTCTGCATCGCCTGCTTGACAGCTATGCAGGGCTACGTGTTGTTGGTGAGGCGGCGGATGGCGTCCAGGCAGTCAGTGAAACGCTCGAACTTGGGCCACAGGTCGTGTTGCTGGACTCACAACTCCCCAATGGGCAGAGTCTGAACGCCCTGCGTCAGATCAAGCAACTCAACCTCGAAACCAAAGTGTTGTTGCTATCGGCTCAAGACCGTGAAGAATACCTCTATGAAACGCTACGTGCGGGTGCCGACGGTTATGTCTTGAAGGATATCGCACCCGATGAGCTAGCACACGCACTACGTGTCGTGGCAAGCGGCGAGGTGCTGGTGCAACCACAACTGGCAGGCAGGCTCCTCTCACGCGTTGGTAAGCAGAATGGACGCGCTCCCTATGAATCACTAACAGCACGTGAACTCGACGTGTTGCGATTGCTAGCACGCGGCATGCGTAACAAAGAAATTGCCGCCCGTCTCTACGTCAGCGAGCGCACTGTGAATTTTCACCTTGCAAACATCTATCAAAAACTCAACGTCTCCGGGCGTACCGAAGCCCTGAGCAAAGCAATTGAGCAAGGTCTGGTGATGACGTAATTATCCATTTGAGTCAGAGACCAGTGCACCTGCAAGGGGCACCTGGCTTTGAGGTCGCATGAACTTTGGTGAACTAGTGGGGACTAATTTAAAGAAGAGTTAGTTTCTTTCCAAGTTCAATTGCCATGAAACTCCGTACTTATCCGCAACCCAACCGAACTTTTCACTAAATGGATAGGTCATCAATGGCATAAACACTTTGCCGTCTTGAGATAACCTCTCAAAGAGCCGATTTATCTCATCTTCTGTTGTACAGGCGATGTACAATGATAGTGATGAAGTAAACGTAAAATCATGCTTCACATTACTGTCCATGCACATAAACACTTGCCCATACAATGAAAAGGTCGCATGCGATACGGTCCCTTCGGCCCCCCCTTCGTTGGCTCCGTACAGATGAATGCTCAGGATTGCTGCCTGATCAAAGACAGAAAGATAGTAATTCGTAGCTTCCTCAGCCTTGCCATCAAACATGAAAAACGTCGTGATCTTTTGCTTTGAATGTTCCATTGAAAACCAGCTCCTTTATGATAATGAGACAGACTATCAACGAGATACGACAAATGAAGCGGGAAGAGAAAAGAGAGCGAACGAGTAGATACTCACTAACGCACGGCAAGGATAAGCAGACCCATTATATCGAAGCCAATCATAGCCAGCATCAAGCCCAAACAACCGAATAGGACAATGCGTTGCCAGCGGTTACTGAACGCATACATGTTTGTCAGTTGCGTTTTGAAGGTGGGTAGCGTCTCCGTCTCGTAGAAACGTTTTCGGCTAGGAGTCAATGGACCGCTGATACGATTCATCTGTTCGCGCATTGCCAGTAAACGCGTGCTGATTGCCGCCTCGAACATATCGTGAAGCTCTTCCTCAGTTGTAGAAGACGGTCTTACCACCGCCATCATAGGGGCAGTCACGTAAGACTCTTCGTCCATTGATGTATTCATACTTATCACATCGGATTGAACGCTGTATTCGTTCAACACCGTGTCAGTTTCTCTACACAGAACACTGTTCATTGCCTTACCTCCTCACGTTCTTACTCTCTTATTCTCTATACGCTCAATGATACTGGAAATTAGGCATATATACATGGGACAAATGACACGTTTTGTACATTCATAGAAAATCTCCGTGAGAATCTCATTCTATTGATTATGACCTTCTTGTTATACTAGACTCACAGGTCAGGCGCAATGATAAAATCGCCCTGTAGAATCTGTTATAAACATGTATACAAAGGAGTCCTGGTATGCTTCCACCTATTTCCACTTATATCCATACTGAGCCATTCAGAGCATTACATCCGACACACGACCTTACACTTTATCTCAATTCCATATGGCAACGTTATTTTTCCGATGTTCCTCATGCAAACGATGTACAGATTGCCTATTGCCGCCCCTGGAAGAGCCGCCTGGGGCTCATTCGTATGTCGCTAGATAGCACACACTCGTTTATTGGTATCAATACGCTCTTACAACATGAGGAGGTGCCAGATACGATACTGGTTACAACAATTGCTCATGAGCTTGTTCACTACACACATGGCTTTGGCTCTCCTCTACCACAATTGTATGAGCATCCACATGCTAACAATGTAGTCGAGAATGAACTTGAACGTCGTGGATTAAGCACTGCCTTGTTCGCATGCAACCAGTGGATTGAGGAATACTGGTACGACTTCTACAAAACACAACGCGAAGCGCGAAACGTAACAGACATGAAACGTTCCATTGTACGACAGCAGAAGGCAGGATAGATGACGTTTCATCTACTACAATGCTGTAATGGTCACGTCGCTAATTTGTATTACAACCATCGCACTTCCCAGGCTAATTGGGCCGTTTGAAAGTGTGTCCGTCCTGATACTATTGGCCGTACTTTCCGAGGTACCATCAATGAAGATGCTTGCCTGATTGTCCTGGATTTCTACACGATAGGTATGCCAGTCGAAGTGCGGCTCATAGTCAACGGGTTCAAAACTGTTAGGAGCCATTGAACTCATTGGGTCAATAAAGGCGTGCACCTGCGCGTGGCTTCCGTTTGGACGCGGCTCCGTCCCCTTCAAGTCGCTTACACCTGCCTGGTAGCCATCCTTGTTTGTAGTAGGTTTGGTGAAGATACTAAAATAGCCACCATCTCTGTGCAGCAGACGCACGATCCGTACACGTGCCTCTATAGCGTAGTTAGGAATTGTTATTGTATATGGTATCGTGATAGCAACAGGATCATCGCTCTGTGTCGTCAACTGTCCCTGCTTTATCTCCCATCCGTGCGCTCCTTGCCAACCAGCAAGACCTCGTGACCAGTTCGCCTTATACAAAAGCGTCCCTTTAGGCACTGTTGACGGAGTTGCAGTCGCCCTCTGTAATGGTTGCGTCGTCGATGTGTGCTTAACCTGCGGTGGCAACGTAGTGTTTGACGAACATGCCACACACATCAAAACAAGCAGTGCTAGCAGCATTACATAAGCTATTTGTCTTAGTAGAGAGATAGCACCGCCGCTTTGCAATTTCTTCCCTCTCCAAAACGGGGAAAGCACAAAATCTGTTTCGTCTCTCGCTAGCATAAATTTCCTCCTTGTCCAGCATTTCGTATCCTAATTTTTACAAGATCAACTAAAATACGTCTGATACTATATGAAAATTCTCATTAGCTCTTTCAAGCCTTGTATATAACAGTTCCACTGCAATATTCTTCCAATTTATCCACACAAAATGTGGAGAAGTTTTCCACATTTTCAGCATGACCTATCGTAGCGATATAGTTTTCCACAAAGTTCTCCACAGGTTTTCCACTTATCCACTGCGGCATTTCTTGAGGTTCAGTTTTCCACACAAAATGTGGACAAGTTTTCCACATATCCACAACGTGACAGTTCTGCTGTTATAAAGCTTCTGTTTTTCCACATTTGTTGTGGACAAGTTTTCCACATTTTCAGCATGACCTATCGGTACGATATAGTTTTCCACACAAAATGTGGAGAAGTTTTCCACATTTTTTGCGATAGTGGATAACCTTGTCGCCTCTTGTAAATAGACTAATCTATAAATTATCGTGCATAGTATGCAAAAAGTGGATAACCTACCTAAAAATGTGGACAAGTGTTCATTATTGTGGAAAAGTACGTATGCCTTCTACTCAACCCTTTTTATCCACATTTGATGTGGAGAAGTTTTCCACAATAATGGAGGCCAGTGGAGAAGCTACAAAACTTCTCCACATCAAATGTGGAGAAGTTTTCCACATCAAAAACAAGTAGTGGATAAGTAGCAAAACTATCCACAGAGACAGTGGATAACTTATCCACTATATTTTTCTCTAACTGGAATGGTGGATAACTTATCCCCATTTTGGAGCAAAGTTATCCACCATTATCGCTATTTATCCACCCACTTCTTTACTCTTTTTTACAGTGGATAACTTATACACATATGTTCGTGTAGCCTGACAGCTTGATAGGGCAGCTAAGTAAAAAAAGGCAGATGCCTTGTTACTCAAAGTTATCCACTTTTCCACATCCCCTACTACTACTACGATTCTTATATCTCTTTATATAAATAAGAATCATAGTATATAGAGGATGTGGAAAAGTGGATAACTTTTATGGATGAGATTTGTGAGCAGAGAGTATAAAAGTTTTATTCTGTTCGCTTCCATGCGTCTTATCACTAATAGGAAAATCTATAGGTCCTATGCTCTTATAAAAAGTATGAACAGTGGGTACAATGTAATTGGTGTTGTGAACGCACCCATACGTCCTACAGAAGCAGTACAAGATGCGCTTGTGTGACACGTTATATAGTATGTAAAGTAATGTTTATAGTCCGAAGCCTGAGTACTTGATCGAGGAATTACAATGCCTTCTTCTGCCATCGAAACCATTAAAGCAAAAATTGATATTGCCGATGAAATCGGCCTGGTTGTGAATCTGCAAAAATCGGGGAAAGCATTGAAAGGGCTATGTCCGTTCCATAACGAGCGCACACCTTCGTTTTACGTGAACCGCGAAACGCAAACCTTTCATTGTTTCGGCTGTAATGAAGGTGGCGATGTCTTTTCCTTCGTACAAAAACAGCAGGGGCTTGAGTTTCGTGACACGCTCCACTATCTCGCTGAAAAAGCTGGTGTTACCGTCGAAGATACTCCTGGTCGCGATCCTGAAGAGGAACGTGAACGTAGTGCTGTGAAAGAGCGGCTACGTAAACTCAACGAGGATGCGCTACTATGGTTTCACCAATCGCTATTGCGTTCCAGAGAGGCAACAGAGGCCCGTGCATACGTACAGAGTCGTGGTATATCATCTGAAACAATACTTGCCTTTAGCCTTGGTTATGCCCCTGAATCATGGGACGGTCTTTCGCGCTATCTCCTGACACAGGGTTATACGGAACGCGAACTGGTCATGGCTGGACTCGCCCGTGAGCGAGAAGGAGCAATCAGCGCCGAAGGCGGCAATGGCGTCTATGATTACTTCAGAAATCGTATCATCTTTCCTATTCGCGACACACGCAATCGCGTCATTGGCTTTGGTGGTCGCGCACTGGGCGATAGCAAACCAAAGTATCTCAATTCACCACAGACGCCACTGTTTGAAAAGAACACGGTGTTGTATGGCATAGACATGGCCCGTGATGCAATAAAACAGACCGGACAAGTTGTTATAGTAGAAGGCTATGTCGATGCAGTCATAGCGCACCAATATGGCACAAAACAGACGGTAGCGTGTATTGGTAGTGCGATTACCGAGAAGCATATTCAGCAACTCAAAAAGCTCACTAAGCAGGTTACACTTGCCCTTGACCCCGATGCAGCGGGTAGTGCGGCGACTGAACACGGTATTCAGGAAGCATTAAAGGGCTTCGATAAAACCATTGTGCCAGTGCCGCTTTCAGGCAACGCTACACAAAAGTATCGCGGCAAAAATGGACCTGCGTCGCGTGGCATGATTATGCTCGAAGAACAGGTTGACGCCGAGATCAACGTGCTGCAACTACCACAGGGAGAAGACCCCGACGAAGTGATTCGACGCGACTACTCGGCGTGGTTATATGCCGTGTCACATCCTTTGCCACTCATTGACTACTACTTCGTAGTAAAGATAGAGGATCTCAACTTACGCGAACCATATGGGAAAACGGAAGCCGCTAAACGTCTACTTCCTGTTATTGGTATGATGAGTGATCGTATCAAGCGTGACGCCTATATGCGTAAGTTGGCGACAATGATTAGCATTGATGAGCGTACCCTGTATGAAGAGTTGCAGCGTGTCTTGCGTGGTCAGAAGTCTCAGGGGGTAACGGCAACGTTTGCGGACCCAATGAGCCACAGGCAAGGAAAGACAGAGAAGTCAGAAATAGCCGAACTCCAGTGGCTGAATGAAAGAAACGATGGAAAACAGGGGCAACAGAGAGAAGAGTCCCATCTACAAAGTACTACTGTTACCAATTCTGGTGTTCCATACGTTAGTATTGACAAGAGTAAGGCAAATAAGCTACAATGGGAGGACTACCTGATCGGTCTACTCTTACAGAATCCTGGTTTGAATCCGTATATCTGTGGTATAATACATGATGGTGACTTTGCCGGGACAGAGACGCGAGAGTTGTACCAGATACTGAACTCTTTGTATCAGCGTGGTTCTTCCCCCTCATATCAATCCTTAGAGCAACTTGTACCTGTGGAACTGCAGTCCGCAGTCAACAGAGCTAGAGCGTTCGTTGAGTCGAGGTCCCCATTAGATGGGGTGGGACAGGTGAAGGAAGCCGTCCAATGCGCTACACGCCTCAAACGAACACGCTTGCTACAACTGAATACGGAACTATTATACTTACTGCGTGAAGCAGTCGGCTCCGGCGATAGAGCAGGAGTACAGCAGCTTCGGCAGCGGCTGATAGAGGTACATCAGCAAGTACGAACAATCGACTCTGCGACTCACCTTCAAGGGTGACTTTATAACGTTAGTCAACGAGTGCAATCATTTTTACCAAGATCGGAATCGGGAGACAGGAACATTTTTCCTTTTGTTTTTAATTATCGTTGTATGCCTGTTTTCTGAAGGGGGATGTCAGAATGGTGAATCGGGAACAAGATGTGATGGATCGCGTAGAGGAAGAGCGGAGGAGTGGTGTTGGAATTACCAGAGGTAATCTAGGGAATACAGGCTCCCTGCAACCTCTACAAGATGTTTTTGTATTAGAGCGTTTTGATAAGTCTATGTTGAATGATACAGATAATGTTTTTAGTGCTGATGCCATAGGTCATTCCACTCAAGCGGCTGGTGGCGTTCTTGCGACATCTCCAGAAGAGCCTGAGACGTTTGACCTGTTCAAGCTACAGGACGAAGAGCCTATGGATGCCCTGGACCCAACAAAAGAACCACCAACGGACTGGGAGCCGGGACCTGAAGATGTCGAGGTAATCGCGGATGCAGAAGTAATGGTAGATCCAAAATGGGAAGAGCTACAAGATGGCTTCGGTATCGTGGTCGCTGACTTAGAAAGCAGCCTCGACGATCCCGTGCGTATGTACTTACGCGAAATTGGGCGCGTTCCCCTGCTTACAGCAGAGGAAGAGGTACGCCTTGCACAGCGCATGGAGCGCGGCAAATTAGAGCGAGCAAAAGCCGAACAGACAAGGGCCACGCGCCGCGCCATCGACGATGGCGAAGAGGCACAACGCCGCTTGACTGAGGCAAACCTACGTCTCGTTGTGAGCGTGGCAAAAAAGTATATTGGACGCGGTATGAGCTTGCTGGACTTGATCCAGGAAGGTAACATTGGTCTCATTCGAGCTGTTGAAAAGTTCGACTATACCAAAGGTTATAAGTTCAGCACCTATGCAACATGGTGGATTCGCCAGGCGATCACCCGTGCTATTGCTGATCAGGCCCGTACCATTCGTATTCCGGTGCATATGGTCGAGACAATCAATCGTCTGATTCGCATCAGTCGCCGTTTGCTGCAAGACCTTGGACGTGAACCAACGTCTGAAGAGATTGCAGAGCAGATGGAGATCACGGCAGAGAAGGTACGTGAGATTATCAAGGTCAGCCAGGAGCCAGTCAGCCTCGAAACACCGATTGGCGAAGAGGATGACAGTCATCTCGGTGATTTTATCGAAGACCACACCGCTCTGGCACCTGCTGAAGCGGCCAGTCATCAGTTGCTCAAAGAGCAGGTTGAGGATGTCCTGGAAAGCCTGACCGAGCGTGAGCGTAAGGTGCTACAACTGCGTTTTGGACTCGATGATGGGCGTAGCCGCACGCTTGAAGAGGTCGGAAAAGAGTTTCACGTTACGCGTGAGCGCATCCGCCAGATTGAAGCGAAGGCACTACGCAAATTGCGTCATCCAAGCCGTAGCCGTAAGCTGAAAGATTACCTGGATTAGTAAACACAACAAAAAGGGAAGGCGAGGAACATTCCTCGCCTTCCCTTTTTGTTGTGTTTACTACTACCATTATGACCCATTCGCTATACTGAAAGAGAGAAAAAACACTTATAGCAAACCAGTGAGGGAACACATTATGCAAACAAAGAAATACACCATGCCTTCAGCACGCTTAAAGGCGCAGATCAAACGTAATGTATTGAATATTCTTGAGAAACGTAATGACTCGGATGATAGCTGGCTGAATGATGTACACTCTGGCTCGCTTACATCTGTAGCCCAAACTCAAGAACATACTGTCTGCTATGAAGATGTGCCGACAATGCCACTTACCTTGTTTGCCCATCCCCCAACTCAGGAGTCACCAGCTACTATCAGTGCGGAAGAAACGTTTGATGAAGACAAAACCATCAAGTTCGTAAAACGTAGAAAAAATACGTCAGACAATCCACTTACTGCCCTTTTAGCCGATGAAAGCATCTCAGTAATAACTGCACTTGGCCCTCAACGTATCTTTATCGAGCGTGACGGTGTTGTGCAACAAACGTCATTGCATTTTTCTGATGAACAGCATATGATGCATGTTATTCAACAATTGCTGCAATCGGCTGGTCAAACTATGCCTGCACAGCACCTTGTATCTGATATCCCGTTACCGAATGGTGTATTTCTTACCCTCGCTCTGCCACCGGACGCACCATGTGGACCTGCATTGACACTTCGTAAGCCCCCAAAACATTCTCCTTCACTACATGACCTGGTAGGGCAAGAATCGATGAGCCGTGCAATGGCGGATATATTGTATGCCTGTGTACAGGCTCGTCTCAATATCATTGTCTGCGGTCACAATGGCTCAGGAAGAACAACGCTCCTGAATGCGCTCTGTGCTGCCATTCCTGAAAACGAGCGTATCGCTACTATTGAAGATCGGGTCGAGTTACGCTTGCGTCAACCGCAAGTAATCGCGTTGCAAGTGCATGAGCAAGGGGTAGAACAGAAGAGGATACACGATCTTGTCTCGTATGCGGAGCGTATGCACGCGAGTCGTATCATCGTCGGTGAATGTCGTGGTGATGAGGTCCCGGTGTTGCTACAAAGCATGTACAATGGCCTTGACGGGGTAATGACAACAATGTATGGTCATAGCGTAAAAGACTGTCTGACGCGCCTTGAGACGCTTTGTCTTCTGAGAAGTGGAGAGTATTCTTCCGCAACACCAAAACTGATTCGGAGTCAGATAGCCCAGTCAATCAACATTGTCGTTTCGCTCTCGCCAGAACACAAAATCACCAATATTGCCGAAGTACAATCAGCGGATGAAGGGCCTTTGAAGATTCAAAGCCTCTTTCATTATCAAGAGGGCAAGCACTTTGCTGCGAAAGATCCCAAAGGCTCCTTCGAGGCCAGTGGTTTTTACCCCGAATTTGTAGAACGGTGTAAGGCACTCGGTATCTCTCTACTACGTGATACATTCATGGCATAAACTGCTCTATAAAAGGAAGTTTCACCCCCTACAGCTATTTGTCAGGTAATTGAGCAAGATAGGAGAAGTTTTTTTCTGATTATGGTGGTATCCTTATTCTACTTGCAACATGGAAACAGAAGCTTAGACACGTTTCACCCAGAGTAGAAAACAAGATACACCGGAGGATGGAAATGCTACTTGAGAAGAAGAACGCGGTCATCTACGGAGCGGGAGGAGCCATCGGTGCTGCAGTTGCTCGCGCCTTCGCTCGCGAGGGGGCAAGGATATTTCTTACTGGTCACACTATGGCATCAATCGAGGCGGTGGCTGAGGAGAGCAGGAGGAGTAGCTGAGGTCGTTTATGGTTTGTAAAAAAAACATGAGAAGGAGTGAACAATGTTCAAAGATACACACGCGTTTAGTGGTTTTTCGGTAGACAACATACCAAAAGCAAAAGAATTCTACAGCAACATTCTTGGCCTGGAAGTCTCTGAGGATTACGGCATGCTACGACTCCGTATTGCCACCGGTGCCGAAATACTTCTCTACCCAAAGGACAATCACGTTCCTGCAACCTATACGATCCTCAACTTCCCGGTAGATGATATCGAAAAGGCGGTAGAGGAACTTACTGCTGGTGGAGTTCCCTTTGAGCACTATCCGGGCACAGACGAAAAGGGCATTCAACGCGGCGGCGGTCCGTTAATAGCATGGTTCAAAGACCCTGCTGGCAATATCCTTTCGGTCCTGCAAGAAAAGTAGAGAACGTACTATAAAGGCTTAGCATGTTGCTTGTCCAATAACTAGCTTGCCCACTTTTGGGCAAGCTAGTTATTGGACAAGCAACACCTACTTCGTTCCTACGACGTTCCGTACAATTTCGACAAAATCGGCTTTGATACTTGCACCACCAACAAGTGCGCCATCAATGTCAGGATGTGCCATAAATTCGTTGATATTTTCAGATGTGACGCTTCCACCGTAGAGGATGCGTAGTGTGTTGGCAACCTCTTCGCTATACATGTCGCGATAAAGCTGGCGAATCATGGAAGCAACGTTACCAGCATCTTCTGCCGTCGCTGCCTTGCCGCTTCCAATCGCCCAGATTGGCTCGTATGCTACCACAATAGTATCAAGCTGTTCTGCTGGAAAATTGCAGAGACAATTCTGCACTTGCTCTTTAATAACCTGTTCTGTCTGCCCCGCTTCGTGCTGCTCATCGTTTTCACCAATGCAGATAATTGGACGCAATCCGTACTGAAGAGCGGCCTGCGCTTTTTTATTAACCAGTTCATTAGTTTCACCAAAGTACATGCGGCGTTCAGAATGGCCGAGTATAACAGTGCTACACAACTCACGTACCATTGTTGGTGAAATCTCACCTGTGTAGGCCCCCTTCTCCTCGAAGTACATATTTTGTGCGCCTAGCTCAATGTAGTTTTGTAGCGATGATGGCAGTGTATCAAGAATTGTTCGTACCGCATCAAGCGAGATGGTCGGTGGACAGAGAATACAAAGTGTTTGTGAACTGTTATTGAGTACCTGCCCAAGTTCCGGTAATATCTCCTTGACAAAGTGTTTTGCCTCGGTCGGGCCATAATTCATCTTCCAGTTACCCGCGATGATTGCGGTACGAGCACGTGCCATTCCTGATCCTCCGTGTATAGGTAATGTATAGTGGTGGAGAAGGGAGTTGCACATGTGCAACTCCCTTCTCCACCACTATATAAAATTATTCTTTATCCTGCAATGCTGCGACTCCTGGCAAGGTACGACCTTCGAGGAATTCCAACGAAGCTCCGCCACCAGTCGAGACATGCGTCATCTTATCAGCCGCGCTTGCGTGTTCAACAGCAGCAGCAGAATCGCCACCACCGATAATGGTTGTCGCACCCTCTTGCGTGCGTTCCACCAATATCTGTATCATGCTATTGGTGCCTTCTGCGAACGCTGGCATCTCCGCCACACCAAGCGTACCATTCCAGATAATCGTGTTTGTATCTGCCAGCGTCTCGCGGAAATTAGCCACCGTTGCTGGTCCGATATCCAGAATACGCCATCCCTGTTTCGGTACCTGATAACATGGGACCGTTTTATGTATCGCATCCGGCGCAAAGTTATCCGCAATTACCACATCTGATGGTAGATGGAGTGCGATTCTACGCTCGTGCGCCTTTGCGATCATTTCACGTGCAACATCGAGTTTGCTCTCCTCGAAGAGCGACTCGCCAATCTCGTAGTTCTCAGCGGCCAAAAACGTATTCGCCATGCCACCACCGATAAGCACGATATCAGCAAGCTCGATCAGTCGCTCCAGAACAGCAATTTTATCAGAAATCTTCGCCCCACCAATAATAGCTGCGAATGGTCGCTTCGGATTTTCTAACGCTGATCCCAGGAAGTTCAGTTCTTTTTCCATCAAGAACCCAGCGACTCCTGGCAAGATGTGCGCGACACCCTCGGTCGAGGCATGGGCGCGGTGTGCTGTACCAAAGGCATCGTTGACGTAGATATCACCGAGAGCTGCTAACTGCTGTGCGAACGTGTTGTCATTTTCCTCTTCTTCCGTGTGGAAGCGAAGATTTTCCAGTAGCAACACCTGCCCCGGTTGTAGTGCCTTAGCCTGTGCCTCAACCTCCGGTCCAACGCTATCACTTGCCGTCTGCACTGGTTTGTGCAGTAGTTCGCTCAAGCGTTGTGCAATTGGAGTCATACGCAGCGTCTCGACAACCTGCCCTTTAGGTCTGCCAAGATGTGACATCAATATGACAGCAGCTCCACCATTAAGTAATGTATTGAGAGTGGGGAGAGCGGCTACGATACGTGTATCGTCGGTGATGTGCTGTTCTGCATCCAGCGGCACGTTGAAGTCAACGCGCACCAAGACACGCTTACCCTGAATGTCGATATCGCGTAGAGTTTTCTTGTCCATTAGAAACCCTTTTGCCCAATGAAGTTCGCGAGGTCTGCCACGCGGCTCGAATAGCCCCACTCGTTGTCATACCATGCGATTACCTTGACCATGTTGTTGCCAAGCACCATTGTCGAGAGACCATCGACGATAGACGAGTGCGAGTCGCCGCGATAATCGGTAGATACCAGTGGCTCTTCGTTAATATCCAGAATGCCATTGAGCGGCCCAGTAGCAGCTTCTTGAAATGCTGCATTGACGCTCTCTTTTGTCGCGTCCTTACGGATTGTTGCCACGAAGTCAACCACTGAAACTGTAACGGTTGGTACGCGCAATGACATCCCATCGAAACGACCCTTGAGTTCTGGAATAACCAGCGCGAGCGCGAGCGCGGCACCTGAAGAGGTGGGGATAATGTTGGCACCAGCGGTACGAGCGCGGCGTAAGTCCTTGTGTACCTGATCGAGGATGCGCTGATCATTCGTGTACGAGTGAATGGTATTCATCAGGCCATACTCGATACCGAACGTATCGTTGAGAACCTTCGCCGTAGGTGCGAGACAGTTAGTGGTGCAGGACGCGTTGGAGATAATATTGTGCTTGGCCGGGTCATAGACATTATCATTGACGCCCAGCACAATCGTTAAATCTTCGCCCTTCGCCGGTGCTGAAATAATAACCTTCTTCGCACCACCTTGCAAATGTGCCGCCGCTTTATCGGCATCGGTGAAAAAACCAGTTGACTCGATGACGAGTTGCACGCCGAGATCGCCCCAGGGAATCTGTGCTGGGTCGCGCTGCGAAATAACCTTGATGCTGTGTCCATTGACAATCAGTGCCTCCGGTGTGGCCTCGACCTCACCGGGGAAACGTCCATAGGTGGAGTCATATTTCAGCAGGTGTGCGTTGGTCTTCGTATCAGTAAGATCGTTAATGGCAACGACCTCAATATCTCGCGGATACCGCTCAAGCATAGCCTTCATAGACTGGCGACCAATGCGCCCGAAACCATTGATACCTACGCGTAAGGTCATGACTTATTCTCCTATCTTTCTTATCAGTAGCATTGGAATGTTTCACGTGAAACATTCCATTTTCATTCCTCTGGAATACTATAAGGGTACCATGTGGTTACGTAACTGGCAAGGTCAAACAATAGGAATGACGCCGATAGAGAAGCGAACGTATTCATCACTATAACCAAAACCTGAACCGGGAACACTTGCAATACCCGTCTTCTCAAAAAGCGAAAATGCATCCTCCCCTGCTTGCAACTGGCTCCAGTTGTAGACGGTCGCATCATCGTCGAGATAAATGTGCTTAAAGATGTGCTGCCCTTCGTCGATGCGGCGCAATTGTGTTATAAAGCGTTGACGGCGCAGCCTGTAGAATGTACGCAACTTTTCGGCGAGGTAGGGGTACGTATCGAACAGACGCATGTATGCCATAAAACGCAGTTGCCATTCTCCGGGGAGAGAAGCCATTGTGTTCGTCCAGGACGGAGTAAATGCCGCTACCAGTGCGGGATTCCCTATTGTCACCCAACCGAAACGTTCTCCTGTTAAGCTATACGTTTTTGAAAAACTACTGACGAGCACCGCATGCTGCAACACATCCGCTTCAGCAAACGTTGCCATCCGCGCTCGATCATCAGCAGGATTGCCCGTACCAATATATGCGAGGTCGGCGAGAATGATAATATCACGTCCGGCCTCTCTGTATTTTCTCAGGACGGCATGTAAGGCGTTCAACTCTTCCGCACTGTAAGCAAAAGTCGTGGGATTATTTGTAACCGTCAAATACATAACTCGAATATCTGGATTTTCACTTAGGAGAGCGTCAAGTTCTTGTGCCGTAATCTTAAAACGATTTTCTTCTAATGTCTTGAAATGATGCAAACGATAACTGTAGGAACGTGCCTGCCATTCTGGAACGCCAAAGCCGGGTTCAGGAAAAAGTATCGCGCTATCCGTAATGCCCTGTGCTTGATAGTACACATGTAAGCTACGCAATACCTTGTCAATGCCATCCATCGCCCCCAGACTTGCCGCGACCTGCTCTTTATATACTGACAGGCCCCAGTGCTGCATCTCCTGTGCGAGTCGTTCGCGTAAAATTGGGTTCCCGATACCGTAGATATCATACATACGTGGGTCGATATGATGCGAGAGCAAGAGTCTTTCACACTCCATCATCTGTTCACGCAACCAGAGATATCTTGTCCCCGTTGCCGTATAACCACTCAACTGCTCGCCAGGAAGCGCAACGCCTACTTCATCCGCTAGACCACGATAATCATCGGGACCCCCTGGCTCTCCTTCGCATTCAGTGACGAGACGTAGATTGATATCGCCGATGGTACGATTGACGATTTCAGTTTTGATAATGGCATCAGGTATACCATGTTCTCGACATTCTTGCTCAAGCTCCGCCACGATTCGCGCCATCACGCGAATTGGGCCAGGACCTTCCTGAATGTGTGGACGATAGCGCACCAGTATATTGTGTCGAAGTTGATGTAGTAGTGTATGGTAGTCTGAGGTGGAAGAGGAAAATGAAGTTTGCGAGTCCTCGTGGGTAATCACCGTATATGCTCCCTTCGTATACGCGCATCCTGGCGTACCTGTGCACGACAGCATCGTCGTTGATCTGCCGACAATCTAGTGTAGCACATCGTGAAGGGGGTAGCAAATGGGAGGAATATAAGCAGGGCTATTTAAAAGTTCGATGAGAGGGTCAGGGCACCCGCAAGGGTATGCCCCTCCCTTATGACGCCTTGACACGTTCGCCTTCATGTATGGAACACTCTTTCTTGCCTCACCCACTGCTTCCTACATCACAGGACAAATGATTCCAGTTAACGGCGGCGAAATTCGACGGTAACGTTTCACGTGAAACATTACTGTTCTCTTGCGTATTTCGAGCGAAATTGTAATTTCTTCTCCCGAATAAAGCTACCCAGGAAACAGCCTGGAGCAATAAAGAGTAAACATAACAATATTAACTGTAGCGACATTGGTATTGACAGATATACGTATCCTACCAACACCAATGTCCCTCCATAATGTTTCACGTGAAACATTACTCCTCTATGAGAAATGTACCTTCCTTCACCGCTTGAGCGAGTAGTGCTATGTCTGGCGCAAGTACACGGTCCTGTTCCAATTTAGGAACAAGGCCACGCACACGCTCAAATGCTACACGCACACCTACTCCAGGTTGTAATGGCTCACGAAACTCCAACATTTGTGCCGCGCACATCAACTCAATCGCTATAACCTGCTGCGCCTGCTCGATCACACGCAACAACTTGTGGGCACTTGTCACACCCATACTGACAAAATCTTCCATACCCGCCGAAGTGGGGATAGAGTCGATGCTGGCGGGATGTGCCAGTATTTTTATCTCATTCACCAGCGCCGCCGCTACATACTGCGTTATCATCAAGCCGGAATTGAGGCCAGGATTTGGCGTGAGAAACAGTGGTGCGCCATCCTTATCCCATTCATGGGGTCCCATAAGATCAAAGATGCGCCGTTCAGAGAAACTTGCCAACTGTGCCAGCGCAATTGCCATCATGTCCAGTGCCAGCGCAAGTGGCTGCCCGTGAAAATTACCGCCACTGAGTACATCGTTCTCTGCTGGAAACACTAACGGATTATCCGTCACCGCTCCCAATTCGCGCTCGAAAACGGTTTTACAATAGTCCAGAGCATCGCGAATAGCACCGAACACCTGTGGAGCACAGCGTAGAGTATAGGGGTCTTGCACTCTTGGACAATCATGGTGACTTTCACATATCTCGCTTTCACGTACCAGTTGACGCAGGTGTGCCGCGCTACGTTCTTGTCCTACCTGTCCGCGTCGCGCATGAATACGCGCATCGAGCGGCACATGACTTCCCAACAATCCTTCGAGGCTCATAGCATACGCGACCTCGGCACTCTGCATTAGTGTTTCAGTATCGGCAAGGGCTAAAATCGCGATTGTCTCCATAAGATGTGTGCCATTGATAAGGGCAAGTCCCTCTTTCGCTTGCAAACGTAGGGGGTCCAATCCAATATGCAGAAGTACGTCGGCACCAAGAGTACGTTGACCATTGTAAAAAGCCTCGCCTTCACCGACCAACAACAAGCCAAGATGTGCCAATGGGGCAAGATCACCACTCGCACCAACCGAGCCACGCGAAGGAATATATGGATAGACATGAGCATTGAGTAGTGCAAGCAGGAATTGCACAATCTCGACGCGCACACCCGAATGGCCGCGAGCAAGGCTAGCCGCCAGCAGTAGCATCATAGCGCGTGTAGTCTCTTCGCTCAGTGGTTCACCAACCCCTGCTGCATGACTCCGCAATAGATTGTGTTGCAGGTCCACTAACTGCTCTTGTGGAATACGCACACTACTCAAATGTCCAAAACCTGTTGTCACACCATAGACTTTTTTTCCTTCTGCCGCGATAGTGTCGATCACCGCTCTGGCAGCCTTGATAAGCTGTATTGATTCGTCGCCTATTGTTACAGGTACATACTGCCGGGCGACGGCGAGTACCTCGTTACGTGTAAGTGCCTGTCCATTCAATATAATTTGTTGTATTGATTCTGTCTTCATCATGAAGACTCCTTTCTGAACTTCGTTGTCCATATCTTAAGCATGCCTGAATATTCATAACTTGTGCTTCAAACTCTTTCATCAGAAGCTGAAAGATATCTTGCCCAATAGGGTCTACAAACATATCTTTGATGTCGATCATATAGTTGCATAGTACCACGACAGCACAACTATTATCCTTGCTAAATGCCGCGTAAGATTGATAGCTCCCCGTTCTTTCGTAGGGACCATTGTTCACTGATGCAATCGTCAATGTTTCACGTGAAACATCCTTATTGTTTCCCTCCAATAGAAGCCTTATTCGCTCTTATCTGTGCTATCGGTGCCATGATAGTAAATGCTAACATTACAATGAGCATCGGTAGATTGATGGGGCGTGTAATCCATGCGAGTTGTGCTGGTACTAGCAAGACGAAAAAATACAAACATTGTGCCGCACCTGCCCATTTACCCCAGGTGGTTGAACCGAAGCGCACCGACCGCACGAAAAGAAAATAACTTGCTAGTGCTGCAACCAGCGGTACAAAAAAGCGGAGAACTAGGATAATACCGAGCCAAAGCGGAAGTACAGCGTCCTGTACAAGAATAATGCTAAGTGCGAGGTACAGACAAAAATCTGCCTCGCCATCTATAATTTGACCAAGTTTACTTTGTGTTTTTGTGCCACGCGCAATCAGCCCATCGAGGATATCGGTAGCAACTCCAAAAACAAAAATCCATAAGGCGAACTCTACAGGCGTACCAAGTCCACCGACGAGCCGACCCAATAGCAAGGATGCACCTAGACCACGTATTCCCGTCAACATAGTAGCTATACCTATGGTTGGTAACAACTTATTCGTATACGTCTGTCGATTCAAACCCAGATGCCAGAAAAGATCACTTTGCTGCCATGCTACGCAAAAGAGAAAGCCAGGAAACAGACGTAATAACGCAACTGTACCCTCAAAGAAGCCAATTAGTATACATAAGCCTATTGTAACTGTACCTATAAACGCCGTCGTTTGTAGCCATGAGATCATAAGCGAAGGATTATTGCTGGCAGTCTTCCACGCCATATGCCAGGAGCGCACTAGAAAATGCCACCATGCTAAAGGACTGAATCGCTCCTGTTGTAGAGTAGTAAGCAGATCGACAATAAACTGATTTTCGCTGCTGACTGGCTGCTGCATAATTCTTCTCCTGATGTTTCACGTGAAACATTCTACACGCTGTCTATATTCATGTTTCACGTGAAACATCATTCTATGAAACATGAATAACTATTGCTCTAGCAAAACTGATTGTACAAGGTTGACGCCAAAGTGATAGCCGATCTCACGATAATCTTGAATTGACCACAGTGCAAGCTCGCAACGTTTGCCAATCTCGATACTCCCAATCTGCCCCTGTAAGGCAAGAGCCTTCGCACCCTGAATTGTCGTTGCTAGTAACGCTTCCTCTAATGTCATGCCCATCTCCGACATCGCCAATCCGATTATCATTTGCATGTTTTCACAATACGAGGTGCCAGGATTGAAGTCCGTAGCTAATGCAACGGTAAGGCCATGCTCAAAATAACGTCGCGCCGTCGGATATGGACTCCGCAATGTGTAAGAACAACCGGGAAGGAGAGTAGCAACAACACCAGCATTCCGCAGAGCGTCGAGATCAGCATCGGTTGCGTAGTCCAGGTGATCGGCAGAAACTGCACCCAATTCGGCTGCTAATTGAGTACCACCAGACGAACTCAATTGGTCGGCGTGGACTTTGAGCTTGTAACCTAACTCTTTAGCGCGTGTCAGTATTCTACGGCTCTCGGTTAGTGTGAAGGCTTCGCGCTCACAAAACACATCACAAAAACGCGCTAAACCTGCGAATCGAGGGAGCATCTCGTTAACGACCAGATCAACATAATCATCTCGCCTGTGTTTGTATTCTGGTGGCACACTATGCGCTCCAAGAAACGTAGGCACGACGCGCATGGCATTCTCTGTGTCAAGTTCAGCCATGAGACGTAAACACGTCTCTTCTGTCTCTACATTCAAACCATAGCCTGTCTTGACCTCAACCGTCGTCGTGCCATAACTACGCATCGACGACAACCGTACACTTGCCGATGCTAGCAGCGTTTGTGCATCAGCATTACGGGTAGCATTCATCGTTGTAAGAATACCGCGTCCCTGTGCCAACAATTCACCGTAACTCACACCGCTACGCCGCAAATGAAATTCTTCCGCACGATTCCCCGCAAAAACAAGATGCGTGTGCGAATCCACAAATCCTGGCGTAACGACCATTCTTTGCACGTCAATAGTCGGAATCTCAGCAGCGTTTTTACTACCCGTATGCCGAAATTGGGGAATAGAGGTATCGGGACCAATCCAAACGATGATTCCATCCCGAACCGCTATCGCTGCGTGTTCTATTACTTGTAACTGTCCACTAGCTCCTACTATTGGTTCTTGAGCCATCGTTACCAGTTGCCCGATATTCCGCACAATGGTACTTGCTCGCATACCTTGTACCTCTTCCAATTGCTGCTTATCGTTCATCTTACTTGCACTCCTTCGCTCTCTTTCTGCTAACGTTATAACACATCTTATCCACGACTGAGGGGGCGAAACATTGTGCTATAATGGGACAACACGGCACACAGCCGAACCTGTAAAAACTAGAGGTATGTATGCGAGCAGTTGACGATGGCAGCCCTAAGTATGCTGCTATTCTTGGCGTCCTCTTGAACTGGAAACGGTTGCCGGAGAGCGATATAACACGGATGCTTCGCACGTATTATCTTACCACCGATGACTTTCGTGAAATGGAAGACCAGGGCTTTCTCACAATGGATTTTGTGGGTGACGAGTACATGATTACCCCCACCTTGCTAGGTCGCATCTGGCTAGAGCAATACATCAAAGATAAAAGAGCGTAAGGAGTTAGGTATGGCATACGAAGACGAAGAGGAAACATTACCTTATACCACGATTGGCACCGATGATGCAAAGCGCATGATCGAAGCAGGCACTCGTGTCATAGATGTACGTACACCGGAAGAATGGAATCGCGGCCACATTGCCGAAGCGGACCTCGTGACGATTAGTGGTATTTATACCTTTGGCAAAGCCTTGCAGGACATGAATTTACCGCCGGACGAAGATGTAATCTTTGTTTGTGCATCAGGGCAGCGTAGCGCAACCGCATCAGAAATTGCATCGCTGACAGGTCTTACGAAGGTTCATAATCTCGCCAATGGCATGAACGGCTGGGTTGGTCGTCGCTATCCAATCGAACGTTAACCCATAGGGGCCATAATTCATTATGCCCTCGTCGCCATACACGTTTAGGACGAGGGCATAATGAATTATGGCTCCATACACAATTAGAGGAGAAAGACTATGCCTTTACTAGAAGGTAAAAAGGCCCTTATTTTTGGTGTCGCCAACCACCGCTCTATCGGCTGGGCTATCGCTCAGTCACTCGCCGCCGAAGGTGCCCAGATTATTCTGGCATATCAGGAGCGTATGGAGAAATACGTTCGCGAACTGGCAACAAAAATTCCTAATACTTCTGTAATCCCCTGCGATGTGCAGCAAGACGACCAGCTCGACGCAGCTTTTGCAGAAACAAGCAAATTATTTAATGGCGAACTCGATATCCTCGTTCACTCCGTCGCCTATGCCCCACCAAGCGAGCTAGAGAATCCCTTCACTGAGACGACGCGTGCTGGCTTCCATACCGCCCTCGATATCAGTGCCTATTCTTTGATCGCGATGGCAAAGCGAGCCAAACCGCTAATGCAGGCAAAGGGTGGCAGTATCCTCACGCTTACCTACATGGCGAGCGAGCGCGTCATGCCCAAGTATAACGTGATGGCTGTTGCTAAGGCCGCGTTAGAGTGTAGCGTGCGCTACCTTGCCTTTGAACTCGGCGAACATAACATCCGCGTCAATGCAATCTCCGCAGGTCCGCTCAACACACTTGCCGCGCGTGGCGTCTCTGGCTTCACATCGTTTCGTGAGCAGATGGGACAGGTCGCGCCGCTCCGCCGTAACATTGAGCAGAGCGAAGTTGGCGATGCCGCCCTTTTCCTCTGCGGACCTCATGCACGAGCCATCACTGGCGAAATCATGTTCGTTGATGCAGGCTACAACATCATGGGTGCATAACCATATCGTTCGTGATGAACAGGAGACCGCAAGGGCCTCCCCTACATTTTATATACATGTAGGGGAGGCCCTTGCGGTCTCCCTGTCTTTCTATCTGGGTTATGTATTCATATTCGTGCGCTCTGGCCGGAACGCTGGCATACATAATGACCAGTATTCACATTCATACTCCTGACTGGCGTTGCTGTAAACAACGCGCGTACCCTTCTCGACCATACACGTCTCGCCCTGTTCAATCGCAAGCTTTTCACCGTCCTCTTCAATTGCCAACGTTCCACGTACAACAATCACCACCTCAGCGAAGGTTGCAACCTGTGCTGGTTCGTGCCATGCCGGAGGAGCCATCATATGGGCAAGGCTGAACGCATCACTGTGTGTGTTCAGAACCCCAAAATGCTCGTCGATAACCTTGCCATCTTCGCGCGGGAATATTGTGCCCTGCGTCACTTTGCGTATCATGTTGTTCTCTTTCTATTGCTCGACGTGACGTATAAATGTTGAGGACGCAGGTGGTGCCGGCGTTGGTTCACCACATACACTACAGAAGCGTGCGTTCGAGCGGTTGAGATGTCCACACGGCCACGGACGCAGTACACCAGAATTATCGGGTGCTTGTCCTTGTTGCTGTGGCACTGATCCAATCACCGTTCTTTCCGAAGGAACTATTGGCGGAGGTTGTGCTATCGGCGCCTGCCCTGGATAAGGTGAAACAGGATACGTTGAAGGTGGTTGTGGACCACCGAATGCTGATAAACCGTTGCCATATGCTTGAGGAACAGGTGGTAGGTTGTTAGCAACATAGGCATTGTTTCCTTGTTGCTGTACCTGTTGCCCATAATTCATCGGGACCATCTGTCTAGGTTGAGCAGGATATCCCTGGACTCCATTTGCAGGTGGTAGCATACTCTTCTTGCCCTTGCGCCCAAAACCAAGCGCAACAATCACGAGTACGAGTAGAGCAATAAGCGTTACGGCTCCAATCGTCCATGCAAGGGCAGGTACAGAGGTAATACTACCGATGCTGATAGGAGTATTCGGTGTCTGCTCGTTCTTCGCTTGATCCTGCGTATAGTTCAGGTATGGCGTGATAGCTTTGAAATTAGGATAACTGCTTTGCAACTGGGAAAATCCCGCCTCTGCTTTGTGCCAGTGGCCCGCGGAAGTCGAAGCATAATCCGTAAAGGCTTGACTCCACGTTTTCTCAAACGCTCCTGGTGTCGTATTCAGGTTAAGCGATTGCACTAACTCCTGTGCACTACTACTTGCTTGTAGAAAACTGGTGCTACCAGGAGAATTAGGATTAGAGGCACCGAAACTGACGATACCAACAATTTTACCACCGCTATTTAACGCTGGACCACCACTATCACCATGCTCGACATTGCCACCAACCTGAATAACGGGCGCACCATTATCGGTTGTTTTCAGGGAGCTAACAATAACCTTGTTGATCGATGAGGAAAGCACGCTGCCAGGGCTGTTTCCAACATCGCCATTGCCGGGAAAACCAATAATCGTGAGTTCGTCCTGTTGCTGTACCGCCGTCGAGTCACCAATAACGATACTTGGTGTATCATTCATTGGCACATGCACAACTGCCACATCTTTCTGGTCAACAGGGCTTTGCTTCTCTATACTATCGACCCTGGCATAAATTCCCTTGGGCAGATCGTTGAAGCTTGTTGCCGTTAACGTTCCTGTATATGCTGTACTGAGAAAAGCATCGCTTATCGCTGTACCATATTGTGGATCAGATACAATCTGCTTACTTTGCAATGCCTGCGTTACCTGAGCACTTGTCACCTGTTGTGTACCGTGCTGATTGATATACGTCGCCACATCCTGTGCTGCTCTCTGGTCGAGATATTGACTGAGCGATGCATCTTGCGGTGGATTAACAACATGGTCCGCGGTCAGAATATCACCATGACCACTAATAAAGGCACCACTACCAGAAAATTCCAATGGGTAAGGATTCCCCGATTGAGGGAATGTGACGTTATTCGTCGCCGAAAAGTGGACGGTCAATTTCGCTGGTATTGCGGTTATAATACGCACTATGGCAGGGTTTGCAATATCAACTGCACGTACCACTGGATCAGCAATATTGCCACCCGGTGTACCATCAGCATATGCTATCGTATACCCTCCAAGAGAAAAGACCGCACATAGCACACTCACCAATGCAAGTAAACATGCTATATAACAGTCTTTATGTAACAGTTTCCGTGTAGTGTTCATTATTGACATGGTATCTATCCTACCCCAACTACAGAATAAGGGACTTTCTTACAGCATTATTATATCTTATACCCTATAAAATACGTCTAATTTACAGGACTAGTTGCATATAATGTACAGATAGCAAGTGGTTTTTTCTTCGTATTCTCATACAGAGTACAACATAAGGTATGTAACAGTTGGAATGTAGTATGTAAATATACTGATAGTGTCCCCGTTCCTTCTTTTTTAGTAGTGATCTTTAGAATAATAACGAATGGGGACAAGAGAGAGATACAACATGAAACAGACTACTAAAGTGCAAATGTAAACATTGTCTCTGTTTGGCCCGTATTATAAGCAGTGGTATAGATACAAAATTACGCTACATCACTACTGTTATATTGAAGGAGCTAATTGATGCGAAAAAACTATGTTATGCCATTCCTCGCTCTGCTACTAACGGCGTTGTTTGCCAGTGCCTGTGGCTCGACGGTAACAACTCCTGGAAGTGGAAGTTCACTGACGCCATTACAGGTATTGCAAAGAAGTGCGGATGCCATGAAACAACTCAAGTCCGCTCATGTTGAAATACAGAATACTAGTAATGTTCAAACTTCAGGTGCGACCAGCGCAACGCCGACAACCACAGGTACACCAAGTGCCAACAATATCACGGTCAAGCTCACTGGCAGTGGTGACGAGGCTCTACCCGATCAAGAGCAACTCAAACTGACCATCAATCAGGGCACGACTCTCTCCGAAATATTGAAGGGCGAGAAGGTCTATATACAGAACACTCAAGGCAAATGGTACGTGTTCGATAAAACTTCCTTACAGGGAGCGGTCGGCAACACCTTCTCCGGTTTCAACATTGACCAGAACACCTTGATCGGCCTTATTCAGCACGCGAAGATTACCGATCACGGCACGCAGCAATTGAATGGTCAAAACCTGCGTCATATCACCGCCGATCTCGACAAGACTGCGCTGAGTCAGTTGCTCAAAGACAATCCACAGTTAAGCGGCGGCATCAGCCAGCAGAACATTGATGCCGTCCTGAACAAAACAAAATCATTCCAATCCTCGGTTGACGTATGGATTGACGAGACTCAGTTTTACGTCCATCGTACCGAGTTCAAACTCAGCCTCGATGCTGATACAAGCTCTCTTAGCGGTACCCCAACAGTAGCGGGTACAGTACCGACAAATGTCACATCCAATCAAGACTCTATCATCGACCTCAGCAAATTTAACGTTCCCGTGACCATCACACCCCCAACGAATGCCACACCCACGAACGACCCAACCGTCATTCTCGGTGGTGCAGGTAACAACAAACCGTAAATGGCATAGCTAAATTTAGTTCATGAAAGAGGCACAAGATACAACAGTAAAATTATTGTATCTTGTGCCTCTTTCATGTTGTAAAAAAGGAAAAGCAATAATGACAAAACTTTTGTAGCTTCTTGTGAGAGATTTGCGTTTTACTGAGCGTAATACGAGAAGTTGAGAGCAATTTAGAGAGGATATGTGTCTGCCTGTTATGTAAAGACATACGGAGATGATTGCGTTCTTATGCAGAGGCACCTATGGACCTATCAGAAACGATGGAACGGCTGATGAAAAAAACTGTTCTGAAATGTGAAGCAAGCACAAGAACGTATACTGTGCCCATCCATCACGCTGCACCTGCTACACGGTCACACAGATGGTGGTATCGTGGCAGTATCCAATTCGTACTCTCAACTCTCGCCGTATTTTGCTGTTTCTTGCTAACCAGTTGTGGTCTCTTTAATGTTCAACTACCCTCACCGCATACGTCTCCTCCCGTTCTGGTCTCTCCTGGCCCAATAAATCATCCTGTCGTGACACGAGGATGTGGACATTCTTCATCGGTTGCTTCTGGAAGTAGTGCCGATCAAACCATTGCGGTCAATCCTGCTGAATCACTGGGACATCGCGCACGTCGCTATCGGGTGCATGTGCCCACTGACTATCAAGACACTACCCCCTACGCGCTTATACTCTATTTTCACGGCTTCGGCGGCACAGCTGAGGGTGCGGATCGAGGTTCGGGATTTTCTGCATTCGCCGATCAGCACCACTTTATAGTGGCGTATGGGCAAGGCTTACCAATTGATGAGCAGCATGGACCGGCTGCCTGGACAAGTGAAGGCCCAATCGACTACGGGATTGACGATGTGCATTATGTTAGCCTTATGCTTGACGATCTGCAAAGCAAACTCTGTATCGATGCACATTGCATCTTTGTAACCGGCATTTCTAATGGCGGCTCAATGAGCGATTATCTTGCCTCTCGGCTAGCAGGAAGAATCGCTGCTGTTGCTCCGGTTGCTGGTAATTTCTACTACTTCTCAGGTGGTTATCGTCCGAGCCGTCCGGTACCAATCCTTGATATCCACGGCACCGCTGATACAGCAATACCGTATCAGGGTATTCCCACCAGCGCATATCCACCATGGCCCCTCCCATCAATTCCACAATGGTTACAAGGGTGGTCCATCCGTGATGGCTGCCAGCAAGGACCAATCGTCTTCCTGCGTACCACACAGGTCATGGGCGAACGTTGGACGCACTGTCGAGGAAATGCAGAGGTGGTGCATTATCGCATCGAAGGCGGCGGACATTCCTTGCCTCGTATGCTTGGGAGTCGTACTAGCCTTGAGGTGATGTGGGACTTCTTTCAGTCACACCCCCTTCCTGAACAATCATAACCAGCTACGGTAAGTGGAAAGCGTAGAGTTTGTGGTCGAGTGAGCCGATATACACGACTCCATTGACAACTACAGGAGATGATTCTATGGCACCTCCGACTGGGGGCGAGGTCCAGAGTGGCGTACAAGGAGTTGCATGGCAGCCAGCAGCATTGAAGGCGTACAGGTGTTCGTCAACTGAGCCAACGTAGATGACACCTCCTGCTACTGTTGGCGACGATTCGAGAATACTTTGTGTAGGCGTTGAGGCCCATAGTGGTTGACATAGAGAGTAACCACAGCCAGCGATATCAAAGGCGTACAACATGTGATCCCAGGAACCGACATAAACTACGTCATCGGCGACGGCTGGTGAGGACTCAATTGGGCCACCGGTAGGAACTGAGGCCCAGAGCGGCGCACAGGGAGAGCTAGCGCAACCAGATGCGCTGAATGTATAGATTTGCCCATCGAGAGAGCCGACAAAAATGAGACCATTGGCGACAGCTGGCGAGGATGTGATGACATCCTGAGTGGGGGTAGTATTCCAGAGAGGGGGGCAGGTTGCTTGACCGCAGCCCGTTTCATTAAAGGCGTAGAGCCGTCTGTCAAAGGAGCCAATATAAACGATCCCATTAGCGACAGCGGGCGAGGAAGAGAAATTAGAGTGTGTTTGAACTGTGAGCGGGAGCGGCAAGCAATTCCCTTGACCACAGGACGCGCGCATGGGCGTTGAGGTCCAGAGCGGCGAACAGGGGGACCGACCGCAACCGGTCGCATTGAAAGCAAAGAGAAAGCCGCTGCTTGTGCCAATGAAAACGATGTTATCACTCACTGTTGGGGAAGAGGGAGCGAGACCTTGTATGACAGTCGAGGACCAGAGCGGAGTGCAGGAGGATCGGTCGCACCCATCAGCTTTGTAGGCATACAGGTGATGATCAGACGAACTTACATAGACAACCCCATTGGCAAAGGCAGGTGAGGAGTAGATGCGGTCTCCGGTTGGCACCGAAGACCAGAGCGGAGCACAGGAGGATTGTTGTTCACAGCCAGCAGCGTTGTAGGCGTACAATCGCCCATCCAGGGAGGTACTATAAACAACCTCACCAGCGACGACAGGAGAGGAAAAGAGACTCCCTCCAGTCGGGACAGAAGTCCAGTCTGCTGTGAGGTGAGAGACGGTCCTGGACGTGAGGAGGTGTTCTGCCGTATTGGTGTGCGTATGTTGTGCATCGCTGCCAAACATCGTTGCTTGAGCAGGTTGAACGTTGGAGTGAACAGTAAGCGAGGTGACAAATCTGGGTAGCAAGATCACAGTTGCGGCGACAGACACAACGACTAGCAAGCTTACAAGCAACATCGTCCACTTTTTGTAATGATAGGAACGCTGCCGAACCAACATAAGTCTGAGTCGGAAACGGTAGTCGTGCCATAACTGGTGCCGTGCTTGCTGCATAGAAGCCCCTCCTTACAAGAGGAATTGGTTCGACTGTTTCTCCATTTTCATTTCTATACATTACGTTCTTAAAAAGCGTAGTTTCTCATACCATCTTTTTATGTAGAACGGCCACCATGTAGTTAGGAGTAGCACAGTGGGCAGTGAGAAGTGGCTAGCCACTTCTCACTGCCCACTGTGCTACTCCTAACTACTCCTCAATCGTGGTCACATCCCCTAGATCTGTTCCCAACTCTCGTGCCTTTAGCACACGTCGCATGATTTTACCTGAGCGCGTCTTAGGCAAGCCCGCGACAAAATCTAGCTCGGATGGTGTCGCGATTGGTCCCAATTCGCTCCGCACATGGTTGATCAAGTCGCGTCGTAGCTCCTCGCTCGGCGTTTGACCCACTTTGAGCGTCACAAACGCCTTGATTGCCTCGCCCTTCATAGCATCGGGTTTGCTGATCACCCCTGCTTCAGCAACCGCATGGTGGCTCACTAGCGCACTCTCGACATCCGCCGTACCAATGCGATGCCCCGCGACATTCATCACGTCGTCGAAGCGACCCAGTACCGCGATGTAACCATCTTCATCGGTTGTCGCCACATCACCCGCTGTATAGTAGGGTGGCACGGTCTGCCAGTATGCAAGATAGCGTTCCTCGTTGCCCCAGATTGTACGAAACATTTGCGGCCACGATCCCTCGATCACCAGATAGCCACCCTGATTGACGCCCACTGGTTGCCCTGTTCGATTCAGCACCTTCACCGTATACCCTGGCAACGGTTTACCTGCGCGTCCCAGCCGTACCTCCATGCTCGGCAGCGTCGCAACCGTCGGAGCCGCCGTCTCCGTTTGCCACCAGTTATCGCAAATGGGAATGCGTCCATTGTCCCCGATATGCTCGCGTGCCCACAGGTACGCCTCTGGATTGAGCGGCTCACCCGCACAGACGATTAAGCGCAAACTCTTGAGATCATGTGCCTGTGGATACTGTGGCCCGAACTTCATAAACATACGCAATGCAGTCGGTGCAGTGAAAAGCTTGGTGATGCCATACTTCTCGACCAGTTCCCAGATAATACCAGGATTCGGATAATCGGGCGCACCCTCACGCACAAAAATTGTGGTGCCATTCGCCAAAGGACCGTATACCATCGCGCTATGTCCCACAATCCAGCCAATATCGGACATGCACAGGTAGATATCGTCCTCTTTCATGTCGAAGGCCAGTTTAATATAATACGCCGCCCCAACCATATACCCACCATGCACATAAACACAGCCTTTTGGGGCACCCGTCGAGCCGGAGGTGTAGAGCATGAACAACGGGTCCTCCGACTCCATTACTTCAACAGGACAGGTCGTTGCCTGTGTACTACACAGGTCATAGAAATCAATCTCGCGTGTCGGATCCAACGGCACAACCGGATTGGCACGTCGATGCACCACCACCTTTTCTACAAGGTCCAGGTTCTTCACCGCCTCATCGACGATAGACTTCAACTGCGTCACCTTGCCACGCCGATAACCAATATCCGAGGTCACAATCACACGTGCCTGTGCATCTTCGATACGTGACCGTAGCGCACCACTGCCAAGACCGGCGTAGACCACCGAATGAATCGCACCAATTCTCGCACACGCCAGCATCGTCACAATACCCTCTGGCGTCAATGGCAAATAAATACAGACGCGATCACCCTTCTTGATACCGAGCGAGCGCAAGCCATTGGCGACCTGACATGTCAATGCTAACAATTCGGGAAAGGTATATCTGCGCTCCTCGCCATCCTCACCAACCCACAGCAAAGCTGTTTTGTTGGAGCGACTCCCATTCGCGTGACGGTCAAGACAGTTCGTCGTAATATTCACCTGCCCATCGACAAACCAACGAGTGTGCGGAGCCGCTCCCTCCATTACGCTCGTCCACGGCTTGACCCACTCGAACTCCTTTGCTATCTCATCCCAGAACGTCTCAAGATTGCTCTCTGCCTTATCATACAGAGCCTGATAGTCCTTCACATCGACCATCGCCATCATTTCGGGGCTAGGGGCAAAATGTTCCTCTTTCGTCAAAAGTTGTCGAAACTCTTCCTGCTGCTGTCCATCGTTGGATTGTGGGGCCATCGTTGTTTCCTCCTCAAACTGCTTAACATACATTGCGTCATAGAAGGTGAAGCATTGCGACAAGACATAGTGCTTTGCTGTCATTGCCATATATCTTATCATTACCGTTTTGATTTGACTGTAGAAAGTACGAACAACCTGCAACTAAAAAAATAAGCATGGTTTCTCTAAGAAGCCACGCTTATGAAATACTTTATTATCCTAGGCTCCATTTCGCTGCTAGCATTTCCACCGCCTCTTTCGCTTCTTTCAAACCAACGCCAGTACTTTTACGGTACGCCTTGATAGCTTTTAGCTTGTTGCCCGTTTGCAAGAAATGTCGCACCTCGTCCAAACTTGCTGGATTTCCCTTAGAGAGGCGCGTTTCGTGTTGAGCTACAAGCATATCAGCTTGCATCATCTCGACAGCAAGCTTGGCCTCTTTTAAGCTCGCCTTCGTCTCATCACGATACAGCTTAATCGCTTGTAACTTCTGGTTGTCGCGTAGCAACCGCTGAAGCTCTTTCGGATGCCATAGCCGTATGTCTAACTCGGCTTTTCGTGCTAAAGAAAGTTTCTCAGTCTTATTGACTGTGTAAGACAAAAGCGCGACCCCACCGTCAATAACAACTTCCAGGATTGAGGCCACTATATCAATCCACATGCTTTAACTCTACCTTCTCATAGTTGCTCTGCAGCAGCTATTTTTGCAAGCTTACTACCGTCTAAATTACTCGGTACTTCACGTCAAGTATATTATAAATGGCTATAAATTATATAACATATGGCTATTTGCTTGTCAAGTAATAGCACTTCAAAGTTTTAGATGCCTTTTCCCCATATGTAAGAAATATTGTAGCTCTCTGGTAGCAATAGGAAAGCATGAGATATGTGTACCTCATACAAGAAGATGCGTTCTGGAATCATATCACTCAAGGTATGACTCCAGAACGAGGTTCTTTCCTTTGCGGTTATACTTCGTTCATAGATGTTGTTGTAGACAGAGCATGACGCACATGCCTATTGAGTGCTGCTGCTATTGTGAATAGCACTATTACTACCGCAAACAGGATCACTGTTGGGATAATACCCACCCACTGAAGAAGTACTCCTGTTGCCGCCACTCCTAGCGATTGAATGGTGAAGATGATGAGGCGCATTACACTGTTTACACGGCCCTGAAACTCATCAGGAATCAGTCCGAGTTCATAACCAAACACGACGGCATCATACGCTGCCGAGATGAGATATTGTGTGGCAAGTACGAGGCCCAAAAACCATATATTTGGTGTGAGAACAACGAGCAGGACCAGTACACTCGTCAACACTCCTGTACCAACAACCACGTTCCCGATGCGAACATGCTTGGCTATTCTAGGTACGAGGAAGGTTCCCAGGATTCTGCCCAGTTCTGCCATTGTGAAGATTACACCGATCAACGCTGCTGAGGCATGAAGGTGTTTCTGGGCAAAAATGATAACGACAAGCTCTCCCCCGTAGAACACCACAAAGACATAGACGGCACCGAAAAACGTCAGAAAACGGATCAGAGGCTGTCGCCAGAGCCACAACATTCCTGCAGCGATCTCCTGGTACAGTGTCTTCCGAGTTGCAGCATGCTCTTCTTGAAATGTCGTTTTAATAAACAGGAGGGAGCAGGATGAGGCTAGATACGAGACGGCATCAGCAAGAAACGGAAAACCACGACTGATTTGAAACAGAAATCCTCCCAATGGGGGACCGAGAATGCTGAAACTCGTAATAACGGCATTGTTGGTAGCCATTGCAGTTGAGAGTTGCTCTTTGGGTACCATGCGAGGAAGACTTGCGACTTCTGCGATATCAAAAAAGACGTAGAGCGTGCCTTGAAGTGCTGATGTGATATAGAGTTGCACAATGCTCAGGTGGCCTAGTGCAAGCGCAACAGGAATACTGATAAGGCAAAGTGAACGCCCAATATCAGCAAGAATCATCACTTGTTTTCGATTCCAACGGTCCATAAATGCTCCGGCTGGAAGAGAGAAGAGCAAAAATGGAAGAGTCCCTAATGCAGCAACAAGCCCTGCCTGTGCTGAAGAGCCTGTTAATGCGAGGGTCAAGAGTGGATAGGCGATTTGACTGATGCTTGAACCCAGAGTTGATATTCCTTGACCGCTCATGAGCAACAGAAAATTCCTGTTTCGCCAAAGGAGAACTGATTGTCGCGAAGACATGTACTATGACCTCTACTTTCTTGAACAAAGGAACAACACGTATGGGACTAGGACAATTCAGGTGGTCCGCGTGCAAGAAAGAAGAACAAGGAATTCATGCGTCAGGTACTCTCTCAAAATAGGAAGGAACGATGGTCGAGAACAGGTGAGAGACCCGACAGAAGAAAAAAGAGGGGGAATGGTCAGACAAAACATATCAGCTTACCTGGACTCAAGAGTCCGTGAGCTGAGTGTTTGTACGACGCTTCATTCCGCCGCATAAGCGAACGCGTCGGGCTTATGCGGCGAAAGAGGGTGCTTTTGTGTCTGGTTGTATCTGTGATATGGCGATAAGAGAACGCCAGTTCAGGATATACTGATAGCTCTTGTACATAGGGTGAGAGTATCATAGACCATCCGGGCGTGTCAAGAAGAATATTATGTAACTTACAGATATTTGTTTGGTGAGGGTAATTATTCAAATCTTTAAGCTTTCCCCTCTTGACAGGTAAGCATTTACTTACGTATACTATAGGCATGATACACAAACAAGTTGAAGACAACCTACTACAGGTGGACGTATTTCACGCAATCTCTGATCCAACACGCCGTGCATTGCTCGACCTTGTAGCGGAAGGTGAGCAACCCGTGAAAATGCTGGCTCAAACATTTACCATGTCGCGGCCAGCTATTTCTCAACACCTTCGCATTCTAAAACAGGCAGGGCTTGTTGTCGAACGTAAAGTTGGGCGCGAACACCTCTATAGCTTACAGGCAGACCCACTACACGAGGTGAGCGATTGGGTGCAACACTACGAACAGTTCTGGCATAATCGTCTTGAACTACTTGGTGAACATCTGGACACGATGTCATGAGCAAAAAGAGAGTGACACAGGATGTCATATATCCTCATCCTATCGAACGCGTATGGGCCGCCTTGACCGAGAGTAACGAACTCTCACAATGGCTTCTGCCCAACAACTTTGAACCGCGTGTCGGGCATCGTTTTACCTTTAGAGGAGAAACGTACTCTCGAAAAAATAGTTGGCATGCTATCGTCGAATGTGAGGTTATCGCGGTTGAGCCGTTACGCAAAATTGCATACACATGGTCTACCCATTCTGGTATGCCGGAAATGCTAATCTCGTTTACGCTGGAACCTGTAGCAGGTGGAACTCGTCTCCATCTGGAACAAAAGGTGTTTGTCAGAACAGAGCAGAGTGCGACGTTTGTGCAAAAAGCATTGCTCTCGTTGCACACGCTCTTAGCAGGAGGTTTACCCTATATGTCACGCTTCTTCTATATCGAAGTCGATGAACTAGCTCTTACTGATGCCCTCTATGCCTTTGTCACTGACCCGAAGGCATCACGTAACGAACTACCCGTCGTACAAGAACTCCATAGCTTCATACCCGAAATGGTCTCCGTCCTCGAGCACATGATCCTCGATGGTGTTGAGGAGCGACAAGACGTAGCCGATTATGTCAACTTTGTGTTTGGTCATACAAGTTTATAGAGGAGATTGATATGACAACTCAAGAGAACAAGATACTTGTTCGTCGTTACTTTGATGAAGCTTTAAATCAGCGCAATGCTGTAATCGTAGATGAGATTTTTTCAGAAAGCTTCGTTGCCTACGCGCCTCGTGGAGCAACGAGCGATTTGAAAGCGTTCAAAAATGCACTCACCATGTCTCATAAAGCTTTTCCCGACCTGCACGTCACTATTGAAGATCAGATAGCAGAAGGCGACAAAGTAACAACCCGTTGGCAAGCCTCCGGCACTCATTTGGGAACATTCGCTGGACTCATCCCTCCAACAAAGAAGCCTGTAACAATTACCGCACTGCATGTTCACCATGTTGTAGATGGCAAGATTGTGGCTCTCTGGGAGCAGATCGATCTCTTTGGCCTCTTTCAGCAACTTGGCTTCTTCCCTCCCGTCGGCTAAAAGCTGTGTCTTCGAGTTAACTTGGAGACAGAAGGGAGTCTTTTCCATGTCAGAAGAGAACAAAGCTCTGCCCTGTCATGAGCCACCTCTTGCTAGGACAAGTAGATATGAGGTAGGATAATGGAAATAATGCTAAGGAAAGTGCGTGTTGAACAACTCTGAGCCTGAAGATACCATGAGCGATACCGAGGTCGATATCACCGATCTGGATGCGCCTAGCGTGGGTGGCAGAACTCCTGGGAGACATTCGCTGTATTCTCCCTCGTTCTCATTTCGCACGCCTGTGTGGAGAACGCTAGGAGTGATCGTAGGAATAGCACTTCTCGCCGTGCTTGTCCTGGTGAGCATATCATAACATTCCAAAAAACAAGGGAAAAGTGCCACAAACACCACTTCCCCCGTCAGCCTACAGTACGCTGTCTCTGTCGGTTGCTGATGGAATTGCCTACGCCACATCAAAAGATGGAACTGTGACAGCCGTTCGCGTCAACAATGGTTCCCTCCTTTGGCGTCACAGGCTAAAAGAAGCAGTTGAAGAATCGGCAACGGTCACAAACGGAGTGGTGTATATTGCCTCGGTCACGGCTGCGAAAAATTCTCTTTTCCTCACGCTCAACACATTGCATACCAGCAATGGCTCCCTCCTCTGGTCCCATACATTCTCTATTGATGCTCCAACTCTCCTTCAGTTGACCGTCATCGACCAGGAAATTTTTATCAGTACCAACGTAGAGAGTCTCGCGGTTCGTGTTCGTGATGGCTCTTTGCTCTGGCACGACATCATTCCCACAGAATTGGTCGAGGCACCAACTGTGTTCAATGGAGTCGTCTATGTGTGTACCCAGGATGGGAGTGTGAATGCCCTACGAGCCAGCGATGGCTCCACCCTCTGGCAGTATAAAGCGAAGCTCTCATTTGGTTCATCGCTCCCAGTCGTGGTGGATGGCATGGTCTATATGTTCTTAGAGGATGGAAGCATCGATGCGGTACGCACCAGCAATGGGTCTTTGCTCTGGCATGATTCAGCACAGAGTCTGCTTGCAGGGGCGACAGCGTTTGTTGCAGATGGTGTCATCTATATAAGTACACTCGATGGGAGCATGTACGCTCTGCGAGCCAGTGATGGTCGCACCCTCTGGCATGTTTCCGTGCATACCCCCGCTGTTGTCCCCTCGATGATCGTGGTGGGTGAAGTCGTTTACGTGGGGACTCAAAGTGGGAGTGCCTACGCATTAAATGCAAGCAATGGAGTCCTCCTCTGGTTGCACACAGACTAGGGAGTCTCTCTTGCGACAACAACGGTTGCGAATGGCATGGTTTATCTTGTCTCGCTCACTGGAAATACAGATAGTATAACTGCTCTACGCGCCAGTGATGGAGTTACTCGTTGGCACTATGCTGCACCCCATACTCCCTCGTCCTCTGCGAGTTGGCATCCTGAAATTGTCGATAGTATCTTCTTACTTGCCTTGCAGGATGGAAGCATCGTTGCTCTACATACCAGTACTGGTTCTTCGCTCTGGCACTACGCCACAGCATAGCTAACATCATTATTGGTTTTAAATCCGACCCAATCCCCACGTTGACACTTCCGTCCCTACTGTGCTACGATTGATGGTGAGGAAGTGTACTTAGAACACTAGCCAAATCATTTTATCTGTCTACTTTGTGTACCTGTGTATGATGCTCTATGTTCCACCCGTTATGATAAATGTAGGGTGAATATACACCTGGATAGACAACTATAAAGGAATCCCTGCACATGGGTATAACCTACCTCTTAATTATGGTGACATTGGCGGTCCTCTTCGGCTTACTGGTGATGGGTGTTACCTCCATCCTCGGCCCTAAAAAGCCTTCGCCGGAGAAACTCGCTCCATATGAGTGCGGCATTCAGGAGATTGAAGCTCCCCATCGCCGCTTCCCTGTCAAATATCTTTTAACAGGTATGCTTTTCATTGCCTTTGACATTGAAATTGTTTCTTTTTATCCTCTCGCCATTCTGCTCCATAAACTGGGAGTGCTGGGACTTGTCGAACTGCTCGTCTTCCTTGTGGTTCTGGGCGTTGGTTATATCTATGTCTGGCGGAAGGGAGCGTTTTCATGGGAGTAGTCAAAAATCCCTGGGAGCCGGTACAAACCTACTCGAATACACAGACGCCGCGCCGAGAACTGAATATGAAAAGCGGCGACTTCGGTGTATTGACAACGCAGGTTAGCAAGCTGATCGACTGGGGGCGTAGCTCTTCGCTCTGGCCCGCTCTGTTTGGCCTAGCCTGCTGCGCTATCGAGATGATGGCAACCAGTGCCGACCGCTTCGATATCTCCCGTTTTGGTGCCGAGGTCTACCGTGCCTCACCACGTCAATCCGACTTGATGATTGTCGCTGGTCGCTGCTCCATCAAGATGGCTCCGGTGCTACGTCAGATTTACGATCAGATGCCCGAACCTAAATGGGTTATCGCGATGGGTGCCTGTGCCTCCTGCGGCGGTGTTTTCAACAACTATGCCGTTGTGCAGGGTGTGGATAAAATCATCCCCGTCGATGTATTTATTCCTGGTTGCCCACCAACGCCTGATATGCTGCTCTTCGGTTTCAACGAACTACAGCGCAAGATACGCGAAGGTGTACCCAATCCGCCCGATCCTCTCAAGGATGCTGGAATGAAACTCGTCGGCCCCATCGGAGAAGAATTATAAAAAAATGTGGAGATTGTGTTTGGAGAATGGAGCAAAAACATGTTTTTGCTCCATTCTCCAAACACAATCTCCATAGCAAAAGATATTCAAGGAAATGCGATTTTTATGGTCACGACAGCAGTATCGACGGTTGAGACGATACAGGCAAAGTTTCCACAGGCGGTTATCTCCGTCACAGAATTTCGTGGTGAACAGACCATCCTGCTCAAGCCGGAACAGCTTATTACCGTTTGTACCTATTTGAAAAAGAATTTGCAATATGATTTTCTGGAAACTGTGACGGCGGTTGACTGGCCCGAACGCCTACCACGCTTCGATGTCGTCTATCAACTCCTCTCCATCCAGCATCAGTGTTTTCTGCGTCTCAAAGTCCAGGTTGGGCAACGTCGCGAGCGACATCCGGCTGTTCCCACAGTGACTGGTATCTGGCCGGGCGCGAACTGGTACGAGCGCGAGATATACGATCTGTTTGGACTCACCTTTACAGGACATCCAGACCTGCGCCGTATCCTGATGCCGAACGATTGGACCACGCACCCACTACGCAAAGACTATCCCCTCACCGGCTTTGAATTGCCAGAGCCACACTGGGGCGGTCAGGTTCCCTACGATACCAACTCTGGCACAGGCAGCCAGACCTTGCGTACACCCGATGGGCGCGAACTCAACGATAACCGTTCAAACATCAACACAGGCCAGGAACCAGGCACACAAAAAAGATAGATGGATTGGGTAGGTATAGTAGGGGCGATCCCTTGTGGTCGCCCGTTGCGGAATAAAAAGTTAATTTTATGTTATTATACCCAACTGGATAGAACATATGCAAGAAACAAACATAGAAAACTACTATTCGATAGAGGATAGCCAGACATTAGATGATGGACAGCGCGTCGATACCATGACCATCAACATGGGACCACAACATCCCAGTACGCATGGTGTACTACGTCTGCTCCTTACTATCGAGGGCGAAACCGTTCTCAAGGCTATCCCTGATATCGGCTTCCTTCACACTGGCATCGAAAAGACCGCCGAAGCCAAAACATACCATCAAGCTCTTGTGTTGACGGACCGCATGGACTACCTTGCTCCGCTCTGCAATAACCTCGGCTACTCACTTACCGTCGAACGTTTGCTTGGCGTCGAAAACGAGATTGGCGACAAAATAAACTATTTGCGCGTCTTGCTAGCGGAACTGCAGCGTATCGCCAGTCACCTTGTCTGGTTAGGCACACACGCCCTCGACCTCGGCGCACAAAGCGTCTTCCTGTACTGCTTCCGTGAGCGCGAAATGATTCTCGATATCTTCGAGTACATCTCTGGTGTGCGTATGATGACCAGCTACATTTGCCCCGGTGGTTTACAGGCGGATGTGCCCGTTGGTTTCGACAAGATAGTACGCGCCTTCACCGACGTATTCCCTGCTCGTTTGCAAGAGTATCACGATCTGCTCACCAACAACCAACTCTGGCTTGAGCGCACAAAGGGTGTTGGTCATCTTAGTGTCGAGGACGCCATAGCCTACGGTGCCACTGGCCCAGTGTTACGTGGCAGTGGTGTGGTGTGGGACCTGCGAAAAGTCTTCCCATATAGTGGCTACGAAAACTTTGAGTTCGATATCCCTGTTGGCTCCAACGGTGATGTCTACGACCGCTATCTAGTACGTATGCTAGAGATGGAGCAGAGCCTCAACATCGTCAATCAAGCGTTAGCAGGTATGCCAACGGGTGCATTCCGTATCAGCAACCCAAAGTACGCGCCGCCACCTAAATGGCAAATCACGGGCAGCATGGAAGCCTTGATTCACCACTTTAAGCTATATACAGAAGGCTATCGTCCACCACAGGGCGAAGTGTTTGTGCGTACCGAGTCGCCCAAAGGCGAACTTGCCTACTACATCGTGAGCGACGGTACCGCGAAACCCTATCGTATGCATGTGCGTGGTGGCTCCTTTGCAAACCTGCAAGTGCTACCCCTGATGGTCGAAGGCGGCTTCCTCTCCGACGTTGTGGCGTCGATAGGTAGCATAGATATTGTGCTTGGTGAGGTTGATAGATGATTTCAGAACAGACAAAACAACGAATGCGAACGCTCGCCTCGCGTTATCCGGCGGCGCGTTCGGCGGTCATGCCCGCCTTGCATCTCGCGCAACAGGAAGAGGGTTATATCACAGCCGAAGGTCTACAAGCTGTTGCAGAGGTCGTCGGCATGACGGTTGACGCGGTAGAGAGCGTAGCAACCTTTTATACGATGTATTATCAGCATCCACAGGGCAAGAAGGTGATTCACGTCTGCACCAGCATCTCGTGCTACCTGCGTAACTGTGATGCGCTGGTCGAGCATCTCGAAAAACGCCTCGGCATTAAACGCGGCGAGACCACGCCCGACGGCAATTTTACCCTTATGACCGCCGAGTGTTTGGCCTCCTGCGGCACCGCACCTATCCTACAGGTCAATGGCGAATTTGTCGAAAATGTGACGCTGGAAAAGGCCGACGCGCTCTTAAGTGAATTGAATTATTAAGGAATCATCTCTATGCCAGAATTGATTGTAACAAAAAATATTGATATTCCTGGTCTCGACACAATTGATGTCTACCGTCAAAATGGTGGTTATGAAGCATTAGCACTCGCACTAAACACGTACCAACCCGACGATATTGTGGCAATGATTAAAGACTCAGGGCTACGTGGGCGCGGTGGTGCTGGCTTCCCCACAGGTATGAAATGGGGCTTTCTCGCCAAAAACGATCAGCCGCGCTTCCTATGCTGCAACGCCGACGAAAGCGAACCCGGCACCTTCAAAGACCGCATGTTGATGGAGAAAAATCCGCACCAGCTTGTCGAGGGCGTGATACTCACCAGCTACGCCTGCCGCGTCACCACCGCCTTTATTTATGTACGTGGCGAGCTGGCGAAGGCCGGACGACAGGTCGAGCGTGCTGTAGACGAGGCATACGCCGCTGGACTCATCGGCAAAAACATCCTCGGCAGCGATTATAGTCTTGATGTGATTGTGCATCGCGGCGCGGGTGCCTATATCTGTGGTGAAGAGAGTGCCTTGATGGAATCGCTGGAAGGGCGACGCGGCTATCCACGCCTCAAACCGCCGTTTCCCGCCGTTGTTGGTCTCTATGGTGGCCCTACCGTCATCAACAACTGTGAAACACTGAGTACAGTTCCCGCCATCATTAAAGGTGGTGCCCAGTGGTATGCATCCTTCGGCACCGAAAAGAGCAAGGGTACGCGCGTCTTCTGTCTCAGTGGACATGTCAAGAAGCCCGGCAACTACGAACTGCCACTCGGTATGCCTATCAGTACGCTTATCTATGACGAGCAGTACGGCGGTGGCATGCTTGGCGACAAAAAGCTCAAAGCCATCATTCCAGGTGGCTCATCAACCTTTATCTTAGGTGCCGACAAAGTAGACACACCGCTCGACTTCGAGTCAATCGCCGCTGTCGGCTCCATGCTCGGCTCCGGTGGTGTCATCGCTATCAACGAGGATACCTGTATCGTCGGTGCCATTCTACGTATGACCGAGTTCTACCGCGACGAGTCCTGTGGCAAATGCACTCCCTGTCGTGAAGGAACCTACTGGCTCACCGAAATCCTGGAACGCCTCGAACATGGCAACGGCAGAGACAGCGACCTCACGCTACTGGCCGATATCTGTGACAACATCAGTGGCAAATCGTTCTGTCCATTAGGCGACGCTGCCACCAGTTCAATCACCAGCGGCATCAAACTGTTCCGCGAAGAATTTGAATATCACGTCATCCACGGACATTGCATGGTCGGTGCTACTGATACCCATCACGACATCGAATCCGTCGAAGGTGCCACCCTACACGCTGGAGCAGTATAAAAGAATGTTGTGTTTGTGGAAATGTTAGCTCGATTTCATCGAGCTAACATTTCCACAAACACAGTAATATCTATTAAGAAGAAATTATATGTCAGAAGAAAAAAAAGACGAACTGATACATCTCACCATCGACGGCAACCCCGTCGATGTTCCCCCTGGAACATTAGTGTGGGCAGCGGCAAAACAAGCCGGAATAGAAGTCCCTATCTACTGCTATCATCCCAAATTGCCACCGCTGGGTGCATGTCGCATGTGCTTTGTCGAAATCGAGAAGCTACCCAAGCCACCACAGACCGCGTGTACAACGCCTGTCAGTGAAGGCATGGTCGTACACACCAAAACCGAAAAGGTTCTCAAGGCACGACGTGGTACACTCGAATTCTTGCTCATCAATCATCCGCTCGACTGTCCCGTCTGCGACAAGGGTGGCGAGTGCGACCTGCAAGACTTCACGCTGCGACATGGCCCTGGTGGAACACGCTTCGATCAGTACAAACGCCACTATGTCAAAGCTGTTCCCGTTAGCGAGAACGTCCTGCTTGACCGCGAACGCTGTATTCTGTGTCAACGATGTACACGCTTTAGCTCCGAGATTTCGATGGACAACGGTCTTGTGATGATCTCGCGTGGCTACAAAATGGAGGTTGGTACAGCACCCGATCACGCCTTCGACTCCGTGTTCTCCGGTAACACCGTCGAGATATGTCCCGTTGGTGCCTTGACTGCCGCCTCTTACCGCTTCAAGTCGCGTCCGTGGGAACTCAAACGTACATCAAGTGTCTGCAACAACTGTAGCGTTGGCTGCAATGCTCGCGTCGATGTACGCGTCGATAAAGTCATGCGTCTCATGTCTCGTACCAATGATGAGATCGACGACGGTTGGCTCTGTGATCGTGGACGCTGGGGCTTCGAGTTCGTCAACAGTCCACAACGTCTACGCACTCCGATGATCCGGCGTAGCGGTACGCTTGTCCCCACCTCATGGGACGAGGCATTCTTCTATACTGCCAAGCGACTCAAGGACATCCTCGCCAAGCATGGAGAGCAATCCATCGGTGGCATCGGCTCAACCCGCACCACTAATGAAGAGGCGTATCTCTTTCAGAAGCTGTTACGTACAGTATTGGGTACACCCAACGTAGACCATCATCACGGCAACTTCCCAATGCTACGCGACCCACTCACAGGTAAGCCCTGGCAGATGACCAATAGCATCGCCGAGATCGAGAAGGCGTCCCACATCGTACTGATCGCCTCTGACCCCTACAAACGTCAACCCGTACTCGACCTGCGTATCAAAAAGGCAATGAGAGCGGGGGCTAAAATCTTTATCGCCAACTCAGACGTAACCGAGCTTGACAGATTTGCCGTTCGCAAGATCACTCTTCCACAATACGGTGCAGGGATGGCTGCGAAGTTGCTCCTCAACAACGTTGTCAATGGCGAAACTTTGCGAGCCGCCAACGAAGAGGTACGCGCAAGAGTTCAGCATGAGAGCGCAGCAAACCAAGAACTCGCGGCAACACTTGGATTAAACGTAACGGCGCAACTCGTCGAGTTAGCCCACGAAATCGCTGAGGCGAAGGGTGCTATTATTCTCTATGATGAGATGGCGACGCTTGATCCCAACTGTCAGGACCTTGCCACAGACCTGCAAGCACTCGCGGTCGTCACCGATAACATCGGGCGTCCCGGTGCTGGTGTTGGACCACTCTTCGAGGATGCCAACTCACTTGGTGCGCGTGACATGGGCCTCTTACCGAATGCCCTTCCTGGCTACCAGCCTGCAACAGAGATTGGCAAGTCGTATACCGAGATGTTGAGCAGTTCACAGATTAAGGCACTGTTCGTCATGGGTGCCAATCCTGTACGTCACCTGCCGACACCAGAACTCCCTTCGTCGCTTGAATTTATCGTCGTACAGGACATTCTGCTCACCGAGACCGCGCAACAGGCCGACGTGGTGTTCCCCGCCGTGACCTTCGCGGAAAAAGATGGCAGCATGACCAACCTCGACCATCATGTACAGGCCATTCGTCGTAGTCTACGCCCACTATCAGGTGCGAAGGCCGACTGGGAAATATTGGTCGAGCTTGCACAACATCTTGGCACAAACTGGGACTACGAAAACCCTGCCGATATTCTGCACGAAATCGCCGAAAACAATCCCTTCTACGCAGGTCTCGAATGGGAAGACCTCGGTCAGCAGGGAGTACGCATCACACAAGAACAGGAGGTGGCTCGTGCTTGATTTTCTCAATAACGCTATTGTCGCCACTGTCATCAAAAGTGCCATCGTCATCTTTGCGCTGCTTACCGCCTTCGCGTACATGACGTTGATCGAACGTGTGGTTGTCGCCAGGATACAGGGACGCATTGGTCCCAACCGTGCCGGTCCACTAGGTGTCTTCCAGCCCGTTGCCGACGCCATCAAAATGGCGTTTAAAGAACAGATTGTACCGACACAGGCCAAAAAAGCCGTTTATCTGATAGCACCGATCATCTCGGTTGTTGTCGCCCTTTCAGCCTTCGCCATTGTGCCAATTGGCAACAACTGGGTCAACGGTAAGACGAGCGTCTGGGATCCCATTATTGGCGATGTCAATATCGGTATTCTCTGGATACTCTCGATCTCATCACTCGCGGTCTATGGCATCGTTCTCGGCGGCTGGGCCTCTGGCAACCGCTATTCCCTACTCGGCTCGCTGCGTAGTGCTGCCCAGATGGTTTCCTACGAAACAAGCCTTGGCCTCGCCCTCAGTGGCACGCTCATGTGGGCTGGCACCTTGAGCATGGTCGGTATCGTGCATGCCCAACTCAATCAAGGCATCTGGTTCATCGCCGCGCAGCCTCTCGGCTTTGTCCTCTACGTCATTGCGGGCGTCGCCGAGGTCAACCGCGCACCTTTCGATCTGCCAGAGGCGGAGCAAGAGCTAACCGCTGGCTATCTCACGGAGTACAGCGGCCTGCGCTGGAGCCTTTACCAGATGGCTGAGTACATCAACATGATAACCGTGAGCGCGGTAGCTTCGACACTCTTTCTCGGTGGTTGGAGCTTCTTCGGCTTCGGTCTTGAGCGCATCCCCGGCGTCTCAATTCTCATCTTCCTGATAAAGATAGCATTCTTCCTGTTCTTTTTCATCTGGCTGCGCGCGACCCTACCGCGCATCCGCTACGACCGTCTCATGTCGCTGGGCTGGCAGACGCTTCTGCCGCTCGCCGTATTGAATGTCGTCATCACCGCCGTCGTCGTCGCGTTCCGTCTGCCCTGGTGGATCAACGGCATCGTCGGTCTCGCCATCGTCGTCGGTCTGCTCTTTTACATCCGTCGTCAGAGCATCGTCGAAGGCACGCGCTTCACAGGTGCCACTCTTGACAAACACGATGGCAAAGGCGCAACGAAAGCTACTCTACCAACATCGGTACGCCTCGCCAAATTCGAGCGCATCAGTCCACCCGTAGTAGATGCCGCGCCAACAGAGACAGAACAAACCGAGGTTGCGAAAGCATAGCAACATCGCTTCCATCGACCATGCTGGAGGCATTATGGCCCCTACAAAGGCCGTTAAGGAAAAATATCATGCCGGCTAATATATGTTTAAAGGTTCACCGACTGCTACCAGACCTTACACGCGAAGAGCGAAAGCCGTTGCTGGAAGAACTCAAAAGAACGATTGATAATGACCAGAAAAGACCACGCCATAAAATGACTGAATTTGAGGGGCTAGGAAAAGAAATCTGGGAAGGTATTGATCCACAGGAGTATGTTAATCAAGAACGTGACTCGTAGGATAATGGATCTTCATATCGTTATGATGATACACATTCCGAAAGTGACAAGCGTTAACAATTTTGTTATGATAATAAAGAGTCTGTCATAATAATCTTTTGAGGAGGAGAAGCTATGTCAACATACTCTTATAAAGAAGCTTTTGATAACGTCACAAATGATATTCAAAGCCTATCTCTTAAAGAGCAAATCAGGTTGTTGGATGACGTAAAAGCTAGTATACAGAACAAAGAGAATGACGAACATTTACATGATGTAATGGAATTTAGGGGGGCTGCTAAGGAATTTTGGAAAGGTGTTGATGTGCAGAAATACATCGACGAGGAGAGAAATTCATGGGATGGGTAGACTCACTACGAGGAAGTATTGTGGCCTTAGATACAGCACCACTCATCTACTTTACAGAGGAAAATCCCGACTATATACAAGTTGTAGACCCATTTTTTGAAGCGTTAAGAAGAGGGGAATTTACAATAGTAACATCTACTATAACATTGCTGGAAACTTTGGTTGATCCCCTTAGACGAAGAGATACTAAAATAGCTAACGTGTACAGAAATTTTCTATTTGGCACTCGTGGTGTTAAAACTGTTCCCATTGATAGAGACATTGCAGAAGAAGCGGCACGTCTGCGCTCTATTTACCCGCTTCGCACGCCCGACTCAATTCAAATGGCAACTGCTATTCAGATGAATGCTACTTACTTTCTGACAAATGACAAAGCTTTTCCATCTTTATCAACACTCAAAGTCTTGAAGTTAGAAAAACTAAAATTAGACCAGAATATCTAGCACCTGACGATTTACACTAACTATATACTGATACTAGCAGAAGCCGAATACAGGCAAGGAGCTTAGACACATGTCTTTCGATATCATTAAAGGTATGGCGACCACCATCAAAAATATGGGCAAGAAGCCAACCACCATTTCCTATCCCGAAGAGGAGCGACAGCTACCACCACGCTTCCGAGGTCGTCATGTCCTGCACCGCTATGAGAACGACCTCGAACGCTGCGTCGGCTGCTACCTCTGCGCTGGTGCTTGCCCTGCCGACGCTATCTATATCGAGGCGGAGGAGAACACCGAGGAGAACCGCGTCTCCCCTGGCGAACGCTACGCGAAAACCTTTGATGTGAACCTGTTGCGCTGCATCTTCTGTGGCTATTGTCAGGCAGCTTGCCCTACCGGAGCAATCACGCTTGAACAAGACTACAAACTTGCCGCGTACTATCCCGAAAATCTCGTCTTTCACAAAGAACAACTGCTCGAACCAAGAGGACAGCATACCATCGGCTCGAACGATGTATGGGCAGAACCCGCGCCACAGGACGCCGCACAACCTGTGCCACAGTCCGATAACATCTTCGATGGCTCGGCCACTAGTGCCGCCGCCGTTGGCCTCGGCAACGCCCATATGGAGCGTCCCGTCTTGCTGACCGACGAAGAGCAAGACGAGGACAGGAGAAAATTGTAATGGACATCGCCACAATCATAGCGTTCTATGTGCTGGCCGTTGCCACCATCGCATCCGCCCTGGGCGTGATCATTTTCAAAAACGCGGTGCATAGTGCCTTGAGCCTTATTTTAACGCTCATTTTTCTCGCACTCTTCTATCTACAACTTGGAGCAATGTTTATCGCCATCGTGCAAATCCTGATCTATGCAGGTGCTATCATGGTCCTGTTCCTTTTTGTCGTCACCATGCTTGCACCCGACGGCGAAGATACAGCGTCACGTGATCGCATTCCCTGGCAGCGCGTCGTAGGCGGCATTCTTGGCCTATCGTTGGTTGGTGCCCTGAGCTACCTGCTCTTCACGGGCACCACCGTCACCGTTGCCACGAAATCTGCTCCTAGCGACAGCCTACAAGCAGCAATCAATGCTCCTGGCAGTGGCAACATCGAAGCATTCGGGCAAGCACTCTTTCATGGCTTCGCCTTTCCATTCGAGGTCACAAGCCTTCTAATCGTCGTCGCCATTCTCGGAGCAATGGTCTTTGGTCGCCGTGTATAACGAAGTCTAGTAACGGGGTGTTCCCACCAAAAACGGGGATCAAAGGAGTGGAACCCCTTTGCAGGGCATGAGGTGTCCCCACACCAACAACAAAACGGAGATCAAAGGGGTGGAACCCCTTTGCGGGGCGTGGGGTGTCCCCACATAACCCCAAAAATCCCGCGCCGCCGTAGGCGGCGCATACAAACAGGAGTATACTCAATGCACACTATGCCATTATCAGCATATCTAATAGTCAGCGCCATCTTATTCACCATCGGCGTCATCGGCGTACTCGTCCGGCGCAGCCCACTGGTAATATTTATGTCTATTGAACTAATGCTTAACGCCGTCAATCTCTCATTTGTGGCCTTCTCAAGCTTTCTCGACTCGGCTGATGGACAAATGTTTGTCTTCCTTGTGCTAACCGTTGCCGCCGCAGAGGTGGTTGTCGGTCTAGCTATCATCGTCTCCATCTTCCGCACGCGCCGCAATATTGATGTTGACGAAATGAACGTATTGCGAGGCTAATCTCATGACAAATCTTAGTCTAGTGGCACTACTGCTACCACTCCTGGGTTTCATACTCCTGGGACTGCTCGGTAGAACAATGTCACGTACAACCATCCTTGCCATCGCATGGGGAGCGTGTGGACTGGCCTTCGTCTGTGCCGCCATCAGCTTCCTCTCGATGCTTGGCACACCAGACTCGGCACGCATCGTCGATCAGAACGTGTACACCTGGGTCGTTTCTGATGCTGGCCCTCACGGATTACAAATAAACTTTGGTCTGCTCTATGACCCACTTTCCGCGACCCTGTTAATGATTGTTACGGGTGTTGGCCTGCTCATTCACATCTACTCCGCAGGGTATATGGAAGACGATCCCAGTTTCTGGCGTTTCTTTGCTTACCTGAACTTCTTTATTTTCGCCATGACCCTGCTCATTCTTGCCGACAACTTCCTCTTTCTGCTCATTGGCTGGGGGCTGGTTGGACTGGCGTCATTCCTACTCATTGGTTTCTGGTATCAACGCCGCAAGGCTATTCTGGCAGCCCAGAAAGCACTCGTTATCAATATTATTGGCGACTTCGGTCTGATGATCGCAATCTTCTTGATTTTTGTGAACTATGGTAGCCTTAACTATCAGAATGTCTTGAGCAATGTACACAATGCTTCAGGGGGAGCCATCACCGCTATCTGTCTGCTACTCTTTGTCGCATGTGTCGCGAAATCGGCGCAGTTGCCGCTCTACATGTGGCTGCCGGATGCGATGGAAGGCCCAACCCCTGTGAGCGCACTGATACATGCCGCGACAATGGTCACGGCTGGCGTCTATCTCGTAGCTCGCGCCAATCTCTTGTTCACCGCTTCACCTGTCGCACTCAACACCGTCGCAGCTATTGGTGGTGCAACTGCCCTCTTTGCCGCAACTATCGCGCTTTTCCAACTCGACATTAAACGTGTCCTGGCCTACTCGACCATCAGTCAACTTGGCTACATGTTTCTAGGTGAGGGTGCTGGTAACTACAGTGCTGGTATCTTCCACCTGACAACGCATGCCTACTTCAAAGCCCTACTCTTCCTCGGTGCAGGTGCCGTTATTCATGCACTTGGTGGCGAGCAAGACATGCGGAAAATGGGGGGCCTACGTAGCAAGCTGCCCATCACATACTGGACCTTCCTGATTGCCGCCCTTGCCATTAGTGGTATCTTCCCCTTCTCAGGCTTCTGGAGTAAGGACGAGATACTTGGCTCGATGCTCGCTCAGGCAACGGCAACTGGAAACTTCTGGTACTACATCCTGTGGGGTGTGGGGCTGCTCACTGTTGCTCTCACCGCCTTCTATATGTTCCGTCTCTTCTTTGGTATCTTCTTCGGTACCTATCGTGGCGGCACTCAGGCCGCGCAGCAAGATGAAGAGGAAGACGAGACGGGTGCCCATCACGCGGGTAATGTACGCTATGGCAATGTTCACGAGGTTGGGCCGATTATGTGGGTGCCACTGGCAATTCTCGCGATCCTCTCGACTATTGGCGGTTTTGTCGGCTCGCTTGCCATCTTTGGTGCCTCGAAATGGCAGCCACTAGCTGGCTTTCTTGGCAATGCTGCTCCAGCAGGACGAGAAGTATCACTTGGTCTCGAATGGACCTCGACTGCTCTAAGTCTTGCACTCGCCATTATCGGTATCTTTGCGGCCTATTCGCTCTACCGGCGTGGCTTTGCTTATAAGGAAAACAAGAGTCCGTTATACCAGCTTGTACTGAACAAATATTATGTCGATGAAGGCTTGACACTGCTCCTTATCAATCCTATCCTGGCCTTTGCACGAATCGCAACACGCTTCCTTGAAGGTGATGCTCTGGATGGTGGAGCGCGGGGCTTCGCGTTCCTGTTCCGAGGTACAAGTGCCGGGTTGCGCCGTCTGCAAACGGGTTATGTGCGTAACTATGCCCTCGCGATCTTGCTTGGTGCTGTGGTAATCGTGATTTACTTTGCGGTGAGGGGGTAGTAGCCATGTTTCCATTATTGACAACGATCACCTTTCTCCCACTTATAGGTGGCATTGTGCTACTCTTCCTGCCTAAAAATCAGCTCAGTGCGATCCGCTGGACCGCGTTGGGTATCGCAGGTGTGGACCTGTTACTTGCTCTGCTATTGTTGCTGGGCTATTCGCAATCCAACGTAAGCGCGACATTTGAAGGTACATTCCTGTTTAAGGAAAATGTACCATGGATTACGTCGCTTGGCATCAACTATAGTCTTGGCGTCGATGGTATCAGCGTTCTGCTGGTTGTCCTGACTGCTTTATTGACGACGGTCTGTATCCTAGCTTCGTTCAATATCGAGCAAAAAGTCAAGAACTACATGGCCTTTATGTTGCTACTTGAATGCGGCATTATTGGCGTCTTCGTGGCAACCAACCTGTTCCTGTTCTATATATTCTGGGAACTCATGCTCATTCCTGCCTACTTCCTGGTGGGCAGTTGGGGTGGACCACGCCGCATTTACGCCGCGTTCAAGTTCGTTCTCTTTACCTCTGTCGGTAGCTTGATTATGCTCGCTGGCGTTATCGCTATTGGCTACTACCACCAATTAGCGGTAGGTGGTGGTTATACACTTGAGCTATCGTCACTGCTGAGTACAAAGCTCGATAGTGGTGTGCAGATGTGGCTTTTTCTGGCGTTCGCGGCGGCCTTCGCCGTCAAGGTTCCCTTTGTGCCGTTCCATAGCTGGTTGCCCGATACCTATAGTGAGGCACCTGCACCTGTAGCAGCGATGCTTGCGGGTGCTATGTCGAAAACTGGAGCCTATGGTTTCTTACGCTTCTGCATTCCGCTCTTCCCACAGGCCGCGCAAACACTGGCACCACTCTTCAACATCTTAGCGGTTATCGGTATTCTCTACTGTGCGGTGCTGGCCTTGACACAGACAGACATGAAGCGGCTCCTCGGCTATTCCAGTATCAGCCACCTCGGCGTGGTTATGCTGGGTATGTTTGCCTTCAATGTGCAGGGTGCTGAGGGGTCTGTGCTGCAAATGGTCAATCATGGCATCACCACCGCTGCCCTCTTCTTAATTGCGGGTTTTATCGAGCAGCGTGTGGGAACACGCCGTATCAGCGAGTTCGGTGGTCTAGCGACTCGTGTACCAGTGCTGGCAACAGTGATGTTTATCGCCATACTGTCGTCGCTTGGTCTCCCTGGCTTGAACAGTTTCGCGGGTGAGTTTCTCGCGTTCCTGGGTACTTTCCGCAGTAGTGTCGTCTTTGGTACGCTTGGTACCGCCGTCGTTGTTCCTGCCGCGTGGTACCTCATTCGCTTCTTTCAAGGCGTGATGGAGGGGACACGTAATACCGAAGTCGTGACGACGAAACGCAGAAGCATCTTCGGCGATATTGGGCTGCGTGAATTTCTGTCGATATCGCCGCTATTACTCTTAATCTTTTATATTGGGTTGCAACCCTTGCCTTTGACTGTCATACTGGAGCAATCGGTAATTAGTACGCTGCAAAATCTCGGCAGTGCGTTTGTAAAATAGAGGTTTCATCATGACGTTTACCTATTCAGTCACCGCCGCCGATTGGGGGCGCATCGCCCCCGAACTGGTCCTGGCGGGTATCACGCTTATCCTCATGATTGTGGACCTGTTTCTACCACAAACGGGGAGCGGTCCAAAAGATAAGCATAGCGGCTCATCCAATTTCATTGTTTTACCTATTGTTAGTATCGTTGGTCTGCTGGGAGCCTTCGCCGCCACCATTACGCTCTTTATCGTGGGCGACCACCAGCAGGCATTCAATCACATGATTAGTGCCGATGAGGGTTCGCTCTACGGTTACCTCGTCATTTTGAGCGCAAGTCTATTGAGTGTGCTGTTCTCGCCCGCCTATCTCAAGCGGCTCAAGCTTGTCCATCAGGGCGAATACTACGCACTGCTCATGCTTGCGACTCTTGGTATGATGCTGCTTGCAGCGGCGACTAGCTTCTTGACTGTCTTTATTGGTATCGAAATGCTCTCGCTGGCTCTCTACATCTTGTGTGGCTTTGTCGCACGACGCAAGAGTTCACAAGAGTCGGGTATGAAATACTTCTTGCTCAGTTCGTTCGCATCAGCCTTCTTGCTCTACGGTATCGCGCTTACCTACGGTGCAACAGGCAGAACGTCGTTTGTTGACATTCAACGGTTTCTAGCCAATAGCGTAACAAGTATACCGCATAGCGTACCATATAACGTAAACTTGGTTAATAATGTAGACTCCATTACATTATTTCCTACTCACTCTATGCTTTTGATTGGTATGGGCTTGCTCGCGGTGGGCTTTGCCTTCAAGATATCTGCCATCCCCTTCCAGGCATGGACGCCCGATGTCTACGAGGGCGCACCCGCACCTGTCACCGCCTTTATGTCTGTTGGCACAAAGGCTGCCGCCATCATCGCCTTTGCGCGTGTCTTTGGTATTGTCCTTTTCAACGTCAATCACGACTGGCTTCCTATCATCGAGACTATCACGATTCTTACTATCATCGGCGGTAACGTGCTGGCTCTGGTGCAAAGCAATCTCAAACGCTTGCTGGCATATTCCAGTATCGCGCATGCTGGCTATCTCATGATTGGTATTGTGGCAACGGTGGCAGCCGTGAGCGCCAGAACTATTGCGCTCTCGTCGATTCTCTTTTACCTGCTCTGCTACACCTTCCTGAACATGGGTGCGTTCGGTATCGCTTCTCTGTTGGAACGGGCCGACAATTCAGGCAACGATATCCAGGACCTGCGCGGTCTCTGGTATCGCCGTCCTGTTCTAGCGGGGCTACTCGCTCTCTTTCTGCTCGGTTTAGCTGGCTTCCCACCAATGGCAGGCTTCGCGGGCAAATACTACATTTTTTATGCCGCAATCAATAGTGGTCATCCCGAACTGCTTATCATCGGCGTACTAGCTAGTATTCTCGGCACGTACTACTACCTGCGTATCATCGCAGCCATGTTTATGGAAGGTGATAGTACCTTAGCACAGGTATTGGGATTAAGCAATGCACCTGCGACAAACGCACCTGCTACTATTCCCTCAACACCTCGGATTCCAGCAACGCCGCGTACTGTGCCAACGAGAGGGAGCACAACTGGCTCGACTGGCAGATTAGCAACGTCATCATCTGCTACTGCCGTTGCTGTCAAAACACCAACTGCTGGCCTACCTCAAGCTACTCCTGCTGTCGCTGCCCCGGTTGAGCAAGACGCGAGCGGTAGCCTGAGTTGGATGACGTGGACAGGGATTGGCATTGCCGCCATAGGTACAATAGCTATGGGGACAATTCTTCCATTCTGGTTGATTGATCTTGCACAACAAGCGGCGCACATGATGATTAGGTAGAGATGGAATTGTATGCTTGCACATTCCCGAAGGGAATGTGCAAGCATACAATTCCATCTTACAAAGAAGAGGAGTTAGCCATGACCACATCACACACAGCACCCTATGGGTCCTGGAAATCACCGATCACACCTGATCTGATTACGTCGGCTTCTATTCGTCTTGGCATGATTGCACTTGACGGACATGATACCTATTGGATTGAGGGACGTGCGTCTGAGAGTGGACGCAATGTAATTGTACGACGCACCGCCGATGGCACAACGACCGATATGCTGCCACAACCATTCAATGCGCGTACCAGTGTGCATGAATACGGTGGTGGCGATTATGTGGTGAGCAATGGCACTCTCTACTTCTCGAACTTCGACGATCAGCGCGTCTATCGTATCACTCCTGGAACTCCTACTCCCGAACCTATCACGCCCGAAGCACAACGTCGGTATGCCGACTATATCGTCGATCAGCGCCGCAATCGTCTCATCTGCGTGCGTGAAAATCATACCGACCCAAAGCACGAAGCGATTAATACGCTGGTAAGCATCGCCCTTGATGGTAGTGGACGGGTCGAAGAACTTGTCGCAGGCAACGATTTCTACTCTACGCCGCGTCTTAGCCCTGATGGAGCACAGTTAGCGTGGCTCACATGGCGGCATCCGAATATGCCGTGGGATGGTACGGAGCTATGGGTTGGCGATATCGTCGATGGGCAGATCGTAAGCGGTAAACGCGTCGCAGGCGGCTTACGAGAATCCATTTTTCAACCAGCATGGTCGCCTGATGGCATCCTGCACTTTGTATCGGACCGTAGCGGCTGGTGGAACCTCTACCGTTTGCAGGATGGTGCCTATCAATCTCTCTATCCCAAAGACGCGGAGTTTGGCGTACCACAATGGAATTTTGGCATGTCCACCTACGGTTTTGTCTCATCAGAACGCATCATATGTCGCTATGGGCAACACGGTAACGATCACCTTGCAAGTCTCGATACCACAACTGGCACACTTGAGATGTTTCATCTCCCGTATACAGTTATTAGTGATGTGCGTGTTGCCAGTAATCGGGTTGTATTCACAGGTGCGGCCTCAGATATACCAATGTCTATTATCCAGCTCGACCTTGCTACATCGGAGAGCGAAGTATTGAAAAGTTCTAGCACAATGACGCTGGATGACTCGTACTTTTCGATGCCACATGCCATTGAGTTCCCTACTGAACATGAGAAAACCGCGTTTGCCTTCTTCTATCCGCCGCGCAACCCTGATTATGTCGCGCCCTTTGATGAATTGCCACCGTTGCTGGTGATGAGTCACGGCGGCCCAACGAGTGCGACAACAAGCAAGTTTAACGCGCAAATACAGTTCTGGACCAGTCGCGGTATTGCTGTACTCGACGTGAACTATGGTGGTAGCACAGGTTATGGACGTGAATATCGTGAACGCCTCAACGGTCAATGGGGCATCGTTGATGTCGATGATTGTATCAATGGCGCGAACTATCTTGTCAAACGTGGCGATGTCGATGGCAACAGGCTTGCTATTACAGGTGGTAGCGCTGGCGGCTACACCACGCTGTGCGCCCTCACCTTCCGCGACACTTTCAAAGCGGGGGCCAGCTACTACGGCATCGGTGATATTGAGTCTCTGCTAGCCGATGGGCACAAATTCGAGTCGCGTTATGATAGCTCGCTCATCGCTCCCTATCCAGAGGGGCGTGAACTCTATCACCAACGCTCACCCATCTACTACACCGACCAACTCTCTGCCCCCGTGATCTTCTTTCAAGGCTCAGAGGATAAAGTTGTCACACCCAATCAAGCCGAGAGCATGGTTGCGGCCCTACGCGCGAAAAAAGTTCCCGTTGCCTACATCCTGTTCGAGGGCGAAGGTCACGGCTTCCGCCGCGCCGAAAATATCAAACGTTCCCTTGATGCCGAACTGTATTTCTATTCAAAAGTGCTTGGCTTTGAATTAGCTGATAAAGTGGAACCTGTTACAATAGAGAATCTATAGAGGTACTGTGCTATGAATGTCTATCTTGTCATGGAGAAAGAACTGCTCATTGCGCGTCTGATGAATGGACAATGGTCTACAGAAACGCATCTTGACGGTATGCAAACAACCTGCTTAGCTACAGACCCGGAGCGACCTGAACGCGTCTATTGCGGAACATTTGGACGTGGCTTGTGGCGCAGCAATGATGCCGGACACACCTGGGAGCCAATTGGCGATCCGGGAACAGCTATGCGACCCTGGAACGGCGAGGGTGTTGCTTCCGCGAAGATTACAGCGGTTGCAGTCAGTGCAACAGACTGTTCCGGTGGGTATGGTATTGTCTACGCTGGTACCGAGCCAACAGCACTGTTTCGCTCCGAAGATGGTGGCGACACATGGTGGGAACTCAAGTCACTCGCTGAACTTCCCTCTGCCTCGTCCTGGAGCTTTCCCCCACGACCCAACACAAGCCATATGCGCTGGATTACGCCCGACCCATTAGTACCTGGACGAATTTTCGCGGCGATAGAGGCTGGCGCATTGGTACGTAGCCTGGATGGTGGTGAACACTGGGAGGATCGCAAACCCGATGGACCATACGACACACACACATTGGTCATGCATCCTCTCGCTCCGAATCGCCTCTATTCGGCTGCCGGTGATGGTTTTGGTCGCCCAGGTAGAGGCTACAACGAAAGCTATGATGGTGGTGAGACATGGCAACATCCAGACGAAGGCTTGCAGCATAACTACCTGTGGAGCCTTGCGGTAGACCCTGCAAATCCTGATACCATCGTTGTCTCTTCAGCAGCCAGTCCAGCGGAGGCACACGACGGGCGAACAGGCTTGCGTTCGTTCATCTACCGCAAACAAGCAGACCAACCCTGGCACAATATATCCGAAGGATTGCCCGAAGCAAAAGGCACCATCGTCCCTGCTCTTGCGAGTAATAAGAGTGAAGCAGGCGTCTTCTATGCACTTAGCAACAAAGGACTCTATCGTTCACCGGATGCAGGACTCCATTGGGAAAAAATCACCATCCACTGGAGATCGCAATACGAGCGTCAACACCCAAACGCGATTGTAATCAACGAAGCATGACACCTATCAGAGAGGAAAGCCACCATATGGCACATGACCCTAGACAAACCATTATAGACTTTGTAAGCACTCCTATCAGCACTGCCGATAGCCCTGTTGAGATAGAGAGTGATGCCGGGTCGCGTAAAGGAGAGTTTCATACAAGTGGTGGCCTGAGCGCGGTTGTCGAGACAATACGCTTCTTGAAAGAGCGTACCATTCCACTGCACTATGCCGCCCTCGTTAGTTTCCAGGATACAAGCGGTCAGGCATGGGAATTTGCCTGCTTTGCAGTACAAGAGGAACAACGCCACTGGTACTTCAAAGGTGGGAGTTCTATTAGTCGTCAGAATAAGAATCCCTTGCCACACGCAAATCTCGCAGGTGGTCTAGCCGAAGGAGGCTTCTATGCTGGTGGATATATCCACGCGAACGGCACTGCGATTGTACGTGCTAGCCTCGTTTCAGTTGATGGCTTTATGTTTGAGGATACTGTAGACGATGGGCGCGTCCTGTTCGTGACTGATAGAGAGGATGTCTTTCCGCCCGTGCGCGTGCTATTGTATGATAACTCCGATGCACTTATAAACAGCCATATTGTATTCGGATTGTAAAATGTCGCATGTTTACAAATGCAACTTTTGTACGAAATCCGTAATGATAGCCTGCACCTCGTCGAGGCGTCCCTGAAAGAAATGGTCTGCTCCCTCGATAGCGATCATGGTTTTAGGAGCAGGCACCTGCTCGAACCAGGAGCGTGCTAACTCGTAGGAGGCCAGTTCGTCCTCGGTGCCGTGTATGAAGAGCTTGGGTTTGTGGCAGTCTTGCAACGTATCGTCACCAAACCATTTCGCAGGTGTCCCTAGACCAATCATGGCTTGTGCGCGATCATCATGAGCAGCAACGCGCAGGCCGACAAATGAGCCAAACGAGAAGCCTGCGAGAATCACAGGTATGCCTGGATAGCGACGACTCAAAAATTCCAGCGCATAGCGCACGTCGTCCATCTCGCCGCGTCCCTCGTCATATGTACCTGTACTATGTCCTACGCCACGATAATTGAAACGTAGTGCCGGAATATTCAGGCTCTGCAATGCCTGAGCCGTTTTGAACACAACCTTGTTATGCATTGTGCCGCCACCAATTGGGTGTGGATGACAGACAAGACCTGCATAACGTGGCTGCGATCCCTCCTCCTCTGGTTTGAGAATGGCTTCTAAATGGCCCTGTGGTGTTGGGACGTTCACATGTAAAACAAGATTGCTACCCATAACGATATTCCTTTGACATTCGCGAAAAGTGGGGATGCAAGGTAAAAACAATATAACAAATGATATCACATGTGCATATTATCGTGAACGTTACAAACCCCAGAAATTATTTCTCTTTTCGCATACGCTGGTTGATCCACTGCACTACATCTGGTAATGAGCCATAAAGCAAGGCAACGAGTACAACACCTATGATAAACGTCGATGCCCAACGATTAAGGACAGTGCCTTGTGCCATGTAATCTGCGTATAGAGCCAGTACAAAACCAACAATTCCTGGGACGATAAATATGCTACTTACAATAGCCGTTGCAATCCGACGTGCTAATGGTGCGGTCTTATCAAGTGCTTTATCTTGACCTGTCTGCTTTATTTCGCGATAAACAGTGGAACCACCTAGCGCAAGCAAGACACCTACGATGAACGTAGTATAGAAAAGATTATTAAACATCCAAAGTAGCATTCTCTTGTTTCCTTTGTTATTGCTATATGCTAACAGCGAGAACCTTGCGGACTCTCTGCTTACCAATCATTATTGTAGGACAAAAGGAGATATCCCATATGTCATCTTACACCACAAAACAATATGCACATAATCGCGACAGGCTCCTTCAACATATCCAGACCTATTTACAGGCCGATGAACGCTTTGTGGCGGCATGGCTTACAGGCAGCTTTGGACGTGGCGAGGAAGACGACTTGAGCGATTTTGACCTACGTGTCGTCGTCGCTGATGCATATGTTCATTCGCTATGTAGTTGTGGACCCAATCCAACAACGGGGGTAAGTAGTCCAGACCGCCTTGCGCTATACAAACAATTTGGCGAGCCACTTGTGTTGCGCGAAGATGCCAGCTTTGACTCGGATGGTAAAGGCGGCTGCTTCAACCACGTAATTTACCGTGAAACCGCGACGACGCTTGATTGGGTACTCATTCCACAGGCCACCGCGAAAATACCTTCAGAAGAGTGTCGTCTGCTCTTTGACAAGGTTGGACTACCAATGAAGCCACCACTAATGGCGGAAAGCCTCGAAGAGCGTGTAACCCAGGCATCGCGCGACATCGGTTTCTTCTGGCTCATGACCGCCATTGGCATCAAATATATGTTGCGCGGCGACACCGTTGCACTCTATGGCTTCCTGGGTGCGACACACTATACCCTACAAGAGATGAAACGCCTCGTTGCTGGCGAACCACAACGCTTTCGTCATGGTAGTATCAAGACACTCGCAACCACACAGCAGGCACAGGTGGTGCTGATACGCGAACTCTGTCACGAGATGCTTGCGCTAATGCCGAGTCTCGCTGCCCTCGGTGCTTATGTACCCGATGATCCCATGTCGGTTATCGAAGTCTGGTTGTCAATGGCAGAACAATAAATAGAGGATTGTGGGCAGAGTAGCATGATTTAACATTTTCCTCTAGAAACGGGCGACCACAAGGGTCGCACCCTACTATAGACGTCGTATAGTAGGGTGCGACCCTTGTGGTCGCCCGTTGGTTTCTTCCCACCATACCATCGTGCCATCATACTATTTCACAGCAGCCAAGAAATCCAGCACAATGCGATTGAACTCTTCTGGTTGCTCCATATTGAGATGATGCGCGGTATTATGAATAACGGCTTTTTTCGCGCCAGGAATCGCCCCTGCTATACTGTAAATGGTATCACATCAATGAGATATCGTAGGGGTGATGCCTTGTGGTCGTCCGTCTATTTGTTGATTGAGTGGCAACGTGAAACTAAAGATTGTGCTAGGAGATGTACTCTCTCCATTCGCAGCGGCAACTGTTGCATATGGCTCCAATCGTAGTTCGCCGCCGTGTGCGGTGATGATTGATTTAGTGATGTAGAGGCCGAGGCCAGAACCTTTACGCGCATTGGCTGTTTGCGATCTCACAAATGGCTGAAAAATTTGGTCAAATTCATCTGCAGGAATCTCTCGTCCGATATTATGGACGCTCACATGTACCATATCCGGCGTTGTCCAGACACGTGTAGTAATGATAGTGTTTTCATCGGAGTATTTGATGGCGTTGTCGAGCAGATTGCCAAGTGCCTGTTGCAGTCGTTCACTATCACAGTGGCTGATAAGCTTTTCCTCTGGCACCTCGGTAACAAGTGTGTGATGAGGCGCGACAGGGCGCAGTTGTTCGACCATCTGCACCACGAGTGCTACAATGTCGCATTCGGCACGGATAAGCGTAAATTTGCCCGCAGTGAGGCGTGACATGTCGAGTAAATCCCCTACAAGGCGCGTCATACGTTGTGCCTGGCTAATCACAATATTGGCATTACGGCGCAATGAGTCGTCGGATTTTTTCCCTTGCTGACGCACTATCATCTTTGTGTAGTTAATAATAGGGGTGAGTGGACCTAGAAGGTCATGAGCAATCATTGCTGTGAATTGCTCTTTGCTTGCTAGCTGCTCTCGTAATAGAAGATTTTCTGCTGTCAGTTCAGCTATCTGACGTTGCAGTTCTTGCATGTTTTCATTTTGCGTTTCCACTTGTTGTCCCTGCATACCCGCTATCTCCCTGATCATGCCACGCCCTTCTCTATTGAAGGTTGTGTAATTAGTATACATTCTGAGGAGAAAGGGGTTGCGTGAAGGAGTAATAAGTAGGAGTATTGGGTAGGTTGGCACTCCAAAAAAGCGTAAAATGTCCGCTTTACCACATCAGGAGACCGCAAGGGTCTCCCCTACATGTAGAGATGATGCAAAATGTAGGGGAGACCCTTGCTAACGAGCAGGTAAAATATCAAGCTCTTCCAGTTCCTCTTGTGCCGCCTCGCTGAAGCGTGTTACGTCAAGAGTAGAATCGGCGTGTGCGATAAGATGACGGATACGCTCAGCAATCGAAGTCCGCATGTAGTGGTCCGAGGTCAGGAGTAGCTCGCTAACCGCGATCTCGATCTGCTGCCGCTGCATTGCCGCAAGCATGGATTCTTCTTGCATGATTATGTATCTTTCTGTGATAGAGTATGGATTGCGAATTGCGCTCACAGATATGTGAGCGCAATTCGCAATCCATACTCTATCATTATTTTTATGCCGCGCTGGTTGATGCGGTTGATTTGTTGTCGCTTGATGTATTACTACCGCTTTCGGCTGGTTTGTTTGTACTACTGGCATTGCCATCACTGGCTGTTTTCGCGGTCTCGGTTTTCCCGTTCTCACCTGACTTGGTTGGCTCATCCTTAGCACTTGCTGCCGCACTTGCACTGTCGCGGTGGTCGGTCTTGTAAAAGCCTGATCCCTTGAATACGACGCCTGGCGGGAAGAGCACGCGTCGAATTTCAGCACCACAGGTGGGGCAAGTGGTCAACGGCTCGTCAACCATTTTCTGCCACGTCTCGAAACGATGTCCACATGTTTTACAAAGATATTCATAGGTTGGCATATACCAGTCACCCCTTGTTGTTTTTTCGATGTGTACTTATCATTATGCTGTTTTTTACACATTGTCGGGTACCTGTAAAGGTCCTCTTATATAAAGTATACGTATACTAGCTTTATTTAGGTCTGCTGTCAATCTTCATACCCTTTCAAACACGCGCCGGAAGCCGATTTATTCCAGTTTGCCGATGTACTCTTTGACCTTCTCGGCGGCATCACGTGTCATACCGTCGAGGGCTGCAAGGTCGTCGAGATTGGCGGCACCGATGGCTCTGACCGAGCCGAAGTGTTTAAGTAGTGCCTGTTTGCGCTTGGGACCAATGCCTGGGATTTCGTCAAGTACTGATTTGAAGGTGCGTTCCGAGCGCACCTTGCGGTGATAGGTGATACCGAAACGGTGCGCCTCGTCACGAATACGTTGTACCATATACAATCCCTGTGACGAGCGCGGCAGAATAATTGGCTCAGGTGAGCCAGGGATATAGATTTCTTCCTGTGAACTGATTTGGGTGTGATTCTCTTTGGCTACACCGACCGTTGGAATATCCAGGTGCAGGTCGTTCATGACTTCCATGACCGCGCTAAGTTGCCCTTTCCCACCATCGAGAATAACCAGATCGGGCAAAGCCCATTCGTGCTGCAATTGCGCTTTTCCGTTCGGGCCATCGTCGGTATCCTCGATATGTCCCACGCTCTCTAAGCTTTCGTCCTTGCCTGCCACATCACTGACGCTTATCTCTTCGATGGCAATAGTCTCCTCCTCATCGAGCGTCTGTGCCTGTGCCGAGGCCGCTTTACGGAAGCGGCGGCGTATCACCTCTTGCAAACTGGCGAAGTCGTTGGAGCCTTCGACGGTTTTGATTTTGAAACGTCGATACTCGCTGTTTTTCGGACGGCCTCCCTGAAACACGACCATCGCGCCAACCGAGTTTGTGCCCTGCGTATTGGAGATGTCGTAGCACTCGATACGTTGTGGCGGCGAGGAGAGATTGAGGGCCTCCTGTAACTCTTCTAAGGCAAGCTGCGTCTTCTGTGTATCGGTGAGCCACTTGATGCGCTGCTGCTCCAACACCTCTTTCGCGTTGTTCTTAACCATCTCAATGAGGCGTACCTTGTCGCCACGTTTGGGTGAACTAATCGTGACGGCGGCGTTTTTAGCACCTGTCGCATTTTTGCGCTTCTCACGGAGCCATGCCTGCACAACAGGCATGTCGTCTGGCTCGACCTCCACAATCACCTCGGCAGGTACATGAGGCGAGGTCTCGTAAAATTGTTGCAGGAATGAGGCCATAATCTCACCCGGAGAGCTATCACGCGTGCCTTGCAAGATGAAGTATTCACGCCCGACAAGTTTGCCGTTGCGGAAGAAAAAGACTTGAGCACACGTCTCATCATCACCACTGGCTAGCGCGACAACATCCTGGTCGTCCTGTCCCTCAGTATTGATGATACGTTGTTTCTCAAGTATGCGCTCGACAGACTTGATGCGGTCACGAATACGCGCCGCCTCTTCAAAATTCAGTTTCTCGGCTGCCTGCTCCATCTTCTCTTCGAGCAATGTGATCACCTCGTCGTGCTTGCCTTCAAGAAAGAGAATGACCTGCTTGATGATGGTGTCATATTCTTCTCGCGTCGTATACGCGACACAGGGAGCGGTACAACGATGAATATAATATTGTGTGCAGGGACGCGGCAATAGTTTCTGTTTCCACCCTGCTTGTGCTTCGCCTGTCCTGGGTGGTGCCCACGTGCTGCCATCGTAGCGGCAGGTGCGGAATGAGAAGAGTTTGTTGAGCAGGTCGAGTGTAGCATCGACGGCCCCCGAATTGGTATAGGGTCCAAAATAACGGTTGCCATCGCGCTGAAAGCTGCGTACACGGTAGACGCGCGGAAAGTCTTCTGTCAACGAAACCTTGATGTAGGGATAGCTCTTATCGTCACGAAGCAGCACATTATACTTGGGGCGATGCTGCTTGATAAAGTTGCTCTCTAGCACCAGAGCCTCGACCTCGTTTTTGACGACGATAAACTCGATATCGTCGATTCTTGCCACCATGCTACGGTTCTTAGGGCTGAGATCAGTTGACTCTTGAAAGTACGAGCGCACACGGCTATGCAGCGAAATGGCCTTGCCAACGTATAAAATTGTGCCTTCAGCATCTTTCATCAGATAGATGCCAGGTTTATGGGGCAACGAGTTCAAGACGGATTGAATTTTTTCGTTCATATAGATGATAAAACCCTTGTAAGATGGGTAGGGATATGCATTTTGTACCCTTTATTATACCTCCATATGCGAGCAACGAAAAGAGCCACATGAACGCATGCAGGGTGATTTAAAAGTCAAGGCAAACGTGGTGAAGATGAACGGGCGACCACAAGGGTCGCACCCTACTATACACGTGTATATAGCAGGGTGCGACCCTTGTGGTCGCCTTTAATAGCTCTGGAAACTTTGGAAAGCCTTATGTATCTTACAAGCTATTATCTGCCTGCTCGAAGAGTTGCGCCGTATGTTGCAAGTGCTGCCCCAACTCTTCGCCGTGTGTTGTAAGTTGCGCGACGGTGGCGCGCCACTGAATCAAGACTTCGTTAAAGTGGTGGTAGCTGACACCAACCCAGTCACTATCAAGCTGTGCGGCGGCATGAGCGATTTGTGGCTCAAGCTGATTGGCGATTTGCTCATTGAGATTAATGAAGATATTGCCGAGGTTACGCATAAGGTCTGTATTAACGTGAATCTGTCCCATGATAGAAACTCCTTTGTAACTGTTTTTATTTGTTGAGAGTGGGCAGATGCCAAAGCGAGGAAATATTGCTGTAATCACCTTATACATCCTACACTCATATGTAGTATAGAGAGCAATTAAATAGAAAAATAATGATACTATAGATATAAACATATGATTTAGATGTTACAAAACTATGTAGCCATACGTGAAATAGAAAGATGGCTTTACGAGCTAAAGATACTTTCTATAACAAAAATATAGCGTATAAAGGAGTCATACTATGTTACAAGATGCCCTGGTTGGTGCTGTTGCTGGAGCTTTAGGCACAGTGGCACTCAATATAGCAACCTACGCAGATATGGCAATTCGAGCGCGACCTTCGAGCAGTGCGCCCTCGGAGATGGTTGGTGTGTTCGCTAAGAAAGCAAATGTACCGCTCTCCTCCAAAGGTGTCGGTGCTCAGGATGATACAACGAAGAACCGTGAAAGTGGCATAGGTGCGTTATTGGGTTTTGTGAATGGTCTCGGTGTGGGCGCACTTTATGGCCTACTACGCTCACAAATTGATGGGGATATCTCCATCCCCTTTGCTGGTACTATAATCGGTGCGGCTGCAATGGCTGCAAGTGATGTTCCTCTCGCAACATCGGGCGTAAGCAATCCCAAAACTTGGAGTGCTTCAAGCTGGGCTTCCGATGCAATTCCACATCTTATCTATGGTCTTGTCACTGCGTTAGCATATGAGGCATTGCAGGATAGAGACTAATTGTTGACTAAGAAAAACACGACTCCTCTCAAGGCAATGCCTTGAGAGGAGTCGTGTTTTTCTTAGTCAACGATAGAGCCAGCATGATATACTATTAGATACGATATATTTTTATCGTCAGGAGCTAGACAGAGGATACACGGATGAGTTGTATTGGTACGGCTGGACATGTCGATCATGGCAAATCGACGCTGGTCAAGGTGCTGACAGGCATCGACCCGGATCGCTTAGCTGAGGAAAAAGAGCGCGGCATGACGATTGATCTGGGCTTTGCATGGCTGACATTGCCAAGTGGACGCGAGGTAAGTATCGTCGATGTGCCAGGGCATGAGAGCTTCATTAAAAACATGCTGGCAGGAGTTGGCGGTATCGACGCCGCCTTGCTAGTGGTTGCCGCCGATGAAGGTGTCATGCCACAGACGCGTGAACACCTCGCCATTCTTGACCTGCTACATGTACAGCGCGGTGTTGTTGCACTCACGAAGGCCGATCTGGTAGATGAGGAATGGCTTGAACTGGTGCGTGAGGAGATCGCGGAACACCTCAAGGCAACAACACTGGCCGACGCTAAGATTATCCCTGTCTCTGCCTATACCAGACAGGGTATACCAGAGCTACTTACGGAACTTGATCGTGTACTCGATAGAGCGCAAGAGCGACAGAATATCGCACGTCCGCGCCTACCCATTGATCGTGTTTTTAGCATGACAGGCTTCGGTACTGTTGTGACTGGTACCCTGCTCGATGGTGGCTTCAAGATCGGACAAGAGGTCGAGATATTGCCGCAAGGCACCCATACACGCATTCGTACCCTGCAAACACATAAACGACAGGTAGAGCAGGTGCAACCTGGGAGTCGCGTCGCCATGAACCTTGCCAACGTTGCTCGCTCCGATCTTGAACGTGGCAATGTGGTGGTACTGCCTAAGCAGGCACACACAACCACGTTATTTGACGCACGCATTTCCCTATTGCCTGATGCGCCGCGCACCATTACACATAATACGCTTGTCGATTTGTATGTCGAGTCACAAGAAATTCCTGCAAAAGTGCGTCTCCTTGATGTTGAAGAGTTGCAGGCGGGGCAGAGCGCGTGGGTGCAATTGCGTCTCGAACGACCGGCAGTCCTGGCACGAAGAGATCGTTTTATTTTGCGTATACCCTCACCGAGTATGACCATCGGGGGTGGCGAAGTGGTGGATATAGCACCGCGTTATCATAAACGCTTTCAGCAACAGGTCGTAGGTGCGTTAGAGCGATTGCTGCAAGGTACACCGGAGGAATTGTTACTTGCGGCTCTCGACAGGCGTCCTCCACTCAGAACTATGTCGAACAAACAAGCAGTAAAGACAATGCAGGGACTTATTGGCTACGAACTGACAGACATCGCCCAAAAGAGTAACTTAGCTGTTGATGTGACGTTACAGCTACTAGAGACGTTGTTATCAGAAGGAAGGGTGAAACAAGTTGGCACGTTATGGTTCGCACAGCACATCTGGGATTTGTTGGCAGAAGAGGCAGTTCAGTTGGTACGTGACCAGCATCAACGTTATCCACTGCGGAGTGGACTTTCAAAAGAAGAGTGGCGCTCACGTCTGAACCTTTCTCCCAAAATAGCAAACGAAGTGTTCGCGACCCTGCAAGCAGAAGGTATACTGGAAATGGTTGTTGAGGCAGGAGCAGCACGCGGAGGAAGTCGCGGCGGTCTTGTACGTCTACCCGACTTTACGCCACGCTTTACGGATGTTCAACAACGGCAGGTCGAGCAAGTGCTTCAAGTGTTTGCGAAAAATCCCTACACACCACCATCACGCAGAGAGGCAGAGACGATGGCGAGTGCTGATGTGATCACGGCCTTGTTAGAGCAGGGACGGCTGATAAAGCTGGGCGATGACATACTCTTCCTACAGCAAACATACAATCAGGCGTTATTATTGTTAACAGACTATCTACGCGAGCATACAACAATGACGGTTGCCGAGGCTCGCGATCTCTTAGGTGCATCGCGCAAATACATCTTACCTCTTTTGGAACATATGGATGCATTACGTATCACACGGCGAGCAGGTGACGTGCGAACATTGGGTACAACGCCGTTTCATGCGTCTATGATGTAGGGGCCATAATTTATTACGCCCTGGCACCACATGTACATGACAACGAAGGCGTAATGAATTATGGCTCCTACAACCCCGCCAGTTTGGGTAGAGGTGTTCCATTATATTGCAAGGTAAGGTAAAATGGAAACGTGAAAGAGAATTAACAGACTACTCATGGGCGGTCTCTTATATATAGGAAGGACGTAAGCGACGACAGCGTGCCATCGACCTACGCCTTAGTGTTCATAGCAAGAATGTCCTTCTGTCTTGCAATATAGCAAGAATACATTGGGCATCAGGTACAGTGCGGAGAGCTATGCAGAACGAAGTATTGGGTGAGCGATATCAATTACAAGACCCCATTGGGCGTGGGGGTATGGCGACGATTTATCGTGGGCGTGATACGCGCATGGAGCGAATCGTCGCTGTTAAGGTGTTGCGCGAAGTTTATAGCACCGACCCCAAGTTTGTCACCCGTTTCCAGCGCGAGGCGAAGGCGGCGTCGGCATTGACACATCCCAATATTGTGCAGGTCTACGATTATGGGCAGAGTGATGGCAATTATTACATTGTCATGGAACTCATCGAAGGTGCCGATCTGCGCCGCTATTTACGTTCACGCGGTGTCCTCGCAATTGACCGTGCTATCATTATCGCTCATGATGTTGCGCTCGGTCTGAGTGCCGCCCATCGACGCGGTATCGTTCACCGAGATGTCAAGCCACAAAACGTTCTGGTGGGACGTGATGGCTCTATCAAGCTCACCGACTTCGGTATCGCCAGCGTCTACAAAGATATCAATGCGGAACGCCTCACCACTACTGGCATGACACTTGGTACTGTCCAATACTATGCACCGGAGCAGGCACAGGGCGAAATTGTCAGCCCAGCCGCTGATGTATACGCTCTCGGCATCGTCATGTATGAGATGTTGACCGGGCGTACACCATTTGACGGTGATACTCCTGTTGCCGTTGCCATGCAACATATACAGGATGTACCGATTGCGCCAACGCAGTATAACCCGAATATTCCCCAGGTTCTTGAAGATATTATTATGCGCTGCCTGGAGAAGGTGCCAGAGATGCGCTATCGTGACGGCGGCGTATTGGCTCGTGCCCTTGAAGTGCTTGGCGAAGAGGAGATGGGTGAAGACCTGCCCACGAAACTTAGCTCTGGTGGGCTAAAAACTGCCGCAGGTGCCTCTGCCTTCAATACCATTCCCCAGCGTCCTTCAAACAATGGCTCACGGGGAAATAATGGGCCAGCGAAATCGTTACAAGGAGCGTCATCACCCGTTAATGGTGCCGCAGCCTATGCACCAAATGGGCAAAGTGCTGCCTTGCAGCAGGATGTTGCCAATAGCGCAACAGTGCTGAGTAACAATGGATTTGCAGGAGCCGCTGTTCCTGAGCAGCAAACTTTTATCGTGGGCAATGGACGTGATACTTCTATGGCTGGTTTCGATCAACCCACCGCCATGCAGGATGTAGGCAATCAGCCAGCCTCTATGCAGAATGTGAATAATCAAGCGCAACCGCCGTACTACGTTCCACCGACGGGTTCTGGCTCGACGCGCCCTTTCCAACGCGGCGAGATGGTTCAGCGAGAACAGAAAGAGACGCGCTTTACAGGTATTGTAACGGCACTTATTCTCCTGGCCGCACTCCTGTTGCTCGGTTTTAGTATCTTCCTTGCCAATCAAATAGGAATTTTTCATAGTATCTTCCCTAATAGCAATAGCCCAACAAGTACGCCTGTAGCAGCACAGGGGAAGCAGGTGCCTGATGTTACGAATAAGACGTTGGCACAGGCAGAGTATATTGCAGGGCAACAAGGTTTCAAAATAAAAAATGATTCGGCAAGTAATGCAGGTATTGTAGAATCTCAAAGTCCGCGACAAGGGGCAACTGCACCAGTCGGTAGTACCATTGATGTGAATATGACAACCGCAGTTACTACGACGCCATCAGCAACATTGCCCGACGTTACTGGACTCTCTTACAATGAGGCCATCAACAAATTGAATGCTGCGGGCTTCAAGAACTATATACTAGTGAACGCTGGCCCCGGTCCTGCTGGAGTAACAGGGCTAATCGTGAAGGGAACTGATCCAGGTCCAGGTATGGTACCGACAGGCAACTCAATATCTATATTCGTATACAATTGTGGTGGGACAGACGTTTGTGCCGCTGGCACACAGGTCGTACCAACGGTCGGCGTGACGCCAACAGTCGGAGTGACACCGACAACGGCACCACCGAAACCAACGCCTACTCCGACAACGGCACCACCATCGCCGACGCCTAGCCCGACAACGCTTCCGACCGCTACCCCGACGCTAGTGCCAACGCCAAAGGTGACACCCGCTGTTACGCCAAAAGTACATTGATGTTTTTGGATGTTTAGACAAATGAGGATTGGCACATGTGCCAATCCTCATTTGTCTAAACATCCAAAAGTCCTCATCTTCCCTTGTTTTGTAGAGAATAGTGACGTATTTCGTTCTTTCAATATGGGTGCCTCTAGCGGTATCCATTGCTCTGCGATGGCTACAAAATGTAGTCGTACTATGTGTGGACAAGGCATCGAGCATGTTGGTGGGAAACGTGGTGCCTGTCTGGGGAAGGTGTAGGATATGAAGCGGAACACTGTACAAACTCTTCTGGTAGTTGTAGCCGCGCTTGTAGTAGTGGGAACAAGCCTGACCGCGATGCGTGTGGGGATGGCTCATGCAGACACGGGGCGCGTCACACTGAACACACAGACAGTGCCATTGACGCAACATGCACAGGTACTCAAAAATACCGATAGCAGTCAGCCACTGCGGCTTGCCATTGGCTTGAACTTTCGTGATGGAACCGATATCAATGGTTTTTTAAGTGCGCTCTACGATCCGCAGTCGCCCCAGTATCATCAGTATTTGACGCCCGATCAATTTACACAATTATTTTCTCCAACGCCCGATCAAGTACAACAGGTTGTGGCATATCTTCAAGGGCAAGGCTTTACCGTTACAAATGTTGCCTCCAACAACCTTATCATTGACGCTACAGGCTCAGTAGCACAGGCCCAGAATAGTTTTCACACTCAGATCAAAACGTATAAAATGGGCAATCGAGTATTTTACGCGAACAGCACACCCCCTAGCGTGCCAAATCCTATCGGCTCTCTCATCTCGTCAATTAGTGGCTTGGATAACAGTATCCCGTATCAACCTCTCTACCAACATACGACGAGAAATACACATCATAGCCGTAGCACACAAATAGGACCCGTGGGTGGTCTTGCACCATCTGATTTTCTGAACGCATATGACATTACACCGCTGCAGGCAAACGGTTTCCTAGGTGATAATCAAACCATTGGGCTTTTTGAACTTGACGGATATCAAGCGAGCGATGTCAATCAATATTTTCAGAACTACGGCATTGCTGCACCGCATATCTCGAATGTCCTGGTTGACGGTTTCAACGGTAACGCAGGTCAGGGGGCGGTGGAGGCCGAACTAGATATAGAAATTGCCGGTGCGGTAGCCCCCCATGCCAACCAGATTGTCTATGAAGGACCTAATACAACACCCGGCATTAATGATACCTACAATAAAATTGTTACCGACAACAAAGTACAAATTGCCTCGATCAGTTGGGGTATCTGTGAGAATAGTACAGGCAATGCGGAACTGCATACGATGGATAACATCTTCAAGCAGGGAGCAGCACAGGGTATTTCATTTATCGCCGCATCGGGTGACTCTGGTGCTTACGACTGCCAGGATACCAATCTCAACGTAGACTCACCAGCCGACGATCCCTATGTAACAGGTGTTGGTGCCACGTCTCTACAGCTTAACAACGGAGCTTATAGCAGTGAGTCCGTCTGGTCGGACCCAACACAAATCATACGCGGTCCAAAGGGAGCGGGCAGTGGTGGTGGCCTGAGTACACTGTTCAAACAACCATCATGGCAGAGTGGTCCAGGTGTGCAAAATCAATATAGTAACGGCTACCGTCAGGTGCCAGATGTTACGGCGGCGGGCGATGGAAAACCAGGCTATAGTATCTTTTGCACTGTAGTCAACGCTGGTTGTCCGGTCACTGGCTGGTTAACTATTGGCGGCACGAGTGCTGCTGCACCTTTATGGGCGAGTAGCCTGGTCCTGGTGAATCAATATCTGCAAGCGCACAATACAAGCGTGATCGGGCATGCTAATCCTACGTTGTATCACCTCTTTAATACTTCGCAACAATATCCTGCCTTTCATGATGTAACGACTGGTAAAAACCTGTATTATCCTGCCACAACAGGATACGATCTCGCCAGTGGTATTGGTTCGCCCGATCTCTTCAATATTGCGCGTGATCTTGTAATGCCCAATCAAGGTGATCCTGGACCCACACCAACGCCAACGACAGTACCAACAGCTACACCAACAACAGTGCCAACAGATACTCCGACGACAGTACCAACGATAGTGCCAACAACGACTCCTACTCCAACACCAACGCCTATTACATCGTCGTCACTTATCGACAACGGTGGCTTCGAGAATGGCTCAACGTCGTGGCATGAGCAGTCAGGGCAGGGTAGCGAACTCATCGACTCCTCAAATCCACATAGTGGGCAGTACGAAGCCTATCTTTGTGGTTACACGGGTTGTGATGATCGCATTTCACAGACATTTACCGGACCTGTGTCTGGGACCTATACAACGATTACCCTTACCTACTGGTACTACTCAGATACAAATAAGACAAGCACGCAATGCCAGGATTATTTTACCGTCAGACTAGCAAACTCGCATGGTGGAGCGTCTCATGTCTTGCAGCAGGCTTGCAATACTAACGTCACCAATGGTTGGGTACAGGTAAGTTTAGATATAACGGATGCAGTAGCTTCCTTCAAGGCTAAACCCATTACGCTGACTTTCCGCGGCACGAATATAGATGGACAAAATCAAACAACCAACTTTTATGTCGATGATGTAGCCATCGCCGTCAGCTAAAAAAGTGACTCATGACAGGGGCAAGCCCTGTCACTACTATAGACGGCACTGCGTGGCTTGCCCCTGTCATGCTACAAGCTACAATCTCAGTGATTCGATAGCATGCATGCTATACTGTATTCAGGATGTATGCGATAGCGGCTTGTAGTGTGTAAACAAGACAAGGGCTATTGACGAAAAAGAATACACAAGGATGATATAGTATGGCAATGACATTAGACGGAGCGATAACGCCGGAAAATACACAGTTTGTACTCCTGTGTTTTGAAGGACCAGATGTCTACTCGACCGCAGGTGGACTTGGTACGCGCGTTACCGAACTCAGCGAGGCACTTGCAACACAAGGCTATAAAACTCAACTCGTTTTTATAGGTGATCCCTATAAACCTGCAACGGAGTTGCGCGTTGATGGTCTTTTGACACTACAACGCTGGTCACAATGGCTCAGTAAATATTATCCCAATGGCGTATATGATGGTGAAGAAGCCAAACTCTCTGACTATAACGAAAGTATCCCCTATTATATTTATCATGAAGTTATGCGTCCAGCCGTTGCTGAGGGCAAAACGGTGGTCATTATGGGCGAGGATTGGCATACTGCCGAGGTGATGTGCCGTATCTCTGATCTCCTGAACTGGTATGGTGTGCGCCAGAAGGCTCTCCTCCTCTGGAATTTGAACAGCTTGATGTCGTTACATCGTGTCAATTGGGGACGCCTCAATTATGTTACGACGCTGTGTACCGTAAGCAAATACATGAAGCATAAAATGTGGGAACTCGGCGTCAATCCGCTCGTCATACCGAATGGTATTCCGACGCGCCACCTGACTCCCGTCGATGCTGGGGATGTGCAACGTTTACGCACCATCGCACAACGCGGCGATCCGAACCGCCTTTTCCTCTTCAAGATCGGACGTTTTGATCCCGATAAACGCTGGCTCATGGCTATTGAAGCCGTTGCCCGTCTCAAGGAAAGCGGTCATCCTGTCACACTTTTCGTGCGTGGTGGTATCGAGCCACACGGTGCCGAGGTGCTGCATCGTGCTTATCAACTTGGCCTGAGTATTCAAGACGTGGTGGCGAAGCGTCCCAATCTACAACAGTGCTTCGAGGCAATTGAAAGTGCTGGTACATCGGACATCTACAACCTGCGCTTCTTCCTTCCAGAAGAATTTGTACGCACAACGTATGCTGCCGCCGATGCTACGCTTGCTAATAGCGGACACGAACCATTTGGTCTCGTTGCGCTGGAGGTAATGGCGGCCCGTGGCATCGCCGTTACAGGCAGCACTGGCGAAGACTACGCCATCTCCCTTGAGAACGCGCTTGTCACAGAGACCGAAGACCCCGATGAGATCGTGGGCTATCTACTCTACCTGCAACGTCATCCTGAAGAGCAAAAACGCATTCGCCACGCGGGTATGCAGACCGCGAAACAGTTCTTGTGGGACCAGGTGATCGAGAACCTGGTCAGCAAACTGGAATTCCTGGCCCGTAAACAAGGTATTGAGTTACCTTCATTTACTCCTTATGAAGCAACACAAATGCAAGAAACGGACCGCATTCCTGTGTTAGAAGAGTCGCGCAAAACGTTGTAGTACCTGTAGGGGCCATAATTCATTACGCCCTGTGAGCAACACGTTCATTTGGCAAGGGCTAAAGAACGTGTCCAATGTCAGGCAAATGGTGTATGGGGACGTGGGCGTAATGAATTATGGCCCCTACAATTCGTTCGTCAAAACCCTTCAAACGTTTTGGGTATTCTGTATGTGCAAATCAGGAAATTTGGGTGAAGAGAAATGCAGATTCAGGATTTGCATGTTATACTCTCATATGAAATGGACTCACCTGAAATATGTTGACATCTCTCTTGCGTAAAGCGTATCATGCGTAATTGTATAGTGCTTCTTGGATAAACGTCGTATGAGATAGCAGGCGTCGTAAAACGCAGAGAAAGAAAGAGAGAGCCATGTCGCAAGGTGGTGACCCGCAACAGAGGCTACGTAAGAATAATACTGGCCCAAATGCTCTTCCATTATCAGCAACGCCAAGAGGGTCTACGGGTCCGCAGACGAATATGCATCCTGCCGACGATGATAGTGATGATTTTGATGAGCCAATGCGTCCAAATACCAGTACTATTCGCCGTGATACTTTTTCGCAACAGCTACCCGGCGCAACTTCTCCTACGACACCTGTTCCTTCGCGTCGTCGAACGAGTTCACGCGATTTTCCTCTGCAACCTCGTCAGACCGTTTCGCGTGAACTTCCACGCTCTGCACGGAACACGACCTCGCAGTATGCACCCTCTACAGGTGGAGCGACAAGAACAAAGAAGCGTACTTCAAATGTACACTGGTTGCTGCCAGTTGGCATAGGTATGGTTGCAATGCTTGTGCTATGGGTATTTGGCTCACTGGCTGTTGCATGGGGGCAACAACGCTATCAAGACATCACATATGGCAGACCACGCACCTATCAGACAGATGCGGTAGTGGGTCACAACGATAGCCCTAAGCACCCCAGTCACTTTATCGCCATCAACTACAACCGTCAGGCCACTGTGACAGAATGGATGGGGGGCGACCCCGCGAAATCAGTCGTCTACGTCGTTCCCTATTATATCGTGGGCGATAACAGCGAACTGACGCCCGTTACCGTCGAGTTGAGAGATGTCACGGGTGATCTCAAGCCCGACCTGATAATTCATATTCACCTGTCAACTCAGGACCAAACATTCGTTTTCGTGAATGATGGTTCTAAGTTCCGTCCACCTCTGGCAAGCGACAAAATTACAATGTAACAATAGAAGCACGGTATGGTCTAGTTTGACCATACCGTGCTTCTATTGTTATGCTCGCTGAAAGCCGAATATTCTCTGGTAGTGTTCGGAAACAATGTCATCAGGGAAGAAGTGCATGAAGTTTACTAGTAGTAGCGCAAATGCTAACCAATCAACGCCAGCATCCAACGGGACACCTAATACTGTGCCTATGACGGGCAGTACCGTGCTCAAAAAGGCTTCACCAAGCAGGTCTGGGAAGAATAAGACCACCAGTAAGAACGCGATCAAGCCAAGAAACGCGAATTTACGAAAAAAAGAGATGCGGCGGTCGATCAAGAGCGCACCGATGAGCCTGAATGTTTTGATAATATGAAAGAAAATGTCAAAGCGTTTTGGTTGCGCTTTCGCCTGTGTTGTTGCCTGTTGTTCCATCATCATATATGTATCCCTCCACCTGTAATACGTAAAACAACAAGCAACAGTTGTAGGGGCCTTTTAATTTGGGAACGGGCGACCACAAGGGTCGCATCCTACTATATACATACTCTATCCCATGCCCGTCTTGTATAGTAGGGTGCGACCCTTGTGGTCGCCCGTTGGTTCTACAGAGTCTACAGAACGTGAAATTGTCGTAGCAGAATAAAGGCTACAATGAGCAGAACCACGATAGCAATAACGGCGATGATGAAGTACGTATTTCTCCTCCCAAGCGTTATCTTGCCACCTCCTGGCATGGATTTCCGTAGTTCGGCGCGTTTTTCTTCGAGCCGCTCTTTGCGACGCTCAACGCGCTTGTTGCGGCGTTCTTGAAGCGACTTGCCGCGTTCGTCTTCACTTTTGGGTCCTGTGCCTAGTTGCTCCATGCGCCGCCGCATGGTACGGTTATAGCTTTCGGCTTGCTGTTGTTGTTGACTAACGTTAGTTGTAGAAATTTGTTTCGGTTGTGTCGATTTTGCTCCCGGCACTGCTGTACCACCAATACCCGGTCTATTTCCTTTACTTTTATCGCTACGCTTACTTGATGGTTGTGTTGGTTTTTGTGTTGGTGCGGGTGCTGGAACAACGCGTGCCTGCTGTCTATGCTTGCCTGTTCCATTCAGGCTTAGTGTTTCTGGCTCTGATTGTTGCGAACCCGATGTTTTTTTGTTCGCCATATGGCTCTTCTCCCTTTATCTCCCTTTGTGGGGACCGGTTGTGCTGTTTGACAAAATAATCCGTCGTTTTCCAACGGGCGACCACAAGGGTTCGCCCCTACTATACTCCTCTATAGAGCGTGTCAACGTGTATGGTAGGGGTGACCCTTGTGGTCGCCCGTATCCGTCATAAAAAGTCAATAAGCATCATCGGTCCCTACAAATCGTTCACTCTCTGTTACTCCGAATCCAAAATTTCTCTAGCAATTGTCGCCGCCCGTGCTTTATCGTCTGGTGAGAGGACACCATCAATAACAAGGCTGAGCAGGTGTTCTTTAATGGGTCGTAGCCAGGGACCGGGACCAAGTTGAAACATCTCCATCAGTTCGTTGCCATCAAGCGGACTTTTGAGTGGTGTACGTTGTGCCTCTTCTTTAAGGTGTTGCCCACGCTCACCCAGCTCCGAGACACGCGCCTCGGCCCGATTCACCTTGTCGGTACGATAACTGGTGATATCTGCGCGTGAGAGTTCGAGCAGGTCGGCGAAATCGTTCCCTGCTTCGAGCATAAGGCGACGAACCGCACCATCCGTCCACTCAGAACTATAGGCGTTGGCTCGCATGTGAAGATGCACAAGGCGTGACACGTTGTCGATAAACTCGCGGTCAAAGTGTAGGCGTTTAAGGATGTCGCGTGCCATATATGCGCCAACGTCTTCATGAGCAAAAAAGTGCACCTCGTTGTCCTTCACGGTCCTTGTACGCGGCTTCGCGATATCGTGGAGCAAAGCACTCCAACGTGTCTTGAGACGTGGCTCAGAGCGTTCGACGACGCGCAACACATGCGCGTACACGTCTTTTGTGTGTGGCATCCGTAGCGGCGTTGGCTGTTGACTCACGCCGCGCAACTCCAATACCTCTGGAATAATCCACTCCATTAGCCCTAACTCGACCAGTAAGTTCAACCCTTTATCGGGATGATCCGAGAGCAATAGCTTATTCATCTCGTCACGAATGCGTTCGCGGCTGATCTTTTGTAGTTTCGATGCCTGGCGTGCGATAGAACGTTGTGTTTCAGGCTCAATCGTGAAATCGAGTTGCGAGGCGAAACGGACGGCACGTAGTAGGCGTAGTGGGTCTTCGTCGAAGCGTTTATCCGGTTCTTCGCCAACGGCCCGTATGATGTGTGCTTCGAGGTCACGCCGTCCGCCAAACAGGTCGATAAGCTGCCCGTTGAGGGGATCGCGAGCCATTGCGTTAATCGTAAAATCGCGACGTTGCAAGTCTTCCGCCAGATCGGACCCAAAGCACACCTCTGGTTTGCGTGAGTCTGGATTGTAGCGTTCGCTGCGGAACGTAGTGATCTCGACAATGTTAGTGTCATAGTGGAGGCGCACCGTTCCGAAACGCTCACCAACCAGCACAACAGCATGAGGATGTGTTGGCGCGACAAGGCGTTTGATCTCGTCGGGGTGCGCGTCGGTTGCGAGGTCTGCATCGGCGGATTTGCCACGATGTAGCAACACGTCACGGACCGTGCCACCCACCATATAAAGTTGTTTCTGCTGCACATGAAATGCCTGTGCCAGCGTAAGAATAATGTCTAGCATCTAAATATATATGTCCGCTTCGTTGTCGTTTCGTGGTTGTGTTGTTGTCCCTCTGCGTCAAGAGTTGCAACCCTCACCTCTCATAACAAGGATTGATGAAGGTGGTGCGTGCGGTTCTGACGATGGGACTATTGTATCATGTTCGCATAGTGGTTGTGAATTGTGTTTAGGTGTCGCGCAAAGTTCTCATTACCTTGACAAGTCGCAAGCAATGTAGTAATATACACCCATTGACGCGGGATAGAGCAGTGGTTAGCTCGTCGGGCTCATAACCCGGAGGTCGCAGGATCGAGTCCTGTTCCCGCTACTTACATATAAAGCATCTCAAAAGATGTGAAAGACATCGAGGTCGCAACGAGCATGTTCGTTGCGACCTCGATGTCTTTCACATCTTTTTGTATGACGAGTTTTTTCCTCCAACCAAAAAGTCCTGATATTCATGCGAAATACCCTTGACGGTGGCGTTATATCTGGTATACTTGCTAATAGAAATTATGTTCTAATTTATTTGAAAATACCATACATGACATACCAGGAACGGAGGAACCGCTATGGGAACCGCACAAGTCAAGAGGCAGTCACGACTGATAGAAAATGATATTGAGGATGATGACGCCCTGTACGATACGCGCCTACCTACGAGTGTGCGGCGTTACAACTCTGCGCCAACCCCTCCTGAGCAAGGTGCACAACCTCGGCTTATAACGCGAGCCACGCGCGTCACCCCTGCGGTCAAGGCACCACAGCAACCCAAATCTGCACCACTCCCAAAACAGAGTGTTGCTACACAGCGTGATACTGACGAGGACGCCGATGAGCAGGAGCAAGACCCGATCACACAGGGCAATGTGTTGTTGCGCCGCCGTTCCAGTCTCGGCCCACAGAACGTACCCGATAGAACACCAGTTGCTGAGCCTAAAATGGTAGACGAGAAGGCTGCACCAATCACAGGTGTTCTTCCTGTGCAAAAGAAGTTTCCGCTCGTCCCAGTGTTGATTGGCTCTGTTGTTACTATCTTACTGGTAATGGTACTAAGCGCACTCGGCTCCTGGTGGATCACCTACCAGAACGATTTACATTATGGTCGTCCTCGTACCTCACAACTCGATGCCGTTGTTGGACATTATGATAGCGCGGCACATCCAACGCATTTTATCTTTGTCAACCTGAATCGACATGTAGAAATCATTGAAATCTCCGGTGGCAATGATAAACACTCCCATATCTATGCTGGCCCCATTCTCTATGGTGATGGACAGGACCTTGCACCCGTCACGGGCGAGATCAAGGATGTCAACCACGATGGTAAGCCAGACCTCATCGTTCACATTGGCGATCAGCAAATCGTCTATATCAATGATGGAACTGTGTTCCATCAACAATAATAAGTTGACATGGAAACCGCAAGGGCATTGACGCACACATGCGCGTCAATGCCCTTGCGGTTTCCATGTTTATCATGCTACTATGTCCATGAATATTCTATCAGGAGGAATTGAACTCTCATGCGTCCGTCAACTTATTAGGAATGTCAGGAAGAAAACCATTTCGATATAGAGGCTTCATAGCGTGTTGCCTTCTGTTTTGATGTGCGTACTCTTTTACTGATGAGGCGGATGCAAACCATATAAGTACGCGAGCAGTTTTTTCTTGTGCTTCCTTGTAGCCCTTTGCATTTTCAGGTCGCCCGTTATCACCAACGGGCGGCCTTTGTTATAGCAGTGAGTCCCATGTGTTTTTGGGTACGCACTCTCCCAATACAAAGTTCCTACAAATGGAAAGGAAAAAGCACATGACATTCTCACATGAGTATATGACAACGATCACGAACGTTGCCGAAAGTGCATTAGCCACTGCATTTGGCGAGAAGGTACGGTTCGGAAAGATAACAACTCTGGATAGTAGTCCACGTTCAGAGGTATACCGCATCGAACTTCTTGCAAGACCAACACATAATCCGAACAGCATTATTGTAAAGCGTGTACTTGAGCGCGACGGTTTAGTGAACGAATGGGCAGGTGTCCAGTTTCTTACGCAGGTTGCTGATAATATCCCTGTTGCTCCAACCTTTTACACAGGTGACTCGGCAACAAATATTGTTATCATGTCGGATTTAGGCAAAGGCAGAGGGCTTGATAGCTACCTGTTAGGACATGACCCTATAGCAGCAGCAGAAGCGTTACTCAAGTGGGCGACAGCGTTAGGCAAGATGCATGCATTGACAGTGGGGAAGCAACAAGAGTACGAGCAGATATGCAATGCATTGGAGTCACGACAGTCGGCCTCTTCTGTTTCACCTTACCTAGAACTTTCAATACTCTTTCAGCACATGATCGCTGCTGTCGATGTTGTGCCTGTCCCTGGCACTACTGATGACCTTACAAAGCTCACGAAGACGATGATGCAGCCCGGACCGTTTTTTGCATACACACATGGCGACCCTTGCCCAGATAATGTTATTCTCGTCGATGGGCATTTCAAATTTCTGGACTTTGAGAGTGGAATGTTTCGCCATGCTATGACTGATGCAATTTTCGCACGCCTCAACTTTCCCTGGTGTTGGTGTTCGGCTCACTTGCCTGAGCATCTTCCACTAATGATGGAGCAGGTCTATCGAGCCGAATTAGTCAAAGGGTGTCCAGAAGCAAATGATGATACATTCTTCTTTCATGCCCTTGTCGATGGCTGTGCTGCATGGGTAGCGCATTGGGACAAATGGTTGCCTCTCACTGAGTTATTACAAGCAGATGTGCCGGGGGATTATGTGACCTCGCGCCAAAAAACGCTGTTTCGCTTCAGCACCTTCGTCCATATGACAAGAGAATATGGACATCTTGAGTCGATGGGAGAAACAATCCGACAGGTGCTTGTCAAATTACAGGAACGCTGGTCCCCAGAATTGGAAGTCATGCCTTACTACCCCACGTTTTAATTCGAGGACAAAACGTCTGTAGTGGTCTGTTGCTCTTGATATAGTTAGTAATAGTCCGACAATCCTTATTTGACAAATTCTTATAGCACATTTGAACGTCGAACAGGATTGTCGAACTGGTAAATATCGATAGAAAGAAAGATAACGTTTTGCTCTTACCAGCATAAAGGAACTTCCTGAACGCTTTCCGTGTGTATGACGTAGTAGGAAGAGCCGTTGACGTGTGCGAGAGCAGGCGTAATCATGAAGCCTGGGTCTTGCTGGAACAAAACTTTGCTTAGTGAACAAAAATGATATAAGATATTTGTTAGGAGAACAATTACTGCTTACAACTTGAGAGGTAGTCCATTGCTTTGCCTAAAAATGGGAAGGAGATGTCTATGCAATTTTTTACCCTGGCTACCTTGAAGACATCAGTTGGTCCCAAAGCTGCCATTGGCGTCGAAAACCAATTCTATCTGATTTCGGATCTTCAGCCGAAGCTCCACGTTACTGTGAAAGAGCTGCTTGCCAGTTGGCCTACCTCGTTCTCAATGCTTGAGCAACTTGCTGTTTCAATCGTAGGTGGAGCGTTCAAGAGCAGTCCCACTGTCTCAGAAGAAAAGGCGGATTTGGCAACGCCAGTGATCTATCCGAATAAGTTGATGGCGGTGGGTGCCAACTATACTGGTCATCTTCAAGAGATGGGACTCCCGACGGAAAAGTGGCACCCCATGCCCTTCTTTCTCAGACCACCAACCACGACACTTGTGGGACCTGGTGAGACGGTCCATATCCCAAAATCCACGAAGCAGTTTGATTGGGACCGGAGATTGAGCCGGACGGAAGTTCGGCTTGGTTGCAGGACTGAAGCCATAGCCAGTACCAAATATTTCTGCGTTTCGTCATTATGCGATACCTTTATGTTCTCTCGTACACTTAAATTACTTCTATGAGTAAAGAAGTTAATACGTTGACGGTTGCTATGAAGGCGGTAACTGTTTCATCCAAAAATAACTCCATCCAAAAGTCCCCAAAACTTGCCACTCCCTACGTTGCTCCTACAGAATCATTAAACAGAGACCCGTATTCGTGTCAATCAGTGTAGAGGACAGGGCATCCCTTTGCGGGTGCCCTGTTACCGACTTGACAAATAGAACAAAAATTCTTATTATTTATATAACACCAGACGTATTTTATGACGGAGGCAACGTATTTATGGCAACCAATTTTGCACATCTCCATGTTCATAGCGAATATTCTTTGTTGGATGGCTTTAGTCGTGTCAAGAAACTGGTGCAGCAGACAAAGGCACAGGGTATGAATCACCTTGCAATTACCGATCATGGTGCCATGTATGGTGCCATTGAGTTTTACAAGGCGTGCAAGGCAGGCGGCATCAATCCCGTTATCGGCATCGAGGCGTATCTGACCGAGGATATGAAGGACCACTCCAAACGCTTCAGCGACGACTACCACCACCTGCTCATGGTCGCGAAAAATAATATTGGTTATAACAACCTGATGCGTCTGACGACTATTGCCCATACTGAAGGTTGGCATCTACGCCCACGTATGGACAAAAAAGTGCTGGAAAAATATGCTGAGGGTATCATCGTCACCACCTCTTGCCTCTCCGGTGAAATCCCCAAGATGTTGCTCAAAGAGGAAACGGAGAAGGCGTACCAGACCGCTAAATGGTATCAGGATGTCTTTGGGCCAGAAAACTTTTACATTGAAATTCAGGAGCATCACGGCATTTTCGACGATGGGCAACCGTCGCCGCAGGCAAAATTGAATCAGTTGCTCTACCAGATGCATAAAGACCTGCATATCCCGATGGTGGCGACAAACGATCTGCACTATGTCGAGCCGCATGACCATGCCTCCCACGATGTCTTGCTCTGTGTGCAAACGGGCAAACAACTCGACTCACCCAAGCGTATGCGCTTCGATAGCAACGAATACTTCCTCAAAAGTCCAGAGGAGATGTCGCGCCTCTTCCCCGAACTGCCCGAAGCACTGGCGAACAGTGTGCGTATCGCGGAGCAGTGTAATGTTGACCCACTTGCATACAAGGCGAAATTGCCGAACTACACTATTCCAGTTGGCTATAACACACAGGACGACTATCTGTATGCGCTGTGCTTGGAGGGTGTCAAAGAGCGTTTCGGTGCGATGAACGAAACGATTCAGCACCGGCTTGACTACGAATTTAACATGATCTCGCAAAAAGGCTTTGTGCCCTACTTCCTGATTGAATGGGACTTCGTGAATTATGCACGTTCACACGGCATTCGCTGTTCCGCGAGAGGTTCGGCGGCTGGTAGCGTGCTGGCCTATACGCTTGGCATCACCAACGTAGACCCGATACGCTATCAGTTGCCGTTCGAGAGGTTTTTCAATACCGAGCGTGCCGATATGCCTGATATAGACATGGACTTCCCGGATGACCGTCGTGAGGAAGTCATCGAATACGTGGCGAAGAAGTACGGCGATGATTGTGTCGCGCAGATGGTGACGTTCAACACAATGGCTGCAAAGGCCGCTGTTAAAGACGTGGCGCGTGTCATGGGGCAACAGGATATCGGGGACCGCATCACACGCCTCATCCCAACGGGTCCAAAGGTAACGCTCTCAGGCTCGTTAGACGGCGTGCGCGAACTCAACGCCCTCTACAATGAAAGCACACCTGCAAAAGAGATTATCGACCAGGCGTTAAAGCTCGAAGGTTCGGTTCGTAGCACGGGCGTTCACGCGGCTGGTGTTATCGTCGCCAACGAGTCGCTCGAACACTTCGTGCCACTGCAATTGCGCGACCCCAAAGACCCCAGCAAGGGACGTATCACACAGTACGAGCAGATGCACCTTGAGGAACTGGGCCTGATCAAATTTGACTTTTTAGGACTATCTAACCTTACTATCCTGGATAACGCGGTCAAGTTTATCAAAGCCTCACGTGACGAGGATATCAATCTTGAGAAGATACCGCTTGATCCGATAGGCGACGCGGAGCAGGATAGGAAGCGCGAAAAATCGTTTGAACTCCTGGCAAGCGGCGAGACAACGGGCGTCTTCCAGTTGGAAGGCCCCAAGATGCGCGAGTACATCAAGCAGCTCAAGCCGACACGCGTCGAAGATGTGATGGCAATGATCGCGTTGTATCGCCCTGGCCCAATGGATAGTATTCCTGACTTCATCGCCGCTAAACACGGGCGCAAGAAAATAACCTACCTTGACCCACGCTTAGCAGAGTGGCTCGAAGAGTCATACGGCATCATCGTGTATCAGGATCAGGTGTTGTTCATTGCCGTCAACATGGCTGGCTTCTCCTGGGGCAAGGTCAACAAGTTCCGTAAAGCACTCAGCAAAAAGAAGATGGACGAGGTGGAGGGCTACAAGGTCGATTTTGTCAAAGGTTGTGTCGCCAGTGGCATGAAACAGAAGGATGCCGAAGAACTCTTTACGCTGGTGATGCCGTTTGGCGGCTATGGTTTCAACAAGGCGCACGCTGCGAGTTACGCCGTTGTCGCATTCTTCACAGCCTACCTCAAGGCAAACTATACGGCGGAGTTCATGGCAGCCACCATGACCACTGAGGCTTCGGACGCTAAGAAAATTGCCAACGCTATCGCTGAATGTAAGCGAATGGATGTCGAGGTGCTTGGACCCGATGTCAATATGAGTGATCGTGGCTTTACTGTGCAGTATGGTGGTGTGCGCTTCGGTCTGCTGGCGATCAAAGGTATTGGCGAGGGGCCAATCGAAGAAATTTGTCGTGTGCGTGAGGAGAGTGGTCCCTTCCGTACACTCGCCGACTTCTGCACGCGCGTTGACCCTAAGTACGTCGGTAAGGGCGCGATTGAGACGCTGATCAAGGCTGGTGCATTCGATTCGTTGGAAGACGGCGAGGGTGTGCGTCACATGCTGCTCGACGCGGTTGATCGTGCCATGAGCTTCGGTAAATCCGAAAGAGCTGCCAAAGCGCATGGCATGGTGAGTCTCTTCGGTGATGCCGAAGAGGTTGTCAACGGCATCGAGTTTGCGCTCAACGCAAAAGCGAAAGAGATTCCACGCAAACAGTTGTTGAACTGGGAAAAGGAACTCATCGGCGTCTACGTCTCGAAGCATCCACTGGCATACCTCACTGAAGTCATGCAAGACACCGTAAAGCACAACACAGGCATGATTACTGAGGAACACGATAAACAAAAAGTTGTGCTGGGTGGTATGATTACGGAGGCGCGACGCATCACTACGAAAAAGGGTGATACGATGTGTGTGGTGAAACTGGAAGACATGTTCGGCTCCATCGACGTAACCGTTTTTCCGAAAGTCTACGAGCAAACGGCAGAAATGTGGGTAGAAGATTCGGTGGTGATTGTTTATGGTGATGTGCAGATACGACGCGATGAGCCAAACATTCTGTGTAACAGAGTCGAGCGTCTCAAATCAGTAGAGGAAGAGATGGACCGTAAGGAATATCATGTCTGGCTCACGCTACAACTCAGTGGTAGCGATGAGGTTTCCGTTTCAAACGATATTTTGAAGGTGCAGGACATGTATCGCTATATCTCAGAGCGACCGGGACGTGATCACTACGATGTATTCGTTGTCAACGGCGAATGGAAAACCCGACTTGTACCAGAGAACAACACTATGCACTATACACCTGAATTACATGTGAAACTAGAGGCATTGCTGGGAAGCGGTGCCATTGAGACGCAGGTTATCGCGAGATAAAAAATGTTGAATGCTGTGTGATGAGCGCGGCATTCAACATTTTTTAAGAGGAAACCTGTCCATGCTTTTGCACGTATACTCAACATACAGGAAAGACTTTTGTGGTCTTGCTGCAAAATATGTGACCATCACCACTATATTAAGAAAAGGCTAAAATAATCGTGGGTTCCGAATATATGGGGCCATTATCAGACCCCAATAAACACCAGCAATCCGCACAACCAGCGACAAATGACAATCAAATGCAGCAGGAAGAGCCAAGTTACCGTGAGCATGTCACACAACCGCTTGGCTCCGCTGGCTATCCGGCTGCGCCCTCGCCATATCCGCAACCGCCGCCATATCCATATTCACAGCAAGTACCACAACAACAAGGGCAACAGAGGCAGGGCTATTCTTCATATCCACAGCAGGGACAGCTCCAGTATCCCCCTGCCTCTCCTAACTATACGTATCCTGGTCAACCGCCGCCGCAGTACGGCCAGAACAATGGCTATCAACAACCCCCTTATCCACAATATCAGCAACCCCAATACGGCTATCCCCCAAACGGCAATCAGCAGCCACAGCAGGGCTATCCCGGCTATTATGGCTATCCACCCTATCCCTATTACGGCTATCATTATCCAGCACAGCTAATTCGTCCACGTCAAGACACGTATCTTCATGTAATAGCGATTATTGCATTAATTTGTTCAGTCCTTGTAACAATTGGTGGCTTGCTAAGCGCAGGCATTCTGCTACTACTGACGGTTGTACCTTCAAGTCGCTTCGCAGGTCAACAGAGTCAATTTTTCAGCGGAGTTGTGTTGTTCCTCGCGTTAGCTATCGCAGGTTGTTTTGGTGGTGGCTTTGGCCTCTTCCACAGTATTCGTTCGCTCTTGCGGAAGCCATCGGCTGCATTCAAGCTACCCTGGTGGTGGATTTTCCTGGCTGCTTATGTGATACTCATCATAATTGCGGCTATTCTGCGTGCGAATGGATTGGAGACCGCCAATTTACCATTCACTGTCTTCCTTATTGCGCTAGCAGGCATTCTGCCCGCACTTACCATTCTCGCGCTCGGTGTGCGACGTCTACATTTTCCACGCTCGGTACGCTGGCCGACGCGCTGGAGGCGTTTCGCATTCGCGATTGTGAGTGGTGCCACGCTCTCAATCGTGCTAGCCCTTATCTTTGAGAGCATTTTAACGGTTGTCGCGTCAGGTCTGTTAAAGACGAGTTCAGGCTTTTCGCTGGACAACCCTAATCAACCCTTACCGTCCGACCCACATGCCATCGGTTTTCTGTTTGTACTCGTCTCTGTGATCGCGCCGCTCGTCGAAGAAGCAGTAAAGCCACTCGCCGTTGTCGTTTTGATCGGGCGTATCGAGAGTGCTGCCGAGGCGTTTGTGCTTGGCCTCAGTTGTGGTATCGGCTTTGACTTGATCGAGACATCCGGCTATATCAGTTCGGGCTATCAGGACTGGCTCAATATCGCGCTCCAACGCAGCACCGCTGGTTTATTGCACGGCCTCGGCGCGGCTATGGTTGCTCTTGGCTGGTATTACCTGACGCATCCAAAAGCGAGCCGTAATCGCTTCTTGCTTGGCTTTGGCTGTATGCTTTATGCGGTATTACAACACGCCATCTGGAACGGCTCATTTGGTCTACAACTTCTACCTGCTCCCATTGGACCATATCTCGCCAACGGCGTGATTGGTAGTGGCGCGTTTGCCTTTCCATCATTCCTGCTCGTCTACATCGTCGAGTCAATTCTTATGCTTATCGTCTTTTTCTTTGTGACAGGAAAGATACGCAAGAACAATACGTTGACACCACCGAAAGAAGCGCAAAGCGAGCGACAGCCAGCACCGCCTGTTTCAGGTTTTCAACAGGCAGCTACAAGAGGATAAAGACACAGCAAACAATGGAGTCTACCGCGTGGTAGACTCCATTGTTTGCTGTGTCTTTATCAAACAGAATATATTTTGAGGTTGGAGAAGCTTGCTTCACCTGTATTCGTTGGAGCAACGATGCCACAAGCCAGCGCAGTTTGCCCATTGCTGTAATTGTTATCCGTCACACTTCCAACGGCAACTCCGTTAATGAAGAGCCTGAAATTGTTAACAGTTGCTATGACCAACAGTGTGTTCTTTTGACCTACAGGGGCGATAGCGTTACTCGCGATACTGCCAAGCAGGTAGCTATAGACATTGCCACTCGTATCGTGACGGCGGAAAAAGTACTGTCTTTGACTGGTGATCTCAAAATCGTAAAACTGACTTCCATTGACGCGCAGTAGCATTCCTGCATCTTGTCCGCTCAACAAGGTGACATCGACCTGCGTCGTTGTGCTTGCTACCACAGCCATTGTAAGCGCACACTGTTGAAGATAATTTGTTTGTGTAACTTTGACGTGATACGCGCCATATACAAACATACAATGACTCGTATCCTCTGTCCAACGTCCATTTGTATTTGTAGTGAGACTATCTGCGAGCAGAGGTGTACCACTTGTGGCGGCACTAATAACTGAGGTGGTGGTCGCCTGCGCCTGAGCTGTTGTGACGACGTTTGGTGTACCCGATGGTGCGGCTGTGGCTGTTGGCTGCGGTTGTGTTGGTACTGCAGTTGGTATAGCTGTAGGAGACGCTTTTGGCGGATTCGTCCTATACACATAATAAACGGCACTCAATGGTAGGACGACGAAGAGCAGCAGACCAACGGTCACAATGATAAATGTGAGCCGACCGTTTCTACTTCGTGTAGTTCGGGTTGGATGTATACTTTCCGTTCTGCGACGTGCTGGTAAAGACGGCGTAATAGGGTCGGAACTTACAGCCGATGGCACTATGGGACGTTGTTGCACGTCAACCGCCAAATCATCGGCAATTGGTGCCGTGATACGTCTGCGTCGTGAGAAAACAGAGGTAGGAGCGACTGTTGGATTTCCTGGTAGAACCAATCTACGTCCATGCGATGAAGGATTACGGCTCTGCCGCGCCTGTCGTGCTTGTCGCGCCTGTCGCGCGAAACGGCGTGATGCAGGAATAGGTGTATCACCAGTACCTACCGCGTTTTCAGTTTCTTGCAGCTTTTTATACGGTGCCATCTCTTGCGTTTCGTGTACTGATGGCTGTAAACGTGCCTGCTCGAAGGCATCCGCTAACTCCTGTGGAGACTGATAGCGGCGACGTGGGTCCTTTTCCAATGCACGCAAGACAACCTGATCGACGGAATGCGGAATACTGGCATTGAAGAACGAGGGTGGTAACGGCTGTTCGCGTACATGCTTCATATAGACAGAAACAGGTGTTTCGCCCGTAAAGGGCACACGGCCTGCAATCATCTGGTAGAGTAGTACACCAAGTGCGTAAATATCACTACTTGTGGTTGCGGGACCATCTGCTAAGTCGGGAGACATATACTCTGGGGTACCAAGCAGGGCACCTGTTTGCGTAAGCTCGCTTCCACCTTCCATTGCTTTCGCCAACCCAAAATCGGCAAGATATGCATAGTGGTCGTCACGGAGCAAGATATTAGAGGGTTTGATATCACGATGAATGATGCCGTGATCGTGAGCACTTTGTAGCGCACTTGCAATCTGGTTCAACATCTCGCCTGCATCTTCCAGTGAGAGTGCGCCCTTTTCCAGGCGATCACGTAGCGTACCATGCTCGATATTGGGCATAACAAGATAGTGCCAGGGTTCTTGATCACCGAAGTCGTAAGCTGGAAGAATATGGTCATGATGCAGGCTTATGATCGCTTCTGCCTCACGCTGGAAGCGTTCGAGATAGTCGGATTGGCTACTACTCACTACCTTGAGCGCGACATTTCGATCCTTGCGTTCGTCATAGGCAAGATATACTTCTGACATTCCGCCACGCCCTAACCGCCCCAGAAGCTGATAGTGCCCTAAAGATGTTCCCTCTAATCCGGGCATGTTTGTTTACATTCCTTATAGTGAATATGCAAAAAAAAATATTCATTAGTATCACGCATTGAGATAGCTTGATAGATGCAGTATAGGGCTAAACAGCCTTTATGTCAATTCTCCGTTCTCTCTAATCGCCTCTACCCTTACCATGCCCATGTCCATGTCCATTGCCTTTACCGTTATTTCCGCCAGCACCCTTGCTGTGCTCATGTCCATTACCATTGCCTTTACCGTTATTTCCGCTATCACTGTTTCTAACTGTATTAGGATGTGTATTTACTGATGATGGATGCGTCACTGTAATATGTTGTGTGGAGTGTGGCGTTTTCAATATTGTAGGAGTGGCGGTTGGATGTGAAACTGGCGGCTTTGTGAGAGTATGACCAATGTTGAAATAGGCATTTGCCTCCAAAATTGTTGCTGTTGATAGATGACCTGGGAGCAATAAAAAGCCGAACAAGGTAGGTAATAAAAAGAGTGCCGTTGCTGCTGCTACAAGTAGACCTGTATACGTTCTTGTCGTATGCCTTCGTTCTTTTCTCGTTGCTATGCTTTGAGGAAAAGGGATATTATTGAGAGCAACTTGATACGCATCGGCAAGTTCTGATGCGCTTTGAAAACGTTGAGATGGGTCTTTAGCTAATGCATGCAGAACAACCTGGTCAATTGCAGGTGAGAGTGTGGAATTGTATACCGATGGTGCGAGTGGTTGCTCATTAAGGTGCTTCAAACATATCGCAACAGGTGTAGCACTCCTAAATGGCACGTATCCAGTCAGCATTTGGTACAGGACAATGCCAAGCGCGTATACATCACTGCCAGGTGTTGCAGGCTGTTTGGTTATTTCAGGAGCCATATATTCGGGCGTTCCAATAAGATAACCCGTTTGTGTTAAACCTGTGTTCCCTTCCATATTTCGCACAAGGCCGAAATCCGCGAGATACACATGTTCACCGTCGCGCATGAGAATATTAGAAGGTTTGATGTCGCGATGTATCACACCTTGCTTATGAGCGCATTGTATAGCACCCGCAAGCTGTGTAAGTAAGTATGCGGCCTGCTTCGTGTGGTGGAAGTGGCCCTTTGCTGAGGCGTTCGCGTAACGTTCCATACTCGATATAGGGCATGACCATATAGAACCATGATTGATATTTACCATAGTCGAAGGCGGGCAAGATATGATCGTGCTTGAGATGTGCGACCGCCTTTGCCTCTCGCTGAAAACGTTCATAGTAGTCGTGGTCGTCGCTGTGAACTAGTTTCATTGCAACATCGCGACCCGTGACAACATCACGTACCAGATAGATCGTTGACATACCACCACGCGCCAATACGTGTTTGATTTGATAGTGAGATATAGTTGTGTTTTGAAGTGTTTGTATCATTGGGGGCGTCCTTAGCTGTACATTTTCTCTTATTACACGTATCACAACCTGCTTTTGTGTCATCTCAATCATCAAGTTGTACTCAAGTTGTACTTTAGTACGTTAGAACAAACGGGTGCCCTTGCTCGACACATCCCCGCTTTTCTCTGTTAAGTGAACGCTTATGGGGTCGCCCCTACTATACAATGATACGCTTCTCGCCTGAAACGTCTTCTATAGTAGGAGCGACCCTTGTGGTCGCCCGTCGTATGATACAATTTCGTATGATACAATTTGTGTATAAAGCCGTTGTCATCCAACGATAAAAGAGAGGAGCGCATAGAATGCCAGATTATACCGTTTATTCGACTGATAGCAGCAGAAAACGCCCGCAACCAGATGCTAGACAAACTTCGGGCGAGCCAAAAAAGAAGAGTGATGGCATCGTGCGAGTTATGCGTGACCGCAAGCAACGCGGCGGCAAGACCGTAACTGTCATTACGGGTGTTCCAGCCAGTGATGATGCTCTTCCTGCGCTTGCTCAACAGCTTAAAAAATTGTGTGGCTCTGGCGGCACTGTGAAAGATGGCGTCATCGAGATACAGGGTGATCACCGTGATAAGCTACAAGCAAAGCTGACCGAACTTGGCTACAAGGTCAAACTCGCTGGTGGCTAACGCGTGTCTCTAGTAAGTTATAGCTCGCCATACACAACTCGTCCACCTACAATTGTAGCCTGTACGCCGTTATCAGATATCTTCTCCTGTGGCACATGCAGAATATCTTCGCGTAAAACAACAGCATCGCCCAGTTTTCCAGCGGTAAGTGAGCCTTTGTGTTGCTCCTCTGCTCCTGCATATGCTGCGCCCATTGTATAGCCCCATAGAGCATCTGTAACCTGTAGTGCCTGATCGGGTAGCCAGGGCGGACGCTGGGTGGTCGGATCACGACGGACCGTCGCGGCGTAGAGAATAGCTAATGGGTCGAAGCGTTCAACGGGGGCGTCCGATCCCATTGCGAGCGGAATGCCTAGCTCTTGCATGGTGCGATAGGCATAGGCGCGCCGCGCGCGTTTGCCCCAATAGCGTTCGGCGATGTCACGGTCCGCAACGGCGTGGAAGGGTTGTATCGAGGCTATTACACCTAGACGCTGCATACGTTCCAAGTCGGTGGGTGTGATTAACTGCACATGTTCGAGGCGATAGCGCAGACCTGAATGTACATCTTCAGGTGTACCCTGTTCGGCCATCAGCGTCTGAGCGCGTTCGATGGCGTCGAGCGCGACCTTTGCGGCGCGGTCCCCAATCGCGTGAATAGCGATGGTCAGACCCATCTCGGTAGCATCGTTTACGGTATCCATCATCTCTTGTTCGGGGATAGTAAGGATGCCATAGTTACCAGGACTACCCTCGAAGCTCTCAAGCATAGCGGCGGTCTGCGAGCCGAGCGTACCATCGGCGAATATCTTGATGCCGCCAACGCGCAGCAGGTCGTTGTCGTCGTTGTTAATACCCTGTGTGCGTAGCTGTGGCAACATCTGGCGTGGCAGAATCATATGCACACGCACGCCCAGCTTGCCCTCGTTGCGTAACTCTTGAAAGATATTGAGGGAAGTATCTCCCTCAATATCGTGGATAGTGGTGATGCCGCTCCTCTGCACCTGCGCCAGTGTGCGCTCTATCAAGATGCGGTCCATGAACGGGTCAGAATGTCCAATCACGCGAAACACTAGGCTGGTAGCACCCTCTTCTTGTAGTACGCCCGTAGCCTCGCCGGACCCATCGCGCAAGATATGACCCGTCTCAGGCTGCGGCGTCTCTGTGGTAATGCCTGCACGTTGCAATGCCAGCGAATTGACCCATAACAGGTGGCCGTCCTTGCTCGAAAGTGCGACGGGATGCCGTGGTGCGGCGGCATCGAGCGAGGCTTTCGAGGGGAAGCGTGTGTTGGACCAGAGGTTTCTATCCCATTGTCCGCCCTGTATCCACTGTCCATCGGGCGTCTGACTGGCTCGCTGACGCACAAGTTCTGCCACCTCATCTTCGCTCGTGGCAGTACGTGCGTCGATCTGATTCTGGCTATGCGCTGTATGCAGCAGGTGAATGTGTGCGTCGATAAACCCTGGTAGAACGGTTTTGCCTTTCAAGTCCACTATGTGTGTGTGCTGACTCCCAACACGTCTCACCTCGTCGTTGGTGCCAACGGCCAGAATGCGTCCATTGGTATCATCAATAGCCAGTGCCTGAGCGCGGAGTTGTGCGGCATCCATTGTATAGATGTTGCCGTTCATATAAAGGATTGTTGTCATCCGAGAAATCCTTTCGCTATGCCATAAACCGCGTGATAGCCTGGGCAAGTAGACGCGGGTGTTGTAACTGTATATCATGCACGGTATCAGGCATCCATAGTACGGAGCAACGTTGAATAATCTCTGCAACCTGAGCTGCCATGTAACCTTTTGCTGCTGCAAACTCATCGGTATGTTCGAGCTGCTCTGGAAACTCTTGGCCCGCCTGTGGTTCGCCTGCCGCTGGAATGAGCAAGACGGGACATATCAATTTACTATAATACGACAGGGCGCGATCATCCCATAGCGACTCGCGTATCTGACGTTGATTGTCGGGGTGAAGAAGTTCCTCAAGTCGCCCATCAGGACGTTCCTGCACGGTTTTCAGTAACGATGCTTTTACCTCTGGCGACCAGAATGGGAGCATTTCTTGTCGCATCGCCTCGATAAAGGTTGAGCGTGATGCGTAGATATGCCCAATATCCGTTTCGCGAATAAAACGCTCTCGCGTCATACCGGGCCAGTGTCGTGGCTCGACATGGGGACAGTCAATAAGGATGAGATGACTAATCAATGCAGGATGTCGCGCCGTCATGACGAGCGCAACACGCGCACCCCAGCCGTGTCCGACAAGCGCGACCTGACCGAGGCCAAGAGCAGCCATACCCTGTATTACATCCTCGGCAATTGTTGTGAGATCGTAGCCGCTCGTAGACTTCTCGCTTTTACCATGTCCACGAAGATCGAAGGCTATAACAACATGTTCATGACACAGGTCTTGTGCCACTAAACGCCATGTATCAGCCGTTGCACCCAGCCCATGTAGTAGCACGATCGGTATCTCATCTTTGCCCTGCAATGTCGCTGTATGCTCTTCATCGCAGCTTTCCTGTGGGTCCCATTCGAGATAGTGCAAACATATGGCCTCGGTATCGACGAAAGAGCTACGTGGCTCGATCATGAATGTCCCTCTCTCTTTCTCTCTATGGCTAATAGCGTGCAATTAAGAAGACACTTGTCACAATTAGAACGCCTCCCACGAGGGTAAGCGGGGTCAATTGTTCATGTAGCAAGAGAACCGCGAGTGCAGTCCCAAGCAATGGTTGTACAAAGAGCAGTTGTGGCACTTCATGCCATGTTACGTGTAGTTGTTTGCGTTTAACCACTAAGAGAGGAATAAGCAAGAGCGCGACCAGACTCATACGGAGCGTGTTGAGCATAATAACTGAGAGGTTGTGTAGAATAAGTTTGCAAGTGACATAACTTGTCGCCCATAGCGCATTTGCAAGAATGAGAAGGAACCAGGAAAATATATGATGTGGCAGTGATGACGAAGGCGTACTACGCGGTATCGTAGCCAAAGTAATGCTCCTCAATGGTCTCTTTGCTCGTTTTTTCTGTTAGGATACTACAAGCATATAAGTCCGAGAGGGTGCTTGTCAAATCTGTGACATTAGTACGTTGCCAAACGTGAATTTTTTGTCAACGGTAAAATGAAACAAGATGATACATTTTATGCGATTGACAGCAGGCCATTTGTCCCGTACACTTATATTTGCGGAGTCAAATATAGTATACTCTTAATAGGACATTTAACAGTTCATATTCAAGCAGTCTCTAAAACCGTACTTGCATTGGCGAGGGGTAAGGGGAGCCATTACCAATGAATAGTATTCTTTGCCCACACTGCGAAAAAGCAATGCCTGATTCTGCTCACTACTGCACCAGTTGTGGGGAGTCAATAACAGCACCAGAGCATATGACTGTTAGAATAGGACAACGATCAAACACCCATACACCGCCAGCTTTAGAGACAGTTCACTCATTCCAGACACCATCCTCTTTACAGGATCAGGAATATTCTTTTGCCGATATTTTGACACAAGAGCTTGAAGAGAATCCGCCACATCTCCTGACTTGGCATAAAGAGTTAGATGCACCCGGTGAGCAGGAGGACGTGCTTTTTGTGCCTCGCCCTTCGCAAGTGTATCCTATTGTGCTGAAACCTTTACCAACAAAGCGGTCATGGTTAGACCGTGCTGCTTTGCTTCCACCCTTGTTCTGGATGCGCCTGCTCGCGGTGTCCATCCTGTTGCTTGTCGGGGTATTCGGTGTTTTCATCACAATTGGTCGTGGACTGTTCAATGCCTCTGCCGGTCCACATGGACCAACGCTCCAAGCATCATCAAGTAGTGTTGCGCCAGGTGCAACATTGACGTTGCACGGCAGCAATTTCAGTCCAGGTAGCATTGCAGGTTTGAGCCGTGACGCTATGATTCCTATCGTTGATACAGGATATCTCACGCGTATTCCGGTGGATGCAAAGGGAAGCTTCACTGATACCGTAACGATTTCCCCTGAATGGCAGGCTGGTATACATACAGTGAACGCCGAGGATGCTACACTTCACAAAATCGCGCGTTTCTCACTTTTTGTCACAGGCCGTAACACTTCGCTACGACCCGCGCACCTCGCTATTACTGCAACCGCTCTTGATATGGGTTCAGGAGACTTCGCGACCAATTCTACCAAACAACTGAGCCTGAGCAATATGGGAGGTGGACAAATTAGCTGGCAAGGTAGTACAGACCAGCCCTGGCTACAAATAACACCAAAGCAAGGGATGATCGCCGATATTTCAAAAGTGCAGGTCACGGTTGCCGTAGACCGCTCAACGCTGCAACCAGGCTCCTACACCGCTCATGTGAATTTCGCCTCTAGCGCAGGTAATAGTAAGATAGATGTCAAGATGAGCGTTGTGCCACTTGACCCGGGACACGAGGCAGTGCTTGAGGTGAATCCGGCTGTACTCTCCTTTATCGCAACGGATGGTGGGAGCGCACCACCAACGCAGACAGTTAATATAAGCAATCCTGGTGTACGCCCATTACAATGGAGTGTAGCGACAAATGCTGCGTGGCTTTCTGTCTCGCCGCTGTCCGGCACTATTCAGAATGCCTCATCTAGTGGTGGCCTCATCACCTCTACGCCGGCTGGCGTAACACGTCCTGTTAGTGTTGGTATTAACACCAGTACACTGCTACCTGGAACCTATAGCAGTCTCATCACCTTTAGTGGGCAGGGACAGGTAAAAGACAGTCCACAGAGCATTGTAGTGACAATTACGATTAACCCACAGTGTGTACTACAAGTTGCGCCATCGTTACTGACATTCGCAGGTGCTTACGGACAGGCGGCACCAGCCAGTCAGAATATGAGCATCGGCGTCGCGCAAGGTTGCCCAAAGACTCTGGCGTGGAGTGCAACGAGTAGTTCACAATGGCTGGTACTTGGAACTACAAGCGGCACAACACCAACGCATCCATCGGTGAGTATCAACGATGCTGGCTTGAATCCTGGCACCTATAACGGCTCGATTGTTTTTACAACGGCATCGGGCACGGAAACCATTCCGGTAACATTCACGTTGGTCCAGCCGAACGCACCCATCATGAACACTTCCACGAACATGCTTACATACGGTGGCGTTGTCGGTCAGGCAAGCCCCGCCTCGCAAAACATTGTCGTCACAAATACGGCAGGGGGCACTTTGAACTGGCAAGCGGGCTTTGTCTCTAGCAGTGGAGGCAACTGGCTGAATATTACGCCAGCAAGTGGCAGTCTTGCTGCACATCAATCAATATCATTGACGGTTTCTGCACAACTGAACTCGCTCCCTCCTTATAACTATGGGGGTACACTCACAATTTCTGGAACTGATGGTGCTGGACATGTAGCTGCTGGCAGCCCAAGGCAGATCCAGGTGAACTTTGTTGTGCAAAATGCTTGTGCGGTTTCGGCTGGTCCCGCGCTTTCTTTCAGCGCAATAATAGGGCAGGCCGCTCCTGCTCCACAAACGCTGACTATAGCGGCAAGTGGTGCCTGTTCGCACTCCATCGCGTGGAGCGTTGCACCCACCACACCCGGGGGATGGTTGACGACAACCCCTGCAACGGGAACGTTCGCGCCGACCGCAACAGCAAGTAGCAGCGTGAGTATCTCTCTGGCTGGTCTTTCCCCGATTATCTATAACTCTTCCGTAACGGTTACGGCAAGTGATAGTGTGACCAATCAGGCCATTGGTACACCTGTGAACGTGCCCGTTACGCTCAATGTACAACCTGCATGCACACTACAAGCACCATCGACGAGCACTGAAAATTTCAGTACAGAGGCGGGACAAAATCCCACGCCACAGACATTTTCAATAGTTGCAAGCGGTACTTGTGCTGGAAATGTTAGCATCACGCCCACTATAACACTTGCAAATGGTACGGGTTGGCTAAGTGTAACGCCGACAACAGCGACGATTCCTTCTGGTGGGACTGCAACATTTACTGTAAATGTGAATGGTGCCGCGCTGACGGCTGTTCCACATCATGGCTCGATCTCCCTTGCGGCGAGCAATGGTGGTGTCGCAATTGTAGGGAGTCCGCAAACCGTTAGTATTGTAGTGGCGGTAGCGGCCCCTCCAACACTCTCAGCAAGTGCTGGTGCTGCAATCGTGCATGGTACAAATGGTGTGACCTCGCAACCAATTAACATCGCGAATACAGGGGGGACAGCGTTAAACTGGACCGCTACGCTAGCGAATGCGCCCGCATTTGTTGGACTTGCATCTACCTCTGGCTCGCTTGCGGCTGGTAGCAATGATGCTATAACTATTGTAGTAACAAATGCTGCAGGTGTTGTTGGCGGTAGTTTTAACGCAAGTGTAACGTTGACTGCCACCGACGCCGCAACAGGTGCTGTCGTGGCTGGTAGTCCAACCACTATTGCCATCACGATCAACGTTGCTCAACCAGCGATGCAGCTAAGCCCGTCAAGCTTTACCTTTACAACGACTGCTGGTACGGATCCTGCCATGCAGTCGCTCGCCATTACCAATGCTGGTGGGGCAACCCTTACATGGACGGCGAGTTCGCCTTCAGCTACGTGGTTGACGCTTGACACAGCGAGTGGTAGTGATGCCTCCAATGTGTCCTCGACAATTCTCTTTAGTGTACACACGGCAGGACTTACCGCTGGTACACCCTATTCTGCGACCGTTATTATCACGCCTTCAGCAGGGTCAGCCGTTACCATAAATATCACGCTCACCATTGCTCCTGTTGCACTCAGTCCGACGCCAGTACCAACTACGAATGTGATGATAACCCCAACGCCAACGGCGGCTCCGACCGTCACCTCTATCGTGTAGGGGCCATAATTTATTACGCCCTTCACGTTTGTACTTGGGACGAGGGCGTAATAAATTATGGCCCCTACACGTCAATACGGACCCATACCTGTAGAAATAGACAGGCTTCTTCCAGACAGTTTCCACTGCCTCATAAACTGGTGGAACTGGCGGCGCACTAACCACTCAGCAAAGCTATACTACCCATGTGCAGAGGAACCTGCTGGTAGAGAACCTGCGATTGACGACACATTGACTGTGGAACCCAGTGTGCAGTCGGTTGTTTGCACGAATGACCCAACTGTGGAACGTTTTCCTGCGAGCGAGGCGCGATTACATAACACAACAACAATGGATCATTCACGCAAGAGATGTCATCGGATATGGCATTGAAGGTTCTCTCCGGTGGGACTCAAACAACACAAACATATACATAGTAGAGAGACAAGAAGGAAGGAGCAACTATCATGGCTCAATGGGCTTATAAAGTTGTCTATATCGACTACCGGGGGCGAATCTCCAGCGAGGGACTTGAGACCTTGATTGGAAACGAGCGACGCAGCACATTTGCACGTCGTTACATGAATGGCCTGGGCCGCGAAGGGTGGGAACTGGTAAGTATCCAGCCACTGACCTCGAACTCGGCATACTATATCTTCAAGCGGCCAGCGCAAGAGAACGACTATGCGGAGCCTGCTCCTGCAACCTCAACACAACAGCAGCCAACTCCTGAAGTGCCACCGACACAAACAACCGATGGTCCCCAGGTTGAGTCTGTTTAGATAAAAATATAGCGCACAAATTGCTCCGACCACCTATGGTCGGAGCAATTTGTGCGCTATATTTTTGTCTTTCACGCGTGATATACTGTATTCGTCGAGTTTTTATTTTCGTCTGACAGGTGCCACAACCACGAACAGGTCAACGACGATCCACACACTCATCGAGGAGCATTTGCATGTCTTCATCCACCCAACAGGTATTTCAGAATTTTATCGACGGGCAATGGCGTGATGCCAGGGTCAGTGCGACTTTTGCCAGCACCAATCCCGCGCACACCAGCGAGGTCATCGGGCACTTCCAGAAATCGACGCCTGACGATCTCGAAGATGCCATTGCAGCTGCGAGCAAGGCGCAACAAGGCTGGGCTGCGACCCCACCACCCGAACGCGGCGAGGTGCTGCTACGCACCGCGCTCATCTTAGAGCAACGCAAGGAAGAACTTGCGGTCCTGATGACACGCGAGATGGGCAAAGTTCTCAAGGAGACGCGCGGCGATGTGCAGATTGCCATCGACGTTGCGAAATTTATTGCAGGCGAGGGGCGTCGTGCCGAGGGCGAAACCTTGCCCTCCGCATTCCCCAACAAATTTTGTATGACTGTACGCCATCCTATCGGTATTGTCGGCATCATCACGCCCTGGAACTTCCCTATTGCTATTCCTGCATGGAAGTCCTTCCCCGCACTTTTAGCAGGTAACGCGGTTGTCCTGAAACCAGCCAGCGATACACCCTTGCTCTCTATTAAACTGGCGGAAATTTTGCACGAGGCAGGTCTGCCAGCAGGCGTGTTGAACGTTATCACAGGGCCGGGTGGCACACTGGGCGATGCGTTAGCCAGCCACAAACGTATCAATATGATCTCGCTCACCGGTTCTACAGAGGTGGGACGGCACGTCGCCGAGATCTGTGGGCGCGACCTGCGGCGGTGCACACTCGAACTGGGCGGCAAAAATGCGGTTATCGTGCTAGAAGACGCCGACCTCGATCTTGCAGTAGCGGGCATTGTAGGTGCAGCCTTTGGTACAACGGGCCAGCGTTGTACCGCGACAAGCCGTGTGATCGTGCAGAAATCGGTGCAAAAGGCATTTATTGAACGGCTCGTTGCGGTAGCCGAGAAACTGCGCGTCGGTGACGGCCTCGATGCAACCGTCGAGATGGGGCCATTGGTCAACAAGGGACGTGTAAAGGCGGTGCATGAGTATACCGAGGTTGGCAAGCAAGAGGGGGCGCGACTGGTGACAGGGGGTGCTGCACTGACCGAGAACGAATACAGCGATGGCGCGTTTTATAAGCCAACCGTCTTTACCGATGTGACGCCGAACATGCGTATCGCACGCGAAGAGGTTTTCGGCCCCTTTGTCTCCATCGTCCCTGTGAACTCTTATGAAGAGGCGATACAGGTGGCAAATGAGACGGAGTACGGCCTGTCAACGGGTATCTTCACCGAGAGTAGTCGCCTGACGTTTCGCGCAATTCGTGAAATCGAGTCGGGCCTTGTCTATATCAATGCGGCTACGACTGGCTCAGAGATACACTTGCCATTTGGTGGCATGAAGGCGAGTGGCAATGGACACCGCGAACTTGGTGCTGGTGCCGTTGAAGAGTTTAGCGAAATCAAAAGCGTGTTTGTCTCGTATCCCCCAAAATAAAGAAAATGCCTGTGGCGTGGCTCGCGAGCCACGCCACAGGCATTTTCTTTATTTTTCTATATTGTTGTGCGCGTCAATGCGAATTGCTCGAACATGGCCTCCCACACCTCTTGATTTTCGAGGCGTTCACGGGGACTGACCACGCGTGCGTTGATTGCCGCGAACAGGGTACGCATCATCCGCTGTAGAACGGAGGATGCTTCATCGTAAAAGTCGGTGGCATCCTGCATGCGGTCATTAAGAACAGTGTCGCACAGGTTGGTAAAATCGTCAACGTCGATATTGTTATGTTCGACCCGAAACTCATACGTTCCCATGTACATTAAGCTTTCGTTGGTGAGCAGCATCTTGAGCATGTCCGGGTCAAGCTCTGTTTTGTTGACACGATAGGCATCAATCAGCGCGTCCATCGTCCAATTTACGAAGCGCACCAATGTCGGCAATTGTTCGGTGGGTGTGCGCTGTTTCTCCCACTCTTGCTCCATGCGGCTTATCAGGTCGAGCAACTGGAAATTCTCCAGGCGAAGTTTCTCGGCTGCATCGGGCAGACGAACTTTGCGTCCGTTGCTACTGTGAACGCGTGGGTCCTGGAAGACATAATTTACAAGTTGTTGCTGCACAAATTGTGCGAGTTCGCTTGCTACCTCTAACTCTGGGCGTCGTACCGCACTGGCGATACGACGTACACGGCGTTGTGTATTGATCTGCATCAGCAATTCAAGTGTGCTACGATGAAAGTTCATAGGATGCGTGATAGCGGGTGCTAATTGGAGTTGTGTTCGCATGCCTTGTGGTAAGAAGTCTCTCATAGCGTCCCACTCGTCGGTGTAGCGCACCATCTCCATCGTGGCACGCATCACCTCTATGTTGAGTGGAGCATCATTGTAGGGCAACAGTTTTTGTATATCAGGGCTGGCGATAAACTCGTAGGTACCAAGCTGCCACATTGCCAGTTCGCGTGCCGTCCATAATGCTTTTGTGCGTAACGCCTCACGGAGTTGCTTTTCATTGATGATACGCATCGCGATGAGCCGCTCGCCAATGCGCTTGCCCACAATATCTGATTGTTGCTGTGTAGAAGCGGCCTCGATCTGTGGATAGGTCGCCATTCCCAATTGTTGTAAGACATCACCCAGCATCAACGCTCCTGGATCGAACTCGGAGCAGTTCGCCACCTTGCCTTCGCTACAATAGATGATGCCTGTATGTCCGTTATCTTGTTTCAATTGAATGGCACCAGTCATGCCCCCTAACTCCACCACCTGCAACACCTCTACCAGGCCAAAATCTGATAGCGAACCCGATAAAACGGTGGAAGCGTTCATGCACCCTCCCGGCAAAGACACGTCTGTCGTCGAATAATACTCACAATCACACCCTGACTATTTTTTTACATATATGGATAAACAGGAAGCGAGAATACAGCAACCTTTATAGTAATATCAGTTATATTGCAGCTAATATTATAGCAGAGAAAAAGGGGGTGAGACAAGATAAACTTCAAAAATTCTTACTCTGTATCAAGCAGACCTAAGCGTAGATCTTCTTCGCCAGTTCATATACATCGGCTTTAACATATTTATTGCAATTCCAGTTCTCGCTTAGCCACTTCCCAAGCAATGGTCTCTCCATTACGTAGTGCCTCAACACTTTCGCGGAAGACTTTCATAAGTTCCTGATCTTGTAGTACCTCGATGGTTTCTTGTAATGCCTCTATCTTCTCTAGCAGCTCTTTGTAGCTTTCAAAAGGCAAAATAGCCATCACAGGTTGTCCACGGCATGTGATGGTTATCGCGTCTGTTTCTTGCTCGAATTGTTCTGGTAGACGGGTAATTTCTTCTCGAATTTCCGTAATGGAGTAGCTACGGAGGGTATTATTTATGGACATACGTTTGTTTCTCCTTTGCTCCTGTACATGTAAGCATACACTATGATGTACAATTCCTCAAGTTTTCAGAGAGTGTTATAATAAGAGGCATAATGACTATACAAAATCGTGTTGCTATCATTACAGGCGCGGGACGCGGCGTTGGTCGTGCTACTGCGTTGCTTTTCGCACGTGAGGGTGCAAAGGTTGTTCTTATGAGCCGTACTTCGGCACAACTCGACGAGGTGGCTGCAGATATCGCAGCACATGGTGGCGAGGCCGTTGCGCTGGCTGGCGATGTGGCGCATGAAGAGGACGTGCAGGCGTTGTTCGAGCTAGCCCAAACACGCTATGGGCGTGTCGATATGCTGGTGAATTGTGCTGGCATCGTTGCAGTAAAACCGTTTGCCGAGATGGATACGGCGACCTGGGATGAGGTGATCGCGGTCAATTTGCGCGGGACCTTCCTATGTTGTCGTGCGGCATTTCGTATGATGGCCGAGCAAAAGCAGGGCGTCATTCTTTCAATCTCGTCACTATCTGGTGTAAGGGGTGTCGAAAAGTTCCCCGGCTTGAGCGCGTACAACGTCTCAAAAGCGGGAATCGCGAGCCTGACAGAAATTCTCGCAGTCGAGGGCAGACCACACAATATTCGTGTTAGCGCGGTCAGTCCTGGTGCGGTTGCCACCGAGATGTTGCGGCAGGCAGCTCCACATCTGAAAGCTGGAATGACGCCCGACGAATTAGCCGACATATTGCTCTTTCTCGCTGACGACTCTGGCAAAATGTTCAGTGGCAGCAATATCGAATTATTCACGAATGCATAAAATATCCCTATTAACAGGATACGACGCACGGTTCTGTAGGGGCCATAATTCATTACGCCCTCGTCTCCATCGACCATGTTTCCCATTATTGGGTACGTTCCTCAATTCTCGCCAACATTGTTTATTGGGACGAGGGCGTAATGAATTATGGCCCCTACAGACCGTTTGTTATTAAGGAAAAAGCGAGCAGAACTATGGTGTACCTGACACGACGCACAACCTTCAGTGCCTCGCATCGACTTTGGAGCAACGAACTTTCAGAAGTGGAAAACTATGCCATTTACGATAAATGCGCGAACCCTAATGGGCATGGGCATAATTATGTGCTTGAGGTAACGGTCAAAGGCAATGTAGACCCACGCACAGGCATGGTACTCAATCTAACTGAGATGAAACATATCACCAACGAGCAGGTGATCAACTGGGTCGATCACAAGCATCTCAACTATGATGTACCCTGGCTTGAGGGCGTTATTCCAACGGCTGAGATGCTGGCAATCAAGTTCTGGGAGCGATTGACAAATAGCTTTCCTGATAGGTTGCTCTACGAGGTGACGTTACACGAGACCGAGAACAACATCGCTGTGTATAGAGGAGAGGCATAAGCTGTGCGAATTGCCTTCGTCGCACCACTGGTAACACCCATAGTGCAACCTTACCCAGGCGGCGCACAGGCCATGCTAGCCGATCTCGCACAAGGTTTACAGCAACGTGGACACACTGTTACTCTGTTCGCACGCGTTGGCTCGTCTGTACCAGGGGTAACAATCGAGCATATCCCGGTGCCAGAAAGCGTGCGACCTGCGAGCTTTTCGGAGCCAACACAAGAACGACCTGCTGACACTGGCTTTTTCGCGCAGGCAAACATTTTTCTCGATCTTTTCCTGCATCTACAGCAACGCACCAACGAGTTCGATCTTGTTCACGTACACGCCTTTGACTGGCCCGCCTATACTTGTAGCGCGTTAGTCCATGCTATACCAGTCTTACACACTATTCATCTACCAGCAGTATCTCCTGAAATCAACAACGCTCTACATATCTTACATCAGCAAAGGCACTCTTTGACGCTGCTCACCGTCTCGCACGCCTGCGCCGCGACCTACGCGCCTTACACGCCTTTTGATCATGTTATCTACAACGGTCTCGATCTTGACTCCATCCCTTTCGCGGCACAGGTTGCACCAGACGCGCCTCTCCTCTTTGCTGGACGCATCACCCCCGAAAAAGGGGTCGAGTCTGCAATCGCGATTGCGGAACAGGCGCAACGTCACCTGCTCCTCGCGGGCGGCATCTACGACCGCGCTTACTATCAAGAGCGCATTGTGCCACTATTACAACGTGCCCGGGAGCGTATCACCGTGCTTGGTCAATTGGAGCGTTCGGCTCTATGGCGAGTGATGAGCCAATCGCTCGGTCTACTCTTTCCTATCGAGTGGGACGAACCGTTTGGCCTAGTTCCTGTCGAGGCAATGGCGACTGGCACACCCGTTATCGCCTACCGACGTGGTGCTGTTGCAGAGATTATCCGACACAACGAAACTGGCTTCCTAGTCGAGCCAGGGGACTGCGTAGGTGCTGCCTCGTATGTTGATAAACTGTATACACTCTCTCGCAAGCAATGCCGTAGCCATGTGGAAAACAATTTCTCACTCGAACGTATGTTGGATGAGTACGAGAGGGTGTATGCTTCTGTATTGGATTGAAGAATTCTGTAGGGGCTTTTATTCATAACGCCCTCGCCTCCACCAACCATGTTGGCAAGAATTGAAGAACGTTACCAATGGATGGAAACGTAATCGCCGGGGACAAGGGCGTTATGAATAAACGCCCCTACACGCTCCTTTCATTTTAAGGCAAACTTCCTAATCCATCTTTCTCACCGCAGGATGGAGCAGCCCAAGCGCGATGACGCTGGCGGAAATCACTCCACCAAGCACAAAGACTGTAGATGCACCGAGCCGATCAGCAGCAATGCCTGCCAGTCCGTAGCCGATGGGGAGCAGGCCGGAAGAGACCAGTATATCAATACTGGCGACGCGCCCCAACAGGTCAGAGGGCACAAACTCTTGTAGCGTATTCATCCATGCCAGCCCTAAGATCACTATTGCCGCGCCCTGAATAAAGACCGCTACGCTCACCACCCCTATGGATAGAGGTAGTCCCACGACCAGAAGCATCAGACTGGCTATCAGCCACGCTCCATAGGTCAGCAGTCCGCGCCTCCACAACCGTTTGAAGTGCCCAAGCCAGAACGCTCCAAGTATGGAACCAATAGCGGAGAGCGAGGTGAGCAATCCATAGAAACCCACCTGCGCCCCGAAACGTTGTTTCACCAGCAGGGGCAAGGCAGCCTCATAGGGGCCGATCAGGAAAATCGTACTCACACTGGCAACCACCAATGTAACCCACAACCACGGAGAATGTAGTACCGTGCTGATCCCTTCGCGCATATCTTGCAGTATACCCACTTCTTTCTCAGCGCGGCTACCCAGTGCCGGAACATGCGGAAGTGCTACCAGACAGAGTGCCGAAATGACGAAGGACACACCATCTAAGGCGAATGCGAGCGAGGTACCGCCCAGTGCGATAATTGTCGCGCCAATAGCGGGACCAATGAACTGCCCTGCGTCAAGGCTGATGCTTCTGAGCGAATTAGCACCCGATAGCAGGTCAGAGGGCACCAGATCAGGGACGAGTGCTGTATATGCTGGATAGAAAAACGCCTCGACAGTACCAAAAAGTGTACTTAGTACAAAGATTTGCCAGAGTGCAAGCCACTGCTGAAAAGATAGCAAGGCAATCAGGCCGACCAGAGCGCCTCGTAGAAGGTCAGAGGCTAGCATCAAGCGTACACGGGGCAGACGATCCACGATCACCCCTCCAAAAAGGAGAAACAGAAGCATAGGAATTGTTGAGCAGATCAGGACAACTCCCATTGCCGTCGCCGATCCAGTTTTCTGCAGAACCCACCATGCCAGCGCGATGGTATAAAGGCTATCACCCAGGCGAGAGATGGTTTGACCGCTCCACAGTAGGACAAAGGAACAATTGGAAAATGCGCGAAATACATTCATTGCTGGTGTGTTTTCCCTTCTCATGGAAGGCGAGCAGCTAGAAAAACAGAAAACCGTGGACAGCCAGCATGCTCGCCTCACGGTTTCTTAACTTTAGTTAAAAGAAGCACAAAGGCCGTGAGCGATGTTTACCTATCGCCCACGGCCCAATTTTCAGAAGTCTTTGTTTAAGGTTTCATTACAGTTCTAACACTTCCAAACCTGAAAAAGGGCATAGTATTACCGTGGGCCAGAAACATCGAGTTACGAGGCCCACACAATACGTGCGGAAACTATCTCTCCGCGAGAGTTCTGTAATGACCATACTATGCATCTACAATCCTTTTGTACAACAAAAATCTACGAGCGTGCTTCCACTAACTCTGATGAAAGAGTACCTGAGTTTTTGCAAGAAGTCAAGCTATTCATCCAGTCCTATATAGTCCTAACAAATTTGCTGAATAGTAACCCTACGTGCTATACTTTCAACAGAAAGTTTTTTTGTTATACCCACCTTGTGATGGCGTGTGAAGCAGGAAAGTGGACCTACTCGGTTTCTCTCCTTGCATGTGTATCATTGTAGATACATTCAGTAACAACGGCTACAAGTGCTGGGCTAAGGAGGTAAAGGACATGGACGCTGGCCCTAGTCATAGTAGGTGCTGTGTGTCTCAGCTTATGCGCGTGGACACGAACAAGTGCCTACTGCGGGACTGTTCTACTCCTCATCGAAACAGGCTCCACTGTCTGGTTAGCCCCCTGGACTGATCGCACCGCCTTACTCGATGAGTACACATCTCTCCCCGTGAATGTGAAAGATGTCGAGTAAGAACTCCCACCTGCCAGTGTTTTCTCATGCATTGTCTATAAGGGCTGACAATATGTCACGTCCTGACGACAAGCTATTCGTTTCTGACGAGGACGCGATAAATCAACCCCACACGATAGCTATATCTGCGAACAGTGCTTTGCATATGTATCGTGCCGGGTAACGACTTATCACATGTTTTCGTGTGTCAATTGGCATCATCAAATCCCAGGAGAAGGCGGTGAGAGTATGATCTTTTTGAGTGCATTGCTCCGACAGAGCGTTTATGATAACGAAGACCGACGTGTGGGCGTGGTGCGTGATGTATGCGTCGAGTTAAAAGAGACATTTCCAGTTGTAACAGCCCTGATTGTCCATCCTGTGCTGGGTACAGGCACGCACGATACGATTATTCCCTGGTCCCAGGTGCAGACGATAGAGGGCACTCGCGTCGATCTGACCGTTGCACAGAGCCAGATTGTCCCCTATACACCACGCACAGATGAGCTATTGCTACGGCGTGACCTGTTAGATAAACAGATTGTGGATACGCAGGGGTTTCGCGTCGTCAAGGTTAACGATCTCAAGCTAGCGCAGATTAAGAAAACAGCGCGTCTCGTCGGTGCCGATATCGGCTTTAGTGGCCTGTTACGTCGCCTCGGCATGGAGGCTCCTGTTGATGCATTGAGCCGTATTATGCGTGTACAGCTTGCGGAACGCACCATCACCTGGAATTATGTTGAGCCAATCCAGATGGTACGTGCTGGTAGCAGCGGTCAAACGGGTGAGTTAGCGGCTTTGCCTGCTGGTGCGCGAGCAAGTACCGCTATTGCAGGTAGCGGTGTGGTGCCGCAGGTACAACTAAATGTCAGTCACAACAAACTTGCCGAACTGCATCCTGCCGATATCGCCGATATTCTGGAACAGCTAAATGTAGAGGATGCAGGTGCCTTCCTGGAAAGCCTTGATACTGAAACGGCTGCGGATACTCTGAACGAGATCGAGTATCCCTTGCAGTCCGAGTTATTGAGCGAGTTGGACCCCGAACGCGCCTCTGACATGCTCGAACGCATGGCACCGGATGATGCCGCCGATATTCTTGCTGACATGTCGCATGCTGATGCCGAGCGTCTCCTAAACCTCATGCCAGCGAACGAGTCCCAACCTATTCGCGATCTATTGCGTTATGGTGCGGAAACGGCTGGTGGTATCATGACGACCGAGATACTCACGCTTCCACAAGATGCTACGGTTGAGGATGCCTTGACCTACATGCGGGCAAATTCGGAACATCTTGAGATGGTATACTACCTCTACATTGTGGATGCCGAACGCCACCTGCTAGGCGTGGTTTCGTTGCGTCAACTGGTCACGGCGGAGCCAGGGAAGCGCATGCACGATCTGATGGATACTGATGTTATCAAGGTGCAAGCCGATACCGACCAGGAGGAGGTTGCGCGTCGCATCTCGAAATACGACCTGCTTGGCATTCCCGTTGTCGATGAGGGAAACCACCTGCTGGGTCTGATTACCGTTGACGATGTGATCGACGTACTGCACGAAGAGCAGGCTGAGGACATTTCAGACATCGCGGGTGTCGATGTGCAGGAGTCCGAGGATGAAGAGAAGTTTTCATGGCACACAGCCATTAACCGCTTCTCCTGGCTTGGTGTCAACGTCATCGCAGGCTTCATTCTAGCCCTTGTGTTGACGCAGGTGTTCGGTTCGCTCTTACAGGGCAACGTCGCTCTTGTGTCAATCGTGAATATTGCCATTGGGTTGCACACACATGCCGCACTCAACAGTATGTTCTGCCTTGTGCCAATGTTGCTCATGACAAGTGGTCGTATGGGATCACAGGCCCTCGGCGTTGCAGGTTGGCGGCTTCGTGCGTCACACGGCAGAGACCTATGGCAGAGCATCGGGCGTGAACTACAGCTCAGCACCTTCGGTGGCGTCCTCGCTAGTCTGCTCGTCTTCATCCTGACCCTGCTTCTCTACCGCAACGGTTTACTTAGCGTCGGTCTCGGTCTCGGCTTCGGCTTCACGCTACTAGTTGCGGCCCTCTGTGGTCTTGCCCTACCCAACCTTTTCCAGCGCTTGCGGCTACGCGGCAGTTTGATCAGTGGTCCTTTTCTCGACCCGATCATAGCCGTTGTGAGCTTGAGCATCTTTTTGGTGGTGACGCTGGCGATTATTGACCAATTGGGAGTCTAACTATAAAACCTGATTATGAACATAATCAAATAATAGCCCTACATCATCAATGTTCGTATGATACACTTCGTAGGAACTAGATTTATCGCATGAGATAGCTTCTACAACGTCTTACAGACATGGTTTAAATGGAATCCGCGCAATGAATTGCGCTTCGGACGCGATAAATCTGGTCCCTACGAAAGAAAGATGGCATCTTTCGCGGTTTGAAGGGGAAATGTGTTTTTACTTATCCTTTAAGTAGTCTAAGTCCTTTTGAAAATCACGCATCACTTCCTCTGCAATACGTAATATATCTTCTCTAACCCGAATTTCTTGTTGTTGCTGATTGTTCTGCAAATTTTGTTGTTGAGAAGCTGGCTTCTTATCTGCTTTCTTTTGAGACTTCATGAATGCTTACCTCCCCTCCTCTTATGCTGTTTTCTTACCCTACACGCTCCAACACAACGACAGGTATGCGGCGCGTGGTGTTGCGCTGATACTCAGCGAAGCCTGGCATCTGTGTCGCCATCTGATTGTACAGGCGGTCACGCTCCTCACCTTCGGGAATGGTTGCGCGCGCCTGAAAACGCTCTGAACCTACCTCAACCGTCACTTCAGGGTTCGCAACTATATTGTAATACCAGTCGGGATTGGTGGGCGCACCAGCTTTTGATGCAATGATGAGGTACTTATCACCATCCTTCGTGTATGCAAGCGGATTTGTACGCGGCTGCTTGCTCTTCGCTCCAATTGTGTTCAGTAGAAGCAAGATGCCACCAGCGAATTGACCACTGACCTTACCGCCATTTGCACGGAAATCCTCAATAATCGTCTTGTTGAAATCGTTCGCCTTACTGAAATCGTTCGGACTACTCATTGTCACTCCTCTTGGCAAAGTCTATCTTAGTAAATAACTACAACTCTGCCTGATACTTTTCATTTAATTTGTGTAGATTTCTGAAATTTCCTACACTGTATCTTATAACTCTCAGAGCAGGCATAACATTCCTTCGCCTTCTGCTACAATTTACTCTACAAATTGAGCATAAACATCTCTTTTTGGTTTGTGTATTTCCTAATCAAAGCCGCTATGTAGCTAGAGGAAAAGCTATCTTCCAGGCCAAATTCTCATGAATTGCCCTATATTGCCCGTTAAAACGTTGACTTTTTCGGAAAATATAAAGTATACTTTACTTAATCAATTAGTCATAACAAGAATTGAACGTGGGGTTCATTTCATCGCTATCTGTTATGACGTTGAGCGTATGCGCCCTTTTCAAATATGCCAAAGGAGGCTTATGTCATGAAAGAGCAACATGCATCGCCGTTATCGACAATGGGGGTCATGGGACGACGCGACTTTATCAAGTTCGCAGGCGCACTGGGGTTATCCGTAGGAGCCATCGAAGCCTTATTTGCACAACAAGGGGTCGCGCTGGCAGCAGCACAAGATGTTACAGCAGGACTTGTAGGCTATTGGGGCTTCGATGAAGCAAGTGGTGCAAATGCCAACGATACTTCGGGCAATGGTAATAATGCTACGTTGAGCGGAGGTCCAAACTGGACGGTAGGCAAGGTCAAGGCATCCCTACACTTCGACGGTAAAGGGACCACAGTTGACGTTCACAAAAATGTGCTTAACATTGGTGGCAGCTATTCCGTTGCTGCGTGGGTACAACTTACGAACAATGGTAACTGGGCAACAGCGGTGAGCCAGGATGGAACAAACGTCAGTGGTTTCTTCTTGCAGTATACGAATCCGAGTGCAGGTAATGATGGTGGCAAGTTCGCATTCAGTCTGGTTGGTGCCGACTCTACCACTAGCAACACTGTACGTGCGACCTCACCTCTCAAGCCGCTCACAAATGTCTGGTATCATCTCGTCGGTGTACACGACGCAGGTGCCAATACGATCAAGCTCTATGTGAATGGCGCATTAGTCGCTACACAATCGGTACTCCCAGCATGGAACGCCACTGGTGAAACCGTTATCGGTAGAGCCAAATGGGGCGGAGGTCCAGTTGACTTCTGGCCCGGCAAGATAGACGAGGTGCGCGTTTATAATCGTGTTCTCAGTGACCAGGACGTAAGAGATGTCTATAATGCCGCTCCAACCATCACTCCGATCCGTCCACCTGCCGTACCATTAATTGTTCGTAGTCCTTATGTTAGTACATGGCAAACTACCAATGTCCTACCCGGAACGTGGTCAACCTTCTGGGCTGGCAGAGTCAAAGCTTTGACGGGTATCGCGCGTATTGATGGCACCTCTTACATCTTTCTGGGTGCTCCCGCCAATATTGGCAATACGCAAGCTATGACGCAGACACAACTTGAGATCACACCGACACAATCGCGCTATACCTTCCAGGGTGGCGGCGTGACGCTCAACGTGAACTTCCTGTCGCCAGTGGAGGCAACAGACATACAACGGCTCTCTATGCCGTTTGGCTATATCTTCGCGCAGGCTCAAAGCAATGATGGCAACAACCATGCCGTACAACTCTACTTTGACATTTCCGCGGAATGGGCACACGGCACCGATACCACCCTCGTTACGTGGAACAGTGAACAGGTGGGACATTCCAACGGCAACCTGACCGCCCTTTCTGTTACTCCAAGTTCACCGCAAACGCTGGCAGAGACTAACGACTATCCTTCATGGGGTACGGCGGTCTGGGCCACCAATAGCCAGTCTAACGTAAGCTCACAAATTGGTGCCGATGCCGATGTGCGCTCGCTTGCTGTCAGTCAAGGCACGCTCAACAATAGCGTCGATGGCAACAAACCGCGTGCCATCAATGACCGTTGGCCTGTCTTCGCCTTTAGTTACAATCTTGGTACCGTCGGAGGACAGGCGAATAGCCCAGCCGTGTTTGTGTTGGGACATGTACGTCAACCAGCCGTGAGCTACCTGGGCAACAATGTCCCTTCGCTCTGGCAGTCATACTGGTCAAGCTGGCAAGCCATGCTTGCCTTTGCCTATGACGATGCAGGGGCGGCCCTTGTCCGTGCAAATGGGCTGGATGATAGTATCACAGCGGCGGCAACGCAGGCCAATGGCGTGAACTACGCAGCCTTGTGTTCGCTTGCACTACGGCAAGCATTCGGCGGTGTGGAACTGGTCGGCACAAGCAACGCACCGTGGCTTTTCCTCAAAGAGATCAGCAGTGATGGCAACGTCTCGACAGTTGACGTGGTGTACCCTGGTATGCCCGTCTTCTACTATACCAACCCGTACCTGTTGCGTTTGTTGCTCGATCCCATCCTGGCATATTCAGAGAGTGGTGGTTGGCCTAAAACGTTCTGTGTTCACGATCTCGGTTCGCACTATCCCAACGCCACTGGACACAACGACGGTAACGAGGAGGATATGCCTATCGAAGAATCGGCGAACATGCTGATTATGACTGCGGCCTATCTGCATGGCGCGAGTGCCAGCGACGCCAAAGCCTATGCTAATGCACACTACAGGATACTCAAGCAGTGGGCTGATTACCTTGTACCTAACACGCTCGATCCAGCGAACCAGAACCAGACCGACGACTTCACGGGCTTTATCGCCCACAGTTCCAACCTCGCTCTCAAAGGTATCCTGGGTGTTGGTGCTATGGGGCAGATCGCCAGTTTCGCGGGCAACACTGGAGATGCTCAATATTACTCAGGGCAGGCAAGTGGCCTCATCGGGCAATGGGTTACAAAGTCGCAGGACTCCTCGAATCAGCATCTGAAACTGGCCTACGACCAGGATGGTACATGGAGCCTGAAATACAACGCCTTTCCCGATAAACTGCTCGGCCTAAATCTCGTTCCAACTTCTGTGCTACAGGAAGAGGCTAGCTGGTATCGTGGCAAGGAAAACCAGTATGGTATTCCACTCGACATTCGGCACAGCTACACCAAGGCCGACTGGGAGATGTGGACCGCCGCCTCAACTAGCGATGCTGGTCTACGCCAGTTCTTCGTTGACTCTTTATTCCAGTTCGCCAACACCACCAGTTCGCGTGTACCCTTCACGGACTGGTACGACACCGTAGCCGACACGCAAAACGGTTTCCAGGCGCGTCCCGTTATTGGTGGTCTCTTCTCCATTCTCGCACGAATAAAGAGTGGGAATTAGTGAAGTAGGAAATATAGACAGCAGGACTAAGGTGTGATTCTGACGAAAGGATAATTTCTGCATTGAGTGAGGTTCTTCCCTTCTTTTCCCACAAAAAGGGGAAAAGAAGGGAAGAACCTCACTCCTTCGCGTACCACCCCTCACGTCGGCGAGATTGCGTAAGAGCCGTTGAAAGTTGGGATGTACATTTATTCTTACACAGAGCCTGCATAAATCGTCTCGACCAGGATACCATATAAGTCATCGCGGTCGAAAACATAGTGCGGACTGGCTGGATTGAGCAACTGTTCGAGAGTGGAAGCATCCCGGATCGCCAGCAGTTGCTTGCTGACCGGGTCGTTGAGGTCGTGGCTCAACCAGGCTTTTAAATAGTCAGTTTGATACGCTTCGAGGGGTGAAGCAAACTCGTGCAAAAAGCTCCTGGGTGCGACCGAGTTCAACCCGGCTTCGCGCAACATGTGGCTCCAGCCGTAGGGATAGGCTACCCCGTCCGGCAGTGAACTGCGCCAGTTGGCGAACCACTGCGCGTGTACAAATCCTAGTCGCCCATCCAAGCCCGGATCGCCCAGACCCACATCAAAAGGTAAGAATTGTAGGGGCAATCCACCCTCACGTAGGATTAACCGCCCACCCGGACGTACCACTCGTGCTAGCTCGCGTACCCCGGCTAATTGATCACTCAGACCGTGAACAACCCGGCTACACCAAACGAGATCAAATCTGCCGTCCTCGAACGGCAAATTCAACACATCGCCCTCCTGAAATTTTATCCGCCCGGCCAGGTCTGTATCCTTTATGTGAGCCTGTCCCCATGCTAGCAATTGAGGGTTAGCATCCAGCCCGACCACTTCACCGTTAGGCCCGACCGCCTCGGCCAGCAGTCGGGTCATGCCGCCGCCACCACATCCGGCGTCCAGTAGCCGGCTACCCGGCGCAAGTTGTAGCCACGCGACGATTTGCTGATCGAGCGGCGCGAAAAAACGGTCGGATAAATTCAGTAGCTCTGGCGTCCCAGTATGCTTGTGGTTGTGCAGATCGTCTTGATTAGCCGCGTGTGAATTCGCAATTTCATGGCTCATAACTGTTGCATTCTCCTTACTTAAATCAGACATAGCAATTTTACTGCTCAAAGTAGCTTGCTATAAGGTCGGTATTGACACTCGCTGCCACTTTACTGCCGTTAGCGGCTGCCATTATCAGTTGAGACTGCATGAGGTTTGTGACAGTGTCACCGGCAGCGTACACTCCTTTAATGTTGGTACGTCCTAGCTCATCCGTAGCGATGCCACCCAGAGCATTCGTTTCACAGCCCAAATCTTGCCCGATGGGAGTAGCCTGTTTCCATTGTACGCCCACCAAGCCACCAGCCCGCTCAATATCAGTGTGGTTCTCAAACACGACGCGCTCTAGCTGTCCATCTTGCCCGGCGAGAGCTACAATCTTCTCCTCGATAACTCTTATGCCGTATTTCTCAAGAAACAGCTTTTGCTCCTCGTTTAAGACGTGATGCCCATTGGTGCAAACGACGAGATCGTGGCTCCAGTTGTATAATACTTTGGAAACATGGAAAGTTCCCATCCCATTTTCAGCAATAATGACCAACGGCTTATCTCGCAACTCCCAACCATCGCAATAAGGACAATTAAACAAGCTCTTGCCGTAGTAGTCGTAGATTCCCTCAACCGCCGGGAGGATTTCCTGAATACCCGTCGCCAGAATAATGTTAGAAGCTTCAAACTTCTCGCCGCTGTCAGCGATCAACTCAAAAATCGTTCCCTGCTTTCTTACGGTCTCGATTCGTGTAGAGTGACTTGCAACCGAAGGGTAGTGAGCAATCTCCTGCTGACCAATCGCTCTAAACTCAGCCGGACTCACTCCATCACGGGTAATAAAACCATGTGAGTGTTGGGTAACGGCGTTGCGCGGCTTGTTGTCATCAAACAACAATACCTTACGTCTGGCTCGACCCAGCAGCAACGCCGCGTTCAACCCAGCAGGACCGCCACCAATAATTGCACAATCAACTACCATTGCTTGTCTCCTTTTAAATTAAAGATATTACAGATGTATGTTATCTGTAATAAGCCCAAAAATTAGCGAAAGGCGTTTGTAAATGCTGCAAGCTTCTCCTGATCGAGATGTTTCATCAGATCAACCAGCTTTTTCTCCTGCAAGTGCCGCTCCATAGCTCGCTCTGCATCCGCCATCGTCCCCTGTATCAAGCACCCAGTGCTGACATGCTCCAGATCACAGCTAAACAACGATGCCGTCCCCTCAATCGCATGGATAACTCTCAGAAAAGACACATCCTCCTTCTGCCCCAGTAACGTATACCCCCCACTCACTCCCGGAGTAGATTCAACGATACCAGCCTTCACTAGTTTGGTCAGAATCTTCGACAGATATGTCGGAGAAACCCCCAGCATCTCCGCTAGAGGCTGCACCCCAATCGTCTTGCCCACAGGAGCAATCACGAAATACAGCATCGTATGGAGCGCATAATTCGTCGCTTTTGAATACTTCAAACCATCACCTTTCTATTAGAGACTGTATGTATCTATAATAGCGAAGAAAAACCAACCTGTCAAGCTCTCTCATATGTACCTCCCAATTTTTAACCAGGCTTTCTGGCAGAATTATCCTGATGAAAGTATTTCCTGCAGAATCACACCGATAGACAACAGGTTGGATGATGCTCAAAGCGCATCATCCAACCTGTTGTCTATGTTTTTTTACATACCACACGCCCCAGCCACAGAATGCTAACAGGCTGGCAGAGAGTAGGCCGATAAGCTGATCGAAGCCGAGCAGTTGCGCGATGGCACCCGCAAAGAGCAGCACGGGAATGGAGCCGACGCTGTAGAGCATGAGTTGGAAGGCCAGCACGCGAGCGCGGCTCTCTTCCGGTGCGCGTTCCTGCATCATCGTCTGCGTCGGAATGTTAACAACCGCTATCGCCGCTCCCAGAGCCAGCACAACTCCGATAATCGCTACCACCAGGAGCGGTGAGGATGCTCCATGTTTCGGATCGATCAGCGTGGCAACCCACTCAGAGGCAGGCAGCGCGACAAAGCCAATTGCCAGCACAATAAAGCCGAGCGAGGTCAGACGCAACGTACTGATATATTTTGTGATGCGTGGTAGCAGTATCGAGGCACCAATCAAGCCAATGGCAGCAGGAGCCAGCACAATCGACATATCTGCGGCTGGCCTGTGCAAGACCTGTTGTACAAAGGTGCCCGCGAGTTCGCCAATCAGCAACATGATGATGCCAACAACCGAGAGTTGCACGACGGAGAAAAATAACATAGGGTCGATGCGTATCGTGTGCCAACCCTCAACCGTGTCGTGCCACAATGTCTGAAACGTCTTGCCCAGATCAATGCGCGTTCCCTTGCCAAGATGTACGTCAGAATGTTGCTCATGATAAGCACTTTTCGGAATGAGCAATATCAGGATGGCGCACACAACATACAGGACCGCGCTCACCACGAACAGCATATCGATAGACTCTACATGCAGCCCAAGAACGCTGAACGGTGGGAAGATTGTTGCTACAACGCGTCCCAGCAACAAAAAACCGAGTGCTTGTGATACCGTGATCGAGATGTTGAAGAGCGAGAGTGCGGGCAATAAATCGCCCTCACCAACCAACAAAGGAATCGATGACCCCTCGGCTGGTAGAAAAAATTGTCCAATCAGAGACGCGAGGTAGGAAAGCGCGAAGAGCGGCCACAGACTCGAACGGTTTATGAGTAGCGACACGACAATCAGCACCATCGTCGCCATACGCAACAAGTTCGTCACCCACAGCACCTGCCGTTTGTCCAGGTGATCCACGATAGAGCCAGCAACCGCTCCAAACGGAATCGCTGGCAACGTAAACGAGATAATCGCTAAACCAACCATAAATATCGAATGCGTCTCATCCGTCACCAGTAGTATCACGCCAAAGTTTACGGCGTTAAACACCGTCAGCGAAATAAGCTGTGCCAGCCACAGCAACAAAAAGTTCCGATTTTTGAGAACGCGCCTAAAGCTAGCAACATCCGTCTGCTGGTCGCCCTGCTGCTGTTGCTGTGGTGGAGTAGCGTCTTTAGGTCGTTGGTCGGTCTGTGTTGCCATGAAAATGCACGTCCTCTCTGGAATGGCCTGTGTGATATCTCGTTATATGACGTGGAAACACCCCTGTACGGGTCTAATTTCATCCGTTCACATGTATCATGACATATCATAACCGCAAAGACGAGCAATTGCTATGTGGCAAACGACCTATTTTTTGCCCCTTCCATTTCAACCTATCTATATGGTATACTCTATCCAACACTTGTTCCTTTTGAACATGAGTGTGAAGAGGCCCCGTTGACTCCCCTCTGATATGGTATCAGTTGCAACGAGGCACCAAGCGATAGCTTCTTTTTTCATAGAAGGGTAACAGGGATGAGCCTGTTACAGAAGCGAAAGGGGTATTCCTTCATGGCACGCGTTGCATTTGAACACGTCTACAAAATCTTTAACAAGACGGAAGTTGTCCACGATATCAGTATCGACATCAAGGACAAGGAATTTCTCGTACTTGTTGGTCCCTCCGGGTGTGGCAAGAGTACCTGTCTACGTATGGTGGCAGGGCTTGAGGAGCCAACCGATGGCGATATCTACATCGGTGATCGCGTCGTCAACGGCGTTGACCCCAAAGACCGCGATATCGCGATGGTCTTCCAGAACTACGCGTTGTACCCACACATGACCGTCTTCGACAACATGGCCTTCGGTCTCAAACTACGTCACTTCCCTAAAGCAGAAATTACCAAGCGCGTAGAAGAGGCTGGCAGCATTCTGGGCTTGGAGCAACTGCTCAAGCGTAAACCAAAAGAACTCTCCGGTGGACAACGCCAGCGTGTCGCGCTTGGTCGTGCCATTGTGCGTGAGGCTCAAGTCTTCTTGATGGACGAGCCGCTCTCCAACCTCGATGCCAAACTGCGTGTCGCCACACGTGCCGAGATCATCAAGCTGCATCAGCGCATCCAGACAACCGTTGTCTACGTCACCCACGACCAGACCGAGGCTATGACGATGGGCGACCGTATCGCCGTTCTCAATGGTGGCATCATTCAACAACTTGGTGTGCCGCAAGAGTTGTACGATCATCCCATCAATCTTTTCGTCGCGGGCTTCATCGGCTCACCGTCGATGAACTTCTTCCCCAATGCGAAGGTCATCACCGACAACGGCATAAAGGTTGTTCTCGAAGGTGTCGGTCAAGTTCCCGTACCAGCCCTCTATGCCGACCGCGCCAAGGCCGCCGTAGGCAAAAACCTTACCTTCGGCGTGCGTCCATCACACCTCGAAGATGTCAACATCGTGAAGGATAGTGCCGTAGAGGGTGTGGAGAACTCCATCATCGAAGGTACCGTAGACGTGGTTGAGAATCTCGGCAACGAGCTACAGGTATATCTCACCGCCGCTGGAAGAAGCGTCGTCGCCACACTTAGCCCACGCTCCGATGTCACCTCCGGCAAGCCCGTTCGCCTCTTCGTTGATAGCGACCACATTCACCTGTTCGACACCGATAGCGGCGAATCAATATTCTAACTCTTGCTGGGCGTTAGGGAGTAATGCTTATCAATAGAATAAAACAATTGCCCATCCTGCAAGGATGGGCAATTGTTTTATTCTATTGAATTCAATTTCGCAATGGTTTCCCTGATGTGAGAATCGCCTCCATACGCGCCTGTGTCTTCTCCATGCCACACAGTGCCAGGAATGCCTCACGTTCGAGGTCGAGGACGTATTGCTCGCTCACGGGAGCTATCGGCGAGGTATCACCACCAGTGAGGACGCGAGCGAGATGCTGCGCCACTACGACATCATGCTCGCTCACACGACCAACGAGCTTCTGACCCTCAACCTGTTGCTCTAGCACCAGGCGTGCCCCTGATCCTGGCAATACCAACTGCTGCGGTTGCGCGTGCTGCCAAGTACCAGTCGCCTTTGCCTCGGCCAATTTGACAGCATCAGCTTTGGCATCGCGTAGTAACACATCACGGTTGACCGTTACCTTGTCCGTCTTGCGAAGGAAGCGATACTCCTGCGCCTCGGCAGCACTGGTCGAGACGGTGGCGAAGGCGATGGTCTCGAAGGCTTTGCGCGATGGCGTGAATGGACCCCCCGTTTTCCTCGCCAGTTGCGATGCGAGGTCTGCACCGTGTCGTAGCAATAGCTCTTTACAGCCCCCACCAGCCGGAACCAGACCAACGCCCGTTTCGACCAGACCGATATACGACTCGGCATAGGCGCGAGTGTGGTTACAGTGCATGATGATTTCACAGCCCCCACCGAGGGCGCGACCAGCCGGAGCCGCGACCACTGGAATTGGGCTATATTTGAGCAACTGGTGTGCCTGTTGTAGCCCGTTGATGGCTCCTTCAAGCATCTTCCACTCGCCCTGTCGTGACCCCATCAGTACAAGCAGGAGATTGGCACCAGCCGAGAAGTCCGCCGCCTCGTTGCCGACGACGATGGCGCGGAACTGCTTCTGCCCCTCCTCGACGGCGTAGCGCAACATTTCGATAATGCCCTCGTCAATCGAATTGAGCTTGGTATGGAACTCGACACAGCCAATGCCATCGCCGAGGTCGAGCAGTGCAGCAGAGCCATTGTCGCGTACAACATTGCTTGCGGTAGCCTTGACCGTATCCAGGGAGATAGCACCCTTTGGCGTTGGTACAGGCCTGTAGCTATCAGTATGGAAGTCGAAGTATTGCCGCTGCCCCCTACCGCCGATATAGAACGTGCCCTGCCCCTTGCTCTTGACGCGTTGCAGCAGTTCGATATCGTCGATGTTGCACCCCTCGAACACTTTTTGTAGCACATCGGGATGCTGCAACAGCAGGTCCCACGTCTCGAAACTGCCCATGTCGAAGTTGAAGCCCCAGCGCATGGCCTCGTCAACCGCGACGACGCTATCGGCTATCTGTGTCGCGAGTTTGGCGGCGTAGATAAGCGAATCCGCCGTTGTCTCACGTGCCAGCGTTGCCGCACGGTCGTCGCCCTGTAAAATCGTCAATACGCGCTCACTTGCATCGCTGGTATTACGTGCCGCTCCGATAGATGGGAAACGCACCTTTTGCTGCGGTTCGTACTCCATCGTCTTGATATTGAGTTCAAGAATTGTCGATGAGCCATCGGGATTTTTGACGCGCTTGTAGAAGCCCTGTCCCGTCTTTTCGCCGAGCAGTCCACGTTTGAGCATGTCACGCATCAGTTCCGGCACATGGAATGTCTCGCGCTCAGGGTCATCTGGCGCGTTCTCATACAGATTGTCAGCAACGTGTACCGTCGTATCGAGGCCGGAGAGGTCCGAGGTGCGGAACACCGCCGACTTGGGCCGTCCCATCGGTGGTCCCAGAATCGCGTCAACCTCACCAATTGTATAGCCCTCGTTCAAGGCACTTTGAATGGTTGACAACATGCCGTAGACGCCGATACGGTTGGCAATGAAGTTTGGTGTGTCCTTACATAGCACGACGCCCTTACCTAACACTTCGGTTGAAAACTGCTGAATAAACGTCAACAACTCAGGGTTGGTGTCTACATCGGGGATGATTTCAAGCAGCTTCATGTAGCGCACCGGATTGAAGAAGTGCGTAATCAAGAAGTTGCGTCGAAACTGCTTGCTACGTCCCTCCGTCAAGAGGTGCGCGGGCAGACCCGATGTGTTTGACGTGATGATGGTGTGGGGTTTGATAACCGTTTCCAGCTTGCTGTACAGGTCGTGCTTGATATCGAGCCGCTCGATTACAGCCTCGATCACCCAATCCACATCGGCGATATCTTGCAGGTTGTCCTCGATATTGCCGACCGTGACGAGGGATGCGTTGCGCTTGCTATAGAACGCTGCAGGACGGGCCTTGAGCGTCTTTTCTAATCCAGTTCGTGCAATCACGCTGCGGTCTTTGGTCGCGTTGGGTGGCACGATATCGAGTAGCAGCGAGGGAATGCCGACATTGGCGAAATGGGCGGCGATTGCTGCACCCATCACGCCAGCACCGAGAACGGCGACTTTTTTAATCTGATACGACATGCTTAGGCCAACCTCTCAATGATTGTTGCTACGCCCTGTCCACCGCCGACACACAACGTCGCCATACCCATCGTCTTGTCGTGCGTCTGCAAAGCGTTGAGTAAGGTCACAACTATACGTGAGCCACTACAACCTTGTGGATGTCCCAGCGCAATCGCCCCACCGTGTACATTCACCTTGTCTTCGTCAAGTCCCAGGTCTCGAATGACAGCCAGCGATTGGGACGCAAACGCCTCGTTCAACTCGATCAGGTCGATATCGCTCAATTGCATCTTGGAGCGTTGCAAAACCTTCTTGACGGCAGGCACGGGACCAATACCCATGATATCCGGGCGCACGCCAGCAACAGACATCGTAATCACACGCGCCAACGGCTTGATGCCCTGTTCGCGTGCTTTGTCGGCGGACATCACCACGATTGCGGCCGCTCCGTCGTTCAACGGGCTTGAGTTACCAGCCGTAACTGTTCCACCCTTCAAAAAAGCGGGTTCAAGCGATGACAGGCGTGCGAGCGAGGTATCACGTCGTGGACCCTCGTCCGTCGTCATCTCTTTACCGTTGGGTAGTGTAACGGGCACAATCTCTTTGGCGAAGGTGCCGTTGTCAATCGCGGCAACGGCGCGTTGGTGGCTCCGCAGCGCGAATGCGTCCTGATCTTCGCGACTGACTTGGTGGTCACGCGCCAGATTTTCGGCGGTAATACCCATTGGCAGGTAACTGGAATAACCGTACTCTTCTACCGCAGGTGAGGCAGGAGAAACATTGCCATTCTTGTCGGGATGTGTAAGGCGCGGATTAAACGAAGGGTTGAAACCGCCCGTTGGTACGCGTGACATGTTCTCGATACCACCCGCGATATAGGCATCGCCGAGGTCCAGCATGATATTCTGCGCTGCCATATTGAACGCCTGCAACGACGAGGCACAGAAGCGATTAACGGTAGTACCTGCGACGCTTTCAGGTAGACCCGATAGTGCGACGATCAGACGTGCGATGTTCATGCCTTGCTCGCCCTCTGGGAAAGCACAGCCAAAAATCAGGTCTTCAATCAACGAATGGTCAAGCTGTGGCACACGTGCTAGTACACCGCGTACCGCTACCGCCGCCAGATCATCGGCGCGTACATCCTTGAGTACGCCCTTGCTCGCTCGTCCTATCGGTGTGCGTACTGCACTCACGATTACTGCTTCTGCCATGATATGTTATCTCCTTTGCTATCGAAAACGGTTATTGTTATGAACAATTCAATTTGTACCAACGGTTGTATTTGTCTCAACGGGTAGGCAAATTTGTACCAACGGGCGACCACAAGGGTCGCCCCTACTATATTCCGTTGACGCGACATACCATCGTGTATGGTAGGGGCGATCCCTTGTGGTCGCCCGTCCGTTTACATATGACCGCCCATTTATACATGACCTGTGCCCGACGATATGTAACATTTTTCTGCCGCACGTTTGAGGCGTTGCAACGAATCTTCTATGCTCGCTTCAAACAACTTTGAACCAAATGTTTCTAAGAACCAACCCCACAGACCTGTGGGGAATACAAAATCTCAACCATATTGCACACGACAAGACGTTGCGTCGATGGGGGTACACATAAGACGTTGATGTAAGACCATACCAAGTGGAAACGCAACATCCGTTTGGAGTACGTGCTTATTGGGATCAACCGCTTTGACGGTAAAGACTGCACTCCATGAGCGGCCTAACGCTCTGCTCGTGATTCCAAATTGTTGTCCAGGTGTTGTGGAACCTTCTGGCTTGACCCATTCGATCTTGCCGTCTGCCCACTCGTTGAACTGCACAGGATTATCGAGTAAACTCCACACGGTCTCAACGGGTGCCGCTACAATTGCTGCCGGACAAACGCTTAGACCCATGATAATTTTCTCACTTCCCTGTACGATTTGCTACATAAAGAATTTGTGGCACATGGACGAGGCACGCCTCGTCCATGTGCCACAAATTCTTTATAAAGGATACCCCTGCTTCTCGACGACGATTTCGGCGAGTTCGCGTTGTGCGTTGACACCGTTGAACAGGTAGTCGCCGACGTAGGCACGAACGAGGGAAAGTTCCTTTTCAACCTGTTCCGCGTCGGTGTAAGTCATAATCATCTGCTCGGCATTGGTACGGAGGCGTGAGAAGGCCAGCCATGTCGCGAGTTGCGCCAGCTTGACATGCGTTGCGCTGTTCTCGTCGCCGCGATGCACCGCTTGAATGGCACGTGCCAACGCACTATCTGAGGCGTATACGTCAATTAGCAGGTTCGCGAGGTAGTCGATGAATTCCTGCTCACCCTCAAGGGCTTGCATGAACTTCATGGCAATCTTCATACCCGCGTAGATGGTTACGTCCTTGAAACGCTCAATCGCATTCACGGCGTCGCGTAATTCGGCTGGAACCGTCTCGCCAGCACGGTCGGGTGCTTGTCCGGACTGCACACGCGCCTCGATCTCCGGGTACTTGCTCATCAGGTCAATCTTGCCACCAAGTACACGGCGGAATAATGTGCCAGCCGCGACGAGGCGATTGATCTCGTTGGTGCCTTCAAAGATGCGTTGAATACGTGCGTCACGATAGGCTTTCTCGATGGGATACTCTTGCATGAAGCCGTAGCCACCGAAAATCTGCACGCCCTCATCAACGGCAAAGGCCAGCGTCTCGCTACCGTTTACCTTCGCAATCGAGGCTTCGATGGCGTACTCTTCGACGGCCTTGAACATGGCCTCGGTGTTGTCGCCCGACGCCTGCTGCACACGCGAGATGTTCGCGGCGGTACGGAAGACTTCGCTCTCAGCGGCATAGGTCTCGGCGGCGACACGAGCGAGTTTCTTCTTAATCATGCCGAAGTTGTGCAGCGGCTTACCGAACGATTTGCGCTCGGTCGTATATGCGGCGGCAAGGTTCAAGGCCGAACGCGCACCGCCAACGGTGCCAGCACCCAGCTTCAAGCGACCAATGTTGAGAATGTTGAAGGCAATCTTGTAGCCCTTGTGAATTTCGCCGAGCAGGTTTTCAACGGGGACCTTGACATCCTCAAAGTAGACCTGCCGTGTCGATGAACCTTTAATGCCCATCTTGCGCTCTTCGTTACCCGTAGAAACGCCGTCCCATTTGGCTTCGACGATAAAGGCGGAGGGCTTGTTGCCGTCAATGCGTGCGAAGGCAACCATGATATCGGCAAAGCCAGCGTTAGAGATCCACTGCTTTGTGCCGTTGAGGATATAGTATTTGCCATCCTCCGACAGCGTGGCGCGTGTACTCAAGTTCATTGCGTCAGATCCAACTCCCGGCTCGGTCAGCGCATAGGCCGCGATCCACTCACCTGTGGCGAGTTTGGGCAGGTAATGCTCTTTCTGTGCCTCGGTACCGTAGTAGACGATAGGCAACGAGCCAATCGAAGTGTGCGCTCCATAGGCCACGCCGAACGAGGCATCTTTCTGTGTCGTGCCAACCAGAACAGCCGTGAGCAGACCAAGTTCGGCACCGCCGTATTGCTCTGGAATCTCGATCATCAGTAGACCTTGCTCGCCCGCTTTCTTGAGCAATCCAGGCATCACTCCCGGCTCCTGGTGGTCGATAGCGTCCGCCTTGGGTAGAACTTCGCGCTCAACAAAGGTCGCGCTTGACTCCTCGATCCAACGCTGCTCATCGTCGCGTTGCTCCAGGGTGAATATCTTGTCCGCGCTCTCTGCAATCGGGGTTGTTAGGAATGCTGTCCCCGACTCTGTTGGTTTATTGATGACCGTCGCCATGTAAATCTCCTTAAATTATTTCTTTGCTGCAACATCCACCAACGGTGGATGTTGCAGCAAAGAAATTTATTTTTTCTCTACTCGTAACTCTCTACGTAACACTTTACCAATCAACGATTTGGGCAGGCTGTCGCGAAATTCTAATAGCTTAGGCACTTTGTACGCTGTAAGACGTTGTTTGCAATACGCCAGTATATCACGCTTGAGGTCCTCGGATGGCACCTGTCCGGCTTTGAGGACGACGAAGGCGGCGACGGTTTCGCCGCGATACTCGTCGGGTACGCCTACGACAGCCGCTTCAGCAACGGCTGGATGCTCGAACAGAACCTCCTCAACCTCGCGCGGGTAGACATTGAAACCGCTCGCGATAATCATGTCTTTCTTGCGTTCCGCGACATAGAAAAAACCATCCTTATCCATTCTACCAAGGTCGCCGGTTCGCATCCAGCCATCCTCTGTGAAGATTGCCCTGGTCTCCTCCTCGTGGTTCCAATAACCCTGCATGATATTCGGCCCCTTGACGACGATCTCGCCAATCTCGCCAACTGGCGTCGGCTTGCCAGTGTCGGGATCGAGAATGCGACAATCGACATCGGATAGCGGCAGCCCAATACTGCCGTTACGTCCCTCTTCTGTGAAAGGATTGCAGTGCGTCACGGGCGATGCCTCGCTAAGACCATAGCCCTCGACGAGTTTGCCATGTGTCACCTGCTCAAAATCGAACTGCACCTTTGCAGGCAGTGGAGCAGCACCACTGATGCAATATTTGACCGAACCGAGATAATCGGTATGCTTGCCAATCTCACGCACAATCGCTAGATACATCGTCGGAATACCAGGGAAAAGCGTCGGGTGATACTTGCGAATGGCACTTACTACATCGCTTGCCTTGAAGCGTGGCAACAGCACCATAGTCGCGGCGGCATAAATAGACAGGTTCATGCCAACTGTTGCACCGTAGGAATGGAAAAATGGTGCCACACACAGCGAGATTTCCCGCGCCTCGGTCGCTTTCGGAGTCCACCAGCGCGTCTGCATAGCGTTAGCGAGTAGATTGTGATGGGTTAACATGGCACCCTTCGAGAGACCCGTTGTGCCACCTGTGTATTGCAGGACCGCCAGTTCATCCTCTTTAGCGGGTTCGGGCAAGCGGAACAGTTCAACACCGCCTTTTGTGCGTGTTGTTAACAATGAAGATAGTTGATGTAGTGATAAATCATTCTGTAACTCTTGCTTGGTCAGACGCGGCTCTGGATTTTTCGCATTACGCTGGCTAAGTGGATACAGCGTTTTCAGCATAGGTGGTAGAAATTCGCTCGGACTGGTCAAGAAAACATGTTCCAGGGCCGTATCTTTACGGATTGTGCGTACAACAGGATAAAAGAAATCAAGCATGACCAGCACCTTAGCCCCTGAATCAGCGAGTTGATGCTGCATCTCGCGCTCTGTATACAGGGGATTGGTCGGCACAACAACCGCACCTGCACGCAAAGCACCATAAAACGCGATAGGATAGTATGGGATGTTGGGCAGCGCGACAGCCACGCGGTCGCCCTTTTGTATACCCAGGCGTTGCAACGCGAGCGCGAAGCGATTTGCCATACTTGAGACCTGGGCATAGGTCAGCTTTGTGCCGTAATAAAGAATGGCGGTGTGACTGGGATGGCGGCTGGCTGTAGTATCAAGCAGCCACGATAGCGGACGATCAGGAATAGCGAGATGAGGGAATACCCCCTGCTCGTAATGGCGGACCCAGGGATGGTCCTGTAAAAATGCCTCGTCTACAGCGGTAGCGTTAGGCGTTGACGCGGTAGACGCTGGCGTAGTGCTTCGGGCATTCTTCAAAAGTGATGAGTCAGACATTCCGCAGTGGCTCCTCTCCAAGATAGGCGTCTTAGGCGACACCCAGGACGACATCCATTGTCGTTCCTTTGAGCAAAAACGGTTATAGTGAAAGTATATGCGGAAATAAAAAAGATAGCTATGTTGCCAGCTAACAAATTTTGAGGCATAATGATAAAAGTAGCTAACGTGTAGTTGTTCAACGAGGTATGGTAGGCATGACAGGGGCAAGCCCTGTCATGCCTACCATACACGGCATCGCGTGGCAAGCCACGGAGTGGCGCGAGATATAGTAGTGACAGGGCTTGCCCCTGTCATGTCGCTGACCAATATTGCATCATATTATTTATATGGATTAAGAAATTGATGAACGCAACCACTAACGCACAACAATTCGCACAATTGATGACACAACTACGGCAGCAACGGGGCATGTCACAGGGGCAGCTTGCACAGGCCACGCGTCTTTCGCGTACCTATATTTATCACCTGGAGAGCGGACAGCGTGCCAACCCTTCGCCGCATGTAATCCAGAATATCGCGCGTGCGTTGGGGCTACAGGGTAAGGAGCGCGATAATCTCTACGATAGTTTTACCCATCTTACGGGCAAACTGATCGATCACGAGCAGGTCGATAGCACCCTGCTCGACCTCGGCGAGTTGGCGGGTCTGCTGGTTCATAACACCTCGTATCCGGCGCACTCGCTCGATAGACTCTGGTACCTACACTCGTGGAATCAGGCAGCAATTACACTCTTTGAGGTGCCGGAAGAGATAGTGCGAAACGAAAAGCGACACCTGCTGGAACAGGTCTTTGACCCGCTTTTCCGCAGACGTTTTCACGGCTGGGAGAAGCTCGCACATCGTCTCGCCAGCGACTTCCAGTACAACACCCAAACGGTGACGCACATGCCCGAATATAAAGCACTGCTCAAACATCTGCGCGACTTTCCAGAGTTCCGCCGCATCTCCTCCGTTGCCTATGTCAGTGGTAAACCCGCGCCATCCTTCGTCTTCCAGGTACAACACAGCACGTTAGGTCGCCTCACGCTACGCACCGCGACAACCGTCTTCACGGGCATCAACAGTTACTCGATGGTGAGCTACGTCCCCGGCGACCAGCAAACATTAGAAATATACAGGAAACAAGGCTGGCAACCTTGATATCATCTCCTGATGAGCGTTTCATCCCCTCAAATGATGCGCTGAAGACCATCGGGATCAATCATATAGGTACTATCAGTTAAGTCTTGATCTATCAATAGACCGAGAGCCGCTGTTAGCGCATTGATCAATGCAGACGTTGACGTTGTTGCAGAAGGGAAATCAAGGAAGAGAATTCCAGCATGAGGAGGAGTAAACTGTAGAAAATCGCTATCTTGTGTCACAATAATGAGCTTACGAACACGAGCAAAGGCGAGAATGAAGGAATCGGGTTGCGCCCTCAATCCAACTTCTATCGCACGAGCAACAGGATATCCCATTGCTCTCAAGGTTGAATCCGCACGTTTTGGCATATTTTCGTCAAGCAAGAAGGACCATGAATCCAAGAAGATATCCTTTTTCTTAGACTAACGTCGATGCATACTGAAGAGCAGCATATACCTGCCGCTCTGTAAGAGCATACTCGTCGCAGACTTCTTGTAGAGAGACTCCTTGACCGAGTTGACCAAGAACAATGTCAATACGAACTCGTGTTCCCTCAAAAATAGGTTTTCCTCCATCAATGCGAGCATCTGAAACAATACCTGGGTAAAGCACTTTTCTTCCTTGCTGTGATTGTTGCTGTGTCATGTCTCTTCTGCCTTTCTGATGACGACTCTCTTGACCAAAGAATACCATCTCTACTTTACCGTGTTTCAACACAAATGACAAGAGGGGCTTTGATATTATATGGTATAACTCTGCCTTGTACATAATGAAAATTGATGGGTCGCTCGACGCCGTAAGCGTCGAGCGACCCATCAATTTTCATTATGTACAACGAATTTTATATTTGTCCCTCCCTCAACACCTTCTCATAGCGCACATCATACTTCTTAGCTCTACGCATCCCTGCACGTTCATACAGGCGTGTTGCACCCGTCAAGTTCTCAGCATCGACGCTCAATTCGGCGTGACGAATACCGCGCTTATAGAACTCTCCGAATGAATGATGTAGCAGAGCAAGGCCGAGACCGTGCTTGCGCCACGGACGACGCACGCCCAGACTATCGACAAAGCCCATGTTTATCTGTTCACCTACATTCAGGAGGCACAGCGAGTAACCCGCAATCTCATTCCCAGCCATTGCCAGAAACCAGAGCGAGGGATCAAAGGTGGCAATCTCTGTCCCTGAGCGTACCCATTCGTCAAAATTACCAGGAGTGTATCCCCAGTGGTCCTGAAAGATATCTTCATCGGCCTCAAACACGCTGCGTTCATCCTGCCCCTGCACAAATGCACGCACCGTAATACCATCAGGCCATTGTGGAAAAGGTGGTGCCTCGAGCATATCAATCTCCATGCGGAAAAAAGTGCGTAATGGTGTGAAACCTTCTCTCGACAACAAGGCTTTAGCGTCTTCGTTGACGCCTTCAGCCCAACTATTGAGCGTGACACGCTTTTCCTCTGTAAGAGTAGTTATAAGCTCACGTGCACGCTGCTCGGCAAGCTGAATGAGGTACGTACCAATACCCAAACTCCGATAATCAGGATGGACACGTGGCGAGGCATACATTACCTCCGGCTCATCTTGTGACGCGCTGAGATTGACACGTGCAACGTGTGTGCCATCAGGTGCAAGCACGACCCAAGTGTTTGTAGCAAGGTCAATATCAGGTGACTGCCAATATGAGCGCATGTATTCCTCTATTGTTGCGTATGCAGAGATGGGGTGCCCATAATCTGCAATATCACACGCAATGAGCAGGTCGGTCACGTCCCGTAAATCATCCATTGTTGGATGACGTAGTTGGAAACCCTGTGGAAGTGTGACTATGTTCATACTTTCCGCTCCTTGTCTATTACCAAATCTTTGTGGTAGGTGTAGTATTGGCGAGCAATATGCATCCCTGCACGGTGATAGAGACGTGTTGCCCCTGTTGGATTTTCTGCATTTACGTCTAGTCCGATGCTCTGTATGCCGCGTCTATAAAATTCACTAAAGGCACGTTGCAACAGAGCCATACCCACTCCCTTGCGTCGCCACGTATTGTGCAAAAAGACCGTGAGATAGATCATCTACTACACCACACGGTCTATGATAGAAAGGATTTTAAGGACAAACAAAAAGACCGTGTGGCATAGATTTGACTCTCTATTGCCCAACGGCCTACACTGATTGCTTTTTTGAGGTAGCAGCATCTTCATATCTATAATGCTGCATATTGCCAGCTAGAAGCTCTCTGAAAACCTCCTGAAAAAGGGTATAGTATGGCCTTGGGCGACGGAACGCGCTCCACAAGATGTTCCTTGCGTGCGAAAGCTTCTCTTCTCGACAAGCCTTCTGGTCGCAACAGCCATACAGTAAGACATGTTCGGATTTTCCTTTGCTTCTACTCATAAAATGGGGTTATACCTATTCTAAAAAGGTACAAGAGAAATGTACCTGATAGGTGAGTAATTTGTCAAGGGTGTGATAAACCGTATCCCTACTTGTACACAATCAATCTCTGTAGTATGATACCCCTAAAAATGGAACATATTTATGCAAACAAAACATTTTCGTACATGGTTACTTGGTATGCTGGGACAAAAGAACGGTCCCTCGCTCACACAAATAGTTCTGCGAGCTATGGGTACACTGTTTGGACTTCAGGTACTCACCATCGCCATTTTGCAGCTTGTCTCCAAGCTGCGTAGGAAGCAGCAACAGGGCGGTGGCTTCCCACATCCTAATCTTAGTGAGGTACGTGTCGGTGACAACGCGCTACAACTCTACGACTATGGGCAATATTTGTACGATGCCATGTTTGCTGCTATTGACAGCGCGAAAGAAAGCATCTATCTCGAAACCTTTATCTGGAAGGACGACAAGATTGGGCGCGAGTTCAAGACGCATCTTGCGAAGAAAGCCGCACAAGGGGTAGATGTCTTCGTGGTCTTCGATAGCTTCGGCAATATAGTCGTGCCAAAGCGCTTCAAGGAATTTCCAGCCATCGTCCATACTCTGAAGTACCAGGCTATTCGGCGTCCGTGGCAGATATTTGATCCGCGCCGCTATGCGTTAGAACATCGCAAACTGCTCATTGTGGACGGTTATACTGGTTTTATCGGTGGCTATAATATCGGTAGCCCCTATGCGAACACGTGGCGCGATACGCACCTACGCATTCAAGGGCCAGCCGCCGCCGATCTTGCACATTCGTTTACTGAATTCTGGAATCAGCATTGCACTCCATTCCCTGATATCACGCGCCACTATCCACGTCACTTCGATGCGCTGATCGCAGTAAGTGGCACGAACGCTTTGCAACTGATGTTTCCCATTCGTGATATGTACATTCGTGCCATTGACCGTGCCGAAAAAGTAGTACGTCTTACCAATGCGTACTTCGTACCAGATAATGTGTTGATGAGTGCGCTGGTAACAGCGGCGCGGCGGGGTGTCGATGTGCAGATACTCGTGCCGTGGATATCCAACCATATCGTCGTTGACTGGTTGGCACGTGGCTACTTTACGGAATGCCTACGTGCAGGCGTCAAGGTCTTCGGCTATCGTCACATGCTGCACGCGAAAACCTGTACCATTGATGGTGCATGGTCAACCATCGGGACCGCCAACCTCGACCGTTTGAGTTCCGTTGGCAACTACGAGATTAACGTCGAGGTCTATAGCCAGTCGCTAGCCCATCAGATGGAACAAATTTTCTTGAGCGACACCACCGATGCCATCGAACTGACGCTCGACGAGTGGGTGAGCCGTCCGTGGTACGCTATGCTTGGCGAAAACATTCTCGCACCACTACGCTTCTTCATGTAATTCTTCTTGCTATGAGACACAAACATGGCCGCGGCCATGTTTGTGTCTCACAACTAATTTAGCCTCCGGCTGGACCGCCTTCTAAGCCGGGCTTGGTCATGCTGGCAGGGTCGAGGATGCGGTCAAGTTCAGCATCGGTCAACTGCGTCTTCTCGCGTGCTACCTCGCGCACCGTCTGACCCGTTTTGTAAGCTGTCTTCGAGATGTCGGCGGCGGCATCATAGCCAATGACGGGAGCGAGTGTAGTACAGATTGCCAGCCCACGCTCGACCATCTCCGGTCCCTTCGTCGTTGCCTGTATGCCTTTGATACATTGCTCGGTGAAGTTGCGTGCGACTGCAGCAAGCAGGCTAATGGATTGCAGCAAGTTGTACGCGGTGACAGGCATCATGACGTTGATCTCGAAGTTGCCCGCCTGTCCCGCAATCGTGATGGTGGTGGAGTTGCCCATCACCTGAGCGCAGACCATACACACCGACTCGGCAATAACGGGATTGACCTTACCGGGCATGATCGAACTGCCGGGTTGTACGGCGGGTAGGTCGATCTCACCAATACCTGCGCGTGGACCGGAGCCAAGCCAGCGTATATCGTTAGCAATCTTCATCAAGCTTACCGCCAGCGTGTTGAGTGAGCCGCTAGTCTCGACGACGTTATCAAGCGTGCTTTGTGCTTGAAAGTGATTGCTCGTCTCACGAATTGTAATGCCGTTTAACTCTGAAAGTCGCTGACAGACGCGAGCCGCGAACTCTGGATGAGTGTTGACTCCTGTGCCAACAGCGGTTCCGCCAAGTGCGACCTCTGATAGCTCGCTCTGTGCATGTCGCATCCGTGCTATGCTGCGCTCGATCTGACCTGCGTAGCCCAGAAACTCCTGCCCTAAGCGAATGGGCGTCGCGTCCTGTAAGTGTGTGCGCCCCGTTTTGACCACAGGCATGAACGCCTCGGCCTTCTCTTGCAACGCCTGTTGTAGACTCTGTAGCGCAGGTATCAGGTCCTGCTCGATACTGAGCAGCGCGGAAAGATGTATCGCGGTAGGAATGACATCGTTCGACGATTGTCCGAAGTTGACAGCATCGTTGGGGTGGACCTTGCGCGAACCAAGCGAGCCACCAAGCAGTTCGCTGGCACGGTTCGCGATCACCTCATTCGCATTCATGTTTGTGGACGTGCCGGAACCAGTTTGAAAAATATCGAGTACGAAGGCATCGTCCAGTTTGCCGTCGATCACCTCTTGTGCCGCACGCACAATGGCCTCAGTCGTCTGCGGATTGACGGTGCCAAGAGCCTCGTTGACCTGTGCCGCTGCCTGTTTGATCTGTCCCAGTGCGCGGATGAATTGACGTGGGAAACGCAGATCGCTAATGGGAAAATTGAGTACAGCGCGTTGTGTACTCGCACCATAGTATGCATTTATCGGTACCTGCATCTCGCCCATTGAGTCGCGCTCGACGCGGGTTTTCTCTGTACGGTTGGTCATACAACCTCCTCGTTGTAGGATAGTGATGGGACACGATAATGCTCTTTAACTTTTTGATTCCGTGACGTGCGACCACAAGGGTCGCACCCTACCATACATAAGTCATCGCACGTCAATGGAGTATAGTAGGGACGATCCCTTGTGGTCGCACGTTCGTTTGTTCATCGTTGCTGATTCATTTTATTAAACAACATAATCGGACCTATATAAAGGCTATTATATCATCTGTGGAGATAGCATTAGAAATCGTCGAGATGTGGTGGATAGTGCCGCGTCTGCTTTTCGTGTACGTCTAGTTGGGGCAAGGTGAAGTTTGGTGACATATCCAGTAAGTGTACGAAGGCATCGACGATAAGCGGGTCGAAGTATGTTTCGGAGTCCGCGAGAATCCGCTGACGCGCCTCTATGGTAGAGAGGGCGTTTTTGTAGGGGCGCCACGAGGTCAACACATCGTAGACATCAGCAATGGTCAGGATACGCGCACTGATTGGGATGGCCTCGTTTTTTAGTCCCGCAGGGTAGCCGCGTCCATCCCACGCTTCATGATGATACAGCACCGTTTCCACATAGAAGGGGTGTACGTCACAACCAATCAGAATGCGGGACCCTATCACGGGATGCCGCTCCATTTTGCGTCGCTCCTCTTCTGAGAGCGCACCGGATTTATTCAGGATGTCGTTGGCAATCCATGTTTTACCGAGATCATGTACAAGGGCAGCTAAAGCCAGGTCGCGTGCCTCGCGCCTTGTCCAGCCGAGGTAACGGGCCAGTCGCTGGACATAGGTAGCCACCCTACGCGAATGCTCGTAGGTGACGATATCACGTTCCTGAATGCTTTTGGCGAACGAGAGAATCACTTTTCGCGCCTCTCGCTCATGCTCAACATATGCTACTCCCACCACATTACGCTCCCACTTTGCCGGCACAGACAACGGAGGTAGTTGCTGCCGCTTCTCAAAAAAAGAACACACTGAAGAATTTTACATACCTACAACTGTGGACGAAAGACAACCACGTATATCAAAACATCAATAGTAAGAAATGATGCAAATCACACGCTATTTTTCACCGTCATAGTATATTAATGTTTTGTTTTAGTTTCTGTCTATCTTTGCGGATAAACAAGGTACTTTTGTCTGTGATTGCTCTTGTGAGGCGGCTAGATGCCCAATGCAGGTGATAGTGAAAGAGAGGGTTTGTGGAAATTTGACAAAGTGGGAAAAGTGTTGTATTATATGGGAGTTGACGCGGGATAGAGCAGTGGTTAGCTCGTCGGGCTCATAACCCGGAGGTCGCAGGTTCGAGTCCTGTTCCCGCTACTAAAACCAAAGGTGTCATTTTGAACCTTTGATGGGTGGAAGATGCAGAAGGAGCAAGAACATTGTTCTTGCTCCTTCTGCATCTTCCACCCACTTTATAGAGTGTTAGAAACCTCTTGACAGGGTGTGATACTATAAACCTCGTAAGCAAGAAAACACTTCACTTAGTTTGTGGTGGCGTAGCTCAGTCGGTAGAGCAACGGACTCATAAGCCGTGTGTCACAGGTTCGATCCCTGTCGCCACTATCCAAGTTTCACAAGCAAATCGGCGTATGGCTCAATCTCATACAGATTGAGCCATACGCCGATTTGCTTAAATACCCAAAATTTCTAGTATGTGTCAGGTTGCTCGGCGACCTTCTTGAGCTTCTTGTTGTTCCTGGGTGGTATTGCAGCACGCTCCTCCTCGCTCACCTTCTCGAAGAGGTTGCACACGTTCATGCCGAGTGCGTCCGCTATCTTCTCCAAGGTTGAGAGGTTTACATCTTTGTAGGGGTTGTGGTATATCTGCTGAATGGTGTCGTATGACACATCAGAGAGTCTTGATAACTTGGACATACTAATCTTCCTGGCATTGGCATTCTCTTTGACCTTTAATCGCAGCATCGTTTGTGTCCCCCAAATTTTTGTAGCCACATTGTAACAGGGATATTGACGCTTGCTAACTGATAGCGAAACCTCTATACTTCTCTCTATAGATTTATTCGACCAGATTTGAAACATCGTGATCTCTAAACAAATGGTACAATACTCAGACGGACACAACAAGTTATCCACATAATCAAGATGAATATGTGGATAACTTGTTGAGAATGTGGACAATCACACGGAATCGTGGCTTAGCCTATCCTCTGAGCAAGGGCGACTGGAATTATCTGCGGTTGGCCCGTATCAAGACGTAGCAGCAGTGCGTGGCTACGAATACCGGAAGGAAAAACTTGCTCATACGAAAAAAAATATTCTATTATACCCGTTGCTCCCTCATATTTCCCACTCCTCACACGTACTTGCGCTCCAGGTGTTAACGAAAGGTCCTGTTGTATTGGCCGCCAAGGTTGTTGTATCTCTGCGGGCGAGAAAGAAAGAATCAGTTCGGGCCAGACACCCCAGCGTGTAGAGGTGATACCCGATAGTAAGACGACCGCTCCTTGATGTTGGTTTAGCACATTCAGCACGGGTTCCGTCATAGAGGCTGTGCCAAAACCTTCAGTACATAAGACCGTTAACGACGGCAGATTTGCCTGTGCGTGTTCGATGTCGATATCGCCGAATATCTGAATCAGGTCGGCATTCAGGAAGCCCTCGAAATCCTGAGACGTAATGCTGCCAGCTACGATGCCAATCGCTCCCGCAAGTAGTGCCTGACGTAACATAGCAAAGGTAAGTGTGCCAGGGACGACCAGAATTGCTCCTGCCGCTAATTGCTGGTTGCGTGTCTCTCCTTGCACAACATTCAACACGCCCGCGACCTGATGGCCTGCACCAATCATGCCCTGCACCAATGACACCTGTCCCTCGATAACGATGCCACCACGCGGTGTGACATCCACGACACGTCCATACATGCCAGCAGGCACAACCTCATTTTTGGAAGTCTGACCGACGACTGCACGTTGCTCCATGCGTAGCACTGGCTGATCTGGCTGGACCTCTTGTCCTGTGTAGACCAATGGCACGCCTCGTAACAGAAAACCATCTTTGTAGCTACCAGGCCAACGCTCTCTCCGCACCACCGTCTGCGCGATTACAGACCACCCTGGCTGATAGACCATCGCTATACTCCCTAAAACTTTGCGCTGCCAACGGGCGACCACAAGGGTCGCACCCTACTATACACCGCGTCGGTATAGTAGGGTGCGACCCTTGTGGTCGCCCGTGCCTATACTATACCCACCACCATTACTATACCCATCGCCATTTATTACGCTCCGATTGCCTGCATCCATTGTAGTAGACGTGCCTGCCGTTCTGTCTCGTCTGTGGGCAACGTGAATGGACGACCTCGCGCGTCGATGATGAGTCCGACGAGGCCCCCGTCAATCTCTTCCGCTGCTCGTGCGCGTTCTCCTGGTCCAAGCCCAACATCTACGGTTGGTGCGGGGAACAGTGTGAGCATGGCCTGTTCGTTGGCACGCAAAGGGATAACCTCGATTGTGCCCGTCATAACCTCGATATTTTGTTTCCGCCCATTGTTATACTCTACGCCAACGGTTATCGCGATCTGCCCCGGCTGAAGCTGTCCGAAAGGCACGACACAGGTGCCAAGCCGATGTGTTACAGCGTCGTTCTCGTTGACCTGTACCGCTGTGATAGGAGCCACCGTTGCAACAGCACCAAGCTGTGAGATGAGCATGCTCTTGTCCAGCACCAGCGAGGTCACACCACGCGGCTGAAGCGCGTCGAGCAGCATGAGCGCAGCTTGCCCGTATTTAGGGGCATGTGCAAGAACGCCCCCGGTTGCCAGGATCAAGTCTGCATCGGACCATTCGAGCGTGTTCTTGCGTGCCATTTCGACCGTCAGTATCATCGCCTCGCGTGCGAATGCATGCGTAATCTGTAATTCGCGTGCGCTGGTTGGCAAACTCTGGGGATGTAGCATGTGATTCATGACAAACTGGCGTAGCTCCTCTTCCGAAGTCGTAAATGGGAGCCAGCGTGCCACCCGTTGCACACCAGCCTGTTGTAAGATCGCCCCAGCACCTGATGCAACGCCGATGCCTGCATTCACGTTAGGTACAAATTCGCCTTGCTCGCCAGCAAGCATCACCGTTGTTGTGGCACCACCAACATCAATTGCTGTGACATTCATAGCATAATGTTGAGCCAGGAAACGGACGAGACTACTCAATGAGGTAGCTGTTGCAACTGGTTCGGCACTAGCCCACGCTCGCAGACGGTCATAGCCAGGAATGTGTTGTATAATATTACGTTCGTGCAGAGTACCTACAGCGATGCTGATAGAGCCTAGCTGCTCCTGTGAGACGAGCGAATCGACGCGTGTCACATCCGCGACTCCGTACAGTATACGACGGACCGCCTCTATGTATTGTGGTGCACCTGCGTATAGCACGGCGCACGCTGTATCATTGCCATCAGCCCGACGATCACGTTGTCCCTCACGCTCTTTCGCCGCATTGACTAGTAGCTGACATGCCTCTTGTAAGGGAATGGGACCGGCAGGACCCTCTGCCATTCCGACGATCAGCGCGGCGTGCGGCTTGATTTCACGCATATGCCCCATCTGTCGCTCCCACTCTAGCGCGAGTCGCTCCTGTGTCCACCCATTTGCACTTTGCGTTTGTCCCGCTGTGCCTACTGAGACAGGCATAGTTGACGCTGCCGCGACGAACGATGGTGATGGAATAGCATGTGTCTCTGCGTACAAGCCTGAGACAGCTTGCTCTGCTAATGCTTCTAAGGTTGCGTTGACCGCACCCAGCACAACCAGTTGTATTGGACCCCCTGCACTGATTGTTGCAATGAGAGCGTCAACACCGTCTCCACTCTCTTCCTCTGGTGTGATGAGTTGCCCTTGCGAAAAGAATTGGCGTCCGGTAATCTGCTCGATGATAGTGATCGCTTGCATAATACCTTGTGTGATGTCGCTCTGCGGTGGAAGAGCTGTTGTAGGAGCCTCGCCGCGTGCCATGAGACGGTACTGCCCTTCAACAAGTCCGAAAAGCGAGACCTTGGTGAAGATAGCACCGCAGTCAGCAACCAGTAATGAATTAGCAGAAGCCATGTTCTGTTGTTGTGTTTGTGTGTCTGGGATATCTTGCCCCTGCCCTCCCTCCGGGTGAGGTTGCGTATACATCTTCACTGTCCTTTTGCTGTTGTACTTACTGACGGAAAAAGAAATTACGGATAGCCTCGAAAATTCCACCCTTTTTCTGCGTTTTCTCGTTGTTGTCTTGTGCCGACCGTTGTTGTGCCATCCCTTGGTTTGATGGTGGAAGTATGGAGCCAGGATTGCCAGAATACATAGGCTGTCCCATTGGCATCCCGTTTGGATATCCTGTCTGCTGTCCATAGTTTTGTGGTCCTGCTGGACTTGTCGAGTAGTGTTGCGCGTCTGGCATCCCTGGTGCTTGTTGCGTCGAAGGTAGCATACTACCTTGTTGTCCGCTCGCAAACGTTGGGTTGCCTGGTTGTTGATTGGGATACTGGGGTGCGTTTGAGGCAACACCAAGCATGGAGGCAAAGACGTTCGCCGCAACCTCGCTGCCTTCGTTTGTGCCAATTTCACCGCGTGGGCGGCTGGGAACGCGTACATTGTCTATACGTTGTGGTGTACCATAATTGTTTGGTCCTGTATACTGTTGCTGGTTGCCCGTCTGCCCTTGCTGCTGCGTTTGTCCCTGTTGTGCTTCTGCCGCTGAACGTAGCCATTCAGGGAGCGCATTCACGTCGATGAGCGATCCCATTGAGAGTGTTCCGCCCGGACCTTGTTGTGTAGGCATCATATTAGTAGCAGGCGGTGAAACAGGTGGATAGGCTGGCTGCTGCTGTTGTTGCGGTGGCGTCTGCCATGGCCCCTGCTGTGGAGCTTGCCGGGATTGTTCATATCCTCTTTGTGGCGTTGGTGATTGTGGCGGTGTCTGCCATGATGGTTGTTGGCCCTGTTGTACCGTCGGCGAATTTTGCCCTTGTCCCTCGCGCATCCAGGATGGCATCGCATTCATGTCAAGGAGCGACGATGCCGAAAAGCCTCCCTGGTTGCTTGAACTGTTGTAGGGCTGTGCTGGTGCTTGTTGCGTGGGGGATGTAACGTTTTGTCCACCCTCTTGCTGCATCCATGTTGGTAGTGATTGTGGATCGATAAGTTGCTGTGCCGAGAAACCCTGCGTCGGTGGTTGCATGGCCGCTGGCCTTTGTTGTGGCATAGGTGACGACGGCTGGCCTTGAGAAGGCTGCATCGACCTCATCCAATCAGGCATATATTCTGGTTGGATGAGACTTGACGCGGCGATACTCTGCTGCGGAGCCTGTGGCTTCTCTGGTTGCATCCAGGAAGGGAGCGAATTGGCGTCGATCAGTGAGTTCGCGGAAATATTTCTTTTGGGTATAAAGGTCTCATCTGTATTTGGAGCAGGTGAGGACGCGGAACGCATTGCTGGATAAGGATTAGAATTGTTCTGGTCTCGCGAAGAGCGATCTAGTTGCATCCAATCCGGTACCTTTCCCTCCTCTGCCATGTCTTCAGCCGAGAAATTCTTGGGCGATACCGCTGGATGATCACCTGCACGCAATGACTCTAACCATGCAGGCAATGCTGGCTGGTCCTGCATATTTGTCCGCGTGGTCGGGCTATTCTCGCCTCTACTTGCAGAAACAGGCAATGGTGCCATACAATTCTGACAATTTGTTCTTGTATCAGGATTCATTGTCCCACAGTTATTACACCTAATCACGTTTGCTCCTCGCTTCCGCCGATTCTCGACTTCTAGCAGATATTCTTGATGAGACTGCCTTGGGCGAACAGTCTGGATAGCAAAGAGTGTATCACTCTTCTTTCAGCTTGACAACAGCACTACCTACACGCTAAAACATGTTGATATGATACAATATGGGCAATGGAGATTGCCAAAAAGTACTATTTGCTGAGAGCGCAGGAGTTATCCATGAACGAGCAGGGCCAGGACACCACCCGAAACCAGGGAGCCAAAAGACCTCCATCCACATTGCGCCTCACACTTCCCCTCCCGCCTAGTATTAACGAGCAGTATGCCACAGTCGATGGACATCGCGTAAGTACGGTAGTCGCACGCCGCTTCAAGCAACAGGTGCGCGATACGTTTCGCACGCTTGAACGGCAAGGATTAGTGCATGATGAACTACGCAAATCCTTTAGCCAGCACTACCTGGCTCTCTCCCTCGATTTCTACTTTGCAACACCCCTAAAGCGAGACCTCGATGGTGGTCTCAAAATCACCCAGGACGCTATCTGCGATGCCCTTGGACTAAACGATAATCGCGTGGTAGATATTCACCTGAGCAAGCACATCGACCCACTTCATCCCCACCTCTATGTAGAGATCGAGGCGATCAGCGATTGGCAGTTCGACAAGGAATACGTCTTACTAAGCTAAACGGTATTTCTTGCATCTCTGACGTATCCTCTTTAAGATAGAACTATTATTGCTCTTGTTCTGTAACAAACTATGCATGAGGTATCGTTTTTATGGCTCACCTATCGTCTCTAACAACAACATTACTCCCAAAAAGTATACAACGCACGCTCCTTGGATTGCTCTTGAGTAGTAGTATTGGGTTGCTTGCTTACCGTAGACGCTCACTCAATCGTAGTGGCGTAGTGGGAGCGATTCTTACAGGTACCACCACCGTTGGTGTAGGTGGGTGGGCATGGGGCCTATCACTCATCTTCTTTTTTGTATCGTCAAGCTTGCTCTCGCATTTTCGGAAGCGTGACAAAGCCGCCATTGCCGAAGATAAATTCAGCAAAGGGTCCGAACGGGACATCTGGCAAGTCGCGGCAAACGGAGGCGTTGCAACTCTTTTAACGCTTGGCTATGGGCTGAGTACATCGCCGACCATCCGTGACGCATGCGAGGCAGGTTATATCGGAGCGTTTGCCACCGCGACCGCCGACACATGGGCGACAGAGCTAGGTACGCTCAACACACAACCACCACGTCTCATCACCACTGGCAAGCCAACGACCCCTGGCACTTCCGGCGGTATCACTCCACTGGGTACAGGCGTTGCAGCACTGGGTGCAACCGCGCTCGGACTTTTTTACGCTCTCCTACGCAGACAACGCTACCTTACGCTTTCAATGATTGCGCTGATAAGCGGCTTAGCGGGCAGCATTTGTGACAGTTACCTCGGTGCTACGGTGCAGGTGATGTACTATTGCCCCACCTGCAAAAAGGAGACTGAGCGGCACATACATAATTGTGGCACTACGACCGTGCCTCTGCGTGGTATCTCATGGATAAATAATGATGCCGTGAATTTCCTGGCAACGCTTTTTGGTGCAGGTGTGGCAATGGTGATGAACAGGCTGATCCGTTTGTAGGGGCCTTATTCTATAACGCCCACGTCCCAATCGACCACGTTTCCCAGCCATTGGGTACGTTCTTCAATCCTTGCCACGATTGTTTATTGGGGCGAGGGCGTTATAGAATAAGGCCCCTACATGATCGCGTCATTGTTCCCATTGACTATGTTGCCCAGCCTGTGGGGACGTTTCACCATGTCTGCGACGGTTGTTGATTGGGCTAGGGCGTGATACATCAAGCTCGTACATTACTTTTGGTATGCTCGTCTCCCGAAAATTGACGTGGCCCGTTTACTTTAGTAGACTCACTGAAAAGTACGTGATTTTATTGTCTCATGTAGCGTAGTTATGAGGTAGGCCAATGCCACAGTTCCGTTCTCTCCCGTCGTTCGAGCGCGATGTTGTAGTCGCTACGAAGGAAGAGCAGTTACCAGAAGCATCCTTTGCTTCCCTAGCACCAACTACAGTACCGTTTGTTTCTGCTAATTCTGCTAATCGTATGGGGCCGTTTACCCCTTATACTGGAAATAATGCTGGTGTTGCTCAAACAGTCGGCAGTACACAACGCCAGGTGATAACTGATGAACTTACTCCGGTGTCGAAGCCGTTAAATATTTCTACAAAGCAATCGCTGATTATGGCGTTACAGAACACTACCACGCTCACTCCCAAGAAGACGGACCAACTTATTGTTATCCCTGGTAGCAATAAACGTACACGATTGCTACCAGAGGCTCAAGGTATGCAGATGCCTGTACGCCGTATGCGTAGGCGCACACGACATGGTATTGCTATTGGCACGGTCCTATTTGTGATGATTTTGACAATGCTGACACTGGCTCCCCTTGATGGCGGACAGAGTACATTTCATATCTTCAGTGGTGTGGCGAGTTGGGCAGATACACAGAAGCAGGACTGGAACATCCTCGCTCATACTGATACTACCGCAGGACAAAATCCCCAGACGACAGTTCCACCAATTGCAATCGTTGCAGGCAACCCACCCGCAATTACGCTTCCCACCAGTCAATATGTCGCGATAGCACGTCAGGATGCAACCAATGCAGGCATTCCACCCGACTATTTCGTGCGCCAAATCTACGCTGAGAGCGGCTTCGATCCCACCGCAGCCTCCGGTGCAGGTGCCGTTGGCATCGCGCAATTCGAGCCAAGCACCGCCGCTGGACTTGGTATCAATCCCTACGATCCTATTCAGGCCCTGAGCGGTGCCGCACGCCTGATGGCCTCCTATGCCGTACAGTACAACGGCGACTACGCCAAAGCACTCGCCGCCTACAACGCTGGTGGTGGTAGCGTCCAGAACGCCGTTGCAAGCTGTGGTGCGGGCTGGCTCAGGTGCGAACCCGCCGAGACACAAAATTACGTCTTCAAGATTATGGGTATCTAACGATATACCCTGTACAGGTCTCATTCATGACACCTTGCTAGCGGAAGATAAGTTTTGGAGTTGCAAAGATATTCTTCAATATTTTCCGCTATGATGTGTTACTAGCAGGGCGTCATGAAATTGACTCTGCTACATAACCATTTCCCGTTCCCTGAGCTTCTGCGCGTATAAGATGATCTGTACGCGATTGGTAAGCTCCAGCTTCTTACAAATACTGCTGATATGTGCTTTGACCGTACTGATGCTGATGTAAAGATGTGCGGCAATTTGTGTGTTTGTTATCCCCTCCGCAACTAAAGACATGACCTCAGTTTCACGGGCCGTGAGTCGTTGCATGAGCGTCGCGTCAAAGGCAAAAAAAGGGGGCTCCATCATGTCTTGTTGTGGATGTGGAAGCGTCATCGTCTGCACTCGTTGTGAGTCGGGGAGTACAGCATTGGGGGGAACGTCCTTCGCCTCCGCCATTGTTTCACTGGCAAGTGAAGATGTACTTTGCTCAAGTATACGGGTGTCAGGTGCTACGCGCCTGCACAGTTCATCGGCCACCTCGTGCAAACGGTACAGCGTCAACGTCTCCGTCTTCCCGACATACAGCGTGTACTTGTGCTTATCATGTGTATAGCAGGCACGCCAATACATCTGCTGCTCTTGTCGCAAAGTAAAGGGATACATAACCGCCTGCACGCGAAAGCTGTGGACTCCGCTTGCGAGCCATTGCCACCATGCATCGCTTCCAACGGGAAAGGTGTGGAGAATACCGTGCTGGAAATACGTAAGTTGTCCATTGCTGACCGAAGGTGTAGTATGTGTCATACGTCCTCGTAAGTTTCTTGCTTGCTCCGAATGGGGGCGTCGGCGTTACACAAATCACAAATCCGTATTACATCCCCCTTTTGAAGAGCGTTAGAACGTACCTTCTCCCACTCATACAAAGACACAGGAGATGCAGAACACAATCAAAGAAATAGGACGAGCAAAGAAGCATAGATAGCTCCTACGCTTCCCCTGACAAGTTAGACAATCACCGCTTCTTTCTTCGAGTGCCACAGCAAAAGAAGAGGAGAAGAATTACGAGTATACTCGATGAATGCTACATTTGTCAAGGAACAAGAAATGATATTTTCGTATAATAGTGGTTGTTTGTTTTATCGCTAAAGAACAACAATGATGCGAGAAACACTATAACACATGAGTGTTTCTCAGATACCATACGTAGGTTCGTTTAATACCGTGTGACGACCAATGATCTCACCAGACGCGTTATACAGTTCTGCTTGCAGAGGCAGAAACACTTCCTTATCAGTCCAATAGAGGACAAGACCTTCATGCACCGTATCTTGTAGCACCTGTCCATTACGACTTACAAGATGTACAGAGGTTACGTGAAAACCCTTGTCAATGACAATCCCTCCGGTTAGAAACTCGTGCAGTGAGTTTTCCCCTACCTGGAGACGAAGCTCTGGAACATCATGTGTTGCTTCAAGTGCAAGATACGTCTCGAATGACTGCTCAGGATACCCTCTGTTAAACTTCACTTGCCAGGAGCCATTCGTTCTTTGTTTCAGAAAGCAGATGAAATGCCAACGTTGCCCTGATACCTCTTGCAAGGTGACATGATGAAGTTGATGAGAAGGAAGCACCTGCACTCCCATCCACTGGACTGTATCGAAGTCCGCTGGATGGGAATGATTGAAAAGGCCAGAGCGAAGACGATGGACAACTGCTGCTTTAGGGTCTTCCCTGTGGTGATCTTGTTTGTTCATACATCTCGTGATTTTCTATACTTTTCTAACATTTCCTGAACTTTCTCCACTGATGGAGGGAAAAGAGGAGACGTGAAAACGCTTTGGTTGTGTACGACGTTATCTGCTCGACCATACAATTCTGCTTGCATCGGCCCAATAACGACGTTCTCACTTCGGAAAAGTACAAGGCCATCCTCTACAGTATCCTCCAGAATGATACCATCCTGAGTAACAAGGCGTACCCGTACAATGTCAAACCCGTTGTCAATGACTTCTCCACCAGCATGAAATGCATTGCCTACGCTATTGCCTTTGATACGAAGCCAAGGAAGAGACGGTTGCTGCATTTCTGGCGGATCAATAGGACCATGTGGACTACCACTTCCACTAGCTATATACCACGAGCCATCGCTCAATTGACTGAGAAAGTAGGTAAAAAACCACTGTTGCTCTGATGTATCTTGAAATGTTACATAATACAGTTGTTCGTGTGGATGAATGCGAGCCTTGAGAAACTGTATCGTGGCAAGATTTGGCACACACGGACGCTTCCTCGAAGCGTAAGAGCGAATTTTATTCTCAATGACTGTTTGTGCAAGGGGAAAATGTTGTAATCTCATTCTGCTACCAACAATGCTTCTCTATAAATTGCGCCAGTCCTTGTGCATACTGAGGAGGGACAGTTCTCGAACGCGGAGCGACAAGATCTGCAATATTCTCTACTATTTTCACCAACCAGTTCTGTTGTTTCGGCCTCATTAGCAATGTAACCGTCGTACCGACGGAGGCGGACTTGAGGCTCCACTTCACTATAGATACATCCAGTCCTCTCGTCACTTCAAGTGCCAGAACGGTTGGAGGTTTATACTCAATGACCTCAATCGCCGCTTCTACAGAATGGTTGACTGATGTATTGCTCGGTATAAACTTTGTTCCCGCCCCCATTGCTCCCTCAGATACTTGATGTAATTCAGGAGGTATAGTATCTGCTTTAGCTGAAAAAGCTGAAATTAGCCATTGAAGAAATGAGGTGCTTGTCATACAATCGAAAACTGCTTGTACTGGTCTATTGATCGTTGTACTCGCTCGAATTATCATAATTGTATCCCTTTCTCTTCTTCATTAGTTGGAACTTGCTGTGCTTCTCATTTATGTTGGTTCTTCCTTCCTACAAAGCTTGATTATGAGTTCTTATGAGAATCCTCTGAGGAATCTCTTGGTCTCTTCATATATTGAAAAACGAGAAAAATCCAAACAATAGTAATGGTAATAATGGGTAGAAATAGTTCTAAAGAGTTAGCAGGTCGAGAGAGTAACAAAAGCAAAATGACACCCGCGCCATAGAGAGTAAAGAGAGTAACAAATAAAGGGGGAAACTTTCGTCGTATATTTTTGCTCCAAGAACTGGTAACAAAGAGAAATAACAAAATACTGAATATGGTCGAAAAGAGTCCAGCATAATTCATTGGTCGCTCTTTCAACTCGAAATAAATGCTCAATCCTCCACAAACAAGAAGTACCAATACAGTTATAATAGAGGAATAGTACTTTGGTATGAGTTCAAACCAAGGTGTCATCATAAAGAGGACAACAACGGAAATAATTATGACTACATAAAGTCTAACATAATCAATAGGATTTCGAGTAAGTCTATAGATGCCAAAGCATATTACAGCAACTACAAGAATTCTTCCGATAGAATTTAAACTGCAACCAACGTGATATGTACGACGAGGCGAGGACATAATGTACTCCTTTATTTTATCTTTGCCCAACTTCCTATAGAGTAAGGAAAATATCCTTTTATCGCTTTTAACAGAAGAACTACAGGAAAGTATAGCATTTGCCTGCAGTTCTTCTATCGAAAAGGACGATTAAAGTATAACTAAACGCATGAAAGAAGTGGGACACCGGGTGCGGTAAAGTATGTCTCAATCCTCACAGTGCCACCAGGACAATTCGCTTGTGAATACGCAGCTGCGTCTCCAACACCAATTGTTATTGCAGCTCCAATAGTACCTATAGTTAAGCCAACACTTGTTGGGAGACCAATCAAAGTACTTATTAAACCCGCAATAAGAAAGAACAGACCAGGATTTCCCCCTTGGCTAAGCATATCTGCTTGAGTAACATCGACATAGATGCCGATAGGGACAAACGCGAGAGGAATTCCTTCCAACTCTATTACCCCGTATATCAGTCCAATTGTAAAATTCCCACTCGGATCAACCAGCATATTCGGCACGTTACTAGCGTACACATACCCACCGCCTTGCGAGTCCAACTGCGTCCACCGACCCAGCGAGGGGTCGTAGTACCGCGCCCCGAACTTGTACAGACCAGTGTTGGCGTCGAGGTAGCCACCCGCGAACTGCCAGGGGTTGGTGACGGTCTCGCTCTTGCTGACGCTGGTGCCGAACGGGTCGTAGGAGTAGCTGTTCTTGACCGCGCCTGTGCTATCCACCACGTTGACGACTGAACCGAGGTCGTCGGTCAGGTAGTAGTACGTGCCACTGCTCGTGCGCTCATCGACGAGTTGACCCGCGTTGCTGCGCGTGTAGTACGTGGGTGTGGGCGAGCCTTCCCCCTCGATACTCAAGCCCAGCACGCTGAACACGTCGATGACGCCTTTGGCCTTCACGCGGTCGGTCTGGTCGGTTCCGCTGTAGACGTAGTTATTGTACGAGGGCGGGTTGGTGGTGTCAATTTCGGTGGTCTGGTTCTTCAGATCGAGAGTGAAGGTGCGGCCCATTGCCCGTCGTCTGGTTGCCATTGCCATCGTAGGTGTAGGTCGTGATGACGTTGCCCACGGTGCTTTTGAGCAACTCGTTGTCGTAGTTATAACTATTCGTCGTCGTAACGCCGTTGGCGGTCGCGGAGGTGCGGTTGCCCACGCCATCATAGCCATAGGAGTAGTCGCTGCTCTGCACGCCGCTCGTCTTGGTCAGGGCGTCGGTCAGGCGATTGAGGGCGTCATAGCTATAGTTGGTGACGTTGCCCGCGAGGTCGGTGGCACTGGTCTTGAGACTGCCCTTGTAGCCATAGCTGAAATTGAGCAGGGGGCTGGTGCCTTTGACAGCCTTGACCGAGAGCGTATGCCCTGCGTTATCGTAGCCATAGCTCACGGCGATGCTCGTCGAAGTGGGCAAGGTCATGCTGATGCGACGATTGGCGTTGTCGTAGCCATAACTCGTTTGTGCTCCCCCTGGCTCGGTGAGTGAGGTCAGCAGGTTGACGACATTGTAGCCGTAGCTCACGGTGCCACCAGCATCGGTGTAGCTGGTGAGATTGCCTACCTTGTCATAACCATACGTCAGCACGGTGGCATCGGGCAACGTCTTTTTGGTCATGCGATTGAGGGCATCGTAGACGAAATTGGTGGTACCCGTTGAGTCGGTGGTGCTGATCAGATTGCCATCGGCATCGTAGCTGTAGAGTATTTTCGTCGTCCCATTGCTGTAGGTGATCTGGGTGATGCGGTCCAGGGTGTCATAGGTAAAACTGGTTGTGTTGTTATTGCCATCTATGGTACTCGTCACGCGGCTCAATGCATCGTCACTGAGTGTTTCAGCACCAAGTGGTGTGGGTGGTGTGACAGTAATCAGGTTGCCCTGGCTATCATAACCATACTTGGTTTCGTGCCCATTGGCGTCGATGATTGCACCGAGCGTGCCGTTTTGATTGTAGTGATAGGCCACGTTGTTTTGCGCAGCAAGGGCATTGGTGGTCGAGGTGACATTGCCGACGGCATCGTAAGCATAGCTCAGTTTGTTTCCTTGCTGGTCCGTCGAGGTATCGGGATAATAGGAGAAGGAGGTGTTGTTGTAGGTGGCCGAACTGCTGTTGTTGTTGCCATCGGTCACGCTCATCAGGTTGTTCGTCGTGGGCGCGAACGTGAAGGTGTTTTTGTTGTTGAGTGCATCAGTGGTCGAAGTCACGTTGTAGTTGGTGGCATCGAAGGCTGTAGCACTGACATGACCCAGTGCGTCCTTCGTGCTGGTGACTTTGAAATTGCTGTCGTAGGTATAGGTGGTGGCATGTCCGTTGGCATCCGTAACGACGGTGTTGCCAGCATTATAGGTGAAACGGGTCACGCCGCCCATTGGATCGGTAATCGAGGTCACACGCTGGGAGCTATCATAGGTCATGGTGGTGGCATTGTTGAGTGCATCGGTGACGGTGGTAAGATTGCTGCTCGTGTAGGCGTATTTGGTAATGTTGCCCGCGAGGTCTGTGGAACTGGTCAGATTGTTGCTGACATCATACGTATAGCTGGTGCTGCGTCCTGTCGAGTCGGCGACCTGCGAGATACGTCCCGACGTGTTGTGTCCGAAGGTGACGACGCGCCCCTGCGTATCAGTGAGAGAAGAGGTCGTCGCTCCACTGTCGCTGAGCGAAATCTTATTGTTGTTCTTATCAGTGATCAAGGCCAGACTACCGTTGACACCAAAGAGCAACTTCTGACCGCTACTATGGTAGGTGAGGGTGTAAGTACTATTTTTATTGTCCACGAGGGTCGCGTTGATGCCAGGAGGGCTGGTAAAGGTGCCATCGGCATTATGTGCGAAGTAGGCATCGTAGTTGCTGGTGCCATAGAGGATGATCGCCGTTGCCACATGGCTCTCGTCAAGATAGACTTGACGACCCAGACTCATGTTCCAGTTCTGACCGAACTCTTGATAGTTGTTGGAGCCAGTGAGACTGTTATAATAGGCGTTCAGCGACAGGTCCTCGCCCGTGCCGCGTACTTGCAATTCGACGCTATGCAAGATCATGTTGCCGTTGGCGACGTTGACAGAAATCTCTTTTTTGCCGCAGGCACACACGTTCAAGGGGTGATGAACGAAGGTGTAGAAGGGCAAGAGGCCAAGACCGCGGTCATACGGTGCCTGTGGCGTCGCACTGTTCGGGGTGGCAAGCAAGGAACGCGTCTGAGATGCGCCAGGAGCAAGCGGAGCGTTGGATACCCGAACGGGCTGAGATGGATGAGACGCCGCTCCTCCTGATGTCAGGAGGTGTGTAGCGGCAAAGGCGATAGGAACCAGGACGCTATTCCCTCCTGAGAACGCAAAGGTGGCGAGGAGGAGGGCAACAAAGAAAAGCCGTGCGAGACGTGGCAACGAGAAGATAGTATGAAGGGAAGCACTTCGAGAACGCAGGAAGGAACCAAGAGATGTAGAAAACGAGTGGGTGGGTCGAAAACGTGATGACATTCGTGTAACTCCATTTCGACGAGCAGAACACAATAGTAAGAATACCTCTCATGGAGAGAAGCACAATATACGAGTGATACACGACGAGAAGGCACAACAGAGATGAATAAACTTTTCCGATAAAACGTCCTTTCTTGTAACTAGAGAACAGATGATACGGGAAAAGCATACACGATAATGCGTCGATAAACTATTGTTCACAGGTATAATTTCTTGGGTGCTTTTATATTTTCATTAAATAATGTAACACAAGAAATCCCTCGGAATTCCTGCTTGACTTTTGGCTCATCGCAACGTACAATTTGATATCTCCATATGGAGATATCAAACGCATTGTAGGTCTTAGATGTATCGTACCTGAAGGAGTCGATCTTATGGCCGCCATTACACCGACGTTACAGAGCGAAGAGGCTCTCCTGACACGTATTCGTAAGCAGCAACTTGTAGAGTCCGTCGAGCATATGAGTCCCATCTATCTCGAAGGTATCAAGCGTATCCTCACGGTCTCAGCCGATACAGAACTCATCAGCGCACCTGCGTACTATAACGCCGCCATCCACGCTCCTTCTTTGAACACCTTTGGCTCGGCTGTCTCGATTATACAGGACGAGATGGGGCATGCCCACATTGCTTATCGTCTCATGCGTGATCTGGGTGTCGATACCGAAAAGTTGATTTTTGAGCGTGAGCCACGCAACTTCAAATACCCCTACGCCTTCGATGTGCCACTCGATAACTGGGTCGAACTTATCGTCGCCAATGCATTCTATGACCGTGCAGGTTACACGCTTCTCGGCGATGTTTACCAGAGTACGACCTTCGGCCCCTGGAAACGCGCCCTCGTCAAGGTCGATAAAGAAGAGACCTTCCATCTGCGACACGGTGAGCAGGGCATGCGGAAACTCAACAAGGACCGTAGCGGCCACGAGGCGTTGCAGCAGGCCGTGAATTGGATGTTTCTCCTGACCGTCGAATGGTTTGGTTTGCCTGACGACAAGAAAAAGCATAGTGAGCAGCTTGATTATGGCTTTAAGGGCCACAGCAATGACGAACTGCGCCAAATTTGGCTCTCGACCGCCGTACCCCTGTGCAATGAACTAGAGATCGACGTGCCCGCGCATTATGACGAGGAGCAGAAGAAATACGTTATTGATTGTGCCTTTCCCGCGCACTTCGACGCCAACGCCAAACGCTGGCATCTTGAGGATGGTACCTGTACGTGGGATGATGTCATGAAGCGTTGGAAGGCGCGAGGTCCCAAGAACGAAGAATTTGTCGCCAGAATTCAGCGTGGTAAGAAAGACATGTTGCGCCAGTTGGAGGAGGAGTAAGCACCATGACGACCGCTTATCCTTCATTACAAACACATGCTCAGCAGGACACGACATGTCCGGCTCTATGGGATGCTCTGCGTGACGTGATGGACCCCGAACTTCCCATCAGTGTCGTCGATATGGGCTTGATTGTGGCCCTGACACAGCATGATGGCGTTGTCAATCTCAAATTGACATTTACGGCGATGGGCTGTCCGGCGACAGAGTTTATCATGGACGATATCCGCGAGCGTTTATTGCAGGAGCCTGATGTACACACGGTGAATATCGAGGTGGTGTGGGACCCAGTGTGGACGAAGGCGCGTATGAGCGAAGAGGGCATCGACATTATGCGAACATGGGGCGTGTCGGCATGAACGAAACATCTGATGTTGTGTGGCAGGTCTACGCACGGAGCAAATATGAGGAGCCACTACACGAGATAGGCAATGTCATGGCCGATGATGTCGAGCTTGCAAAGGTCTACGCTCGTAGCATCTACGATGAGTTTAGCTGGGTCGAAATGGTAATTATTCCGCGTGCAAGTATCGTCACCGTGATAGGATCATAACATATGAATAACACACAACAGCGTACCGATGATGCCGCCCTTTTCGCGATACTCTCGTCGCTGGCCGATAACAAGCAGATGGTGGGCCGACGTTATGCGTACTGGAGTAACGGTGCCCCTGCGTTAGAGGCCGCTGTTGCCGCCGCTGCGATGACACAGGATGAGCTAGGGCACGCCCGCACGCTTTACCCTCTACTCGACGACTTTATGCAAGCTGAGGCCGACCCCGCACAGGTTGAGCCGGAGACGCGCACCCTACACTATCATTTAGCCTTCCTGGATAAAGACTTCGTGGGCTGGTCCGACTTCGTGGCGACAAATTTCCTGTTCGATACCGCCCTCACCACGTTTTTCGAGTCGGCGCAAAACTCGACCTACGAACCGCTACGCCAGCGTTCGCGCAAAATTATACAGGAGGAGCGTATTCACCTGATGCATGGCGAGGGTTGGGTACGCCGCCTCAGTAAAGCTGGTGGTGCTGTCAAGCGCACACTCGCCTCTTCTCTAACACAATTATGGAATGAGACGCTGTGCTGGTTCGGTCCCAACGACGACCCAACAATGCAACACCTGTACCAGCAAGGCATTATCGACGCCACACCCGACGAACTGCGGAGCCGTTACCTGCAAAAGGTGATGCCCACGCTACAACAAATGAGCATCGAGGTTCCCACAAACTTTAACGAAACAACACAACAATGGGAACTCACCGAGGATTTGCCCTGGGCAAGATGGGATGGCGTAGCGCGGAGATTCGCATAGACCTGACGACGTTGGTATAAACGGACGGGCGACCACAAGGGTCGCCCCTACTATAGACGACATCATACTGCTTTCATAGGGTATGGTAGGGGCGACCCTTGTGGTCAATACTGTTCAAATACAGAGAATTTGCCGGAGGGGAACGGACGGAAGCCCACAAGGGGCTTCCCTACTATACCCTGTTGCGTGCTACGCACGTTGTGTATAGTAGGGGCGACCCTTGTGGTCGCCCGTTGGTGGTGTGAAACGATCCCGTTATGGTATGAGACAATTAGGAAACATTCATGGAAATGCGATATAATGCAAGCGAGCCGCGCGTGCAGGTGGTATGCCCCTACTGTGGTTCGCATGATACAGAACTTTTCTCGCTGTTCGGCCAGCAACTGCTGACGGTGCAGTATTATTGTAACGCTTGTCATACGCCGTTTGAACATATCAAGGATGACGAGGTTCTTAACGACTACGAGGCACGAAAGGAAGATCAATCATGACGACAACTACAGAGCGTACACTGGTTCATTATACTGTAACCGAGGGTGTCGCGGTCATCGAACTCGCGAATGCGCCCGCGAACACGTATAGCTACGAGATGATGCAGCAACTTGACCGAGCAATTCTGGAGGCGCGTTTCGACGAAAACGTTCATGTGTTAGTGCTACGCGGAGAAGGCGAGAAGTTTTTCTGTGCTGGAGCCGAGATCAGCATGCTGAACACTGTCACGCCGAACTTCAAATATTATTTTTGTCTCCACGCTAACGAGACATTACTGCGACTGGAGCAAACGCCTAAGCTGGTGATTGCGGCCCTCAACGGGCATACTGTCGGCGGTGGTTTAGAGATTGCGCTGGCCTGTGACATTCGTATTGCGCGACGGGGTGCTGGTAAAGTTGGTCTGCCAGAGGTTACTCTCGGTGTGTTACCGGGGACGGGTGGTACGCAGCGCATGGCACGCGCATTACCTAAGAACAAGGCTATCGAGCTGATGACCGAGGGCAAACTGTTCAGCTTTGAAGAGGCACAACAGCTTGACCTGATTAACTACGTTTACGAGTCCGAGAATTTCTGGGAGCAGGTTCTGGCCTACGCGAAAACCTTCTGCCCACCCAATCGTTCCTCGAAGACGGTTGGTCGTATCAAACGCTCCGTTCAATCAGGTTCAGAGATGGCTCTCTCCGAATCCCTTGCTCTTGAACGTGAGTTGCAGCAACTTTGCTTCCAGAGCGAGGATGCTAAGGCTGGTATTGCCGCCTCTGCCGAAAAACGTAAAGAGAAAGTGAACTTTACAGGGAGATAATACTCAAACGAGCGGCAACTCTGTTGGATTGCCGCTCGTTTGAGTATTATCTCCCTGTATGAGAAAAATAGTGTATGGCAAATGTACATGTGCGCTTCCGTAAGCAACTTTTGTGGATTATTTTAGATCGTCCTCCGTTAAACCTGTTGACACTTGAGATGCTTGGGCAACTGCATGAAGCACTACGCCTTGCTCTCAAACAAAAACCACATTTGCTTGTTATCGCGGGTACTGGCGATCAAGATTTTTGTGCTGGTGTCGAGTTGACAGGCGATTCCGAGGGGCAGCAAGCAGAGTTGCTGAAGGCAGGAACGGATATTTGTGTGGCATTTGACGAATTACGCACGCACAATATTGCTACGGTTGCCCTTGTGAAGGGCAATGCGTTTCGGGCAGGGAGTGAATTAGTCGTCCTGTGTGATACCGTTATCGCCCACGAGAACGCCTCCTTTCGTCTCCCCGCTGCCAACGGGAAAGTATTTCCGTGTGCCCTCTCTGTCTCTCTGCCAGCAGCTATTGGACAGGAGGCGACCACGCGCCTCATGCAAAGCGGCGAGACGCTCAACGCGAAAGATGCATGGCGGCTTGGCTTCGTGCAACAGGTGCTGTCGCCGCAACGCTTTCTGGCCGATACAGAAGAACTGCTCGTGATGCTCGCATCATTGTCTGATCAGCCCTTAACACAATGAACCTGTACGGGCCTGATGTATCACGCCCTTGTCCCCATCGACCATTTTCCCATCCATTGATTACGTTCCTCAACGATCATCAACATTGTGTATCAGTACGAGGGCGTTATGAATAAAAGCCCCTACTTGCCATCTATGCATGCATCCATATGCTGGTGAGTCGGGAACTTTTTAGCACAGGGAAACGTCTTGATAAGAGAATGAACCATGATACATCTAACATACAATCGTCAAAGGAGTATACATACTGATGCGTAGTATTCACCCTATAACAACTATCAAGCGTTACTTTTCATCGTCTATCCTGGCATTTACACTGTTACTCTTAACGTGTATTGTCGCCGCCTGTGGCTCAAACGCGGGTTCTGGTAGTAGTAACGGCAGCAACAGTGGCAGTACTCCTCCTGTTCAACCGTCCCCTACGGCAGTCAAGGGTTATGGAACTGCACATGGTTGCCCCAGCGATTTAGTCGTGAACACGGCACCTTCTGCCGCAAATGTGGTGGTGAAGCAAATCTCGGCAAATACATCGACGACGGCTCATGTGGGCGACGTGATAGAGATTCGCTTGCCCTTTGGTCACAAATGGGGAGGTCCGACTACCTCACAGGGCAATCTGACTATTCAACAACCTGTCGGTTATGCATGGAAGAGCGATAGTGTATGCATCTGGCGTTTTGTCGCTAAATCCGCTGGCACTACCAACATACACTTTACCTCACAGGCCATTTGTAAACCGGGGCAGATGTGCCCCTTCTACATTGCAGAGCTTCCCTTGACGATCACCGTGAAATAACCATATGTGACATGTAGGAGCCATTCTTCATAACGCCCATGTCGGCAACAGACCATCTGGCAAGGAATGTGCAAACACAGACAAATCCACACTTGCGTCAACGTGTTTAGTGATGCACGAAAAAGTAGATGGTCAGCACTACGCCCGTGATGACGACGAAGAGGCGCACCCACCTCTGCTCGATTTTACGTGCGTAATACGCGCCGCCATAGCCGCCGATAACGGCTCCGACGATCATCAAAAGTGCCTGGGGCCACAGCACGGCACCTGCGATGATAAAGGTGACGACACCCGCACCGTTGATGGCCGTTGTCAGGACCGCTTTGATGGCATTCATTCTGTGGATGTCATCCATGCCCATAAAGGCGAGCGATGCCAGCATCAGGATACCGATGCCACCACCGAAGTAGCCGCCGTAAATGGCGATAATGAACTGTGCGATAGCAATAACGATAAGTGTAGTAGTGGAGACACGGGTTGTCTTCTCGATAGTACGAACACGTAATCGCGCTGTGATATAGGGACTCACAGCAAAAAGTATAGTTGCACCTAACAATAAATATGGAATGAGATTTACAAATGTCGATTGTGGTGTGTGCAACAGGAGGAGCGCACCAAGCACGCCGCCGATGAGACTTGTGCCGATGAGCAGGAAGAGAAAGCCGCGCTGCTGCTCCGCCAGCTCACGGCGATACGCGCCAATGCTGGCAACGGAACCAGGCCAGAGAGCTACCGTGCTGGTCGCGTTCGCGGTAATGGACTCAACGCCAGTAAATATCAACGTTGGAAAGGTAAAGAAACTGCCACCACCTGCCACAGAATTAAGCGTACCGCCAAGTATCGCAGTCAGGAATAGCAGTAGCCCTTGTAGAAATGTCATAACGGGTTCCCTTTGGTAAATAAGTGTTTCCTATGAGTATATCACGCACTATCTCTATCCCTTAATAATTTTCGTCGCTTGCTTTACATAACCACAGGGGGTATAATGGTTGAGGCAGAACGCATGCCACCCCGAACCGTATTATCGTGGAGATTTTTTATCTTGAGTAGTGAATATACACCCGGTGCTAAGAGTGGCGAGACACCGAGCAATAATGGTAGTTCATTTGTCAGTCGGCGAGAGATGCGAGCAAGCAATGTCACTGGTGCGTTACCCGTACTAGGAGCAATGCCAGCCGGAACAGAGCATACATCGAGTAGTTCTTACGCATTCGAGTACCTTATACAGTCGTTGCGTGAATTGTTCGAGCATGACCGACAGATTGCAAGTCAATCCGACGCCACACGGTGTGGCATTTGCTACCTGCACTTTTCGGTCAACGAGCTACACTATCGCGAAGAGGGCTTTTATGTCTGTCTAGCCTGCGAACCAGCACTCGGCAAACAATCTATTACCATGCTTCGTAAACAACAAAAAATGTAGTCGTATAGAAAAATGGTCTGGCATGTGCATGTGGCTTGCGAGCCACATGCACATGCCAGACCATTTTCTAACTATAATAATTATTCTATGACGCCTGCGGCCTCTTCTTCAACCTCATCTTCCGCGCTGATTTCGCGTAAATCTTCGGGGCGTTCGAGGCGATCAAGGAAGAGTACACCGTCCAGGTGATCAATCTCGTGCTGAAGAATACGCGCAAACCAGCCTTCGGCGGGCACGCGAATTGCCTTCCCCTTCACATCTTGCCCCTTGACGAGTATTTTTGTAGCACGCCGTATGTTGTCGCCGACGTACCCTGGAATACTCAGGCAGCCCTCAGAGCCGAAAGCCTCGCCTTCAGCTTTGACAATCTCTGGATTGAACACGGCAACCTTGCGATGTCCGCCCTCTTCCGGGTCCTCATATTCTGCCACGAAGACACGAATGGATTGCGCGATCTGTGGTGCCGCGAGACCAACACCGTTCGAGGCACGCATGGTCTCGAACATATCATCGACCAGCCGTTGTAGTGAGGGGTCGAACCGATGAATCTTCTTCGCCTTCTGGCGCAGAATCGGGTTTTCTGTTGTAATTACTTTACGAAGTGCCATTTCTCTTATATCCCTTGCAACGAGCATGACAGGGCTTGCCCCTGTCATGCCACCAATCTGCTTGTCATGCCCACCAATTTGCCCCTGTTATGCCGCCTGTCATCATACCTACAATAAGATAAGTTGTGGTGCTATAATTGTCTTTATCGTATCATAAGAGACGTTTGGACGCAAACATGCGAGAGCGAGTCATTGCCTATATTGAGCAGCATGGCCTACTGCCTGTACGCGGCACCGTTGTTGTCGCCTTCTCAGGTGGGGCCGATTCGTTATGTCTTCTACACTTGCTGCATATGCTCTGCGGACCAGGGAAACACTATCCAGAACTACAACTGCACATTGCACACCTCAATCATCAGCTTCGTGGAGATACAAGCGAGCAAGAGGCAATACTTGTTGCACGCTTGGCGGAGTCATGGGGACTACCTTATACCATTGGCACAAGTAATGTACCATCCCTTGCACAACAAGAGCGGCGTTCACTTGAGGATGCGGGCCGCACGGCTCGTTACCGCTTCTTGCGTGCGGTCGCTCACGGTCAGCTCATCGCTATCGCACATCAGCAGGACGATCAGGTGGAGACGCTGCTGCTGCACTGGATACGCGGTGGCGGTACCGCTAGCATGGTTGGTTTGCAACCACGTCAGCACGATATTATTCGCCCCTTGCTCAACGTAACTCATGCTGAAACGCTGGCCTATTGTGAACAGCACGCTCTGATACCAATAGAGGATGCCAGCAATAATGATACTCGTTTCTATCGCAATCGCATTCGTCACGACCTTTTGCCGCTTATCGAGTCCATGAACGCGAATTTTCGAGCTACACTGCTACGTAGTGCCGAAGTAATGCGTGTCGATGCAGAGTGGATTCAGGAACAGGTGCAACAGGCGGAGTTTGCTGTAGTGCTTGTCGCAGATACTACTCATGTTGTGCTAGCATTACAACCATTACGAGCGTTACCACTTAGCATTCAAAGACACCTGATACGCCAGGTGACGGGCAGTATAAGCGGTGGTCAATCACCTCTGGAATTGCGTCACTATCTGCTCATAGAGCAGCTTATGCAGCGCGAAGCTGCACAGCGAGATATAGTGCTCGATCTGCCACATGCGCTTACCGTAAAGTGTACCAATGATACACTCGTATTTCAGCACCACGATAGAGTGATGGCACGTCCCAATATCATGCAAAGTATACACGATAAGATTGTACTAAGCGTCCCTGGTAGTGTTATACTGCAAGGAACACCCTGGACTGCTGTTGCTGAGTTGCTTTCGGAAGAGATAACACAGCGCGTAAGAGCTTCTCTACGGCGAAGCGATTGGCAGGAGGTGTGGCGGCTATTACCCACGACGACTCATAGAGTCTATCTCGATGCTGCACAGGTAGGTTCTTTCCTATCTATACGTACTCGTCGTCCTGGTGATGTGCTACAACCGTTAGGGATGACACACGAAAAGAAAATACAAGACATTCTTATAGACAAACATATACCACGTATACAACGGAGCATATTACCCATTTTTTTCAATGCACAGGGTCATCCACTCTGGCTCGGTGGTGTATGTATTGATGCCCGTTTCCGTCTTACCGAACATACACAACGTATTGTGTGTTTGCAGTTGTTGCAGACATTCTAACAGGAGAAGAGGTAGATGCACGACGATATTCAGGAAATTCTTATCACAGAAGAACAGATACACGCAAAGGTCGCTGAGCTAGGAAGACTGATTACGCAATACTATGTGGGACAAACCTTATTACTTCTGGGAACGCTCAAAGGAGCAGTGCCTTTCATCGCCGACCTTTCACGCGCGATTGATCTACCACTAGAAATCGACTATATGGCGGTAGCAAGCTATGGAGCCAGCACGCACTCAAGCGGCATTGTACGTATCGTCAAAGACCTTGAGGGACCAATCAACCAGAAGCACGTGCTTATCATCGAAGATATTATTGATAGTGGTCTCACGCTCAGCTACCTTATCGACCTGCTCAACAGGCGCAACCCGTTAAGCCTGCGTATCTGTACACTGCTCGACAAAGAACGCGAACGCGTCAAAGCTGTGACCATCGACTACACAGGTTTTACCATTCCAGACAAATTTGTGGTTGGCTATGGCCTTGACTATGCACAGCACTACCGTAACCTACCCTATATCGGCGTCTTAAAACCTTCTATTTACGAGGATGCCCTCGAACCACAGGCTCAGCATCAAAGTCCCGCTGAAAGAAGCTAATACTATTTTAGTATGTCCATTTCAAGTATTGATTGATATGGATGTATATGGCTGTTCGTTACCATCGTAATGCTCGTATCGTTACAACATAAGGAGAGGGCTTGTTTGAAAAGACCTGGAAACCTTTGTGCTGCCTGTAGTTTCATTTGAGTCTATATGGTAATCTAAATATATTGATGTGTCGTATAGGCTATTAAGCGGTGTAAGGGCTTTCTTTGGCAAATGATTTCTTTGTAGCATTTATATTATATATTCATAACAGAGAAATTTGTGTAACTACTACTCCCTCCTTTTAGCTATGTATGTGGGGATAGGGCACGTTAGGGTAGTAGATATACAAATATAATGCAGACGTTGCCCATCCAGGAAAGAGGCGGACCATGCAGACGGATCAGCAACAGACGGGGCCATTACGATCAGCGCAATCATCTTCAAGTATACAGAAATCTTCTTCAACAAGCGGAGGCAGCGACAAGCCCACAGAGGCACGACCCCCTGCTCAACTTCCTATCCATAGTCGTGCGGCGGCGGCCCAGAGGCTCAACGCTCAACCTGAACGACCTGAACGTGGAGTATACTACGCCGTTTCACATCGACAAACGAATCCGACAGGATGGCGTACCAAACGTCACATCAAGCGAAAATATTTGCGCCAGAGCAATCAACGCTATGCCGCAATAGATAACATGGCGACGAAATGGGCTATGTTGCCCTTAGCATTTGGCTCTCTCATCTTTATTCTCATCATGGCTTCTGTACTGGTAACGTTTACGGCGGTTGTTGGCGCGACGCAACAGCGCTATCAACAGCAGGTAACGACCCTTGATGACATCTTGCCACAAGATAGCCTGAAAATGTATGACTCGCATGGTACCACGCTCTATCAGGCAATCGATCAGGGACTACAAACATCGGTGCCACTCGCAAAAATTTCTCCGAATCTCGCCCATGCTGAAATCGCCATTGAGGACCAATACTTCTACACAAATCCCGGCTACGACATCACAGGTATTGTACGTGCTGCTCTCTCCGATCTCACGAAGGGGCATGTCGTTTCCGGTGGTAGCACGATCACGCAGCAGGTGATTAAGAATGCAATTGTCGGCAATCAAGAGACTGTGATACGTAAACTACAAGAAATTATTCTTGCGCCTGCCGTGTCGCGCCAATACACAAAAGAGCAGATACTCTCGATGTATCTCAACACGACTTACTATGGTGAGCAAGCGTATGGAGCCGATGCAGCCGCATTTACCTACTTCAATCTGCATGATACACCAAAGGCAACGGCAGCCTCACAACTCGATATTGCACAGGCAGCGACGCTAGCAGGTATTCCCAGCGCACCAATTGGACGTGACCCATATCTACATCCTGTTGCGGCCCATCAGCGCGTACAAGAAGTATTGCAACAGATGTATGTACAGGGCTATATCACGCATGACCAGGAAGAGTCAGCGTTACTCGAAACGCAACAGGCGAATTTTTTGCATCATGGTGGAATTCAAAATACACTCGCGCCACACTTCGTGCGCTACGCCCTCAACGAATTAGCACAAGAACTGCATGTCAAAATTCCTGACCTCTCACGTGCTGGTCTGGTTGTCTCGACCACGCTTGACCTGCCGTTACAGGACAAAGTTTTGAAGATCGCACAGGGACACATTGCCGCGCTTGCAAAGGCACACAATATGTCGAACGCGGCTGAGGTACTCATCGACTATCACAATGGCGATATCCGCGTTCTGCTGGGCAACATCAACCCGAATGATCCACGTACAGGTGCCTTCGACGTAGCCTCACAGGGCTATCGTCAACCCGGCTCTTCGTTCAAACCTTTCATCTACGCCACCGCTTTCTCGCATGGTGTCAGCCCTGGCGATCCAGTATTGGACGGACCCCTTTCGGTACAAATGTGTTGTGGTCTTCCTGCTTATGTGCCGCATAACTACGACCTGCGCTATCACGGCCTAATTACGTATCGTTATGCTCTGCAAAACTCATTCAACATTCCAGCCGTCAAACTGGTGATGAAAACAGGCGTTGACGAGTCGCTACACACAGCCCAGGTCATGGGTATTAATAGCTATCAAGGGACGCCTAACTATACTATCGTGCTTGGTAGTCTTGGCGTGCATCTGCTCGACGAAACCTCCGCATATGGTGTGTTTGCGAATGGCGGTGTGCATGTTGCCGCCCATGCCATCAATACTGTGACGGACATACAAGGACATGTTATTCTTCATGTACTGCCTACAGGCAAACGTGTCATCTCGAAACAGACCGCGTTCCTGATAACCAACGTGTTGAGCGACAACACATCGCGCACCTACGAGTTCGGCAAGTGTAGTGCCCTCGACCTGCACAGCAGCACAGATACGGAGTGTTATCTCGGCAATCCCGGTACCATTCGTCCAGCAGCCGCGAAGACAGGAACCTCAACAGATTTCCGCGATAACTGGACCGTTGGCTATACCAGTGATTACGTCATGGGCGTCTGGGCAGGCAACAATGATAACTCGGCGATGGTCAATGTGACGGGTGTCGATGGTGCCGCCCCCATCTGGCATGATAGTCTTTTATTGGCGGAGCAGGGTCAGCCCATCGTTGGTTTCTCCAATCCTGGCGGTGTTGTCAAAAAAACCGTGAGTTATGGTGGCATTACAACAACCGACTGGTATCTCAAATAGATAGAATATAGGATAGAAGATGCAGAAACTGCCAGAGCAAAGCTCTGGCAGTTTCTGCATCTTCTATCCTATAAAAAAAAACATTACACTGTTGCCGAACAATAAGTGGGCAATGTCCCGCTAAACTTGTCGGGATGTACAATTTGCGCTACACAGCGTAGCCCTTCGACGATACGCGGTCCTGGTCGCTGCATGATATCGACGTTGACGTGATACACTTCGTGGTTCTTGACGGCGGCGATATTGCCCCAGTTGGGCCGTTTGTAGACGGCACTGGCATTGCCACCGTAGGCCGGGTCCTCAGTGAGAATGATGTACTGTGGATTCGCACTGATAACGGCCTCGTCCGTCACCTGTGGATAGCCGCCATTGCTCGTGTTGTTATGAAAGATGTTACTAGCACCTGCGTCCTGCGCCAGTTCGTCACCAAAGGAAGTACCGCCAAAGACGAATGGTTTGCCTGGAGTACTATCGTCAACCTCTAACATAATCGGTGTTGCGGTCGTACCTTTCACCGCTGCTTTGGTCTGATCAATCTGCTGTTGCATCTGCTTGGCAAGCGCATTGGCTGCATCCTGTGTAAAGGTGAGGCGTCCTACAAGCGTGATTGCCTGCAACGTCTGTGTTAGATTCGTGAGTTGCAGATCAACAACATTCATACCAAGCTGCTTGAATTGCGTATCATACTGCTTAGTCTCGCCTCCATAGCTCAATACAAGGTCGGGCTTCAACTTGACTATCTGCTCGATGTTGAACTTGCCAACAGCACTTGAAACTTTGGGCAGTGCGGCCAAACTCGCGGGATAGTTGGTGTAGTAGTCAACACCGACGACGCGCGTATCGAGATGTAACGCGCCAAGAATTTCGCTGGTACTTGGCACCAGCGAAACAATGCGTTGTGGTGCCTTTGTGGGAAAGACAATCGGTGTGCCGTAGGCATCAAGGGCGGGGGCCGCTGTTGCCGTAGCCTGTGTTGCCGAACCGCCTGTTGTGGTCCCCTGTTGACCACATGCCGCCAGCAAGAATAGAAGCGAACATAAGAGAAAGATGTAGGGGCCTGATTTGGTATGGTTAGAAGTGATGACACGAGTGTTCATCCAGCATTACCTCCTGCAGAAATGCTTTCATGCCCACCTTGCGTCTGATGGAGAGTCACCGGAAGACGGCACATATAGGAGTATGTGCGGGATTACGTCCTTGTCTCGGTACACGTTCCTCATGCCGCGAAGGATCGTGAGCAAAACTCACAGGGCAGGTCTCCTGGCTCCTGGCTTCAAACGCGGCCTATCTTGCCTTCCCATCCATTGTATGTAGGACAGTGACATTTACCGATAGATAAGCTGCTCACCAGTTACAGTAGCGCGACTGCGCCGGACTTACACCGACTTCCCTATTATGCCCCGGCACTGTGCCGAGGCCACCCTGTGAGAATACATTGAATTCTGTTGTCTAAGTAGTATATGAGAGAATGCTTTGTGTTGTCAAACAACACGATGGCGGTACTCGAACGAGTACCGCCATCGTGTTGGGGGAAGGTAGTAGCAGGAGATCACAAGGGTCTCCTCTACATATACTATTCTGGCTTATGCAGCAACCGCAAAAATGTAGTTGCTCCAGTTTGCAAACTGATCGCCGTTGCCAGCGATATACTGAGTTGCAAACCAGATGGCTTTACCAGAGGCATCAAGCTGTCCGGCGGAGTAGTCGCCCCAGCGACCGGGACCACCAACAGCGGTGAAGCCATTGTCAGGTGCGGCACCAGCGGCAGCTACGTTGATATCACCAAAGTTCTTTGCGCTCTTAGAACGCACAATGTAACCAGCACTTGGAAATGTTCCTGGTCCAGTGAATGAGAACGCGATAGCGGTGGTGCCGCTCGTTGCGTGTTCAATTTGTGGGTAGAGCAGTTCCAGCCCTTGCTTCGCAATGTATCCCTGGCCTGCAACAGTAGTGCTGGCCGAGATCGCATTGCCGGAAAGCTTGGGTGTGATATCGAACCATGCGATACCAGCGCGGATAGAGGTATCACCTGGAACGTTGACAGCGGTAGTTAACGTTGTGTACAAGTGTCCACCGATATACTGAAGGTTTTGCAATGCATCGCCATCGGTCTGAATGAGACCCGATGTTGGTTGTGCATAGAAAGAATTGAAACCAACAGGAGTCTGAGCAGTGGTGGAATTGATAAACGTCTCCGTGTTGACGACGGTAGCAGAGAGTGTTGGCAGTACGCCACTGGCGATCTTATCACGATTGGTGAGTGCCCACACGCCCAGAGAGTTACCATAGACGTTATTGGGATCGATTGAGTTCGCGAAGTATTCAGCCTTAGCAGAGCCATAGGAAGCGGCGGGCTGCAAGTGATAGGCCAGTGTTCCACCAACGCTCAAGTTCGAGAACTTGGCAACGTTCGGTGTTGCCACACCACCGATCAAGTCAGATTTCGCAACGGCATAGATGATCGAACCGTTGAAGCCAGTGCCAGAGAGCTGAAATTCATTTGGTACAAAGTAAATGTTGTACTGATCGGTACCAAGAATGGTAAAGTCAGGTAGACATGGGCAACCAGCAGCACTGGCATCGGTTACGTCGAAGCGATATTCCGTCCAAGCTGTTGTAGCAGGATTGCCAGCGTTGATAGATATATCAACGTGTGACGCGGAACCATTAGCCAACGTAACCCAGATCAGAGCAATCCAGAGATGGCTAGAGGCATCATAGTAGGCGCGAGGATCACTTACAATGTTGGTCAGGTCTTCGTTGAAGAAGCCACCACCACCAACGGTTGCCAACGGAAAAGGTCCAGCGACACGTGCGCCATTAGCAGTGTAAATAGCACCTGTCAGGTTGACAAGGTTCACAGCATAACCATTGCTTGCTGCCAGACCTTCGTCAGGTGGCTCAAGATCGAACCCACCAGTTGCGTTGCTATTGTCAACAGCACTTACGCCCTGAAAGCCTGTTTTGAGTGTTCCGGCTGCAATTTTTGAACTATTCACACTAGGACGTGCAACACTGCTAACACGTGCCTTGCTGTTGGCTGCAGGATGTGGGCGATAGGGCATGACAAGATGTTTGCCTGTAGTTGCGTTACTCTTTACAAGCGATGCAGCACTGACAGCACCAACACGCTTAGCAGTTGTCAATTGTCCTTTGTAACTCGCTGCTGCGTTTGCAGCTTTAGCAGTAGTACCCCTGACTGCTCCTGTGGCAAAGAAAGCACCAACCATAGCGGTAAGCGCAACGAGCGAGAGGAATATGCTCATCTTTGAGCGGCGGGAAGAGAAGCTCATTGAGATTTTGCCTCACTTTCACAAAAAGTGTAATACATAGTCTTCCTGACGTAAGCGCAGAGATGCCCCCAGACATCATCACTGTGATCAGAAAGAAGAGGAAAGTAAAGATTCTACAAGAAGATAGAATCACTGATGCAAGTATACCTTATATTTATTCCGTAGGGAAGTAGCAATTTCTTAACCTTTTTCCACTTTAACAACACAAAATAACCCCTTTTCGCTACCTGATACATAATGAAATATGTAAAATATGTAACCATTGAGTTGTAGCGTATGTATAATTGAAGTTTTGTTGTCTTTTTCAAGTGTTCAAAGCGTTGCTTTTTCGTGCAATTGCTTAATGTCTACGCCAAGCCCGGCAATCATAAGGTACACACGGTCCGCATCCTGTGCGATACGCTGGTTCATCCAACCAAGGAGATCGCGATATGCTCGGCTCAGTGGATGCATTGGCACAATGCCCAGACCGACCTCGTTGGTGACGATAATCACAGTCTTTCCAGGTGCCAGGAAACGAATAGCGGAAAGTAGAGTTTCGATATCGGCAAGAACTCCATCATTATAGGCGTGTTGCAGTTGCACATCGTCTCCCTCAATCGTGCTACTATGCTGTGCCATCCAGTTCGAGAGCCAGAGCGTTATACAGTCGAGCAGAATCACATCGGCTTCGTCACTCGCTTGTGTTATTGCTGCCACGAGGTCAAGCGGTTCCTCTATTGTTATCCATGTGACGGGACGTGATGCCTTATGTCGCATGATACGGTTCCGCATATCTTCGTCGCTCGCGGTAGCTGTCGCGATAAATGCAATGCGCTTCTCACTTGTTGCGGCCAGACGTTCCGCGAAGGTACTTTTGCCGCTTCTCGCACCTCCCAATACAAGGATGAGGCGCGAGAATTGTTGCTGTTGGGTCATGATGTAATTTCCCTTTATAAAAACCTGTGCATGCATACGAGCAATAACAACACTACAACCTCGGTGATTTCCTCTATCGCGCCGTAACTATCGCCTGTCAACCCGTTGATGAGACGGGTTATCCAGTGACCGAGCAAATAAGCAAGCAAGGTTGCAGTTCCCCAGGCAAGTACACCCACGAGGTGCCCGACAAGTGCAGCGATCAAGAGTGAAGATGCGCCAGCAGTTATGAGGCGTGGCATGGTGACGCTTTGCCGAAAGGTCACACCTAAGCCTGTGGAACGTGCCGAGGGGAAGATACGCAATGCCAACACCATTGCCCAACGTGCGCTGGGCAGGATTATGAACAAGGCCAGTGCAAGGGTACGTGGCTCCATGCTGGCGAAGAGCGCGAATTTGAGCAGTAGCACACAAATCCCACCAAGTACACCAAAACTGCCGACGCGACTATCACGCATGATTTCCATACGGCGTTCGGATGTACGTCCTCCTAATAAGCCATCACACGAGTCCATCAGGCCATCGAGATGTAAGCCGCCCGTCAATAGCACCAGTGCTACCACTAGCAATGCCGCCAGCGCAAGAGAGGGGATTTGTACAAAGTTGAAAAATCTCTGGACGAGGTAGAGCAACACTGCAAGCAATAGTCCGACACATGGGAAATAGGCACTGCCGAGCTTCAGATGCGCGATATCTGTAGTATTATCGTTCGTATCGAAACGGTGTGGTGGTCCAGGGAGCGGAATTACGGAAAGAAACTGTGTTGCCGCTACGAGTTCTGCATACTGGTCGAAGAATTTCGCAAGCAGTTCGTGTAGCATAGTCTACAACAATTCCAGTTCGCGCTTGAACTCCGCGAGATAGCTACGCATGAATGCAGTACGCTGTTGTGCCAGGGCGCGTCCAGTCTCAGTCAACATCGTTGCCTCCAATTTCAGCAATTTCGAGTAGAAATGGTCGAGCATATAGTGCTGATCGTCGAGCGTGTGCTGCTGCCCGAAGGGGTCTTGTGGATTGTAAGAGCGCGTTTCTGGTGTGCGTCGCACGGCACCTGTGATAGCCCAGCGTAGAATGCCGATTGCGCCTAAGCCATCTAAGCGGTCGGCATCACGCACGATTCGCGCCTCCTGTGTATGCGGCTCGACTCCACGACTGAAACTGTGCGCGATAATCGCGTGCAGAATCGCCTCTTGTTGAGTTTGTGGAATCCTATGACTTTTCATCAAATCAGTGGCAAGTGTTACGGAAAGGTCAGCATGATGGCCCATCTCGCTATAGAGTGCAGTGCGACCTAAATCATGCAGCAAAGCCGCCATGCCCACGATAAAGCGATTCCCTTGCTCACGTCCTGCAATGTAAAGTGCTAATGTGTAGACGCGACCGACATGTTCCCAGCCATGTGCGAGATCGTCTATGCCTGTAAAACGTTGCTCTACCTCTGTATAGACGGCAGATAGCACCTGTGATTCATCAAAAACTGTTTTGCTCTGTTCCATATGCTGAAAATAACTCTTCTTTCATGCGTTTATACCAATCCGGTGGAATGTTCTTCATTATACCAGTAAGGTTGCATGACAGGGACAAGCCCTGTCACTACTATATCAGCTTGCGCCGTTTTTACGTGTATAGTAGTGACAGGGCTTGTCCCTGTCATGCTCTCTTCATTTCCTAGATTTATTTTCCAAATCGCTGCAACCTGTGCTACACTGTGCATGATATGCTCATTATTTACAATAAGCTAAAGGAATATAGATGACACAATCGGAACAGGGATGGCGCGTGCTATCCACCTCGCAGGTACTGAATGCAATACATTTGAGAGTTCGTAAAGAGAGTGTTTTACTGCCAAATGGTATGATAATCCCCGATTATTACATCATCGAAAATCGTGGTTGGGTTGGTATTGTGCCTATCACTGCGGACGGTCGCTTCCTTATCAACAATCAGTACAAGCACGGTATCGGCGAATACGTGCTAGAGTTTCCTGCTGGCGGTATCGAAGAAGGCGAGGACGATCCCCTGGTAGCGGCGAACCGTGAACTGATGGAGGAGAGCGGCTATAGTGCCGAGCCTGACAAGATAGAGCTACTGACCGAGATGATTGCCAACCCAACCGGAGCAGTGACGCGCATCTGGTGGTATCTCGCCCACGATGTTCGCAAGACAGGTGAGCAGAAGCTTGACCCCGCCGAAGAGATCGAGAACACGCTCGTTACTCCTGGTGAACTGCTGGGGCTGATTCACTCTGGAAAGTTCTCGGTTCAGGGGCAGGTTGCGGCTGCGTATATGGCGATGGAGAGACTGGGGCTGTTGAAAACGACGTTTTAGACAAACTTTACAATTTCATGGCACTTTTTATACACCTCCCTGCTATAATACTGACATGAAGATACTGGTTATTGAAGACGAAGCAAATATTGTACAGGTGATGCGCCTCTATCTGGAACAGGCTGGCTACACCGTATTAAGCGCGAGCGATGGCGTCGCTGGCCTGGAACTGCATGCACGCGAACATCCCGATCTGGTCATTCTGGACCTGATGCTGCCCGCTCTCGACGGTATGGAGGTGTGCCGCCGTATCCGTGCATGGGCCAACACCCCCATTTTGATGGTCACGGCACGCCAGGGTGAAGAGGATCGCGTCTCCGGTTTAGAGCTGGGGGCCGATGACTACCTCGTCAAGCCGTTCAGTCCGCGTGAACTTGTCAGTCGCGTCAGAGCCATTTTGCGTAGAACGACAGCAACTTCACCAGACACGATGAGAGAGCAAGAGTCACACCTTGAAGAGCCTGCTCTCAAAAAAGGTGAAGAGCTACGTTTCGGTAGTCTTGTTATCAACATTCCCGCACGACGCGTTATCATCGAGGGGCAGCAGGTGACGCTCACAGTCAAAGAGTTCGATCTGCTCGTGACGCTGGCCTCGGCTCCTGATCGCGTCTTCACTAGAGAAGCACTACTCAATCAGGTATGGGGCTATACCTATCTTGGCGATGGGCGCACCGTCGATGTGCATATTGGCACGCTCCGCAAAAAGCTCGAAGCGATTCAAGACGCGCCTCATTATATTCAGACTGTATGGGGAGTGGGCTATAAATTCGTGCCATCAACCGAAGCTGTAGGCAGAACGTAGGTGGGGGTGAGAGCCATGCAATTACACCATCGCCGTTCCCCGCTCAGCCTGCGCGTCAAGCTTATATTGAGCTATCTCATGGTTGCACTCGGCGCAGTCTTCGTTCTCGCTATTGTGGTTCTGTTCGCAATTCAGAGCTACTTTGCCAATGTACAATTAGATGGTTTACACGATCAGGCGGAGTATGCAACACCACAGATCGCTTCATACTGTAACGCCCACGGATCGTGTAACAATGTTCTACTAAGAACAGACACCTATGGTCTAAATTTTCAGTCCCTTGTAGGTACTAATGGTCAGCTACCACTACCTCCAGACGCGAATACTGATTCCAACAACGGTACATTCATAAATACGATAACTCAGGTCCTTCAGCAAACTTTGAAAGGACAAGAGATGAGGGGTCATCTGCAGATTTCTGTTCACGGCAACCCCACATCGTTTGTCTATGTAAGTGTACCAGTATATAGAGATGGTCGGTCTGGTGGACCAATTATCGGAGCATTCTTGATTGCTCAGCCAGATCTTTATCCCAAAGGTACCCCGCCGACATTTCTTACCAATGTGAACATCGCAGTGATTGTAAGTAGCGTCGGCATTGCGCTCATCGTTGTTATTTTCAGTCTCTTTATGGCACGACAACTGACCCGACCCGTCGAGGCGTTAACCATCGCGGCGGAACAGATGAAGCGCGGCAAATATACCGAGCGTGTCGCCGTTCCCAAAACGCAGGATGAGATGGGACAACTGGCCCTCACCTTCAATGAGATGGCGAATACTATTGAGTTCGATGTCAACGAGCTACGCCAGCAAGACAAGATGCGGCGCGAACTTATCGCCAATATCGCGCACGATCTTGCCACACCACTGACGGCGGTACAGGGCTTCAGTGAGGCTCTTGCAGATGATCTCATCTCGAAGCCGGAGGAACGTCACGAGACCGCGCAACTGATCGGGCGCGAGGTGCAACGTCTGCGTCGCCTCGTCGCCGACATGCAACAAATGTCCTCGCTAGAGTCGGGCCAAATCAAGCTTGATCTTGCACCACTCGATCTCTCTTCACTGGTTGACGAGACGCTCGCCGTTCTTACACAGGAATGCGAGGAGGCAGGCATCAGCATCACGAACGAGATCGCGCCATCAACTCCGCTTGTACTAGCGGATAGTGACCGCATCACGCAGGTCCTGTTTAATCTGCTTGATAATGCACGTCGGCACACACCCAGAGGTGGTAGCATCACCGTCTCGGGGCAGCAAGAAGGGCCGATGCTTCGTGTGTTGGTCAACGATACTGGCGTGGGGATCGACGCCAAAGACCTGCCACGCATCTTTGAACGCTTCTACCGTGCCGACCGCTCGCGTACAGGTGCGACGGGCGGTAGCGGTCTCGGTCTCTCCATCGTCAAAGCCATCATCACCGCCCACAAAGGCACCATTGGTGCCGAAAGCACACCCAACCAAGGAACCTGCATCTTCTTCACGCTTCCCCTTGCCGAGGCTTCGTAGGGTCCGATTTATCGGACCCAAAAAAGGGCTTGACGACATAGGGACGACATGATATAGTAGTCCACACGCCAAGGTAGCTCAGTTGGTAGAGCACAGCACTGAAAATGCTGGTGTCGTCAGTTCGATTCTGTCCCTTGGCACTTTCGGGTGTAATGCAGAAGATATGGATAAGCCTCAAGCCAGATGAGAAGCGGCTTGAGGCTCTTTGTTGTTCAGTAGACTTTTTGTTCTGACAGCAGACTTGACAGCAAAAGCAAAGTTTTGTCCTTTTGTGTACTTGCGTGATTACAAAAGGGAAACAGTATTCAGAAAAAAGGGATGTAGTCACTATCTTTTATCAGCGTCTATGAGTCATACCAATAAAGTATTGAAGATTTTTCTTCTCAATACCAATATACCTATTCCTGTAAATCCCAACATTAAACTGGTGAGAGTAGTATAATTATCCTGGTAGTAAATAGCGTCAATGTTGGGTCTTACACACTTTAGGTGAATGATGAGTTTATCTCATAGACATCGCCTTCTCTTTGAGCGCAAACCGAAACGTCTCCCGCATCTTACAGAAGAGCTTTCACCTAAAGTGTGTAAGACCCGAAG